>Ga0182024_10004716_pt1 | contig 31065 bp, 24 predicted proteins | sample P32metaG_FD_120480 | JGI IMG/M metagenome (GOLD analysis project Ga0182024, IMG submission 120480) | Permafrost microbial communities from Stordalen Mire, Sweden - P3-2 metaG (Illumina Assembly) | ecosystem: Environmental > Terrestrial > Soil > Wetlands > Permafrost | place: Sweden: Stordalen... | reverse complement strand
CTCGATCAGCCCAACGTTATCGAGCTCGGTGCGGCCCAAATCGATTCTCTCGGCCCCTTCCAACTTGCTCTCCTCGATCATCTTCCAAAGCAGAAACGGCATCCCAGCCAGACGGTGGAATCGCCCGTCTGAGGACCCATACTTGTACACAACCGTATTGCGATGACGCAAGGTAAGAATCGCGGCAATGGGGCTACCATCCTTACGCGCGATCCGGATTTCCGCGTTAGGTCTCAGCTCAGTGACGATGTTTTCGAACCACTCGCGGGGTTGCGGCAGGAGCATATGACGTCTTCTCGTCATCACAAGCAACTTGTAGAATTCATCGACAAGTTGTTCGGATGAGCCCCGTTCGTAGGTCAAGCGCTCATGCTCAGCGTGCCGAATGCGCCGCTGAAAACAGCTCTTATGTAATTTGCGAAAAATGCTGTCAATGGAAGGCGCCAGGTCCAAGGTGTGCAGCCAGAATGGTTCCGTGGCCACCAGAGTAGAATCGGGATCCATCGCCCAGGCAGTCGGTCGCAGCTCAGCATATTTGAACCTACCGCCAGCGCACGACGCCTCCATCCATTTCAGCAATTCCTGCGTGTCGCCGTCTTTATTCAACAGGGGTTGGCAGTGATCGGAAAATGGGAGTGAAATCAGGCGCGCGCCGGTGATCCAGCTTCGAATCTCACAGAACACAGTTCCATCCGAAAGTTGATTAGAGGTTCCCGTAGTCGTTATCGCGACAGGGCGAAAGCCGTAGGTCTTGGCCAAAGCTCTGAGCCAACCGCTAGTGTGAAACACGGATGCAGACGGATGTGACGCAACAAGCTGATCCCATCGGGGGTCGATAAGCGGGTCTAGGTTTTCAATTGTCATAGGGGCCTGGGGGTCCGGGGGCGCAGGTTCGAATCGTGAGAATGGAAATGTGAGGTCAGAACCCTCGTTTAATCGCAAGGTAGGGGATCATGAGCACTTCAATAAGACCAGGCAACGGATCTCGGTAGCTGTGAACCGCCTCCACGTTGCAATGCCGGAGTGAGCGAAGGTAAGAAGTGATATCGGTGTCTCCACGGAGGATTCCAACCGCGGCCGCAGGGAGATCAGTAGCCATGCGCACCCACGCAACCCCGGTTTTCGCGGTGCAACGGGGAACTTGCATGCCCAGCTGGTCCGCATAGAGCATGTAACTGAAATCGACGCCAGCCGCCGCGCCAAGCGAATGATATCCCCATGTTCGGGCGTTGACATCGAGCAGCTTGAATTGGCGATCACGGGGATCGAGCTTGAACTCAAGCTCTACGAGGCCGTAGTAATTTGCCGCGCGAAGAAATCGACGGGAGTAATCTTCGAGAATAGGGATGTCGACAGTCTCTACATAAGTACTGGACTTGCCAAACTCGAGCGGGTGCTGTCGGAGACGTTGAGCAACCATACTTCCGATAGCTTCTCCTTCACGAAAGAATGCACAGTATGCAAATTGCTGTGATCCTCCACCCGGAATCAATTCCTGAATCATGACCTCCCCGGGCGGAACCAGTTCAGATGCCTTCAGGAAAAGCGACCGGAGTTCAGCATGCGTGTCAGCTCGCCAGGCCTTGACTTTTGTGGCGTAAACAAAATGTTCTTTCACGGCCGGCTTTATCACGAACGGCGGATCAACGCATTTAAGCTCATCGAGGGCATCGGCATTCTCCGGATAGAAACTGCGCGGGGTTGGAATGCCAAGTTGCTGGGCGAGCCGATAAGTATTGCGTTTGTCCCACGCCCACTGGACACTATTCCATTCGGGTGTGGGCACACGAAACGATTTGCTCAACTCAACACGATTGCGCGAAATGGCAGAAACCAACTCTTCGCGGGTTGGATAGAGGACCCATCCTGACAGTCCCAGGCGATCAGCAACCTCCAGAAGGGCGTCGACGATAGCACGTTCTTCTCGCAGGCGCGAAACCTTGACGAAATGCGTGCAGTATTTCGAATAGCGGGCGATCGAATGCTCGTCGTCGACAACGCACACTGGCACGCCACGCCGCCCGAGACTGCGGAGGATTCCCAAGCCCTGATGGTCGCCGCCGACGACGACGGCTCCCGGAGGCGGCTCCGCGGCGACAGCTGTTCGACTTTGGGTGGTATCGCTCTGCTCAACACTCAAACCATTAGCTCTTTCGATGTCTATTTCTACCGACTGCTCAAACAGCGCGAAGCAATTCCGTTGAGGCGAACTCTGTTCCAGAAACGAATCCGACGATGGGCCCGAAGCTATATGCCGCTGGCTTGCCTAATATATGGAGACCGGCAACCGAGCTTTCCAAACCTCGCTTCAAGATCGGGTAACCATTGACGGTTTCTAAACTCTTCATCAAGGATGCCGCCAAAAAGTCGTAGCGCGCGATATCCACGCGATACCCAGTTGCAAGAAGGACGTGATCGACGAGTCGCTCAGTGCCGTCATTCATTTTTAAGCGTAGACGGTCGCCCGCGACTTCGGCCGAGACTACATGCCGGCCAAAGCTTATGGGAACTCCGTCGATCCGAGATCCCAACCATGCTGCAACAGCCGGGCGAATGGCGCGGTAGGCCAACCGGTCCTGAAACCAACGAGGAAGTTTATTGAAGACATGCGGAGCTGCGACAAGGCGACTGATCCCGGCTGGACCAACGTCTCGCGAAGAATAGAGCATTTTCGACGCCAGTCCGAGATGGTGAAGGCGCGGATGCCGACCTACCCATCGGAGTCTCTCTCGACGGCAGATCACTTCAATTTCGGCGCCGGCCTCACGCAGGAGCGCAGCCGATTCCAGAGCGCTCTGCCCTGACCCAATTACAACAACGGATTTTCCGCTGAATTTGCCGAGATCCTTCTGGTCGCTCGAATGCGAAACCAAGGCGGAGGGAATTCGATCAAATTCCGGAGGACGAGCCTGAAAGGAATGGATTCCGGCAGCGACAACGACCCGTTCCGAAGTAAATCTTTCTCCGTCCGAGAGCGTGACTCTAAACCCCAGGTCATCAGGCTCTATGAGCCGGATGATTCGCCGGTCAAGCTCAGGGACGGCCTGCCTCTGAAACCATTGACCGTAATCGACGAAACCGTCGAGTGGGATAGGCTTGGGAAACTGAAATTTATTCAGTGCGCAAAATGCATCGAGGGTCAGTTTATTTTCAGGGTCGGCGATGTGCGAGGCGCCCCAGCTGGATCGCAGGCACATTCCATTCGGCATTTGACCTTGCCAAAACGACATTGGTTGGCCAAACACGCGCACTTCCCTGCCCGCAGCACGGAGATATGCCGCAGCCGACAGGCCGTAGGGTCCTGCTCCCAGAATTGTGATCTGGCAATCAGGCGAGTTTCCTTTCATTGCGTGCTTTCCTTCACTTGAATCGCGGCGATCTATCCTTCATTGCTTTTGGTTCGGGCCCAGGCCCATGCGCTTCAAGAGAATGCGAGAACGACAGCCGAGTCCCGGGTTCATGCCGTCGACTGCGAGGAACTGCTCGAAGTAGATGTTTCCGGTCGAGGCGACTTTTCCAGTGAGTAAACCAAGAGCCCATTTTCCTCGCTGGCGTATGCGATAGAGGCTCGCTCACTGCCCTCACCCTCAATACGCCAACCCTGGTCTGTTTCGACCAGTTGCATCGCCGCTCTTTGCCGCCACCACTTGTTCACTTCGCCTGGCGTGGTAATCCAAATGTCATTTTCCGATCGCAGCGAATCAAGATGGACGAGCAGTTCTTTGTAGACACCGAGCTCCCGCGGCTGCATCAAGTAGTCGGGATGAATGATAAAACTCATACACCCATGCTTTTTCATAATGATCTTGATCTGCTGTTTCCAGATGGAGATGGAGTAATCGCGCAGAATATTGTAAAGGGAGTAATCCTGCACTGTTGTGACAGGGATTTCGAGGACCCCATTCTCAAAGAAATATGGCATCACAGTGCAACACCCGCCCCGCTGGGGATCAAGATGCGCCACATTCGGAACAGACATGTCGAATGAGAAATCCAGTGCGTCGTACCACATTTGCTTCCGGTAAAGCACGGCAGCACGGAAGCCTTCCGCACCGAATTGCTTTCCGTAAGCATTGATCTTGGCAGCCCTCCGCAGAAATTGTTCATGATTCTTGTAGAGGTGGCCATCGTGGTTCAGGTCGTGGACACAGATTTCGAATCCGCGCCGACGAATCTCAGCCAACCTCTCGGGGCGAACTGAATAGCGCTCCTCAGGAACCATCTGAAACGAGGCTTTGATGTCAAAGCCATCGTCTATATCCATTAGGGTTGGGCAAAAATCGTAGCCCGCTTGCGCCTCGACATCGTGTGTCATGATGGCGCTGCTCGAGTGCGCGTTAGGCCAGAACCAGATGAAGGGTATGTGCTTGTCGCTCGAGGCCCGTAGGGACAGCAGCATCAGCTGTTCTTGCAGATTATCCACGGAACAATCGACGGGCCAGCGAGGGAAGTTCAGCTTGTTCCAGTTTCTTAGGTACAACTTCTGCAAGTGTCTGCGGACATTAACCGGCAACGCCGGCCGAAGCCAATAATACAAGTTCGAAGCCGCGGCCATTGGGCCGGCGCGCCACTCGTCGGCATAGGTCTCGTGGCCAAGATTTGCGATGACCTGTGCGGGGCTGAAGGGCAGGTAAACCGTGCCATTCTCTATTAAAACTTCGGGGAGCGCGTCATTAAGACTTTCCGCTGAACGCAAAGACCGCTGTAGTTTATGGTAACTTCCGTAACAGATCGATTCCTGGCCAAAACGGAAATACCCGCTTTTAGATGGAAGGGTCCCTTTCACCGCGAAGCGATCGTATACGCCGGGGCAGCGATAGTATTGCGTTAGACCACTGATTGAAGATGGAGACATTTTTTCCGTGAGATAACTCTTGATCTACCGCGAAGTAAGTGCCCTCGTGTTACGCGTTCTCGATACTTTGCGAACGCAAGCCGTTATTTTCCGCCAGGGAATCTCTCGCATTTCCCTGTTTTGCCTGATCCCGGTCCTGGTAGACCCTCGCTCTTAAGTCTGAATGAAGGATACCGCCCACAGATCGACATTTCACAACATTTGCACAACGAATCTATTACATCGTTTGGCGCGTTCTGAGACAACGCGGCGGTCATGCTGGTCGACGATCAACTACTCTGCGAGGTGCCCCTGCTTATAGCATTCCAGAATCGTTCCCGCAATCCCATACATCTTTAGCTTGCTTGAAAAACGCTGCGGTTCGTGCATGCATATCATGAATCGCAACGTCCAAATCGCAAGTCTCCGGAAGAGATGGAGCGGGATTCGCGCGACATACCAGCGCGTGTCCTTTGGTATGCCCGACTCACGAATATCCGCGCGGCCCTTTTCAAACCACCAGGTCTGAAAATACTTTCGTCGAGTGCGGTTCTGGGGAACGGCGTGGTAGACGATGGCCGAAGGTTCATACCAGAGGTGTTCACCTGCCCCAAGCAAGCGGGCACCAAATTCGGAATCCTCATTCTTTCCCCTCTCCGAGCCTTTCTGAGGGCCCAAATCCGTCCGGAACTGTCCGTGTTTCAAAAACATCTTCTTGCAAAACGCCATATTAGTGCCGAAGGGCGGTTCTTTGAGCTCACCGGCCTCCGAACCCATATCGAAGATAGCCAGCGGAGCGAGTCCGTACCGGCTCCTGGCGTCCATCCAGGGCTGCGGCACGAAGCCTGCCTCGGGAAGAATGCGGCCGGCCGCGCCCGCCCACTCTCCGCCGCTTAAGGGTGCCGTCAAATGGTATAGCCACTGTGGATCGACCACGACATCGTCGTCCACGAAAGCGAGCACTTCTCCACCGGCTCGCGCGAAGCCTGTGTTCAAGGCGTAAGACTTGCCTTGCCTTGGTTCAAATAGATAACTAAACCTTCCGGGATACCCGAGGCAAAACCCTTCAATCACTTCTCGAGTCTGGTCCGTTGAATTGTTATCGACAACGAGCACATCCCACTGCACGGAGTTCGGCACAACCGACCTTGCGACACTTTCAAGTGTTTTGGCCAAACTTTGGCATCGGTTATAAGTGCAGAGGATAACTGTGATGTCCACCGTTAAGTGACCTGCTCCGGCTAGTGACCCACACGCTGGGGATACTATGAATTACATTGTAACTGAATCCAGATTTCCTTTTGAACGACCTTGAGGCTCACCGTTCGCATGCCTTCCCTATGCCCTCGCACGCAGAAGTGACATTCGCAAAGGTCTCGGAAAGGCTATACAGCGCAATCAACTTTCGGGCCCCTCTTTTCTCGGTTAGCGGAAATAACCTACGGCTTCAGTCAATCGAGCCTTACAACGTTCAACCCATTCCGGAATGAGCGCGGTCCTCTTGTAGGAAAACGAATCCAAATGGATCAATCCAGTATAGAGCTTCCAGATATTAATCCTCTCTTCAAAATCCTCACCGAAGACGGCTCTGTTCTCGTACCCTTCCATCAAATAGCGCGATGCAAAACGATCTTCAAAAAAGTATTTCCACCTTGCAAACTCTCTTACTGGATCCCCTCCTTGAGCAAGCTCGAAATCCAGAATACCAGAAACATTATCGCCCGCGACCAAGACATGGCGCGGCGTGAAATCGTTGTGGATGAGACAAGGAGAAAGTGTCGGATACCTGATTGAGTACTCGTGTAATAAACTTAACGCCTGTAGGACTATTCCCGGATCAAGATGCACTGCACGAGCAGTTTTGATCAAATGGTCTCTGAAGAGCCCTTTTTCTGAGAACATTTCGCCGATTAACTCGTACTTACCGTTGCCGCCTTCATCTAGATCTCCGAAGCCGCTTGTTGTTATTGAATGGATTTTGGATAAGACGGCACCTGTCTTGCGAAGTAACTCCGCCAGCTCCTTATCAGAAAGCTTCCCCATAGCGAGTTCATCTAAGGGAGTCCCTTGAATCTTACTCTCTATTAATATATTGAGCGGCTTCCCCTCATGCTCGATCGTTTCGACAAAAAGGATGTGTGGGACGGGAATTCCCGCCTTCGCACATTGCTCAATAGCCCATCGTTCTGTGTAAAATCGGGATTTGTTTCTGCGGGATGTTCTTACGATGACTTCTTGCCCATTTGCCAATTCCACCGCAAAAACCTGATTGGATTCGCCCTTCTTGATTTGGACTTTGTTAACGACTGAGGAACCAACAGCTTTTTGAATAGTGGCGTTAATCACCGCCTCAGGCGAATGAAACACATGCTCATATTTTGCTTTCAATATCCTTCCCTTGTTGAAAGCCCAATATCCGATAGACGCCACAGGTTTCATGCTAGTTTTTTTGCCGACTCATCGGTACAGGTTGCATCAATTGAAGGGTTGGTTCCAAGCCCGTGGCTAGGTTTCCTGGATGTCAGAGTTTAGCTCGCGGGCCCGGCGGCGGAGAACTTCAGTCGCTCACAGAATTCGGCAATCGGATTTCGCGGGATTAGGCTATCGGCTCGCTCTCGGGCGGCCTGGCCGATTCGCTGCCAGTCGTTGCGCCGCTCCCATGCCCTTTCTAGGGTGCCGGCCAACAAGGGTGCAGTGGGCGCAGGCGCCACAAAACCTGTTTCATTGTCAACGCATACTTCTGTGTTGCCTCCAACATCCGTGACTACTGCCGGCCGTGCACACCACATTGCCTCGACCAATGCCAAAGGAAGTCCCTCATAGCGCGATGGAAGAACCAGCAGATGGTTTTGCTCCCAAATTCTCTTGACGTCTGACTCGTAACCGCGAAAATGCACTTGATTCAATTCCAGCATGGCTGCCAAACGCCGAAGCGCGAGTTCTTGTGGTCCTTCGCCGAAGAAATTCAGTTCCACGGGACGGGCTCGCCATTCAGGACGGGCAAGGACTTGTAGAAGCAGCTCTTGCCCTTTGGCCGCCGGATTCAACCGCGCCACGCACGCCAGCCGCCATCGTCCGTTTTCAACAGGCCAAGCGGGAATACTTTCGGGCGAAACGTTGTATGGGTTCCAAACTATTTCGCAGTTGCCGAGTGGATTGCCCAGTTGCATGAAAAGCAAATTGAGATTACTGCGGGAGACGCAGAATACTTTTCGAGCGGCCATATAAGCCGCGCCAGCTTCCATGACTTCCTGATCCTCAAACCACCAATGCTCACTGTTGCAATGAACGATCATTACATAAGGTATCGCCGACTTCCGACAGACCGCCGCCCAATTGAATCCGCCAGAATTGTAACCCTGAGAAATAACGACTAAGTCAGGGCGGAACCTCCGTAGCTCAGCATAGCTCCTTCGCGTACCGAGAGTGAACTTGTCCCACAAAAGCCGGCCCTGGCTCGCAAGATAGGACGGTCTGGGAAACGTTCGAACGTTGATACGTTGTTGCGCGAGGGCGGACACATTTTCCGAAAGCTGCGGTCGGTAAGGCACCCAAGCGCTTACTTCGTGGCCCTCGGTTTTAAGCCGAACAGCAGATTTGCTCCAGAGTTCCTCGCTCCCCCCCCATTGCGAGTCGAGCATTGTTGTAATAAAGGCGAATCTCATTTCGGCTCATTCAACTCTCTGTCCGCCTTAGGCATATTACAACGACTGCATTCAAACGACAATTCGTCGACAGCCACATTGGTACCGTCCCGTCGTGCTCGCTCCGGATCACACCTTTGTTGCTTATCTGCATAGCTTGTTGGTCGGCGAACCCCTCGCTGGACGGCCTCATAAACATGAGAAGCAGGATCACTCTTGCGTCAGCTTCTCAATTTGCGCCGCGATAGCTCGACGACAAATGCGATTCCGATTCAATCTCTCTCAAGGGGAGAGGGACCATTGTCACCCGCGGCTGTGCCTTTTCCTTAAGATAGTGGTAGACCCCAATTGCGTCTTCCCTCCAGCTCAACCAGTACTCGGGAGGAATTTGAAAGCAGACAATGTCGACATCCGAGTCCATTAAATCTGCTAACGAGAGTAGCGCTGAACTCACAAACCCAGCTACAGCCCCAGGCTTAACTCCTCGGACGATCAGGTCATACTCAATAACGCTGGACGACGGCCACAGCTCACACTGCAACAGCTCTCTAATTTTCGCAACGCTCGCCGCGCTTTCGCGTGGGTGGGCCACGTAAACAAACTTCTTCCCAGCAAAATATTCCCTTGCCATTGACAAGAACTCAAGATGGGCGTTCATCTCAAACTCGCCGTCAACCACACATAGACCTAGAAATAAGACGGTATCGGACATGTCGATCTGCTGAGGGCTGGCCAGGCTCCGCAGATAGCTATAGTCGTTCCTGATAAGTTGGTCGCTAGGTACGACATCGATGTCATAGCTGGTAAAAAAGGTGAGAGACTTGGCCTCGGCCAGATTCCACTTCCAGAATTTTCCGCGCACATGCGTTTGTCTTGGCTCACCAACAGAAGGATTAGTATTGTTCTGGTCGAATCGCGCCTCGCGGTCATTGCGTTGTATCTTCTGCCTTCTCTTAGCGATCTCGATCGTATCGGTTCCATCATCCAGGAGGCACAGCGTGTTGTATTCAATGGTGTTAGCAATGTGCATCATATACGGCACATGTTCAACGAGATATTGGCCGAGAAATAATTTATCAACTTTTTTGAATCGCGCCACCAACCGAGCCACTGTGATCATCCGGCCAAGGTGTAAGCATCGGTGGTACCACCGATGAACAACACGGCCAAATACCTTCTCAACCCAGGGCTTCGATTCGATGAAGGGCGATGGAAAGCTAACCGTCACCCAGTCGTTTGCTTTTATTAACGCCATGAACCGCTCGCGGGCCGCGGACTTAAGCAATGGCACAATCAAGTGATTATTTGTCAGTTGAAATAAGTGTACCGCCTCAATCGCATTAAGCAATTGATATGGCGTGTTAATGATGAATACGTTCGGTTTTGTTTTGAGTTTTTTCATTGTAAGGATCTGTTATCGCAATTCATTAATCCTTGCCGCGAAACAATTAGGATGACATGAGTCTCCGTGACGGCTGCTAGGTCGGCAGTTTTTCTGGTATTCGGGTGACGAGCAGATTCGCTTTTGAGTAGCCGGCCAGATCCTTCAGTCCTTCGTATGATTGTTGGCTTAGTTCGATTTGTCTAAGTGCCGCTGCTTGTAGCGGTGCCCGGAGTCTATCTGCGTTTTGCCACGCTTGCTCGATAGCGCGATCAAGTCTCCCGGGCAGACCAGGCTCGTTTAAGAGAATGGTCTGACAGCCTTCGCCGAACTCGTCTTCCAGTCCAAGGAATTTGTTCGCAAAATAGGCGGATTTCGCGAGGCCCACTACTGGGATCCCCTGTGCCAGCGCGAAGACTGCCGCATGGTAAGCGCCCGTCACAACAACCCGGCAAAGAGCCGCCTGCCGTATTACCTTCAGAGGCGAATCGAGAGTACTTCCTCCGTCAGACTGTCCGTCAAACCCGGCCAAGAGCTGCCCGATCGTAAGGTCATCCCTTGAAAGGGCGTGCATTGCAATGGGAAGCCCGATCAACGGGACATTATGGCGCCGGGCAAACTCGTGTAGAACCGGCCGAATACTTTCAACATCGTCATTGTCTGTGCTAGCTGACCCACCAAAGCGCAAGTTGATTCCGAGAGCCGAACCGCGTTCCTTCGATCTCGATTCATATGCCAACTCAATCGCTTCATCTCCCGTGGTTTGAATTTTCGATTCGGCAACACGGAGCGATCGAAGGAGCGCATGTCCTCCACGGTTTCCTCTCAGGGTGATGAAATTGAGTCGCGGAAGGACCTTCGCGGCCTGCGCCAGGACTATGGGATCACTAACAGGTCCGAAGCCCTGACCCAGCATGACGACAGGCATACTTCTTTGAACAGCGGCCTCAAGCAAATCCAACATATCAAGGTTCCACGCTTGACAACCGTCATAAAAGCCACCCGCGCCAGAGATCAGAAGCAGGTCCGCGCCCCACAACGCTTCTGTAAAAGCCTTAACGGAATCGGCATCTGCCGAGCGGCATACATACTTGAGTCTCCAAATCAACATTGCCCTGAAAAGTTTAGGACACCGCGACCTGACGGTTTTTTTTAACCAGACAAGAAGTTCTTCAAACCACCGTGGTGTGATGTGGGAAACTTTTCCCAACAACACTCCATTTGCAAGCCAAAGCTTTCTTCCGACATTGTCCAGTGGTATTGCAGCTGGACAGAATCGAGCCAGGTTATCGGCTGAGTTAGTAAGAACTTCGAGACAAGCATTTGGAAATAACTTGTGCAGTCTCTCTATAGCAACCTGGAGCATAGAGAGGTCGCCCATATTGCCAAATTCTGAGGGCCCCTTCCCCAGGCCTGTATCTATTATGATGTGGTCCACGATGATGTGCCCCGCGCGCCCGGTTTCTTGTCGACGAATATCTGCTCCACCAAACCTCGCGCCTGCAATTCACTGACAATACTCAGTGTCGTTTCAAACGAGATTCCGCATTTGCTCGCGATCTGCGCAACGGAATGAGTGCCGTCAATCAAATCCATGACGTAAAACAGTGCCCGATAGGCCTCCGGATTTGAGGCTTCCTCAAATGACATGCCAAACCTGGAGCAAAATACTTCTCCTTTGAACCGATTAACGGGCACGGTATTCTTTTCAATCGTATCTACCATGTGTAGAACCATTTGAATGGAGTCATCCAGACTCTTGAGCGACGTCATTTCCGGCGCGTCATGACTAGAATGATATTCGCGGTAAGGCCAGTCCGCATCCGCTGGCGGAAGAACCCGTGACAGAGACAGCATGGGAACCCTGACACCTGGTCCATTGAACTGGCGCTCATCATTACCGATGATGGTTCGGTAGGCCCCAGTCCAGCCAAGTGGATCACGTTCCTTGAGTGCCAGTGACAAGCAAAGATCAACTTCAGTATTGCCTGCAAACGAACGCTGAAGGGCATGGGGATTGTCGAGTCCTAGCATTTCCAAAAACAATCCGCCCTTCATTTTCTGAATCAGCTGCTCGTTCTGGCTGAGATAAGCAACGGATCCAATAGTCTCAGGCAGGATTATGAAACGGTAAGTGTAGTGGAGGTCGCTCCGGCTTAACAGAGATTGCATTACTTTGATTCCCACGACGACCCCGGCTAGATCGTCATTGACCATGGCAGGGTGACAAAGATGGGCGCACAAAACGATGCATTCATCAGTCTTGCCGGGAGCAACGATTTCTCCAACTTTCAACGTTCCAAAGCTAAAATCACTCCTGATTACCACCTTGTACCGCTCATCATTCAAAGTGTCTCTTAAGTCCTTACTGCAGCATAATCCCCAATCGCGTTCGTAGTATTTGAAAATGAATGGCACTGCATCCGGAATTTTGTGATGAACGTGCAGATGCTCGAATAACTCTGCCCGAGACACCTCCCCTTCAAATGGCAAGGAATAAGAAACGACATGGAGAGGATTGTCCGCATAGGAAAACAGCCTCCGGCCGTCAAGTGATTCTAGATATGCCTCGTGACATGTCCACTTCTCGGGGATAATCCAACTCCAACATTCGGTTCCCGTTGGATATTCGTGGACCTTCATCGGTACCTGGGTGCCGAGTGCGGCGAGCGCTGCGTCGTATCCCTCTGAGACGATATCGCGGGGCAGTTTCCATATGGCTTGAATCAATTCTAATGTCGACGAATTGGGCGGAAGATCAACTTCATGACGGGGAGCAGCTACCCGTAACCGCTCAAGCTCAACCGGATCGCCCGCTGGCCCCTCGGCTGTGATCCACGGATCCCTGGTCAGAGCTTGGGAAGTGAAGTCGAATAGCTTTCGGCTATCAATACCCAGAAGCTCGCCCCGCCCGACTGGTGCCGCCAGACATAGGCCAGCTTCCCTTGCGCCCTTTTCCAACCGGTGCTCGTCCAGGCGACCGTTCTTTGCAAGAATCCCAACATTGTAGATCCAGCCCTTTTTCTCGGTGACGCCGTGGTTTCGAATTTGACCTGTAAAGAGCTTTTTAAAGCGAAAAGGTACACCCAGCACCTCTTCAACATGATGCTGAAAATTAGACTCATGTAGGCCAAGGCCTATGGTGCAGATTTTCGCGCCGATGCGCCTCAGCCGATCAGGGACGCTGTCTTCTCCGAAACAAGTCGCCGGCAGGTTTGTTAGAATCTCAGCTGCTCGAGGCCCTATGCCGGCTACAGAATGTATCGGATCCACCGATCGAATGGCATCGGGTTGCTGGCGGACATACTCAAGGAACCCAGTGGACGGACTCCAGGGCCCATTGATGGAAGGCGTGCTTTGAACATCAAATATCTCCCTGCGGCAAAAAGAAAATGTATAAGTCGGTACGAGAATCGTTCCACTTTCTCCAACCGTCTCCTGGAGAGCTCCCAAAAGACAACGATAAGTATCATCTTCCGTAGAACAGTCCTTGGCGTTGCCCAGCGCCGGTAAATTGACAACGGTATAAACCACGTCGCCAGGACCGATGCCAATTTTATTCAAGGCATCAACCAAGTCCGATTGGGAATAGTCTCCGCCGAAATCAACTCTATCCACCAAATCTGTTAACTCCGTTACTCTTTCCATCTTTGCTCCGTCTTGGCGTTACATTGACTGTTTGCGAGGAAATCATTGCCGCGGCAAGTATTTGGCATTGATCTTTGACAATTCCGGGCGTGTTGCTAAGAACTCTAAAATATCGTTGGTCGTAAATTTCTCACCATTCTTGTAGAGGCCTGAGTAGATGGACTTGATCAATTCAAAGTCCTCAATATAGTCAAGGGTCCAACGGTGGCTGTAGAACAACTTCCGAGAGTCCTCGAAGTTGTAGACGCGCATCCCGGACTCCCAAAAGAAGGGGACAACGTGTTCTCTCTGATGCGGCTCACGAGCAGATCTCCAAACAGCCTCCAGCGCCTCAAATGGAATCAAATCAAAATCCAAGCCGTCCACGTAGGTCAGTGGATGCCGATTGGTGATCAGGTCATACTCACCCAGCTTATTTAGGAAAATCGATATCTTTTCATCTATCAGTTCTGGATCGATGAGAGGACAATCCGAGGTCACGCGCACGACACAGGTCATTTCACGAGCTTTCGCAGCCTGGTAGTAGCGATCTAGAACGTCGTCTTCACTTCCACGATAGACCGCTATTTCGAGTGATCTACAAAGCTCTTCGATGACGTCATCTCGTTTATTGATGGTGGTTGCGACAATGACCTCATCTACAAGCCGGCAGTAGCTCAGTCGTTCGAGTAGATGATGAAGCAGTGGTTTTCCCGCGGCTTCCATCAAGACCTTGCCCGGCAGCCGCGTGGATCCCATCCGCGCCTGGACGATAACGCCCGTCATGAATGCAGTTCCCCGACACAACATTCTGCCTTCACTGTGTCAGCATGCAGTCTGCCGCAGCGGCTTTGGAGGCAGTCATTGAAGGGACGGAAGACTGGCTTTACAGGATCGCCCGCGAAGGATTCGCGCACGCGCCCTGTAGCGATTACACCTGAGATTTTTCGCATGGCCATTTGCAGCGCTTCGAAGGTTTGATCCAATTCAGCCTGCCCGTGTGAGTAGGTGATCGTAATCCACGGCATCAGTACGCCCCAGGCAATTAATTCTTCGTGGAAAGACGTATTAAGCTCCGGCCAGGGCCTTCCATCCTGATGCGTACAAACGATCTGCGGATTGCAATCGAATCCGATGATTCGCACGTAGTCAGTAACACCTTCTGCCCGAGCCAGTGCACGGAATCCGTCGACAAGTTTCTTACCCAGTGGCCAAATGTGCCGGCTTATATCAACGCGAAGACACTCCTCCAGGGTCGCTCTGCACGCCGCCAAGCCCACCGTTTCTGAACTGTGTGTCTGGGAAAGAAGAAATACCCGGCGTTTGTTGTGTTTCAATCCGCCCAACTCCATAATCTCCCGTTTGCCTGCCAGAAGAGAAAATGAGTATCCATTGGCATAAGCCTTACCGAAGCAAGCAATGTCAGGATATACACCTCGCAAATGATGAGCCCCGCGGATATCGAACTTTACGCCGCTGATCATTTCGTCAAAGATGAGGACTGTTCCCTCCCGTCGCGTGAGCTCCCGTAGCTTTTGTAAATAGTCCTCTTGGGGCTCGTCGTTTTTCACTGGCTCCAGGATGATTGCTGCGATTTGGCCTGGATACTGAGCGAACAGACTTTCAAGGGCCGGGATGTCGTTGTACGGGAATTTCAGAGTGAGATTCGACACTTCGTCGGGAACCCCAGAATTCATTGGCGTTGTCCCGATGAACCAATCGTTGATGCTAAAAAATGGATGTTGGGCGCAGCAGGCTACATATTTCCTGCCCGTATATGCACGGGAGAGCTTCATGGCAGCGGAGGTTACGTCGGAACCATTCTTTCCGAATTTGACCATCTCAGCCACGGGCAAGAGATCAATAAGATACTCCGCAAGTTCGTATTCCAGAATTCCAGGACGGGTGAAATTGACTCCTATGTCAATCTGGCGTTTTACAGCCTCGTTGACCGCAGGGTAGCCGTGGCCCAGTACGATTACCCGGTTTCCCATGGCCCAATCAAGGTAGCGGTTGCCATCCACATCCCAGCAATAAGCCCCTTGAGCGCGAGCCATGATTTTGGGGGAACGAAGAGGAAATTGGTCCTCGCCCTTGCTATAAGTATGACTAGCCCCGGGAACCAGTTCGTGAAAGCGCTCGTTAATCCGATCGCCTTGAGTAAAGTTATCGATTTTGTTGTTCATAATTTTGCCGATCTTTCGCAGCGCATTTCCGGAATCCTGCGTTCGCATTTTGCGTAATTCAATTGGTAACCGCTCGATCAAGGTCACGGCTGAACCACTCGTTTTGTTTCCTCGCCTGCCTGCGACGTGAAATGTTCACACGCCACGCGAAACCGGAACTCATTCCTCTCAAATTTCAAGCGGGACCGTGCTCCTGCAAATCGCATGAGCTGCTTTCTTAGTGACATCATTGATCGAAGAACCGAGGACGCTTGCTGCCCCTTGCGTCTCAGGGTCGTGCAACCTATGAACTGCTGGATTTAGCCGTCTCCGCCTAGTCGGCCATTCTTATTCCGACAAATTTCCAAGGCAGAAAAATGGGGCCTGTAAACTGAAGGCGCTGACCATCCTCAAGTTTGCGCGTATAGGTGCCCAATCCTCCATTTGTTGGAGGAGAAAGATCAACGTCAATCGTAAAATCGCGCGTGACGAATTCTTTGCACCCACGCGCCTCGCATATTTTGCGAAAGCGGGAAAGGCTATAGACGTTGTAGTTGCCCGGGTTCGGGCAGTCGTCCGGCCAGGTATAGTCCTTCACTTCGATGTTTACATCAACATTAAAATCCGTGAACATCGCGCTTACAATCAGCCAGCCCCTGCTTACCGAGAGCAATTGGTCCAGAAGCGCGTCGTAGGATTCAAGGCTGCCGAACGTATGGATCGCAAAAACCAAATCGAATTGTTGGCTGCCAAAGTAATCATCGAGTTTATAGAAATCTCCTGTCCTGAGATCGGGCTTAAGGCCCTTGCTTTGAAAAAATGGAGTGCCGATAGGAAAAAGCACATCTCCCGCGATGTCTACCCCAGACCAATGGAAACCTGGGATGGCCTGAGCCAGATGAAAGATGTTCGCTCCAGCACCGCAGGCGACATCAAGTGCCTCCCCCTGGGTTGTACCAATCAAAGACTGAATGAATGCTCCCAGGTAGGAAGTACTGCGATACGCATTTGCGAATTGACGGTGGTGGTAATCGAGGTCTTGTTGAGCGATTTTTTCCCATCTTTTAATTTGGATAGGATTGAGTGCGGAGTTCGTAGACATAAGTGGGAAGGGTTTACCTCTCGCAAAGTTGATTGATTACTTTGTTCTGTACTTCCTCAGATAGGCCTACCGAACAGGGTAGGCTGAGGGCCTCTCTGTATAACTGCTCGGAAACTAGTAATGCCCCGGCGCGGCTTATAGCGTGTGCCGGGGACTGATGGATAGGTTGCCAAAGGGGGCGGCATTGAATCTTACGCTGGGCGAGAGCCTGGAGTAAGTCGCGGGAGTTGATGCCGAACTCTTTCTCTTTGATCAGGACTGTGTACATCCAATATGTACTCTTCGCCCAGGATGCCTGCCGCATCGGCACGATCCCTGGAATATCGCTTAGAGCAGCGGTGTAGCGATCCGCTATTTCGCGCTTGGTAGTTACGAAGGCATCCAGCTGCTCTAATTGCGCGCAACCCATCGCGGCCTGTATGTTCGTCAAGCGAAAATTGTAGCCAATTTCATTATGAATATATTCAATGGGATCATCTTTGGCCTGAGTGGTAAGATACTTTGCCCTTTGTGCCCACTCCTCGTTTGAGGTTACAAGCATGCCACCACCCCCGGTGGTGATGATCTTGTTGCCATTGAAACTGAAGCATGCTACATCCCCAATGCTTCCGGCGCCACGCCCTTTGTATGTCGCCCCGAGACACTCAGTCGCGTCTTCGATCACCTTAAGACCATACTTGCGGGCAATTTCGATGATGGGATCGAGATCCACCGTATGCCCGAGTATGTGAACGGGAATTATCGCGGTTACGCGCCGCCCGGTGAGCCGGTTATAAAGTGCCCCATCTCGCCAGGAGCAGCCCTGCTCCAGGAAGTCCACAACGCCTGATGGATCCATCTGCCAGTAATCTGGCTCTGCGTCAACAAAGACAGGCCACGCACCAACGTAACGAATGGCATTCACCGGCGCGATAAATGTGAGGGTCGAAACGAGGACCTCATCATCAGGCTTCACCCCGGCCACTAGCAAAGCGACTTGAAGCGCCGCAGTCCCATTGACAGTGGCGACGGCGAACCGCGCCCCAACCCGACTGGCAATCCCACATTCGAACCGCTCTACGAACGGGCCGACTGATGAAACCCAATTTGTATCAAGGCACTCTTTGATATAGCGCCATTCATTTCCATTGATCTCCGGAACCATCAAAGGAATTACGTCGGACGATGAAGCCGCTCCCGGAGTTGATTTCTCAGTAATCATTAATTGCGGTACCTTTGGCTTTCAAAGTCACTCAGTACATTCTCACGCACCAACTTTGCGACCTCCGCGATGCCTTCCGGCACCGTTCGCGTAATGCGAAAGCTCAATTGCTCGCTAATGCGGCTAAATGAAACGCGATAATCCCGAGGATCTTCAGTTTTGTGCACGAACTCAACGATGGCATCTGGAGCGTGTGGACGAATCAATTCGACCAGTTGCTGCTTTTGGAAATTCTGGTCGGTCGCTCCAACATTAAAAACTCGACCGGCAACCTTTGCTGAGGCAGATTCGAGTACAAGTTTAATCCCTCGCGCGGCATCCCGGACATGGATATAAGGCCGCCAGAACTGTTCGCCAAAGACCACCAGTTGCTTTTTGGTCAGCATATCCAGCGTGAATTCGTTTACCGTTAGATCGAAGCGCATCCGAGGCGAGGTCCCGAAAACAGTCGCAAACCGCAGAGGAGTAGGAGACCACGCTTGGCCAGAGCCGCTGGCCAGCAGCGCTCTTTCAACGGCAACCTTTGTTTCCGCGTAGAGTGAAACAGGGCTCAGTTCAGAATCTTCGTCCACATAGCTTTCCGGATCCTTCATCTTGCCATAGTTGCTGCACGTAGAGGCAAAGATGAACCTTTGAACTCCGGCGCGTCGGCTTTCTTCAATAAGCGACAAAGATGCATCGAGATTTACCGACCGCGCCAAATCGGGATCGCGGGCGCACGCGGGGTCACCGACAATTGCGGCTAGATGAACGACTGCCTCCATTTCCGATAATGCCGACGCCACAGCCGAACGGTCCCGGAGGTCGGCGCGATGGAAGCTGAATGCAGGATCTGACCACGCGGGCAGGAGAGGCGCCCCTCCGTGATTTAGATTATCCAAGACTCTGACCGAGTGACCCGCATTCAGAAGCAGGGGAACGAGAGTTGAACCGACGTACCCGGCCCCGCCTGTAACTAGAATCTTCATATCAAATTACTCCGTTGCGAACGTCTTCCTGGGCCTGGGCGTAATCCTCGTGACGGCCAATGTCGAGCCAGTATTCGGTGATCGGAAAGCTCACGACGACTTTTCCGGCTTCGATCAATCTTTGTATCAGTTCGGTCATGTCGAAACGGCGCCCCGAGGGAATGAAATCGCAAACCTCAGGCTCGAGAAGATAAGTGCCCGCATTAATGAAGAAATTGAAGGAGGGCTTTTCCTGAATACGGTTGATATGAACTTCATCCAATTCCACGACACCGAATGGTACTTCGACGTCATACTTGCGCACTCCCACTGTAAGCAGAGCATTGTGCTTGCGGTGAAAGTTGAGCATCTCCTGAAACGGGACGCCTGTAATGATGTCCCCGTTGATGACCAGGAAGGGATTGTCGTTCCGTTTCATCAGCCTTAACCCGCCCGCCGTACCGAGGGGAGAATCTTCCTCAAGGTAATTTAGCCTAACGCCAAAAGCGCTGCCATCGCCGAAGTACTCAACAATGCTTTCGGGTAAATAATGAGTTGTCAGGCTGATGTCGCGAATTCCCGAGCGCCGCAGTAACTGGATTGTAAGCTCGAGGAGGGGCTTGTCGCCTACAAGGAGCATCGGCTTCGGCACCCGTTCGGTGAGGGGAAGCAGCCGCTTTCCATAGCCGCCGGCCATGATGACAGCAGAGAGGTCCGTGCTCCCGTGTTGTCCTAGGTTCTTCCGGAGCAGAAACCTGATCACGCGGCCTGTGGTATCTACCACTGGAAGATGGTTGATGTCATGTTTAATCATGAGTTCCAGTGCTTCGCTAGAAGGCATCGAGCTTGTCACCGTCAGCGGTTCGCGACATGCGATACTCCCACACGCTGTTTCCATAGCTAAACCACGCAGAATCGCGCGGCGGATGTCGCCGTCGGTTAGCAGACCGATGAGTATCCTGTCTTGGTTGCATAGGACCAGCGCGCCGGTCCCGGCTTTGTCGAGTTCAGTGATTGCTTCCGCGATCGAAGCGGAAGGACGAAGCGTCACCGAGTCTAGTAGTTCGGATGCGACTGACTCTATTTCATCGTCGACGATAAGATCGCGACGAAGCAACAAATCCTGCAAGACGCCCTGCTTATCAACAATGGGTAGATGATCGACGTCATGTTGGTTCATCAAAGTAAGAGCTTGCAGCCGCGTCGTCGATGGAGAGGCAACGATTGGATTTTTCGTTGCAATCGTCCGGCAAAGGGTATCCAAAGGTTTCGCCTTTATCAGGGCGCGGCGAAGGTCGCCGTCCGTCAATACTCCGTAGAGTTTGTGGTCGTCAGAACACACAACCAACGCGCCAATTCCAGCCGCATCCAAACGGGCGAACGCCTCGGAAATCGTCATATTTGGCGAAATGACAAAGTCCGCAAGCTGTTCCTTGATAACTGTCTTAAGCATGGGTTATTGCACGTCCAGAGAAAGTCTTGTTATGACTATTTCGATTCTTTTGAGCAAGATGAGACTCCAAAGGCGTATGGAGGCCTATATTCGAGTCGAACTCGATGTGTTCCTGCCGGTACCTGAACACCTTGGAATGCCAAATCCGCAGGACGCAGCGCTACCGCAGAATTGTCGGTCCACGCATGCCAGTAGGGACTAAAACTATTGCTGACGATCAATCCGCAGCCGGAGTTGGAGGTTACGTCTGCAAGGATGCACGTCGCAGAATAGTGGCGCAACTCCACGCGCCCGCCGGAGGTTGCATTGGTTGAATCACCAGTGTCCACGAGCATTTTCTGGCTCAAGCTCTGAAGATCGCTCTTGTCGAGAGCAGCCGCGACGTCAGAACTTGGGAGACTTGCCGTCTGCGCTGCGCAAAACATACGCGGTAACACGCGTGTATTTTCGTAGATATAAAGCGGAGTCCCGGGGTCTTTGCCACGGATAATATCCAAATACCTTGAGAGTCGCGGCTTTTGCAGCCACTGCAACTGGGAGGCGCGAAACTGCGAAGGTAAGAGAGTCAGATCATTTCCCTGCAGCGGTCTGTTGGAAATAACATACTTAACATTCTGCATCGAAAGCAGGTCTAGATTGAACAGTTGATCGAATGGAAGCGTTTGATCACCGTTGTCGTTAGACGGAACGAAAAGATAGATCCGGTTACCCCAATTGTTGAAGTATGCATTCCAATACGCATCCTTTGCGAGTGCGCCTCCAATGACCGCATCCCAATAGTCCTGGTAGCGCTTCGAATAAAGATTGAGATACCCGTCGGCAGTTTCGAACCCGTATCCCCATGCGAACGCCGGGTGTAAACCAACGCTGACAACTCGCAGAGGGATGAGCCCTGACTCATGAGCTCTGCTGGAAAGTTCGAGCAAATCGGGGTTCTCGTAGATCTCGCTGTAGTTTTCTCCATGAAGCAAGGCGCGAAACATTCCTGCGTTTACCTTCAACGAGAGCAGGAGCACATACGCCAGTGCAGAATAAGTGAGCCATTTTCCCCAATTGTGGCGCTGCTTCCCGTGATGCAAAAGGAGATCGAGAGCCATGGCCGCCGCGGTGATTGTGAGTATCGGAACTAATTCAGTGAGGCGCCACCACCCAAAGCCGCGCACTGCTCCGGGAAGTGGAACGACGTTCTGGTTAGTGACAAAGAACCATATGACCAGGGTTGCTGCACAGACAAGGCTTGAAGTAAGTAACCAAGTAGCCTCGCGGCGCTTATTGCTTTTGGAGATTACGACGTATATCGCCAGCACAAAAAAAGCAGCGTTGCAGGCCGCGATGGTAACTAGCCGGTGCAGAATATCGTGAATTCCGCTGGTGGCAGTAATGTCCCGATCCGCGCGATGAGAGAATGAAGCGTTTAGCAGAGCTGCAGCTATCACGGGCCCTTCGGCGACTTCTCACACCCCTGCAAAGATAATGGCGGCTTTCCAATGGCGTGGCTTTATATTTTCCGCGAATATGATGAACCAAACAGGTATCAGGACAAGGATAAAGACAGAATATGCAAAGCTTGAACATAGCGCATAGAGTACTCCTGCAATTGCTGACCCCCAATATAGGCGAGCTCGAGATGTGGTGGGGCTAGTAAGCAGCAGCAGGATTAGTGCAAATGCGGGTTCTCCAAAGCCCTGATACAGGCTGAACCCGAAGTTAACATCCAGCTGAGGTGCGACCGAAAGGGCAAACGCTCCAAATAGGGCAGCCAATTGCTTCAGATCAAGTCGATCTCGGAGCAGCCGGTAGAAAAAGAATGCAGCAAGCCCACGCTGTACAAACATGACGAGCGCGTATGCAGCCCAGCCGGGAAGTACAAAAAAAGGCAGCACATACAATTCGTTCGTGTACCCCTGCGAAAGCCAATCGACACCTGACGCCCAGCCACTTGCCCAGAGCGCAAGAGATGATAACCCGCGCGAATAGCCGACCATTGCTGACAGCATCTGATCCGCGGAATCATGCACGCAAACATAAGAATGTGAGCCAAACACATAAAAGGGCAACGCGAGCCATAAGACCCAACTTGCGAGGATCGCGCCTATTCGCTTGGGAGTCCAATGTGATGCAAAAGCTTCTTGGTTGCCGTCCGGCGATATCATAGCGCTGATCTGTCCCGCTTTTCTCGGCGAACTGTAGCTGGAGTTTTCAAAAGGAGAAACATTCTCGGCCGGTCAGGAATCTATGAATGAAGTACCCAACTTGTCGACTGTTTATATTGGCTCGGCTTCAAGACGCGGCCGTCAAATGCTTTTAGATAGCTGTCCATCCGCCGTCCACAACTAAATTGTGGCCCGTGACATAGGCGGAGGCATCCGAAGCCAAAAATACAGCTGCGCCTGCAATATCGGCCGGCTTGGCCATTCTTCCCAGCGGGGTTCTGCGAACGTATTTTTCAACAAACGAGGATGATTGGTTGTTTTCGACCCCGCCTGGCGAGATGCAATTGAACCGAATCCCTTCCTTGGCGTAGTAGGACGCAAGATAGCGCGTAAAATTAATGATACCGCCCTTAATGGCGGCATAAGCTGCTGGCATTGTGAGATCCGTTCCCTCGTAAATTGAAAAGTCGGGACCGACAATTCCATAGGTGGAACCGAGATTGATAATTGAGCCACGTTTTTGGGATCGCATTGCTTCCGCAGCCTCCCGGCAACACAGGCAGTAACTGGTCATCTGACTATCAACAGCTGCTCTCCACGATTCGATTGGAACTTTTTCAAAGGGTAGACCCCAATCCTTCGGCTTTGGGTAAGCACTGTTCACCCACACATCGAGCGAACCGGCCAGTGACAAGACCCTCGCGACAGCAGCTGGGATAGACGCAACATCCAGGACATCCAGTGGAAGGGCCGAACATCTCAGCCCTTTGGCTGTCAATTCCGCAGCGTATTTCCCTGCTGACTCTTCATTGACGTCAGCGATAAAAGTATTCGCGCCAAAGGTCGCGAGACCCTCCGCAAGCGCGTAACCAATCAAACCGGCCCCGCCGGCCACAACCGCCACCCGACCATCCAGGTTAAATATATCTTTCACTTTGAAGAACCCTCTGAGTAAGTTTTGGATTTAGGTTGGTTTCGTTTGCGCGAACTGCTTACATCGATTGACTTAATAAATCGGCGCGCCAGGCGGCAATCTGTTGGTTTATTGCTTCACACGATGGTCTTGGCAAGAATTCTTGCCGGCACTCCGACCGTCGTTACGCCGGGAGGCACATCATTGATTACGACGGCTCCCGCTCCTACGACGCTGCCGGCGCCAATGAAGACTCCCTGAATGACACATGCTCCGGTGCCGATATGGGCACCCCTGTCAACATGTACGCCGCCAGATAGAACCGCTCCTGGGGCAATATGCGCGTGGGCGCCCACGACGCAGTCGTGATCGACGATGGCGCCGGAATTGACGATCGCATCGGAGTCAATTTTGCTTCCGGGCTGAAGAATCGCTCCGGCCATAATTTGTACGCCGTCGGAGAGCTGTGCTCCTGAGGCGATTGTCGCAGTAGGGTGGATCACGCTTGCAAAGGAATATCCTTTCGCATTAAACCGGTCATATATCGCTTTTCGGAGCGCCGTTGACCCAATAGAACCAATACCATTGACCAAATGCACGCCGTCAGGAAGATACTTGAATACCGCCTCATCATCTCCGAGGCGCTTCACATCCAGGATTGACAACTTAGTCTCATCTGGGTCGGTGTACCCAAGGATTTGCCGGTGCGCGGCTAATAACATATAGACAAGCACTTTCGCATGGCCGCCACCTCCGAGGACAATTACCGGAGGCTGCGTTCCGATTTGCGTGTTTGCTTCCATTAAGAAAGATTCTTCCAATGGATCAGTTGGTCCTTCTCGATGTTCACCAACAGCCGCCGTCCCAGAACGTAAGGCAATCTATCGGGAGATATGCCGGTGCCCGGCCTCTTTGCGTCAAGATCTCTTTCAACTAGGAGATGACCTTTCTTCAATCGGCGACGCGCTACGATACTTCTCCTGAATTTCCGGCGCTTTTCCAATTCGGCTGCGCTGACGGTCCGGGCGCTATCTCCCAAAGCAGCGAAGATGTTTCTTCCCTCTTCCACGATCGCGCGCAACTCCAGAGGATCAGCGGATATCGCGTGGTCCCAACCGGGCATATCCTTGTCAATCGTAAAATGCTTTTCGATGACACTGGCGCCCAGGGCGATTGCCGCCAGAGGGATGGCGGTGCCCAGGCTATGATCACTGAAGCCCACGGGCGTATCAAATGCCTGAAGGAGCGTCGCCATATTGCGCAGATTGATCGATTTGGGATCGGGTGGATAAATCGAGATGCAATGCAAAAGAACAATTCGATCGTTTCCGGCGTTGCGAATCGTCGTCACCGCCTGATCAATCTCGGCTATTGTGGCCATTCCAGTCGAGACGATCATAGGGCGCTGCTTGCGAGCGGCATAATCAAGTAACGGCAGGTGGACAATGTCCATTGAAGCAATTTTGTAAAAGGGCACGTCCAAGGTTTCGAGCAGGTCGACTTCTTCCGGCGAGAAGGGAGTGGAGCAAAATGCTATACGCCGTTTCTTACAATGAGCGTGCGCCTCCCGATGCTGTTGAGCTGTGAACTGATAAGCCTTGACCATCTCCCGGAGCGAGCCAAAGTGCTTTTTCTTGTCGGAGTATTGAGTATTGCGTGCGTACTCCTCCTCCGCAATCAGCGAACTCTCAGACCATGATTGGAACTTAACTGCATGAGCTCCCGCGTCGGCCGCAGCGTCAATCAAGCGCCTGCAAAGATCCATGTCGCCGTTATGATTTGAACCGATTTCGGCGATGATATAAGGTGGATGTCCCGGGCCGACAGCAACGCCGTTAATTTTTATTGGCTTCATTTCTCATTTCACCTTAGCTCTTCCACATCCATTGCAAAGCGGGTTGCGCCACATCCCACCACCAGACTGCCTTCGGCTCCATAGTGTTAAGGTTGCGAACATAGCTCTCCAGCTTCTCCGGCTGCGAAACAACCTCTTCGAAAAAGAGCTGGACGTCTGCGGCAACTGCTTGCAGATGTGCCCAACGGTCCGGCAGCGCGTTTTCCATTGGCGAGGATTGGAGCAGGCGATAGTGCTCCCGAACTTTCATAGTGTCTCGGGTCACTTGGTTTGCGTCGAAAGGAAAGCGGATCGGAGCCATGTTTGTCCCATGCTGCCGGTAGTCCATTCGTACCACCGGGTCAAACGCCAGGGTCGCCTCCATTAACCACGCTCTGGTAGCCAGGAACCAGTCGACCAGGACGACGCCGGCCGGAATCGGCAAACATTGCTGAAGCAACTCCGACCGGTATGCTGAATTGGAAAAACCGAACACATTATTTCGCGGCAGAATGCCATCAGGAGCCATTTGCACGGGAAGCGTGAGAGTCATCCCTAACTCATTCCTGTGCTCATCCACCAGTCGCAGCGCACATGCAGCGAGTTCCGAGGTCTGCAAAAATCTGCGGGCCGCCTCGACCCGAGTCGGATGCAGAATGTCATCACTGTCCACCAGAACCACGGCATCAAACTTTTCCACGATTTGTTCAAGGGACCGTTGCCGGATCCGCGCCGGACTAGTGGCCGACTCTGACTGCACCCAAACCGCCTCCAATCGGGTGCCGATTACAGCTTCGACCGCGCTTGGGTTAAGACCATCGAGCCCTATCCAAAGTTGAAAGTCTCGGTCCGTTTGCGCCTGAATCGAATGATACCAATCCAGAAGGTACGACTCGACGCCTGGATAAACAGTGGTGTAGAGGGCTAAGAGTTTCCCTTTTGCTTCTGGAAGCGTGGCCCTCTGAGCCGTCTGGTGATTCATCTGATCCAAGATTGGTCGGTTTCGGGATTGGTCGGTTCCAAGGCAGAATTGAGCTTAATGCGAGTTCTTTGGGGTGATGGTCAATCCGACCGGCCGGAGTTTGCCATCTGGCAACTCCCAAACATATGGAATCACAACCGAAGTAGATCTGGAAGCATAAGTCAAGTACTCACCCTCGTAACCGTAATTCTTAAGGTCGCTTTGCACGGTAAACGAAATCGCGTCTTTGCATGCCCAGATCTTTGACTGATTTGCCTTTTCCCTTATAGAAAGGCTGATGCTATAACGTTGCGGCAGCAAAGGGATAGATCCAAAGCGGCAGGAAATTCGTCCAGCGCCCTCCAGGACATCCGGCCGCATCCCGTCTAGAAGCATGTTGGCAGTGAAGCACTTACCATGAGCACCTTCCACGACGATCATGAAATAGGGCAATTCAATTCTATTAGGGGAGTTATAAGTTATTTCAACGATCAAATCTTCTCCCGGGCAAAACTGATGCGTCTCCTGTCCCTCGCCGTTCTTCAGTGCCAATTTCTCTATCACCAACCCCTGTTCGCCGCGGAGCTGCAGGCCAGATCCGATCGAAGATCGCGCGAGGTAATCCTCTACAACGCTCTCCACATCCCCATCTGCTTGGATTTTGCCTTCGTCAAACAGGATCGCGCGCTGGCACAATGCTCTCACGGCGTCAACGTTATGACTTACGAATAAGACTGTCCTGCCGCCTTGCGCCACTTCACCCATTTTTCCTAAACATTTCTTTTGAAAGGCTGCATCGCCCACAGCAAGAACCTCATCCACTATCAGGATCTCCGGTTCAAGGTGGGCAGCAACTGCAAAAGCCAGGCGGACGTACATGCCGCTGGAATACCGTTTCACCGGCGTGTCGAGAAATTCCTCGATTTCCGAGAACTCGACGATTTCGTCGAACCTTCGCGCAATCTCAGCCCGGCTCATGCCCAGGATTGCTCCATTAAGATAGATATTTTCGCGCCCAGTAAGCTCCTGGTGAAAACCCGTACCAACTTCAAGCAAGCTTGCGGTTCTGCCATCAATGCAAATGCGCCCTAAAGTGGGGACGGTAATTCGGCTCAGGATTTTAAGTAGTGTACTTTTGCCTGCGCCGTTGCGCCCAATAATCCCCACCACCTCGCCCTGCTTGATCTCAAGTGAAACGTCTCTTAAGGCCCAGAACTCCACGTCTTTAAGTCTTCGGGAACGACGGGATTTGATCCAGGAAATCGGGTGACGAATCACCTCCTCGAGAACATGGCGCATACCATCGTCACTCGTCTTTTGACGACCGATGGTGTATCGTTTGCCCAGATTTTTGATGGAGATGGCGGATTGCGTCATAGTTCGAACTTGCAGCGAAGTCTCGGCCGGCTTTAAATCACATCTGCGAAGGTGCGCTCTGTCTTTCTGAAATAGACAATGCCTGTTATCAAGACTGCAACGACTTCAAGAACGCAGACCGCAAGAGCAAGCGGAAAGATTTTGCTCCGCGTACCAAATATGCACCAGCGAAAGCCGTCTATGATTCCCACCATTGGATTGATGGAATAGAGAAGTTGATATCGGCTCGGCACGATCGCACTTTGGAACCCCACCGGTGAGAGATAAAGGCCGAACTGGACAATAAAGGGCACAATGAAGCGAAAATCGCGGTACTCCACCATAAGTGCGGCTATCCAGATTCCGAAGGCCAATGATGCAACGATCGCAAGCAATACGAAGAGCGGCAGAAGCAAAATAGTGGTCGGAGGAACGTATCGGTACCAGAGCATCAATACAACGAGAAATACACCTGTGATAAAGAGATCTACCAGGCTGGTGATGACAGAGCTTCCTGCGATGATAAGTCGAGGGAAATACACTTTGGAAATCAGTGCGGAATTCGATACCAGGCTGTTTCCGGTTTCCGCGATCGCTGTCGAAAAGAATTGCCACGGAAGCATCCCACTGAATACGAGGAGCGGATAGGGAACACCTCCGGAGGGCATTCTGCCCAATTTGCCAAACACAAAAGTCAGCACGGCCATGGTCAGGAGCGGCCGAATTAGTGACCAGCTGACCCCGATAAAGGTTTGCTTATAGCGCACAAGAAGATCGCGCCAAGCGAGAAAGTAGAACAGCTCCCGGTATCGCCAAAGGTCCCGCCAATACTGGCGTTCGGCGCGGCCAGCTTCAATGATCAATTGGGGCATGCGCAGTGTATCCAGGCTGTCAAAGTCGTTCTAAGCTGCCCATGTCGCGAGTTTGGCTCCACGCATTCTCACGATGATGAGACGGGTAAGAAATCGCTTCGATGCCGTCAGAGTTACTTTCTGGCGGCCGTATATCCTTTGTTGCGCTGTCCTAGCGCGATCCTTTGTCAAAGGCTCTGTTGTACGCCGCGAGCAGCGGCTTTATGGAATATTCCCAGGCAAGCTCTTGCTCGACTCGTTGGCGTCCAAACTCACCCATTCCTCGACGCTCTTCCGGATGATCGAGCAGCCATAAAATCTTATTCGCAAAGTCCGTCACCTGATCGTCGTTATCGCTATAAAGCGAAGCGTCGCCTGCGCTAAATCGCCCCTCTTTAAGATCGAACTGGACGATCGGCTTTCCCAGGGCCATATATTCCATGATTTTGATCATCGTCGACATATCATTCATCTGGCATGGCTTATCCGGATTTACGCACACATCCGCGGTAGAGAGGATTTCCAACAGATCCGCATCCGGTATCCTCCCCGTGAAGTTCATCATTTCTCCGAGGGCCTTTTCCTCGACCATCTTCCTCAGGCCTGCAAGAGCTGGCCCACCACCTACACAGGTAAAGTGGACGTCTTGCCGTCCAAGACTCCTGATGTATTCGGCTACATTCACCAGGATATCCAGACCTTCCTGCTCACCCATAGCGCCGACATATCCGACGAGGTAGCGCTTGCCGTATTTCAATGCCGGATTCGGGGGTACAGTTTGAAATGTCTTCAGGTCGGGTCCGTTGCGAACTACAAATACATCTTCGGGTGACTTACCACCTCGGCCTAGCGCGATTTCCTTGTAGCTGTCGTTCGTCGACATCACCACTTCGGAGGCACGGAAGGTCATCTTTTCCATTAAAACCAGGATTCGATGAAAGAAATCCTTTCGCCCGTACTTCGCAAGGTACAACTCTGGATTTATGTCATGATGGTCGAAAATCAACTTCACGCCGAATAACTTGAAAGGCCAAGCAATAAGGAAGATATCATCAGGTGGATTGCAGGCCTGAATGACGTCGAATCCGCGGCGGAAATAAATCCACCACGCGTACAAGAATTCCCAGAATAAGGCGCACCCGTATTCCCAGACGTATTCAAACGCGGAGCTACCAGCATTCGGCAACGGATGTCTGTAAATATGAATTCCATCGAGGCATTCGTAGCTTCGCTCACACCCTTTTTCCTTGGGAGACAATACAGAGACTTCATAGTTCGACTCGTGTAATGCGAGAGCTTCCTTCCAGACTCGCGGATCGAAGGGAACCGAAGCATTTTCGACAATGATAAGAACTTTCCTATTCACGGATACCTCAGCACTCACAGAGCCGATCGTAAAGTCCTGCGAGGGCGCAGAGCATCGTTGCTTGCCCCCAATGGAGCGTTGGAGTCTTATTAACTAACCACGAATAACGCCGATAATAGAAATAGCCCGTCTTGTCCTGCATATTTTTGATCGTCCACCGGGCGATGAGAAGTGCGAGGTCGAGCGCTTCGGGATCCTTGTCTGAAAAGAGAACTAAAGTATCGATTGCTTGCGATGAGCACTGAATATCGATTGGAAGAGTCTTGTAGTCATAATACCTGGGGGTGCCGTCCGGCAGAAAGAATGTCTTCTTCCAGTATTGGTATCCCGCGTTCATCTTTCCTTCAAATTGTTTATCATTTGTCGCCAGCTGGTAATACTTGAAACAGTCAAGTACGTATGCCGTGTGAAAATTGTCGACCCAGTGCAGGTTCGAGGGCTCGCCGTAGTACCAGGAATCGTTCGCCCTCTGATGGTTCGCTGCGTACCGCATCGCCTTCTCCGCAATTGATCGGTACGATTCGTTCCCCGTTATGGCAGAGACACGAGCCAGAAAGCTAGCGCCCAGCGTGTTGGAATTGTGAACTGGATTCATTGCGCGAGGAATGTAGCTGATGCAAAGAGCGTCCCCTTCAACCAATCTATCGAGATCGCGGGTAATATGCTCACACGCGCTAACTGCGACCTCTAAATACCTTTCCTTTTGAAAATGGTTGTAAGCATCAACAAAAGCGTGGCCAATAAGTGAAGTCCAGACTATCGTTGGCACACCCTTTGCGAGAAAGAAGCTTCGCGATTGATAGTCGAAGTGATTGCCCCAGCATGCTCCCGAGTATCCTTTGGATTCGTTGTCGATCAGCCATTCGAAGGCAGACTCGGCCTTGTCGCCCCAGGCGCTATCTCCCGATGCGCGCTGAAGGCGCATGAATCCTTTTGCCAGAAAAGCCATGCCCTTTGTCGAGCGGCTCTTGGGAATCCCTAGCAATGGCCGGAGGTTCAATGGAAAACGACGGACGCCTTGCTGCAAAACGGTGCGCAAAAGCTTCGTCTCGAAGGTTAGGGGCCGAACGAATTTTGCATTTAGCCCGTCGAAGGTATCGTATCCGCGGTAGTCGTTTTTGTCCAACCAGTCCGACAGCCGTTCGATGGATTCCCATACTTCATGTTTTGATGCCTTCCTCTGATCCTGGACCGCCGCGCCTTTACCAACAGATACCGTTGTACTTGCCATCCATGCTCCTTCCTTCGACAATTCGAACAAAATCCACCAGCCGCTG
>Ga0182024_10004715_pt1 | contig 31067 bp, 24 predicted proteins | sample P32metaG_FD_120480 | JGI IMG/M metagenome (GOLD analysis project Ga0182024, IMG submission 120480) | Permafrost microbial communities from Stordalen Mire, Sweden - P3-2 metaG (Illumina Assembly) | ecosystem: Environmental > Terrestrial > Soil > Wetlands > Permafrost | place: Sweden: Stordalen... | reverse complement strand
CTGGGGCGCGCGGGCGGCGGGCAGATCAGCGTGATCACGAAATCGGGCTCCAACCAGATTCATGGCGACGTATATGAGTTCGTTCGCAACAACGATTTCGCGGCAAATAATTTTCTCAACAATGCGCAGAGCCTGAACCTGGGCGCGAACGGCAAAGCGCAGGTCCCGGCTTTGCACTGGAACGACTTCGGATGGACGTTGGGCGGCCCGATCGTGATTCCGAAGATTTACGACGCAAGAAAGCTGGATAAGCACCAGACCTACTTCTTCTTTTCTGAAGAATTCCGGCGCGTGACCACCTATTCGAACGGCACGGCCGTGGTTCCCACTCCGGCGGAGCTTAACGGGACTTTCCCGACGCCGGTCTGCGTGCAATATACCGGCAACGCCTGCAACCAGACCGCGACGCAGATCAACAATATCGATCCGGTGGCAAAGGCGTACATCAAAGATATTTTCTCCGCCATCCCGCTGCCGACCGGCACCAACACGCTCAACTCGCTGTTCCGCAATACTTTTAACTTCGAGCAGGAGCTTTACAAGCTGGATCATATATTCAACCCGAAGCTGAAGATTTCGGCACGTTTCCAGCGCGACCAGATTCCGACCATCGAGCCGCAGGGCTTGTTCACCGGCGATCCGATTCCCGGAGTCGCGACCACCAGTACGAATGCGCCGGGGAGGACGTGGCAGATAAACGCGATTTCTGCGCTTTCGCCGACGCTGGTGAACGAAGCCGGGTGGAATTTCAGCTACGGAGCAATTATCAGCAATCCGATAGGGACGATCAACTCGAATTATTCGACGGATATCAAGACGACGCTTCCGTTCCCGGTGACGCTCGATCGTGTTCCGTCGTTGAGCTTTTTGGCCGGGACTTCCATCACCGGATACGGGCCGTATCGCGATTACAATCGGAATCACAATCTCTTTGACAACGTGACGAAGGTGTGGCACGAGCACACATTGAAGTTCGGCGGGACGTACAACCATTATCAGAAGACGGAGAACAATGCAGGCGCGAATGCGGGGGCATTTGGATTCACGCCCGCGAGCGTGCCGACGGGCACTACTTCATTCACTCAGGCGTTCGCGAATTTCCTGCTGGGCAACGTGGCGAGCTTCAGCCAGGCCTCCGAGGACGTCACGCCGGATATTCTCGCGCAGCAGTTCGAGCTATATATTCAGGACGACTGGCGCGTTCGTAAGAACCTGACGATCAACATCGGCGTGCGGTACTCCAATTTCCGGCAACCGGTCGACGGCAATCATCAGCTCACCAATTTCGATCCGGCGCTGTACAATCCGGCGAACGCAGCGCCCCTGCTTCCGAGCGGGTTGCTCGCGCCGAATGCGCCGAATCCGTACTTGAACGGAATCATTATCGGAGGGAAGACGTCGCCCTACGGCGATAAGGTCTCTTCGCAGGACAACCTCGATTTCGCGCCTCGATTCGGTTTTGCGTGGGATCCATTCAGTACGGGGAAAACCTCCATCCGCGGCGGTTACGGGATTTTCTACGATTCAACGCTGTATGGGACATACGAGCAGAATATTTTCGCGAACCCGCCGTTCGTGAATTCAGCGGTGATCACGAATACCACGCTCGACAATCCCGCTGGCGGCACGGCGACGGTCAGCAACTCGCCCAAGAATCTGACGGCGACGCCCTCCAACTACAAGACGCCTTACAACCAGCAGTGGAGCCTGGAGATTCAGCGGCAGCTCTGGAAGAACGGGCTGTTCAGCGTCGCGTATGTGGGCAGCAAGGGCACGCATCTGCTGGGGACTCTGGATTTGAACGAGGTGCCCCCGGGCCTCGCGTATTCCTCCGGATTGATCGCACCTACGGCGACGATTACCTCCGCGAACACGCCCGTGTTGAACCTGATTCGCCCGTATCTGGGCTATGCGGCGTTCTCGCAGACCATCGAGCCATGGTTCAACTCCAACTACAACTCGTTGCAGGTATACGGAACCAAGCGGTTCTCGGCAGACACTGTGGTCTCGTTTTCCTACACGTGGGCGCGGAATCTGACGGACAATCAGAGCGACCGCTCCAACGCCGCGCAGAATACCTACAACTTCAACGAAGGCGAATATGGGCCCGCGTTGTACGATCGCACGCAGGTTTTCAATCTGAATTTCGTTTACAACCTGCCGTTCTTCCGCCAGCAGCGGGGCTTGGTGGGAAAGACGCTTGGCGGCTGGGAGGCCTCGGCCATCGCGAATTATTACACCGGCCTGCCGTACACAGCGACGACTTCCGGAACCGATCCGTCCGGGCTCGGGATTATCGGCGCGAGCGGAGCCAGCCTGCGTCCGAACCTGGTCTGCGATCCGACCCAGGGGTTCACGCAGACTCGCCTGGAGTGGTTCAACACCGCGTGCTTCCAGCCTCCGCCAGTGGCGGCGCATCTGCCGGGCAACGAGGGGCGGGGAGTAATTCGCGGGCCGGGATATGAAGGCTGGAGCCTCCGTCTCGCCAAGAACCTGACGTTCGGTCCGGAGGAGCGCTTCCGGTTCCAATTGATCGGCGATGCTTCAAACGTACTCAATCACCCCAATCCGAGCACGATCTCCTCGCTGTCCATCATCAGCACGTTGTTCGGGCAAATTGGAGCGTATCGCGATCCGCGTATCATTCAGATCGGCGCGAAGCTGTATTTCTAGCGCTGGTCTCATCGCGCGAGCGCGCGCGAACATAGAGGTTGGCGTGGTCCACTGGGGTAGTAAGATCAACACGTGAACCATGACGTGCTGAACCAGCCTCCGCCGCTCGTCGATTACAACCTGTTCGCTACCGACCGCGCGCTGCGTTCCTCGGTCGCGCGTGAAGGCGCGGGTTGGGCCTGCGCGATGCTCGACGGCTTCGGCGCCAAAGTGGGCTCGGCCGAAGTGATCGAATGGGGCGTGCTGGCGAATCAGCATCCGCCAGTGCTGCACACCCACGATCGATACGGCAATCGCCGCGACGAAGTCGAGTTTCATCCGGCCTGGCACAATCTGATGCGGATGGCGGTCGAGAACCGCATTCACAATCTGCCGTGGGCTAATCCATCAAGCGCCAATCCATCAAGCAAAGATAGTCGCCCGGGCGGGCACGTCGCGCGCGCCGCGATGGCGATGATCGCGTCGCAAAACGAAGCCGGCCATCTGTGCCCGATTTCGATGACCTACTCGGCGCTGCCGGTTTTGCGCCGCGATGCCGCGCTCGCCGAGGAATGGTCTCCGCGGATTCTTTCCTCGATCTATGACGCGTCATTCCGGCCGGCGCGGGAAAAATCGGGCGCGCTGATCGGCATGGCGATGACAGAAAAGCAGGGCGGCTCCGACGTTCGCGCCAACACCACGCGCGCCAGCCAGATCGCGGGCGGCGAATATGCGATCGACGGCCACAAGTGGTTCTGCTCCGCGCCCATGTGCGACGCGTTTCTGGTGCTCGCGCAAGCGCCGCGCGGATTGTCGTGCTTCTTGCTCCCGCGCTGGACCCCTGACGGAAAACGCAACGGGTTCGAATTGCAGCGCTTGAAATCGAAGCTGGGCAATCGGTCTAACGCCTCGAGCGAAGTCGAGTTCCGCAACGCGTGGGCGACGCTGATCGGCGAGGAAGGCCGCGGTATCGCGACCATCATCGACATGGTGCATCATACGCGCCTCGATTGCGTGATGGCGTCCGCCGCGCTGATGCGCCAGGCGCTGGTGCAGGCCATGCACCACGCGCGCCACCGGTCGACTTTTGGAAAACGGTTAAGCGATCAGCCGCTGATGCGCAACGTGCTGGCCGATCTGGCCATCGAATCCGAGGCCGCGACGCTGCTGCTGATGCGGCTGGCGCGCGCCTTCGACCAGGGCGACCACAAATTCGCGAGGATCGGCGTCGCGATCGCCAAGTATTGGGTCGCCAAACGCACCGTGGCGCACGTTGCCGAGGCGCTCGAATGTCTGGGAGGAAACGGATTCGTCGAAGACTCGCCCATGCCGCGCCTCTATCGCGAAGCGCCGCTTGCCTCCATCTGGGAAGGATCGGGCAACGTGATCGCGCTCGACGTGCTGCGCGCGATCGCGAAGGAGCCGGAAGGGCTCGATCGCACGCTGGCCGAAATTCGTCTCGCCGGTGACGCTCGCGTGGAAAGGTTCGTGGGCGGCATCCGCGATTACACGCGCGAGGCGGACGCGCGCATCGCCGCCGAACGGCTGGCGCTGGCGTTACAGGCCTCGCTGATGATCCGCTTCAGCCCGGCGCCCGTCGTCGATGCATTCTGCTCCTCGCGCCTCGACGGCAATTGGGGACACGCGTTCGGAACGCTGCGGAATGTCGATATCGACTCAGTGATCGCGGTCTGTGACCAGGTCGGTGACGGCACATAGCGCGCGCTGATACGGCGAGCCGGGAAATTTCGCGATGATCGCGCGCGCTTTCTCGGTGAACTCCTGCGCGCGCTCGCGAGCCCGCTCGATTCCCGAATGCCGGTGCAGAATCTGGAGGATCTTGCCGAACGGAACCTGGTCGTAGTTGCCGTCGGCGAGGACCGTCTCGACGAGGCGCCGCTCCTCCGGCTCGGCCGATTCAAGCGCGTAGATCAACGGCAGCGTCACCTTGCCTTCGCGCAGATCGTTGCCGACCGGCTTGCCGAGAATTTTTTCGCGCGACGTGAAATCGAGCACGTCGTCGATCAACTGGAACGCGATTCCCAGGCTCCAGGCGTACTCGCCGAGCAGCGTTTCCGCGGATTCGTCCGCGCCGCCCGCGATCGAGCCCAGCCGCGCGCACGCCGAAAAAAGACTGGCCGTCTTGCGGTCAATCAGCTCCATGTAGTCGGCTTCGGTGACCGCGATCTTTCCGATGCGATCGAGTTGGAGCAGCTCGCCCTCCACCATCATCTGCGTGAGATTGATCAGCAGATCGAGCACGGCGAAGTTGCGTTCACGCAGCGCGGCCTGGAACGCCTGCATATACAGCCAGTCGCCCGCGAGCACCGAGGTATGATTGCCCCACACCACGTTGATCGACGGCCGGCCGCGCCGCGTCTTCGCCATGTCGATCACGTCGTCATGAACCAGCGTCGCAGTGTGGATCATCTCGACCACCGCGGCCATGCGAATCAGCATCGCGTTCGATTCGCCGAACAATTTGCCGGAGAGCAGCACCAGGATGGGGCGCAGGCGCTTTCCGCCGCCGGATTGCAGATACTGGCCGATGTAGGTGACCGCGTCGACTGACGCGATCGATTCGAGTCCGATCTCGCGCTCCACCTGATCGAGCTCGAAGCGGACCAGATCGAAGATTTCGAGAGCGGTGAGGGAACGGCCGAGGTTGCCGGGTGCCATGCGAATTTATTGAGTGTATCAGTCCGAAGGAGGCAGAAGAAGTCTCTGGAAGTTTGTGGTGGTCGTCGCAGCGATCGATTCGAGCGATACGCCGCGAAGCTCCGCGAGTTTCCGCGCCGTTTCGACCACGAAGGCGGGCTCGTTACGCTTGCCGCGTTTGGGCACGGGCGCGAGATACGGCGCGTCGGTTTCGATCAGGATGCGATCGGACGGCGCGCGCCGGGCGGCCTCCTGAATTTCGAGGGATTTCGGAAACGTGAGAATTCCTCCGAAGCTCAGATAGAAGCCGAGATCGAGAGCGCTTTCGGCTTCGAGCGGTCCGCCGGAGAAACAATGCATGATGCCCCCGATGGGGTGGTCTAATGCGACAGGCCAGTGTTCGCGCAGAAGCGATAACGTGTCGTCCCAGGCTTCGCGCGTGTGAATGACGATCGGTTTGCGCGCACCGCGCGCTATGCGCATTTGTTCGATGAACACATCGCGCTGCGCCTCGCGCGGCGAATGATCGTAGTGATAATCGAGACCCATCTCGCCGATCGCGACGATCTTGGGATGCTTAAGCAGCTCGGCGAGCCGCGTGAACGTTTCGGGCGCGGCCTTCGCGGCATCGTGCGGATGAACGCCCACCGTGCAGTAGAACGAAGGATACCGGTCCGCGAGCCGGATGCCGGCCTCGAGATCGGGAGGGCCGTCGCCGCTGCCGATGGCGACCATGTGCTCGACGCCCGCATCGAGCGCGCGCTCGACTACTGCGTCGCGATCGGCATCGAACTGCGTGTTGTCGAGATGGCAGTGAGAATCGACGAACTTCAACCCAGGGGTTTTCAACGAAGCCGCGCTCCGATCGGAACCTCTTCGAGGAAGCTGGCGAGCGCCGGGTCGCCCTCGCCGAGCGATGCCGCGACGATCATGCCCTGCGATTCGAGACCGCGGAGCTTGCGCGGCTGCAAATTCGCGACGATTACGACCTTGCGGCCGACCAAGGCTTCGGGTTTGTAGGCCAGCGCGATCCCGGCGACGATGCTGCGCGGTCTCTCCTCGCCGATATCCACCTGGAGGTGAAGCAGCTTGTCCGAATTTTTGACGCTCGCGGCTTCCTTGACAACTCCAACGCGGAGATCGACTTTGAGGAAATCGTCGATAGTGATTCGCCCGTCATCCGTTTTGGCGGCGCCCGCTGCGGTTTCAGCGGCAGGTTGCGCGGGTGCCACCGCCTTGCCGACCACGCTCTTTCCAAGCAAAGCCTGCTGGCGCGCGAACTCTTCGATCTCGAGCGCGCGCATCTTTTCAATCGACGCTTTCGCGTCGGCGCGCGGGAATACCGCTGAAACCGCGCCCAATAACTGCCCGCCTTCGAGCTTGCCCCAATGCAGATCCTTGGTCCGCACCTCCGTCACCGGTTGGGTGAAGCCGAGCTGCGACCAGATCTTCGCGGCTGAGTCGGGGATCACCGCGGAAAGCAGCGCTGTAATGATGCGCAACGCTTCGACGGAAGTGTACAGCGTGTCGTCGAGCAGCTTTTGGTCTCCCTCGCCGCCTTTGGCGAGCTTCCACGGCGCGCGCTCCACGATAAACTTGTCCACCCGGGCGATCAGGCTCCAGATCGCTTCGAGCGCTTTCGAAAAATCCAGACGGTCGAAAGCGTCGAGCGCGATCGCGGTGATTTCGTCGGCCGCTTCGGCGACGTGCGAGTCGCCTTCTGATTTTGGAATCGCGCCGGCGCGATACTGATGAATCATCGCAAGCGTGCGGCTCGCGAGATTGCCGAGGCCGTTCGCCAGATCGGAATTGTAGCGGTTCACCAGCGCGTCGTAACTGAAGCTGCCGTCCTGGCCGAAGACCACCTCGCGCAGCAGAAAATATCGCAGCGCATCCACGCCCAGCACGCGATGAATCGGCGTTGCGCGAACGATGTTGCCGCGCGATTTGCTCATCTTGTCGTTTTCAAACAGCAGCCAGCCGTGCGCGAAAATCTTTTTCGGCAGCGCGAGATCGGCGGCCATCAGGAACGCCGGCCAGTAGACCGCGTGAAAGCGCACGATCTCTTTACCGATCAGGTGCAGGTCGGCCGGCCAGAGTCCCTCACCGTGCACCGCCGACATGTACGTGGTCAACGCGTCGAACCAGACGTAGAACACGTGCTTGGGTTCGTCCGGCACCGGAATGCCCCAGGTGACGCTGGTCCGGCTGATGGAAAGGTCCAGAAGGCCCTGCTTGACGAACGCGATCACTTCATTGCGGCGCGTCTCCGGCTGGATGAAGTCCGGCTGCGATTTATACAGATCGAGCAGCTTATCCTGAAACGCCGAAAGCCGAAAAAAATAATTTTCCTCGGTGACCGTCTCCGTCGGACGGCCGCATTCGGGGCACGCATCGCCCGGTTTGGCTTCGTTCACGTAGAGGTTATCGAAGATGCAGTACTGGCCCGTGTAATTGCCTTTATAAACGTGACCGTTGTCGCGGCAGCGGACGAACAAATCCTGCACGCAGGCCGCGTGGCGGGCGCTGGTGGTGCGCTCGAATCGATCGATCCCCAGGCGCAGGATCTGCCATTGGCGCCGGAATTCCTCCGCGATCACATCGGTGTATTCCTGCGCGGTCTTTCCGGCCGCCTGAGCGGCGCGCTCCACGTTGACGCCGTGCTCATCGGTGCCGGTGGTCAGGATCGCGTCCATGCCCTGCATTTGTTTCAAACGTTTTATGGTGTCCGCGGCGATGGTTGTGTAAGCGTGGCCAATATGCGGCGCGGCGTTGGTGTAGTAGATCGGCGTGGTCAGGTAGTATTTCATCGTTTCAGTTCCAAGTATGCTTTATTCGCGGCGGCGAGCACTTGCGGCAGCGGCATTCCGGTGCGCGCGGCGATGGCGCGGCAATCCTCGTATTCAGGCGCAAACGATCCGCGCGCGCTGACCTTCACCCGCACTTTTCCGAACGGCGTCTCGACCTCGACCGTGCTGCGCTCGGCGACGCGCCGCTCTGCCGCGTGAATGCGCACACCGAGTGTCGACGTCTCCGCCAGCAGAATCTGGGCGAGCCGCTCCTGGTCTTCGGGACGCGCGATCACCCGCAACAGCGAGCCGGGACGGTTTTTTTTCATTTGCAGCGGCGAAAGCGAGGCGTCGAGCGCACCCGCCTCCATCAATCGCTCGAGAGCGTAGCCCAAAACCTGCGGGGACGAATCATCGATATTCGCTTCGATGACGCTCACCAGCGCCGCCTCGGGCGACCGTGTCGATTCGCCGAGAATCGCGCGCAGCACGTTGGGTTGTTCCTTGAAATCGCGATCCCCCGCGCCATAGCCGATACTTTCGATCTTCATCAGCGGCAGCGGTCCGAAGCTGGTTCCCAGCGTGACGGCGAGCGCGGCGCCGGTCGGCGTCGTCAGTTCCACTTCCGGCCCGCGCGCGTAAATCGGTTTGCCCTGAAGCAGCGCCGCGGTCGCAGGCGCGGGAACCGGAAGCATGCCGTGCTCGGTCTTGACGACGCCACTGCCGGTGTTGACGGCCGAGACGTGAAGCTGGTCGACACCCAGCAGATCGAGAGCGACGCAGGCGCCCGCGATATCTGCGATCGAATCCGCTGCGCCGACTTCGTGGAAATGGACGCGCTCGATCGCTACGCCGTGAACCTGCGCTTCGGCTTCGCCCAGGCGTTGAAACACCGCGCAAGCATTCTGTTTCGCGCGATCGGAGATCGAGGAGCGATGGATCAGATTGATAATGTCCGCAAGGTGGCGATGCCGGCTCTGGCTATCGGCGATGTCAACCAGGAATTTCGTGGAGGCGATGCCGCCCCGCATGGTTTTTCCGGTCCGGAATTTCGCGCCCGTATCGAGACTGCGTAAGGCGTCGAGAACCGCATCCGCCGGCGCACCGGCGTCGATCAGCGCACCGACGGTCATGTCGCCGCTGATTCCCGAAAACGCATCCAAATAGCAGATTTTCATGAGGAGAGTTTCGCGGCAATCGATGACGCGGATTTGAGTGATGCGTGGATTCGATCCATTCCCTATTATAGGAATCTCACGTCATGCGCCCTGTCTGGTGTCTTCTATTCGCTCTCGCAGCCGTCGCGCGCGCGCAGGATCCTTTTGAAATCCACGTCTACGAATATGAAAAGCTGAACCCGCTCGAATTCACGCTCGAACAGCACTTGAACTATTGGGCGATCGGATCGAAGCAATTTGACGGCCCGCTCGCGCCCACTAACGACCAGCTTCACATGACCTATGAGCTTACCGGCGGCATCACAGATCACATTTCGCTTGGCTTCATGCAGCTTAACGCCGTGTTGCCCGGAACCGGATTCCAATACGCAGGATGGCGCGTCCTACCGCACTTCTACGCGCCGGAGACGTGGAATTTGCCGGTGGAACTCGGCCTCGTGGTCGAGTTCTCTTTTGCGCGCCCGCAGTATATTCCTGAGACCGCGCACGTCGAAATACGGCCGATCATCGAGCGAACCGTGCATGGGTTTCAGCTCGATTTCAATCCGGTTTTCGCGCGTTCCTTGCGGGGCGAAAACGTCGGCGCGGGATGGCATTTTGAGCCAGCCGCTCGAGCGGCCTACGGCGATGCCGAAAAGGCCCGGCTCAGACCGTATCTCGAATGGTATAGCGAGATCGGATACTTACCCAACATTCCATCGGTTCGAATGCAGGTTCATCAGGTTTATCCAGGCGCCGATATCAGGTTGTCAAAGAGCCTGGTGTGGAGCGTCGGAGTAGGAGTCGGGTTGACGCCGGAGGAGCCGCGCCTGGTGATCAAGTCGCATCTCGAGTTCGAGTTCGGGCGCCGTGATCCGCCCCATTAAAGCATCCTTTAAAGCATCTGATGCGGGGGTTACGCCGCGTTCGTGTCGACCCCCAGTATTCCCGGCTCCGCGTGACGATCCGTTGAGCGCGGTCCGATCGTCTCGCCCATCGCCTCCGCAAGCTCGACGCCCTTGAGCGTAATCGAGTGCCGGCCGTTATCGCTACGCTGCGCGCACCCGCTCTCCTTCAGATACCACAGGCTGAATTCGAGGTGCTCCTTGGGAACGCCGAGCAAATCTTCAAATTCCTTGAGGGTCATCTGAGGCTGATCGGGTTCGCCCACGCGTTTGCGATAAAGCAGCTTCAGCAATCCGTTACGCTTGCGCCGCTCGGCTTCGATACCCTGCGATGAATTGGATTGATCGAAGATCTTCCAGTGGAGGCGGCGCGTCTCGCGATGGTCTACGTCGTAGGCGGCGCGCTGCTCCGGTTCGCTCAGCGCGCGGTAGGCATCCGAAATGCGCCTGAATATTTCGGCATCGCCGGTTTCGGAGTTGTCGGGGTGATAGCGCTGCGCCAAAATCCGGTAGACGCGATGGATCGTCTCCGGCTCAGCATTGGGGCTGATCTGGAGAGTCTCGTAATGGTCGACAAACGCTCCCGGTTGCATGTCTCTTATTTATAGATCGTCCAGAAGCCGCACAACCATAGCGATTTAGTACTTTTCTTGCTTCAAACCAAGGGTCCCATGCACTGGGACGACAGTTCTGAGGCTCTCGCGCGATGGGTCCAGCCCGGCGGTTTTAAGCACTCTTTTTTTACAAAACTTCTTTGGCGATCTTATCGGCCTGTTCGGCGCGAAATTCGCGAAGTTTTTCGCGTAAATCGGGACGGCTGTTGGCCAGAATCGCGATCGCGAGCAGGGCGGCATTGATCGCGCCGGGTTTGCCGATCGCCAGCGTTCCCACCGGGATTCCGCCCGGCATCTGCGCCGTAGACAGCAGCGAATCCAGGCCCTTCAGTGACGCGCTCTCCATCGGAACGCCCAGCACCGGGATCAACGTATGGGCCGCCATCACGCCCGCCAGATGCGCCGCGCCGCCCGCGCCCGCGATAATCACCTGAAGCCCGCGCTGCTCGGCCGTGGTCGCATAGTCGGCGGTCAACTGCGGCGAGCGGTGCGCCGACATCACGCGCGATTCGTGCGGAACCCCGAACTTCGCCAGCGTTTCCGACGCGTGACGCATCGTCTCCCAATCCGACTTGCTGCCCATAATGATGCCGATCAGCGGCGCCACGTCCGGTATCGCAGGCATGGATTGATCCTACTGGCCTTGCGCGAGCGTAAAGCCGGCCGCGCCGTCGTAATTCCGGAGCATTACGGTCATCGCGACCTCGAGACCCAGCCCCACCACGCGATCGATCAGCGCGATCACCTGTTTCGGCGTCGGGCTTCCGACAAAGCGGCAGCGGAAGTCGTCCGTGCAGAAAGTGTCGGGCGAGCCGTCGGGCCAGACCTTGACGCCGCGATTGGCGATCATCTCAAGCGTGAGGCCATCGCCCGAGGCCTGCCCGATTTTCGCGGCCAGCGCGGTCGCGTCCTTCGAGGCCCATTCGATGTAGATATCGACGCCGGCGAGTTCCTTTTTAGGAGCCGTCCGCGCGGCCTGCGCGCGAGGCGCAGAGGCGGTCTTCGCGGCGTACTTCACCGCCTTGAGCGTTTGCGGTTTCTGGCCGATTCGCTCGACCACGGCTTGCGCGAATTCCTTCGTCCCGACTTTTTGCTTGCTCTTGCCCTCGACGAAAATGTCGTAAGTATGGATGCCGTCTTCCATGGTCCGAAGCCAGGCGTTCTGCACTTTTTCGGCGACATCAATTTGATTGATATGCACCAGCATCAGGACCGCGCCTTGCAGTAAGCCCGACGGATTCGCCATATTCTGACCGGCGCGGCGCGGAGCGGAGCCGTGAATCGCCTCGAACATCGCGCAACGATCGCCGATGTTTGACGATCCCGCGAGTCCCACCGAGCCCGCGATCTGCGCCGCAACGTCGCTGAGCACATCGCCATACAAGTTCGGCATCACGATCACGTCGAAGGCTTCGGGCGTGTCGGCCATCTTGGCCGCGCCAATGTCCACGATCCAGTGTTCCTTCTCGATATCCGGATATTCGACGCCGATTTCGTCGAAGATCTTGTGGAACATCCCGTCGGTCATCTTGAGGATGTTGTCCTTGGTGAAGCAGGTTACCTTTTTTCGCTGATATTGGCGCGCGTATTCGAACGCGTAGCGAACGATCTTCTCAGATCCCGGCCGCGTGATGACTTTCAACGCGCACATCTCATCGGTCGAAGTGCGATACTCGATTCCCGCGTACAAATCCTCTTCGTTTTCACGGACGATGACCAGGTCCATGCCCGGGTGCTTGGTGCGGACGAACGGGTGATAGGAAACGCACGGCCGGATGTTCGCGTAGAGGCCGAGCATCTTGCGCGCGGTGACGTTGAGGCTCTTGTAGCCGCCGCCTTGGGGCGTGGTGATCGGAGCTTTGAGAAATACCTTGGTGCGGCGCAGGATGTCCCACGCGCCGGGTTCGATGCCTGAGGTGTTGCCGCTCAGGTAAACCTTTTCGCCGACCTGGATGGTTTCGATCTGGAGCCGCGCGCCCGCGCCTTTGAGAATGGCGAGCGTCGCCGCCATGATCTCGGGGCCGATTCCGTCGCCATGCGCGACCGTGATGGGAGTGGAGGCAGAAGTAGTTGGGGTTGCCATATTTCGGGTGAATAATCACGATAGCACGCGTCGCGCGGAGTTGCCTCGGTTGTGTTGAGTCGAGGCGCGAGGTCGCGACCATGCCCCCTATGATAGGGACGTGCAGTTCTTTATTCTGCTCTATCGGCTCGATGCTGAGGAGCGCTACCTGATCTGGATTTCGGATAAGAATGACTCTATCGCGGTCGACGCCGAGGGGTTTGTTCCGAGTTTCGCGAACACCACCGGTCTACGCGCGTATGCTGATCGGAACCACTACACCTTGGAGAGGGAAGAGCCGATTCTTCATGATCTGGACTGGGTCGCTTGCTGGACAAAGTCACCGGTCCAGCAGATTGATTGCGAGAAGGCGTTAGCCGCCTGGAACCTGTTCTCCGACATTGCGCGTTCGGCTCCTGAGCGGGGTGTCGCTTTTCAACGACTGGATATGAGTATCCGGCCATCTATCAGAAGGTGTTCTGGGGAACCAACCCTCCCTCACTAACGCCGCAAGGCAAGCGCTACGTCCCGACGTGGTTGCCGGAAGAGGTCGCCTCACTTGCTGAGATACTGACCGTCGGGCTCGACGTCTTCGAATCCTGCACCCGCACCTACCCGCCGGAGTGACGACATCGGGAGCGGTGCAATTCACTAGCCTCAGGCCGGTCCGCGCTGGCGATTACCCGCGCCACAATTCCGCCGGAAGGATCGAATCACGGTCCGCCGCGAGGGCCTTCGTTCGCCGCGCAGAATTGCCCCGGCTTCGCGCACGCTCCCCAACAGTTCCTCGAACATCCGCTTCTTCATTGTCCAAGTCCTCGTTGACAGCAGCCGCAACCTCGAAAGTCAGCGCCAGTCTTGCGCGCCGTGATAGATGTGTAGAATCTCGACAGCCTCATTCCCGACCGCATACACCACGACGTACGGGAGTGGCGTAAGCGCCAGTTCTCGCGTGCCGCTGCGGTGGCCGGGTCGGCCCCTCTTAGAGAACGGATGTGCTGGTAAACCGTCCGCACCGTCGGCTCCGCGAACTGCGGATAGTGCTGTTGAAGGTAATCTTTGATGTTCTCTAAATCGTCCGCGGCAGGAATAGTCCAACGAACGCGCATTACGCCTTGAACATGGCTTCAAGACGGGCGTCCATCTTCTCTTCTTCGATAAACTCGCCGCGCTCCGCTGCCGCGATCCCCTTTTCCACGGCCTCAAGAAACCGGGCTTCGTCGTCCAGATAGCGGACAAGAACATCCTTCACCAACCGCTCGGGTGCGGTCCCGCCTTTAGCGGCGATCTGCGCAAGTTTCGCTTCCTGCTCGGGGGTGAGATGTAATTCCATCGCCTTCAGAGTACGGGAAAAGGTCGCCTGAGGCAAGCTGCACGACATGCCCCATTGCAACAATCGGAATGCCGCAAGCCGGCCCATTCACGCGCCGACCACGATCGTGTAGCTCCGCTTTGTATCCGAATCGCGAGTTCCATACGAGTTGATGCTAGCATTTCAGAGCTTCAATAGATGCCGCTTCCGGGACGCCTCCAGGGGTTTATGCGATCCCGCTCTTCGCCGCTATAATTAAACAGCCATGCGCTGGATCGCCCTCACCGCTCTCTTCGCGACCGCTCTCGTGAGCTGGCGCTTCGCCCACGCGCAATCGCCCGCCGCGGCGCCAACCTCGCTGAAGTTCGAAGTAGCGTCCCTCAAACCTACACCGCCTGATCCCCAAGCGCCTTTCGGAATCCGCCCCGCGCCCGGCGGCGAGCGATACGTCGCCTCCAACGTCACGCTGAGGCTGATCATGACTGTCGCCTTCCGCGTCCGCGACGAACAAATTGCCGGTGGCCCGGACTGGATCAATACCGCCCGCTTCGATATGAACGCCAAGGCCGAACATCCCTCCAGCGTCGAAGAGCTTCACGTCATGCTTCAAAACCTTCTCGCGGAGCGGTTCAAGCTCCAGTTCCATCACGAGACCAAGGAACTCCCGATTTATGCGCTCACGATCGATAAAGACGGCCCCAAGCTGCAACCGCACCAGGCCGGGAGCGGGGGCGATCCCTGGATCGATCAGAATGCGGAACAGTTCCTCCATATGGCGTGGCACGCCAAGTTTGCTCCCATGGATTTTTTCGCATGGCGGCTTTCACTGATTTTGGATCGGCCGGTGATCGACCAGACCAGACTCGCCGGCGGCTATGATTTCGACCTGAAATTCACGCGCGATTTGCCGCCTGGAATTTCCGAAGGCGCGCAGGTCAACGGAGCGCCCATCGATACTTCCGGTCCCACGATTTTCCAGGCAGTTCGCCAGCAGTTGGGGCTCAAGCTCGAAAGCAAAAAAGGACCAGTCGACATCCTGGTCATCGATCGCGCGGAAAAGCCCGTCGAAAACTGACGCTCAGGCTCGTGTGATCAGAACACCCGCCGCTTCAGACGCTCCACTGTAAACTTCGCGGTGTCGGCGACCGCCATCACGGTCATCACGCCCGCCTGCACTGGATCGGTCACCACCAGATCCGCCGCTTCGGGAACGCTGCCCGCCATGTTCAGGCTCACCACCAGCAAGCCCGCGGCGCGAACTTCCCGAACCGCCTGCTCGATTGCGCCGCCCATCAACGACCCGGCCAGCACGATCGCTTTCACGCGCGGCAGACGTGCGCTTGCACGCACCGCCGCGGCCAGCGCCGCTTCGCCCACCAGCGGAATCGTATCCACCGAAATATGCTCGCCGCGAATGTTGTGGCGATCGGCTTCCGTGATCGCTCCCAGAGCCACTTGCCCAACCTGCGCGCCGCCGCCCATGATAATAATCCGTTTGCCGTAGACCCGCTCCATCGTGTCCACCTGCGCGGCGCGATGCACCACCGGCAATTGCCCCAGCGCGATCACCAGCGGGCCGGGTTCATCGGGCAAGTCGATTTCGAACACGATTCGCGTCTCGCGCGGCTTTTCAGCTTTGGAGTCATCGATAATTTCGACGCTCAGAATGTCGCCGTTGTGGCGCGCGATCACGCCCGTGAGCTCGTGCAGGATGCCGGGGCCGGAATCGGCCACGATTTCGATGCCGGTTTTCATTCCACCTCGTACTTGCGCAGGATCGCGTCCCAATGGTTTTGCGATTTCAGCAGAATCTCGCAAACTTCTCGAATGGCTCCGCTGCCGCCGGCCGCCGACGTCACGTAGTGCGCCGCGCGCTTCACCTGCTCGCGCGCATTGGCCGTCGCGACCGCCAACCCCACCCGCCGCATCACCACGATATCGGTGAGATCGTCGCCCGCATACGCGATCGATTCCAGTGGGAACCCGCTTTTCGCGACGATTTCCTCAAGAATCGGGATCTTTTCGATGTGGCCCTGATAAACATACGTCATCTTGACCTGCTTGGCGCGCTCGGCCGTCGCGAGCGAAACGCGGCCGCTGATCACACCGGTCTCGATCCCGTGCCAGCGCAGCCATTGCAGCGCGATGCCATCCTGCGAATCGAACATCTTGGTCTCGATCATGCTTCCGTCGGGACCGGGAAAATGGATCAGGCCGCCGTTGGTCAGCACGCCGTCGCAATCCATGAGCAGCAGCCGTATGGAGGCTGCGCGCCGTTGAAGATCAGGATTCATAGAGTTTTCTGTAGAGGGCCCTTTGATCGTCGAACAGTTGATCGTACGCCGCGGAATATTCCGTGCGTGGAACGAACGTCGCGCCGGTGGAGACCGGGATCGCGGCGAGGTTATCGATCGCGCCGATCTGTTCGCGCGCCCACAGCGCCGCGCCGCGGCAGGATGCTTCGGGCTCCGTACAGGCGATCAGCGGGCGCCCGATCGCGTCCGCCATGATCTGGGTCCAGGCGGGCGATTTCAGCAGTGCGCCGCCGGTTGCCACGATCTCGCGGGGCGTTCCGAAGCGCTCCGCCAGCGCGCCGTAAATTTCGCGAAACTGAAGCGCCACCGATTCGAGCGAGGCGCGCAGAATATCGAACGGTTCGGTCGCCTGCGTCAATCCGCAGATCACGCCGCGCAAATCGGCCCGCCAATACGGCGATCGCTCGCCGGAGAGGAACGGAAGCAGAGTTAGATCGTGGTCGCCGGGCGTTGCCGACTCCAGGCGCGCCTCGACATCTTTCGGCAGCGCGAGCGTGCGTTTCATCCACGCATACACGTCTCCGCCGTTGGAAAGCGCGCCCCCGGTCACGAAACGCCTGCGATCCACGCGATAGCACCACAGGCGCGGCGCGATGGGGAGCTTGGCGGCCTCGACGACGGCTCGCATTGCGCCGGTAGTGCCCACCATCAGCACAAATCGATCGGGCGCGACAGCGCCGCAGCCGAGATTGCTGCACGCGCCGTCGCCCAGCGCGGGAAACCACGGAATCTGATTGAAACCGGGCCAAATGGCGCGATATTCGGGCAGCAATTCGCACAGCGGCTGATCCAGATCGCCGGTGCACGCAAGCTGAGCGCGATCGATGCCGGCGGCCTCCACCGATTCGCCGTCGTAATCGTTGGCGTTCTGGTCCCACAGCCCGGTCGCGGAAACCATCGAGGTCGACGCGCGCGCGCGGCCGAACAGCTTTTCGAACAGAAATTCGGGAAACGAAAGCCAGCGGCGCGTGGCCGTGAACCCGGCGGAACGGCGCTTGGCGAGCCACAGTAGTTTGGCGGGCCAGTAACTGGAATGCGGAACGCAACCCGTCACGGCGTGACGGTCGGGCACGCGCGGGACCTCGCCGGTACTGCGCGTATCGAGAAGATGGAGGATCGGAAGGGTCGGGCAGCCGTTTTCGTCCACGCCGAGGACGCTGTGCCAGAACGCGCTCCCCGCGACCGCGGCGATGCGCAATCCGGCGGCATGAATCTGGCGATGCAGCTCGTCGAGACAATCGACGGCGAGTTCCGCAAGCGCCGCCCCGTCGATTTCCGCGCCGCCGTCGGAGCTTCTCGTGACTTGATAGGGAACTTGCGCGCCGAAGCCCTCCATCTGACGCGCCTCGCCGTCGAATAACAACGCGCGAACCGAGGAGCTGCCGATGTCGAGGCTTACAATAAAGGGACCAGAGGTCTTCTCAGTGCTCGAGCGCGTGCTCAAAGCCATTTCTCGTTATAACATGATCCCCTCGCGCGGCGACCGGCCGGCGCGCGTGATCGCGGCGGTTTCGGGCGGCGCCGATTCGGTGTGCCTGCTGCACGTTTTGCGCGAGATCGGGGCCGATCTGGCGGGGGTCGCGCATTTCAATCACAAATTGCGGGCGGAAGCGTCTGATGAAGACGAGCGGTTCGTCGCCGCGCTGGCGGCGCGGTTCGAGATTCCGTTCTACCAGGCGGAATCGGGCGCAGGCGTCCTTGAAGGCAATCTCGAGCAAGCCGCGCGGCGCGCGCGCCGCGGGTTTTTCGCCCAATTGATTCGCGATGGCGCCGCGGACTGCGTCGCGCTCGGCCACACTCGCGACGATCAGGCGGAAACCGTGCTGTTCCGCGTGCTGCGCGGATCGGGATTGGCGGGGCTGGCCGGAATCCATCCGGTGACTGCCGATGGCCTCATTCGGCCCTTGATCGAAACCACGCGCGCCGAAGTCGAAGATTACCTGCGATCGCGCGGCGTCGTCTGGCGCGAGGATTCGAGCAATCGCGACCTCCGCTTCGCGCGCAATCGAATTCGTCACGAACTTTTGCCGCAGCTTGCCCGCGAATGGAATCCCCGGATCGCCGAAGCTCTGGCGAATCTCGCCGATCTTGCGTTTGAAGAGGAGCGATTGCTCAGGAGTCAGGAGCCAGGAGTCAGGAGTCAGAATAAGACCGCCGTCGAGTTGTCGGTGGAGGAAATGATGGCCGCGCCTCGCGCCGTAGCGCGCCGGGTGGTCCGGCAGGCGATCGCGGAAGCCAAGGGCGATCTCAGAGGGATCGAGTTCCAGCACATCGAGCGGGTGATCGAGATGCGGGCCGGGCGGATTCGATTGCCCGGAATCGAGGTGACGCGCTCCTTCGACTGGATCAGGATCGCGCCGGCCGGCGGGGCCATCGCGGGCGCCGCGCCGTTTGAAGCCGTAAGTGTGACGGTTCCGGGCACTTACGCGGGAGGCGGCAGCGCGGTTGAAATCCGGCTGGAAATCGATGAAACGCCGGCTGCGGCGTGTGCTAATCTGAAGACGGAGCTAGCCGCGCCCATCATTTTGCGTGGATGGAAACCTGGTGACCACTACCGCCCAGTGGGAAAATCACGAGATCAAAAGCTTAAGGAAATGTTTCAAAACGCCCGCATCCCCTCCTGGCGGCGGCGTGCGTGGCCGATCCTTGAGAGTGGGGGCAAAATCTTGTGGGCCAGGGAGTTCGGTGCGGCTCAAGAATTCGACGCGACCGGTCATCCGGGTCCAGTACTGAGAGTTTGGGATCTGGCGAAGTCAGGACCGGCGCAAGACACCGGAGTCCCATTTGAACTTTCCGGCGTCTAATAGAGTAGTAGTAGTTTGGGAGAGGTCATGAATTCAACTGTCAGAAACGCGGTCCTGTGGCTGATCGTGGGCGTCCTGGTCGTATTGGTCTGGGCCGTGTTCAAGGGAAGCAAACCCGCGGGCAAGACGCCGGACTTCTCCGAGCTGGTCAACGACGTGAAGGCGGGCAAGGTGGACAACCTCACCGTCAATTCGTCAACCGGCGACATTCACGGCAAGTACAAGAACGGCGACGAGTTCCGCTCGGTCGGTCTGCCTAACTACAACGATTTCACGACGATGCTGATCGACAAGGGCGTATCCTTCAAAGTAGAGAAGGATAACGGCGGCGGCTGGGTCAACATCATGGTGCAATCGATTCCCTTCATCCTGTTGCTGGGCTTCTGGATTTTCATGATGCGGCAGATGCAGAGCGGGGGGAACAAGGCTCTGAGCTTCGGAAAGTCGCGCGCGCGTCTGCATTCCTCGCAACAGAAGAAGGTGACGTTCAAGGACGTGGCGGGCGTCGAGGAAGCCAAGGAAGAATTGCAGGAGATTATCGAATTCCTGCGGGAGCCTCAGAAGTTTCAAAAGCTGGGCGGCCGGATTCCGAAGGGCGTGCTGCTGATCGGCTCGCCGGGAACCGGCAAGACTTTGCTCGCGCGCGCGATTGCGGGCGAAGCCAACGTGCCGTTTTTCTCGATCTCGGGATCGGATTTCGTCGAAATGTTTGTGGGCGTGGGCGCGTCGCGCGTACGCGATCTGTTCGAGCAGGGCAAAAAGAACGCGCCCTGCATCGTCTTCATCGATGAAATCGACGCCGTGGGCCGGCATCGCGGCGCGGGGCTCGGCGGTGGGCACGATGAACGCGAGCAGACGCTCAACCAGCTTCTGGTCGAAATGGACGGATTTGAATCGAACGAAGGCGTCATCCTGGTAGCGGCAACCAATCGACCCGATGTGCTCGATCCGGCCTTGCTGCGCCCCGGCCGCTTCGATAGAAGAGTGGTCGTCGGGCGTCCGGACGTGAAGGGCCGCGAGGCGATTCTGAAAGTCCACACCAAGAAAGTGCCTCTGTCGGACGACGTGAATCTGTCGACGGTCGCGCGTGGAACCCCCGGCTTCGCCGGCGCGGACCTGGCGAACCTGGTGAATGAAGCGGCGCTGATCGCGGCGCGCCAGAATCGCAAGGTGGTGACGCAGTTCGATTTCGAAATCGCCAAAGACAAAGTGATGATGGGCGTCGAGCGCAAAAGCATGATCATCAGCGACGAGGAAAAGAGGAACACGGCGTTTCACGAAGCCGGCCACGCGCTGGTAGCCGCGCTGATTCCCGAAGCCGATCCGCTGCACAAGGTCACCATCATTCCGCGCGGCATGGCTCTGGGCGTCACGCAGCAGCTTCCCATCGACGACAAACACTGCTACAGCAAGGTGTATCTGGAGGCGCAGCTCGCGATTCTGATGGGCGGGCGCATCGCCGAAGAGATTTTCATGCGGCAGGTGACCACCGGCGCGGGCAACGACATCGAACGGGCCACCGACATGGCCCGCAAAATGGTCTGCGAGTGGGGCATGAGCGAGCTGGGTCCCTTGAGCTTCGGAAAGCGCGAAGAGCAGATCTTCCTCGGGCGCGAGATCGCGCAGCATCGCGATTTCAGCGAAGCCACCGCGATCCGCATCGATGAGCAGGTGAAGAAGCTGGTCGAAAACGGCTACAATCGCGCGCGCCAGATTATCGAGCAGAAGGCCGACGCACTGGAGCGGATCGCTCTGGCGCTGCTCGAGCGCGAGGTGCTCGACGGCGGCGAAGTGAAACAGTTGATCGAGGGCCTGACGCTGCCGGCGGTTCAGCCTCCGCCTTCGGGCGACGGGACAACGCCGAAACCGCAGCAGGTGATTACGCCGGAATCCGGGCGCCGCGCTCCGAACGTGCTCGAGGGCGGCCCGCAGCCGGCGTGAGTCCGGTCCGCACCGCGAAACCACCGGCGTTTCCCGTGTATTTGTTCGACGTCGACGGCACGCTGATGGACTCGGCGCGCGACATCTGCGGCTCTATCCAGCACGTGCTGGTATCGCGCGGGCGCGCCGATATCGAAGACGCGTTTCTGCGGCGCTATATCGGCCGGCATCTGCTCGACCTCTTTCTCGATCTCGAATTTCCGCGCGAGGCGATCGATGAAATGATCGCCGACTATCGCACCAATTATCACAGCCGTAAGCACGCTTCGACGCAGATGTATCCGGGCGTGGCGGAAGCGCTCGCGAAATTGGGCGGGCGGAAGTCGACGGCGACCACCAAGGGGACGCCGTTTACGCGCGCGATGCTCGAACAATTCGGACTGCTCGCGTACTTCGATCACGTGCAGGGCACCGATGGATTTCCCGCCAAGCCCGAGCCGGACGTGCTGTTCAAGTCGATTGAACTTTTCGGTGTGCGGCCGGAGGAGTGCCTGTTCATCGGCGACGCGCCGCCGGATATGGAAGCGGGCCGCCGCGCGGGCGTGAAGATCTGCGCGGTTCGCTATGGCTACGGCGATCCGGATGAGCTGGCGAAATGGGAGCCGGATTACTGGATCGACGATCTAGGCGAACTCGTGCCGGAAAACAAAATGGCCGTTAATAAACATGAATAAACGTGAGTTAGGTTTTACGTTCATTCACGTTCATTAACGGTTCTATTCCGTGAGCGCCTGATCCAGATCCCCGATAATATCCTCCGCGGCTTCGATGCCGATCGAAATCCGCACCAGGTTATCGCCGATTCCCAATCTCTGCCGCTGCTTTGGCGCGAGATCGCGGTGCGAGGCGATGGCGGGATAGAGCGCCATCGTGTGCACATCGCCCAGCGACGTCGCGCGCACGATCATCTTCATCCGCTCCATGAACCGGAAAACTTCCGCGCGGCCGCCGTCCTTTAGTTCTAACGCCAGCATCGCGCCATAAAGATTCTTGGGGAACAGGCGCTGAATGGTCGCGGCGTCGGGATGCGCGGGGTCGCCGGTGAAATGCACGCGATCGACGCGCGGATGGGTCGCGAGCCACGACGCCACTTTGCACGCGTTTTGGCACTGCCGCTCGACCCGCAGCCCCATGGTCTTGATGCCGCGCATGGTCAGATAACCTTCAAACGGGCTCATCACCGGGCCGATGGTGCGCGATAGCGTCTTGACGCAATCGAAATGCGCCTCATCCGACACGATCACGCCGCCCATCACGTCTCCGTGACCCGCCATGTATTTCGTCGCGCTGTGCACCACGATATTCGCGCCCAATTCGAGCGGTCGAACCAGCAGCGGCGTCGCGAAAGTGTTATCGACGATCAGCGCGGCGTTTGCGCGCTTCGCGATCGCGGCGATTTTGTCGATCGCGCCCACGCGCATCAGCGGATTCGAGACCGTTTCAATGATGATCGCTCCCGGTTTGCTCTCGTTGACGGCCTGCTCGAAAGCGGCGAGATCGCAGACATCCGCGAACGTCGTCTCGATTCCGAACGGGGCGAGAATATTCATCAGCAAACTGGTGGTCGCGCCGTAAATCACGTTCGCGGCGACCACGCGACGCGGCCGGTCCATCAACGCGGCGAGCAGCGCCAGATGCACCGCGCTCATTCCCGATGCGCACGCTACCGAGCCATGGCCCCCTTCAAGACCGTTGACCAGCTCTTCGAGCGCCGAAGTGGTCGGATTGTCGTAACGCGCGTACGACGGCCCTTCTTCCTCGCGGCCCAGCACGCGGTCGAGCTGCTCCATCGAATCGTAAAAATAACTGGCCGCGGTGTAGATCGGCGTGGTGACGGGGATGAACGGGCCGGGCTTCTTCCGATCGCCGGAGTGGACGAGCTTGGATTCAATTTTCATGATCGTTTCCACCTGACTCCTTCCTTCGTATCTTCGAGAATGACGCCGCGCTCCAAAAGCTCGGCGCGGATTTGATCCGCTCGTGCGAAATCGCGCGATTTCTTGGCGGCCGTGCGCTCCGCGACCAGCGCGTCGATTTCAGCGTCGACCTTTTCCCGATCTTGCGCGCCCGCGGCGACCGAGGGACGCAGAACGTCGAACACGGAATCGAATCGCGCCAGGAATCGCTTCGCGTCTTCTCCGTTTCCCGCGAGAAACTCGCCCGCGTCCATCGCGGTATTGGCGTCGCGCACGTATTCAAATGCGGCCGCAAGAGCTTCGGCCGTGTTGAGATCGTCATCGAGTGCGTCATCAAAGGAGTGGTGCGCGGCAGCGGTGCGCGCGACCAGTTTCTCATTGACGCCGGGCGCGAGCTTCGCCGTATCCAGGCGCAGCTTGAAATTGCGCAGCCGGTCGATCGAAGTCGCCGCGGCTTTCAAGCCGTCGAAGGTGAAGTTGAGCTTCTTGCGATAGGGCACGGACGCGAGCAGATACCGCACGGCTTCGGGCGCGTAGCCCATCGCCGCCACATCGCGCAAAGTGTAGTAATTCCCCAGCGATTTCGACATCTTCTGCCCTTCGACGATGAGATGTTCGGCGTGCAGCCAATAGCGGACGAAGGGTTTTCCGGTGATCGCCTCCGATTGCGCGATCTCGTTCTCGTGATGCGGAAACGCGAGATCGACGCCGCCGGTGTGGATGTCGAGCGTCTCGCCCAAAAGCTTCATCGCCATCACCGAACACTCGATATGCCAGCCCGGACGGCCCGGGCCAAGCGAGGTTTCCCAGCCCGGCTCGCCTTCCTTCTGCGCTTTCCAGAGGACGAAATCGCGAGCGTCATCTTTGTCGTATTCGTCGACGTCGACGCGCGCTCCCGCGCGAATGCCGCTGAAATCGTGATGGGAAAGTTTTCCGTACGAAGGGAAATTGGAGATGCGATAGTAGACTGAGCCTTCGCTCACGTAAGTGAATCCGCGCTCGCGAAGCGTTTCGATGGCGGCGACCATGTCGGGAATGAAATCGGTCGCCTTGACCATGTGTTCGGGAGACTCCAGGCGCAGCGTTTCCATATCCTCGAGGAACGCCTGAATATATTGAGCCGTGTACTCGTAGATGGACGTGTTCGCGGCGGCGGCGCCGCGGATGATTTTGTCCTCGACGTCGGTGATGTTCATCACATGATCGAGCGTGTATCCGCGCGCGCGCAGCCAGCGCCTGAGGATGTCCTGAAAAGTAAAGGTGCGGAGGTTTCCGATGTGAACGTAGTTGTAGACGGTGGGCCCGCAGGTGTACATGCGCACTACGTTTCCGGCGAGCGGGGCGAACGGTTCCACTTGCTGGGTAAGGGTATTGTAGAAGCGCAGGGCCATAGAGGGGGATTCACCCAGTTTAACAGTGCCGCTTCGGCGCTATTTCAAGAGTCCCGCGCGATCGAGCAGCGCGTCGGGATCGGGATCGCGGCCCATGAAATCGCGATACAGCACCGCCGGGTCCTCGCTGTCGCCGCGCGCGAGAATCTTTTCGCGGTATTCGCGTCCCACGGTCTCGCTGAACACGCCTTCCTTCCGGAATCGCGTGAACGCGTCCGCGTCGAGCACCTCGGCCCACTTGTAGGAATAGTATCCGGCTCCGTATGCGACCGGACTGGCGAACAGATGCGTGAAGCCCGTGATCATCGCAGCATAGGCGGGCAGCGGGGTGGACGCGAATCTCTGCAAAATCGCGCGCGAATACGCGACCACATCCGGGTCCTTGGCCGGCTCCCATTCGCGATGCAGCGCCAGGTCGACGAACCCGAATCCCAGTTGCCGCATCTGTGCGTTCGCCGCGCGAAAAGTTTTCGCGCGCTTCATTTTTTGAAAAAGATCGTCAGGGATAGGCGCGCCGCTTTCAAAATGGCGGGCGAACAGATCCAGCGATTCGCGCTCCCAGCACCAGTTTTCCATGATCTGCGATGGAAGCTCGACGAAATCCCACGCGACGCTGGTGCCCGAAAGGCTGCGCACTTCGACGCGGCTCAACAGATGATGCAGCAGATGGCCGAATTCGTGGAAAATCGTCTCCACTTCGCGATGCGCCAGCAGCGCCGGTTTTCCGTCGACGGGCGGCGTGAGATTGCCGCAGATCAGGCCGAGATGCGGCTCGTTTTTCGCGGGATCGCCGGTGATCAGCGAATCCATCCACGCGCCGCCGCGCTTATTTTCGCGCGGATACCAATCGGCGTAAAACGATCCGAGAAAGCTATGCGACGCGCGATCGTGAATCGCATAGCGCCGGACCTCCGGGTCCCAGCCGGGCACCCCTTTTTCCTCGCTAACCGAAATGCCCAGCACGCGCCCGAAGATCTGAAACATTCCATCCACGACGCGTTCCAATGGGAAATAGGGACGCAGCGCTTCTTCGTCGAAATCGTAAAGCGCCGCGCGCTGCTTTTCGGACCAATAGCCGACATCCCAGGGCTCAAGATCGCGATGCGCGAATGCGCGAAGCTCCTCGTTTTCGCCGCGAAATCGCTTCTCGGTCTTCGCGCGCAGGTCGTCGATGAATTTGAGCGCGCGGTCGCCGGTGTGCGCCATGCGATCGTCGAGCACCAGATCCGCGAAATCGCGGAATCCCAGGAGCCTGGCTTTTTCCTTTCGAAGCTCGAGAATCCGCACGATCAGAGGACGATTGTCGTGATCCCCGCTCCCGTTTTTACTGGAAGACGATGCGCGCGTATTGTACGCACGCCATATCTGTTCGCGGATCGCCCCGTCGTCGAGATAGGTCATCACCGCCGTCACGCTGGGCGCTTGCAGAGTGAATCGCCAGCCATCGCGGCCCTTGGCTTCGGCGGCGGCGCGCGCCGCGGCGATCGCGCTCGGCGGCAGACCGGCGAGCTTGGATTCGTCGGCGATCACCAGCTCCCACGCATTGGTCGAATCCAGAACATTTTCGGAGAATTTCGTGGTGATCTCGGAAAGCTCGACGTCGATCTCTTTGAGTCGCGCCTTGCCCGCCGGATCGAGTTCCGCGCCGTGGCGTTTGAACGCGTCGATGGTTTTCGTCAGATACCGTCTCATGGTGCCGGTGAGCGCGCGGGCTTCATCGGTGGCCGCATAGCGCTGGATGGATTTCCACAGCGCTTCGTTCAACGGCAGGCTCGAATAGAACATGCTTACCTTGGGCTGTACGGCGTTGAAGGCGGCCCGCAGCTCCGGTGTAGTCGCGACGCTCTCGAGATGCCGCACTACACTCATCGCGAAGTCGAGATTCTGGGTCATGGTGTCGAGCGCGTGGAGCGGGCGCTCGCTCGCGATGGTTTCGTCGAGGCGCTGGTGCGCTTGTGTGAGCAGTTGGTCGATGGCCGGCTCGACGTCGGAAGCCTGGATCCTGTCAAAGGGAACGCGAAAAGAGATTTGGAGCAGTGGGTTCATTCCGATTTCAGGGTAGCTCAGCGCGCCTGCGCCGTTGGGCGCACATGGGCGCGCTTATAGCCGAGGCAACAGGAACACGAACGCCGCGCCGCACAACCCGAGCAGGATCAGGCCGGCGGCGAAGGGCAGCACGGAGTGATCGTAAAGTGAAAACAAACCGAGGATCGCGGCGGCAGCGTCAATCACGCCCACCCCGCGCACGATCCTGAAGCGGCCGCCGCGCCGGTCCCACAGGAAATACGCCGACAGCAGCCCGAGCGCGATGAAGCCGAGCGCCCATTTCAGCAGGCTGGTGTGATGAATTGCATCGATCATCGATGGCGTGGTCGCGTCGAGCTTCACGTCGAGAATGCGCAGGATCGCGAAATTCTCTTTGACATCGAGTGCAGCGGCGCCCATGCCGGCGATGGCCGCGAGCATGGCGATCCAACGCGCCCGAGGGTACGCCCTCGCCATCAGAATGCTGAGCACCAGGTACAGCGCCGCGTAGCACGCGATGAACGCGAAATCCTCATATTGTTTGGCGCGCATCACCTCGCGATCGGGGCTGGGCGCGTCGCCGAGCACCGCGTCGACCTGATCAAGGTTGTGCGCCATTTGCAAGGAGAGCACTGGATCGGGGATGCCGTTCTGCGGGCGCGACGCGTTGGTGAAGCTCGGCCGCGCCTGCATCAACACCAGCACGGCGACGCACAGGAGCGCGAGAAAACCCGCCGCGCGTTGAAGCCGGCCGGTCGAGCGTATCGGGAGCGGATTCATCGCAGGTTGCTCTTCTTTTGTACTCTGCCTCTGTTGCGCTACGACGGCGCAGGCGGAGACGCTGCATTCATTTCCTCATAAACCGCATCGGCGCGCCGTAACGCTTCCGCGATATTCGGGCAAATGTTGTCGATGCCGACGTGACGCTCGAATTCCGACTCCCGCATCAACCGCGCGGGCTGTTCTCTCGCGCCGCACAAGATCAGGGCGCGGCCCGTCGAATGAATGGCGTCCGCCAGATCTTCGAGCGCCTGCAAGCCGGTCGCGTCAATGGCGGTCATGTTGCGCAGCCGCAGCAGCACCACCGGCGGCAAAGCGTCCACGCGCTCCGACACGGCGGAGATTTTGTCCGTCGCGCCGAACAGAAACGGCCCGTGAATGCGGAAAACGGTCGCGTAATCCGGGATATGTTTGTCCTGGAGGATGTGCGCGCGGCTGCTCCTGATATATTCGGGCGTGACGCGGGTGACGGTGGTGGTGCTGGTCACTTTTTGGATATACAGCAGCGCGGCGAGGATCATTCCCGCTTCGACGGCGACGGTCAAATCCGCGAACACTGTGAGCATGAACGTGACCAGCCACACGGTGATGTCCGACTTGGTAAGTTTAAGCAAGTCGGGAATCTCGCGCCATTCCCCCATGTTGTAGGCGACCACCATCAGGATTGCCGCGAGAACGGCGAGCGGAATGTTTTTCGCGAGCGGCGCCGCCCAGACCAGCACCAATAAAATGGTCGCGGCGTGGATCATGCCGGCCACTGGCGTTTTCGCTCCCGAGCGAATATTGGTGGCGGTGCGCGCGATGGCGCCGGTGGCAGGCAGACCGCCGAACAAAGGCGACACGATATTGGCGACGCCCTGGGCGAAAAGCTCGACGTTCGGGTTGTGCTTATCGCCGCCCATACGATCGGCCACCGTCGCCGATAACAGGGATTCGATGGCGCCCAGCATGGTGATCGTCAGCGCAGGCGAGAGCAGGTTAGGCAGAAAATCAAGCCGGAGGGGCGGGATGGAAAAGTGGGGAAGGCCTGTCGGAATACCGCCGAAGCGCGTTCCGATGGTTTCGATAGGAAGCCCGAGGGCTCGCGCCGCGATCGTTCCCCCTACCAAGGCGACGATCGCGCCGGGGACGCGCGGCATAAAACGATTGGTCAGCAAAATCACCGCAAGCGTCGCAATTGCGAGCGCCGCCGCCTGGTGCGAAAAGCCGGACGCGTTGGCGGCGAGCATTCGCAATCGGGCGACGAACTCTCCGGGAACGTTCGCCATCGGAAGCCCAAAAAAATCCTTAAGCTGAGTGCTGGCGATAAGCAGGGCGATACCGTTCGTGAAACCGATGACCACGGGCCGCGGGATGTACTTCACGGCCGTTCCCATTCCCGTCAGTCCCAGGATTGCGAGCAAACACCCGGCGATCAGCGTGCACAAGTGGAGCGCATCCACGCCATACTTGGCGACGATGCCGAAGATCACCACTACGAACGCTCCGGTCGGTCCGCCGACCTGGAATTTGGAACCGCCCAGCGCCGAGATCAGGAATCCGGTCACCACCGCGCAATACAGGCCGTCCTGCGGTTTGAGGCCGGAGGATATGGCGAACGCCATGGCGAGCGGGAGCGCTACCAACCCCACCGTCAATCCCGCGATGAGGTCGGATTGAAACAGGCGCCGGTTGTAACTGCGCAGGCAGATTACCGACTTGGGCCAGTCGAAGTATCCAAACCTGGAGCTTCGGTCAGGCGAGCGCACGCGCCGCGTCTTTCGCGAAATAGGTGAGAATCAGATCCGCGCCCGCGCGGCGAATGGAGATCAGCGACTCCATCATGGCGCGATCCAGATCGAGCCAGCCGTTCCGCGCCGCCGCGACGATCATGCTGAATTCGCCCGACACCTGGTAGGCGCCGATCGGGACCGGAAAGCGGTCGCGCGCCTGGCGGATCAGATCGAGATACGGCATGGCGGGCTTGACCATCAGCATGTCCGCGCCTTCTTCGAGATCGAGCTCCATTTCGTGCATGGCTTCGCGGCCGTTGGCGGGGTCCATCTGATAGCTGCGGCGGTCTCCGAACTGGGGCGTCGATTCGGCGGCTTCGCGAAACGGTCCATAGAAGACCGAAGCAAATTTGGCCGCGTAGGAAAGAATCGGCGTTTTTTCAAAGCCGTGGGTATCGAGCGAATGCCGGATCGCCGCCACACGGCCATCCATCATGTCCGACGGCGCGACCATATCGGCGCCGGCGCGCGCGTGCGAAAGCGCCGCTTCGGCCAGCCAGGCGAGCGTCGCGTCATTATCTACGTCGCCGTCGACAATCTTTCCACAATGGCCGTGACTGGTGTATTCGCAGTTGCAGACGTCGGTGATCACCAGCAGATTCGGCACGCCGCGCTTCACCGCGCGAACCGCGCGCTGCGTAATGCCGTTTTCCGCGTAAGCTTCCGAGGCGGATTCGTCCTTGGTCTCGGGAATTCCGAATAAAATCACGCCGCCGACGCCGAGAGAATATGCCGACGCGCATTCTTTCACCAGTTCGTCGATCGAAAGCTGGAAATTGCCCGGCATGGAGCTGATCTCGCGGCGCACGCCTTCGCCGGGGCAGGTGAACAGCGGGAGGATGAGCTGCGCGGGATCGAGCCGCGTCTCGCGGACCAGACGGCGCATGGATTCAGAGACGCGCAGCCGGCGCTTGCGGTGGATTGGAAATGGCATTTCCTAAATTGTACGGGAAGCTGCCCGCGCGCGGCCACGGTGGCCGAAGCCCGGCGCCGCAAGATCGTGTATTTATGGAGGCGGAAAGGGCCGCTTTATAGGTAGAAAAAATCCTTTTATTTTGAATATAAGTCTGGTATAAATGTTGAATATCATGCAGGGGTCCCCGTTATTGCCGGCGCATTGGGCCGAAGTCGTGCAAAAAATCCGCCGCGGAGACGAAGCCGGAGTGCAGGAGTTGTACGCGGTCCTGGCGGACGGGGTTCGAGCCGGTCTGGCGCGAAGCGTGGGGATACAGGCGGTGGATGACCGGCTGCACGAAATCGTGGTCATCGTGCTCGAAGCCATTCAGGATGGCCGGCTCCGGCAGCCCGAACGCCTGATGGGTTTCGTCAGGACCGTGGCGCGCCGCCGGGCAGTGGCGCACATTCGCAACGCGGCCCTCCAGCGCCGGCGGTTCGTCGCGGTGAAGGGCATCGAGCCGTGCGCGCCCCTCGATGAGAACCCGGAAACGTGCGCGGTCCGGCGGCAGCAGTTGGACCGGGTGCGGAGAGCGCTCCGCAACATCAGCGCGCGGGATCGCGAGATTCTCGAAAGATTCTACTTCCGTGATCAATCGTCGCAACAGATCTGCGTCGAAATGAAGCTCAGCGGCACCCAATTCCGGTTGTACAAATCCCGGGCCCTGGCGCGATGCTCTGATCTGGCGCATCCGTTCCGTCCCCCGCACAAGAGATAGCTCTCGGCGTTGAACTTTCTGCGAACCTTCTGCGGACACTCTGCGCCGAAACGATCGAGTTGGCGCTCCACGTGCCTAGTATCATGCGTGTGCAGCGATAAATTAGCGGAATCAGTGGCTTAGAAGTTAAATGTTGCAAAGTTTTCCGATTCCGATGCTGAAAATTTTACCGATGGCATTGACGGCGGCAAGCCTCAGCGGCTGCCACACTTCGACTGCCGTCGAGGCGAGTACGACCCGGAATCCCGTGGTTGCTCCCGCGGGCACCGTTCTCCGGGTGCGGCTGAATCAAACGCTCGAG
>Ga0182024_10004714_pt1 | contig 31079 bp, 27 predicted proteins | sample P32metaG_FD_120480 | JGI IMG/M metagenome (GOLD analysis project Ga0182024, IMG submission 120480) | Permafrost microbial communities from Stordalen Mire, Sweden - P3-2 metaG (Illumina Assembly) | ecosystem: Environmental > Terrestrial > Soil > Wetlands > Permafrost | place: Sweden: Stordalen... | reverse complement strand
GCGCAGCTCCTCCTCGAGCCTCCTGCGCCCGCTCACATCCCTGATGGCGCTGGAGACCAGGGTGCCCTCGTCGGTCGTCAGCGGGCTGAGGCTGATCTCCACGGGGAATTCCCGGCCGTCCTTTGCGAGGGCGTAAAGCTCCAATCCCGATCCCATGGCCCTGACCTTGGGATCCAAGGTGTAGCCGGCGCGTTTGGCGGGATGTCCTCCGCGGAACCGTCCGGGCACCAGCACCTCCATGGCCCGCCCCACCAGCTCCTCACGGCCGTAGCCGAAGAGCTTTTCCGCCTGGGAGTTGACCAGCACGATGCTCCCGGCGGGGTCCGACACCACCAGGGCGTCCGGAGCCGATTCCATCAGCCTGCGGAATATGTCCTCGCTAAGGATAGGGTCTTGGGCCGCCATGGCCGCCTAATCCCCCGGCTCGAAATCCCGGGCGCGGATCCCGTATTTCTTCAACCTGCCGTGCAGGGTCTTGTTGTCGGTCTTCAATGCGCGTGAAGCCTTGAGGATGTTGCCCCGGCTCTCGGAAAGGGCCGCGCGGATGGCCTCGCGCTCAGCCTGGGCCAGGCCGGCCTGGCCGGCCTGGCCCAAGGAAAGGCCGGCCGAAAGCGCCGCCTGGGCCGGGCGGGCCCGGGGAGCGGCCTTCTTAAGGAAAACCTCGAAGTCGTCGGCCTCCAGCGTGCTCCCGCTGGAGAGCAGCACCGCCTGGCGCACGATGTTGCGCAGTTCGCGCACGTTGCCGGTCCAGGCATGGGCCGAGAGCGACTCGAGCGCCCGCGGGCTGATCTGGCGCACGGGACGGCGCAATTCGACCCCTGCCTCCTCCAAAAAACGCTGGGCCAAATACGGCAGGTCCTCCAGGCGTTCCCTCAGCGGCGGCACTCCGATCCTGAACTCGGCCAGGCGGAAGAAGAGATCCTGCCTGAATCGGCCCGCCTCCACGTCCTTTTCAAGGTCATGGTTGGATGCCGCCACGAAGCGCACGTCCAGCGCCACGCCCCGGCTGGAGCCCAGCGGCCGCAGCTCGCGCTCCTGGAGCACGCGCAAAAGCTTGGCCTGGAGCCCCAAAGGGAGATTGGCGATCTCATCCAGGAAGAGGGTCCCGCCTTGGGCCAATTGGAACTGCCCTTCCTTTTTTCGCTCGGCGCCGCTAAAGGCGCCCTTTTCATGGCCGAACAGCTCGGACTCGAGCAGGTTTTCGGGGATGGCCCCGCAATCCAGGGCGATGAATGGCTTGTCGGAGCGAGGACTGAAGTCGTGGACGGCTCGCGCAAGCACCTCCTTGCCGGCCCCGGTCTCGCCGTGCAGCAGCACCGTCAGGTTACTGGCGGCGACTTGCTTCAGCTTTTCCTGGAGCCCCTGCACGGTCCGGCCGGGACCCATGACGCGCGCGAGCCCGTCCAAACGCTGCTTCAGGTCCTGGACCTGGTCCAGCAGGGCCTTGCGCTCTAGGATCTGGCGCAGCGCCGCAAGGATCTGGCCCGTGTTGATGGGTTTGATGAAATAATTGGTGGCGCCCAGTTGGATGGCTTGGACCGCGCTGGGGATCTCCGTGTCGCCGCTAAGGATGATGACCGGCAATTCGTTGCGTTCTTTTTTGAGGGTTTCCAGCACTTTCATTCCCGGCAGGTCGGGCAGGCCCAAGTCTAGAAATACCGCATCCGGACCCGGCGTGACTTCGGCCAGCTCAAGGGCTTGCCCGCCCGTCATAGCCAGCGCCACCTCGCAGCCTTCACTTTGAAAAAGAGCGCGTAACATGCGGCCGCTGGCCGGGTCGTCCTCCACCACTAGAATTTTCGGCTTCATTCCCATGGCCCATTTTCCCAAGAGCACCCGTGGAGCGCAACACTTAGTTAGTTGCCCGGATCCCGGGTTTATTCAGCACACCAGCTCTTTATTCCGGAATAAAGCCCGCTCGCGTTCCATTTCCTCTGTCGTGGAACGGGCACGCCGGACACGCCATTAGACCCATATGACCTAGCTCATAAAGCGACACGGATGGGGACGGTATCATGGGCCAGGCACGAATCCAGGCCTCCGGCATGGATGAAAAGGGGGGCAAACCATGGACCTGCGCATACCGTGCATTTTGACGGTCAACAGCGGCTCTTCAAGCGTCAAGTTCGCGTTATTCGAGGATTCGGACCCGCCCCGACGCGTCTTCGGGGGAACCATCGAACGCATCGGTATGCCTGGAAGCACCCTGAACTTGGATGACCCTGCCCACGCCCGCGCGGCTTCGAGGCCGATCTCGGCGGAACACCATGGAGCGGCGGCCGAGGCTTTGCTGGACTGCATCGGGGACCGCCTCGGAGGGCTGGCCCCGGTCGCGGCGGGACACCGCGTGGTGTACGGAGGCTCCCAGCACGGCGACCCTGAATTCGCCACGGACGAGATCGTCGAAGACCTTCGACACCTCACCCCTTTTGATCCTGAACACCTGCCTGGGGCCATACTCCTGATCGAAGCCATCAGCCGGCGTTTTCTGGACCTGCCCCAGGTGCTTTGTTTCGACACCGCCTTCCATCGCGACCTGCCGCGCGTGGCCCAGATGCTGGCGATACCGAGGCGTTACGAGGCGCGGGGCCTGCGTCGCTGGGGCTTCCATGGCCTGTCCTACGAATTCCTCATTTCCGAACTGGCCCATGTGGCCGGGGCCCCTGCGGCCCGCGGCCGCGTCATCCTCGCCCACCTGGGCAACGGCGCCAGCCTCGCGGCCGTGCGTGACGGCAAGTCCATCGAGACGACCATGGGCTTCTCCCCGTGCTCGGGTCTGCCCATGGGGACCCGAAGCGGCGATATCGATCCCGGGCTGGTCGGTTACATGGCGCGCTCCGAAGGGCTGGACGCCCAACGCTTCCACGAGATGGTCAACTTCCAGTCGGGCCTGCTGGGCGTGTCCGAAACCAGCCCGGACATGCGCGACCTACTCGCCCGTGAGGCCCAGGACGTGCGCGCGGCGGAGGCGGTCGCCCTGTTCTGTTACCAGACCAAAAAATGGATCGGATCCCTGACCGCGGTCCTGGGTGGATTGGACACGCTGGTCTTCGCCGGCGGCATCGGGGAGAACGCGCCCTCGGTCCGCGCCCGCATCTGCGACGGATTGGGCTTCCTCGGGATCGATCTAGACGCGGTACGGAACGCCTCCAACGAAGGCGTGCTCTCCCCGTCGAAAAGCCGGGTGTCCGTCCGGATCATCCGCACGGACGAGGAACTGGTGATGGCCAGATCGGTCCGCCGAATACGGAAGAACAACTGAGGAAAAGGAGATCAAGGCCATGAATTCCAGGACACTTTCGCCGGAGCTGCTCCAGAACATCGACGCCTACTGGCGCGCGGCGAACTACCTCTCGGTCGGGCAGATCTATCTTTGCGACAACCCGCTCTTGAAGCGGCCCCTTCTGCCCACCGACATCAAGCACATGCTGCTGGGGCACTGGGGCACGACCCCCGGCCAAAACTTCATCTACGCCCACTTGAACCGGATCATCAAAAAATTCGACCTGAACATGCTTTACGTGTCGGGCCCGGGGCATGGCGGCCCGGCGCTCGTCGCGAACACCTACCTCGAGGGCACCTATAGCGAGGTGCATCCAGACATCAGCCGGGACGAGGACGGAATGCGCCGGCTCTTCACGCAATTCTCCTTTCCCGGGGGGATACCCAGCCATGTTTCCCCGGATTGCCCGGGATCCGTCCACGAAGGCGGCGAGCTCGGCTACTCCCTCAGCCATTCCTTCGGGGCGGTGTTCGACAACCCCGACCTCGTCGTGGCCTGCGTCGTCGGCGACGGGGAGGCGGAAACCGGCCCCCTGGCCACGGCTTGGCACTCCAACAAGTTCCTCAATCCCGTCTCCGACGGCGCGGTGCTCCCGATCCTGCACCTGAACGGCTACAAAATCTCCAATCCGACCCTGCTCGCCCGCCTCCCTTGGGAGGAGCTGAACGACCTGCTGCTCGGCTACGGTTGGGAGCCCTATTTTGTCGAAGGCCATGAGCCCGGGCACATGCACGAGGCGATGGCCACGACGCTCGATACGGTGGTGGAGGAAATAAAGCAGATCCAAACGGACGCCCGCGTCCACGGCAATTCCGAGCGCCCGCGCTGGCCGATGATCGTGCTCCGCTCACCCAAAGGCTGGACCGGCCCGAAAATGGTCGACGGACTGAAGATAGAGGGCAGCTTCCGCTCCCATCAGGTGCCCCTGTCCGACCCGGCGGGAAATCCGGAACACCTCCGGCTTCTTGAGGCGTGGTTGAGGAGCTATCGTCCCGAGGAACTCTTCGACGGGCTGGGCCGCCTGAAGGCCGAACTGTCCGATCTCCCGCCCGAAGGCCCTCGGCGCATGGGCGCGAACCCCCACGCCAACGGGGGCAGCCTGCTCCGCGAACTGCGCATGCCCGATTTCCGGGGCTACGCCGCTAAAGTCGTCGTCCACGGCGAAAACGGCGTCGGCGATACGCACGTGTTGGGGCCCTTCCTGCGGGATGTGGTGAAATTGAACATGGACCAGTCCAATTTCCGGATCTTCGGGCCGGACGAGACGCTTTCCAACGGCCTGGGGGCCGTTTTTGAGGAAACCAAGCGCCAGTGGAACGCCGCCACCACGCCCGACGATGAGTTCCTGGCCCCCACAGGGCGGGTGATGGAGATGCTCAGCGAACACCAGTGCGAAGGTTGGCTGGAGGGTTACCTTCTCACCGGCCGGCACGGCCTCTTCAACTGCTATGAGGCCTTCATCCACATCGTCGATTCGATGTTCAACCAGCACGCGAAATGGCTGAAGGTGACGTCGAAACTGGACTGGCGGCCGAAAATCGCGTCCCTGAACTATCTTTTGACGTCCCATGTCTGGCGCCAGGACCACAACGGCTTCACGCACCAGGACCCGGGGTTCATCGACCACGTCGTCAACAAAAAGGCCGGGGTCGTGCGCGTCTACCTTCCTCCGGACGCGAACTGCCTGCTGTCGGTGATGGACCACTGCCTGCGCAGCCGGCATTACGTCAACGTCGTGATCGCGGGCAAGCACCCCGCCCCGCAGTGGCTGGACATGGACGCCGCCGTCAAGCACTGCGCCGAGGGTGTCGGCATCTGGCCCTGGGCCAGCAACGACCAGTCCGCCCCGCCGGACGTGGTCATGGCATGCTGCGGGGACGTGCCCACCTTGGAGACGCTGGCGGCGGTGTCCATACTGCGCGAGAGCCTTCCCGAACTGAAGATCAGGGTGGTCAACGTCGTCGACCTCATGAAACTTCAGCCGCGCACGGAACATCCGCACGGTCTGGACGACACCGATTTCGACGAGCTGTTCACCCGGGACAAACCGGTCATCTTCGCCTTCCATGCCTACCCCTGGCTGATCCATCGACTGACCTACCGGCGCCATAACCACGACAACATCCACGTCCGCGGTTACAAGGAGGAAGGCACCATCACCACGCCCTTCGACATGACGGTGCTCAACGAGCTGGACCGCTTCCACCTTGTGATGGACGCCGTCGACCGACTTCCCCAAACCGGGAACAAGGGCGTCTACCTCAAACAGCGGCTGCAGGACAAACTCGTCGAGCATAGGCAATACATCAACAAGAACGGCCAGGACATGCCGGAAATCAGGGAATGGAAGTGGAACGTCAAAGGATAAAGCCATGGATGCCTCAAATCCCGGGATTTCGGACTTGGAAACGAGGATCGCCGCGCTTAGGGCCGCGATCCTGAAGAACCGCGCCGCCAAAAAAGGCCTCCCGGACTGTCCTTGCTGGGGCAACGCCCCGCGCCTCGTGGACGCCGAGTTATTCGCCGTCCTGGACATGAATACCGACGGCGCATCCGTCGAGGCCAGGTGGGGCTTCTTGAAAAACGCAGTACGCAAGCATCGGGAAGAAATGAAAATCACCCCGGAATGCACCTGCTGGCTCAACCAGGCAGGGAAAGCCGACGTCGACCTCTACGCGGCCTTGGAAGCGAAGTAGAAGACCGTTTTGGAGGCATCCGCTTTTCGCCTGTTCCACAAGCAATTTTCCGGACCCATGGGGCCGTTTCGGACCTCCATTCGGTGCAATTCCCGCCAATCCGAATGCGAGGGTGAGCGTAAAGAAAGGGATGATATCGGGATCCACAGTTTCCTTGGGCCAATGGGCCCGCACCTGGGAGGGTACATTTGATGAAACGTTTCCTGCTTCTCGCTTCCGCTCTATTCTTGGCTTCGGCTTGCGTCCTACGCGCGGACGCCGTGGCGGTGGCGCCGCCCCCGCCCGGAACCTACCAATTTGACCCGGCCCATACGGAACTGGGCTTCAAGGTCGTCCATCTGGTGATCTCCCACGTCAACGGCAAGTTCGACACATTCGAGGGCAGCATCGTGGTCAAGTCGCCCACCCGCATCAGCGTCAACGCCAGCGCCGACGCGGCCAGCGTGGACACGGGCAATGAAATGCGCGACGCCCATCTGCGCGGCACGGATCCCAATAAGCCGAAGGACGACTTTTTCTACGCCGAAAAATACCCGAAGCTGACCTTCAAAAGCACGAAGGTCACCTTGGACGGCGACCAGCTCACGGTGGTCGGCGATCTGACAATACGCGGCGTCACCAAGAGGGTCACCTTCAATGGCACCTACGGAGGATACGTCAACGCGATGGGCGAGCGCATCGCCGCCAGCTTGACGTCCACGATCAACCGCAAGGATTTCGGGCTCAAGTTCAACTATGCGATCGAAGCCGGCCCGGTGGTCGGCGACAATGTGGAGCTGCTTTTGGACGTGGAAGCCGTCAAGGACGTGAAAAAGAACTAGTTCCGCAACGAAAAGGGCGGCCCGAGGCCGCCCTTTTTTTGTCCAAGACCTGTGTTTCTGGAAAGGCGGGTCGGGAATAGTCCTACACTTCCTGGTTCAAACGGCCCATCCGGCGCAGGGCCACCGAAGCGGGCTCATCATGGCGGTCACGGGCCATGAAGTACGAATATGCGGCTCCCAAGGGATCCTGGTCTTCGTCCTGGATGCGCCCTATCCTGCCTGGCGGCTTCAGGCATGGGCGTTGGATTTCGCCGCCTTGCTTTTGTCGTGGGGCTCATGGCACCCTCCTCTGGTTTCGCCGCCGCTCTCCGTCGGGCGCGGTCCATCCGGATTCAGATTTAAAATACATTTTTGGCCGTAAAAAATGTGCCCAGAGTGGGCGGAACGCGTAAAGGCGGCGTCAAATTTCACGATCTTTCCCTTACTTAAGGTATCCGGGGCCCGGGCGGCCCAATGCGGGTGCTAAAACGTAAAATCGGCTCCCCCAAAACGGTGCGTCTATTTTTCGAATAGGGCCTGAACGTCCACCCCAAAAGCGCGGGCAAGCTTGACCAGCACGTCGAGGCCTGGGTTTGCGACCGGCTGGCATTCTTCAATGCGCTGGTAGGTGGCGGGGCCAATACCGGCTTTCTTGGCTATCTGGGTCTGGGACAGGGCCGCCGCCGTACGAAGCTCGAACAATCGCCGGGCCAGCCGGTATTTTTCGCTTGGGTTTTTCTTGAGTTCGTAAAGATCCGGCCTATGTTTTTTGAGCAACGTATCTTCATCCGTCCCGTTTCTACGGGGGTCAAAGATGCTCAGTGCCGGCTTAACAACGGCCTTGTGTTCCCTGTCCAAAACGGCGTTTTTCATTTTAGCACTCCCTCAAGTTTTTCTATCCCGCCGATGTATTCGTCCACGCGGGCGAGCTGGTCGTCGCTCGGCTCACCCTTCCTGTCAAGGTGATAGCCCAGGACATAAGCGACTTCAAGCTTCCTGGAAACGTAAACCGTGGCGACCACGATCCGCTTCGCCTCCTTGATCCGGATATCACAGCGGCCTTTGATGCCGTGATCACGCTCAATCCGCGTGAGCTGAATATCTAAAGAGTCCCATTCAGCACCGGTCAAAATGGAATTCATCAGCTTCTGGCTCTCAGGGGTGTCGTATCGTCGTTCCATTCGCTACACCTGGAGAATACATCATATATGATGAGCTTGTCAAGACGCGCCCAGGCCAACCCATCCCGCAACCGTGAGCCGATTTGTGGAAGAGCTGACCATTCAAGACGCTGGTCAAGATAACATGGACTCTTGGCCTAGCCATACAAATGTATGGTATACTAAGTCTCTTCCTCCCGCTTACCCCTGCCCATGTCCCTTCCCCTCTCCCCATCGATACTGCGCCTCTTGTCCCGGAATCCGGCCCTGGAAGGCGCCTTTGTGCCTCCCCTAGCCCGCCCACGGCTGGCCTTCACCCTTTACCCTGCCGGCCTCCTACGGGGCGGGCTGACCCATCTGGACGGTCCGGCCGGCACCGAGACGCTGCTGCGCTTCCTGTCCGAGCAGCCGAGCCTGCAGGCCGCCTGGGTCGAAGCCCGCCTCACGGTCTATCCTCCCGGCTTTGTGCAGCGCGGGGTCAACCTGGCCTGCCTGCTCTTCGTGGAAGCCGAGGAACAGTTCCCGTGGGCCCTCGCCGAACTGGTGCGCAGCCAGGTCTTCGCGGTGGTGGCCGTGGCTTCACCCCTGCCCGATGCCATGGCCCTGCGCCGCCTGCAATTGGCGGCTGAACGCGCGGCTTGCGCCGTGCTGCTGCTCGCTTCCCTGCCCGAGAGCGCCTGGCCCGTGCGGGCCCGGCTTTGGTGCGACCGGGAGGCCGGGGAGCTGAAGGTCGAAGAGGTGGGCCCGGCGGGCGCCGGGGATACGGCGGAAAGCTGTCTTACAATTTATCCACAAAGTGGGTAATATTCACCCAGGTATCAACGACACTTAGCAGCCGGCCTAAAAGGACTTTCAAAATTTTTTCAAAACCTCCAGCCGCGCAGCATGGGGTCCACGATGATGGTGCGGGCGCGTTCCGCCCCCACGCTGACCAGGGCCACCTTCACGCCGGATTCCTTTTCGATGAATTTCAAATAGGCCCGGGCGTTGGCGGGCAGCTGCGCCAGGGTGCGCGCGGTCCCGGTGTGGGCCTGCCAGCCCTTCAGCTTGACCGTGACGGGCTTGGCCCGGCCCAGCTCGGCCGCGGTGGCCGGGAAATGGCGTATGATCTTGCCGCCGACGCGGTAGGCCATGCAGACCTCGATCTCCTTGAAGCTGTCCAGCACGTCCAGCTTGGTCATGGCCAGTCCGTCGAGGCCGTTGACCTGGGCGGCGTAGCGCAGGGCCACCAGGTCCAGCCAGCCGCAGCGCCGGGCGCGGCCCGTGGTGCGTCCGTATTCCCCGCCCAGCTCGCGCAGGGCCTGGTTGCGCTTGGGGTCCAACTCGCTGGGAAAGGGGCCCTCCCCCACGCGGGTGGTGTAGGCCTTGCAGACGCCCAGGACGTAGCCGATCCTGGTCGGCCCGATGCCGGTCCCGGTGGCGCTGCCGCCGGCCGTGGAGTTGCTGGCCGTCACGTAGGGATAGGTGCCGAAATCGATGTCCAGCAGGGTGCCCTGGGCGCCTTCCATCAGCACCCGCTTGCCGGACTTCCAGGCCGCGTCGAGCATGCCCTCGGTGTCCGCCATGTAAGGCAGCAGGGCCTTGGAGGCGCGGGCGATCTCCTTCCACAGCACCTTGGCCGTGAGCGGCTTGGTTTTGTAGAGGTGCTTGAAGAGGACGTTCTTCTCCTGCAGGCTGGTCTTGAGCTGGGACATGCAATAGGCGGGGTCCTGCACGTCGGCCAGGCGCAGGCCCACGCGGCCGGCCTTGTCCATGTAGGTGGGGCTGATGCCCCGCTTGGTCGAACCTATGGTTTTCTGGCTGGAGCTGCCCTCGCGGGCGGCGTCGAGGGCCTTGTGCAGGGGCAGGGTCAGGTGGGCGCGCGGACTGACGAAAAGGCGCCCCTCGACCTTGATGCCGCGCTTGCGCAGGCCTTCGACCTCGCCCAAAAAGCTGTCCGGGTCGAGCACCACGCCGTTGCCCACGATGTTCAGCGTGCCTTCGTGGAGGATGCCGCTGGGCACGAGGTGCAGCACGTAATTCTCGCCGTTCACCACCACCTCATGGCCGGCGTTCGCGCCGCCCTGGTAACGCACGACATAGTGGGCCTGCTCGGCGAGCAGGTCCACGATCTTGCCCTTGCCTTCGTCGCCCCATTGGGCGCCGACCACGGTCAATACCGGCATGAAATCCCCTTATAACGTACTAGGCTCGCCATCAGCCCAGGTCGACCACACGGACGCCCCGCAGGCCCGGGATGGCCTCCAGTTTCTTGAGCGTCGGCTCGTCGACGCCGCCGTCGAGGCTGAACACGCTCAGGGCCTCCTTGCCTTTCTCGCCCCGCCCTATGGTCAGGCTGCCGATGTTCACGCCGGCGTCGCCCAGCACGGTGCCGACCTTGCCCACGATGCCCGGCACGTCCTTGTTGAAGAAGAGCAGCAGGGTCCCTGAGGTGCGTATGTCCACCCTGAAGCCGTCGATCCCGACGATGCGCGGCTCGTCCCCGGCCAGCGCGGCCTCCACGTTGAGCTCGCCCTGGGCCGTCTCGATCTTGACCGCGATGCTGGTCGAGAAGGTGCCTTCGGCGCTCATCACTTCCTTGATGGCGATGCCGCGCTCCTTGGCCAGCACCGGGGCGTTCACCAGGTTCACGCTCTCGGGAAAATGCTTGGCCAGCAATTCCTTCAAGAGCACCGGCGTCAGGGCCTGGGGCTTCTGGCGGGCCACCGCCCCGCGGTAATGGATCTCCACGCTCTTCAGTCCCGTGCCGGCGTACTGCGCGGCGAAGGCCCCCAAACGTCCGGCCAGCTGGTAGAAGGGCTGTATCTCCTTCCACTGCTCGGCGCTGATGGAGGGAATGTTGACCGCGTTGGCGATGGTGCGCCCGCGCAGGGCGTCCACGATCTGGCGTGCCACCACATCGGCCACGTTGACCTGGGCCTCCTCGGTGCTGGCCCCCAGGTGGGGGGTGAGCACCACTTTGTCGCCTTCAAGCAGGGGATTGCCGGTGGGCGGCTCCTCCGTGAACACGTCGATGGCCGCGCCGGCCACATGGCCGTCCCTGATGGCCTGGGCCAGGTCGGCCTCGTTGATGATGCCGCCCCGGGCCACGTTCACGAAGCGCACGCCCTTCTTGCAGGTCTTGATCTGGGCGGCGGCGATCATGTTGGCCGTTTCCTTGGTCTTGGGCACATGCACGGTGATGATGTCGGCCTCCTTGAGGATAGCCTCCACCGTGGTCAGTTCCGCGTCAATGCTGCGCGCCCGTTCGGGGGTGCAGAAGGGGTCGAATGCCAGTATCCTCATGTTGAAGGCGCGCAAACGCTTGGCGACCTCAAAACCGATGCGGCCCAGGCCGATGACCCCGAGGGTCTTGCCGTAGATTTCGATGCCCGTGAATTTGTTACGCTCCCACTTCTTTTCCTTCAGCGAGGCCATAGCCTGCGGGATGTTGCGGGCCATGGCCAGGATCAGGGCCACAGTATGTTCGGCCGCGGAAATGGTGTTGCCGTCGGGGGTATTCATCACGATCACGCCCCGCCGGGTGGCCGCCGGGATATCGACGTTATCCAGCCCTACCCCCGCCCGTCCCACGACCTTCAGGTCCTTGGCGGCCTCCAAAAAGTCGGCCGTCACGGTGGTGGCCGAACGGATCACCAGGGCGTCGTAACCGACAATGAGCTTTTTCAGGTCTTCCGGCGTCGGGGTGGGATAGACATCCGCCTGGAAATCGGGCTCCGCCTTGAACACGGCGACCCCCTTGTCGCTAAGCTTGTCGGTGATGAAAACCTTGAACATAGGGCGCTCCCAGGGTATAAAGTTTGACCGTCGAATACTTTGTGATTTTTTTCACAAACTCGAAGGGGAGTTTAGCCGAAGGCTATGGCCAGGGCAAGGCCTTTTAGGAGACGCAAACCATGAAGAGAATCTATAATTTTTCCGCGGGACCGGCCATTTTGCCGGTTCCGGTGCTTGAAGAAGCCTCCAAAGCCGTCCTGGAGATCGCCGGATCGGGCATGTCCATCTTGGAGGTCAGCCACCGGAGCAAGGTTTATGAGACTTTGCACCAGGAGGCCAGGGCCAATCTGCTTAAAGTGATGGGTCTCAAGCCCGAGGACTACACCGTGCTCTTTTTGGGCGGCGGAGCCAGCCAGCAATTCGCGACCATACCCATGAACTTCCTGAAGCCCGGCTCCACCGCGGACTATGTCGACGGCGGGGAGTGGGGCAACAAGGCCATCAAGGAGGCCAAGGGCCTGGGGACGGTCAACGTGGCCGCCAGCAGCGCGGCGGTCAAGCATGCCACCCTGCCGACGGACTATAAGTGGACGCCCGGGGCGGCCTACGCCCACCTGACCACCAACAACACCATCGAAGGCACGCAGATGCGCGTGCCCCCCGCGACGGCCGCGCCCCTCATCCTGGACGCCAGCTCGGACTTCTTGAGCCACCGCCTGGACTGGGGCAAGGCGGCCCTGATCTACGCCGGAGCCCAGAAGAACGCCGGCCCCGCGGGCGTCACCATCATCGTGATCAAGAAGAGCTTCCTGGCCACGGGCAGGACGGACATTCCGGCCATATTCCAATACGCGGTCCACGACAAGGCCGACAGCCTTTACAACACCCCGCCGGTCTTTCCCATCTACGTGTTCGGACTGGTCCTGAAGTGGATCGAGTCGCAGGGCGGCTTGGAGGCCATCGAGAAACGCAATTACCGAAAGGCCAAGGTCATCTACGACGTGCTGGACGCCCATGCCGACGTCTACGACGCCGCCGTGACCAAGAAAGAGGACCGCAGCTGGATGAACATCACCTGGCGGGTGCGGGACGCGTCGAAAGAGGAGGCTTTCCTCAAGGGCGCCAAGGACCGCAACATGGACGGCCTGAAGGGCCACCGCAACGTCGGCGGTTTCCGGGCCAGCGTTTACAACGCTTTCCCTGAGGAAGGCTGCGTGGCATTGGCCGAGTACTTGAAGGAGTTCGCGAAGCAGTAAGGAAAGGCCAGGCAAAACCATTGAAGGCGGGGAAATATGTCTTTTTCAAACCCATCCAAAGCACCCGGGTTATTCGGATGGGTTTGAAAAAGACATATTTCCCCGCCTTCATGTTTTATTGGTTTCCTTAAAGCCGCCTTTTATTTGTGACTGAAAATTCAGGCCCGCGCCAGTTCCTTCATTTTCACGACCAATTCAATGCGCCCCGCCCCAGTGACGCTGCTGAAGGCGATGGGGTTATGGTTCAGTTTGAGTACCGACTTGAGCATGGCCATTTGGGCCGGCTTCTCGTTGCCGCTAAGCTTGTCCGTCTTGGTCGCCACGCAGAGGGCGTTTTTCTTAAGGCTGTTGAGCCAATCGAAGAGGCCCTTGTCGTCGGCGCTGGGTTCGTGGCGGCTGTCCACCAGGACCGCCACGGCCTTAAGCACGTTGCGGCGGGTCAGGTAGGCCTCAATGAGGGCCTTCCATGCGTCCCGTTCGCGGGCGGGCCCCTTGGCGAAGCCGTAGCCCGGGAAGTCCACCAGGGTGAAACCGACGTCGGTTTTGAAGAAATGCAGGGCCCGGGTGCGGCCCGGGGTTTTGGATACCCGCGCCAACGCGACATGCCCGCATAAGGCGTTCAAGAGGGAGCTTTTGCCCACATTACTGCGGCCCACTAGGGCGATCTCGGGGCCGGCTTCGGGTAAAAATTCTTCCGGACTATGCGCGGCCCCGAGCCAGACCGCATTGAGTTGTTTCAGGGCCATGAAAAAGGTATTCCTCTCACTGCTTCGTCATCCGTTCCTGCCATTCCTCCATGGCCGGAACGGCCCGTTCAGCGGCCTTTCTTTGCTTATTGGTCGCCTTTTTGGGCTCCAGGGCCAGCTTGAGCACCTGGTCCATGCTTGAAACCAGATGCCAGCGCATGGCCTTGCGGGCCTCCTCAGGCACCTCGCTGAGGTCCTTGCGGTTGCCCCGGGGCACCACCAGGGTGGTGATGCCTTCCCTGCGGGCGGCCAGGCTTTTCTCCTTGAGGCCGCCTATGGGCAGGACGCGCCCGCGCAGGGTGATCTCCCCGGTCATGGCCAGATCGTGGCGCACGGGCCGGCCGGTGAAGGCGCTGGCAAGGGCCGTGGCCATGGTGATGCCCGCGGAAGGGCCGTCCTTAGGCGTGGCCCCCTCGGGCACGTGCACATGGATGTCGGTCTTGGCCTGGAAATCCGGCTTCAGGCCCAGTTCCTGGGCGTGGGCCCTCAGGTAGGACAAGGCGGCTTGGGCGCTTTCCTTCATGACATCACCCAGCTGGCCGGTGATCTGCAGGCTGCCCTTGCCGGGCGCCAGGCTGACCTCCACGGCCAGGGTCTCGCCGCCGGAGGGCGTCCAGGCAAGGCCGGTGGCGATGCCGACCATGGGGCGGCGCGAGGATTCGTCGCGGGCGTAACGGGCCACGCCCAGGTGCTTGACCAGGGAGGCTTCGTCCACCGTGAACACCGTGGCCCCGCCCTTCGAGACCACTTCCCGCGCGGCCTTGCGGCATAGGGCGCCGATCTTCCGCTCCAACTCGCGCACCCCGGCCTCGCGGGTGTAGTCCCGCACCAGGCGCGACAGCACTGCGTCGCTCAAAGGAAGCTGTTCGGGTTTGAGCCCGTGCTCCTTGATTTGGCGCGGGAGCAAGAAGCGGCGCGCGATGCCGACCTTCTCCTCTTCGAGGTAGCCGGGGATCTCGATGACCTCCAGGCGGTCCCGCAAGGGGCCGGGCACGGCGGAAAGATCGTTGCCGGTGCACAAAAAGAGCACCTGCCCCAAATCGACGGGCAGGTCCAGGTAATGGTCCGTGAAGGACGCGTTCTGCTCGGGGTCCAGGACCTCCAAGAGCGCCGAGGAGGGGTCGCCGCGGAAATCCGCGGCCATCTTGTCCACCTCATCGAGCAATATCACCGGATTGGAGGTGCCGGCGCGCTTCAGGGCCTGCACCAGGCGTCCCGGCATGGCGCCGATGTAGGTGCGGCGGTGGCCCCTGATCTCGGCCTCGTCGCGCACCCCGCCCAGGCTCACCCGCTCGAACTTGCGGCCCAGGGCCCGCGCGATGCTGCGGGCGAGGCTGGTCTTGCCCACGCCGGGCGGCCCGATCAGGCAAAGGATAGGGCCCTTCAGGTCGCCCTTGAGCTGGTGGACCGCCAGGTATTCCAGCACCCGGGTCTTGGGCTTGGCCAAGCCCTCGTGGTCCTGCTCCAAAATCCGCTCGGCGTGGCCCAGGTCCTGGGTGTCCTTGCTGGTCTTGCCCCAAGGCAGGGCCAAAATCCAGTCAAGGTAGGTGCGCACAACCGTGGCCTCGGCGGACAGCGGGGTCATGCGTTCCAGTCGGGCCAGTTCCTTCAAGGCCTTTTCCTTGACCTCTTTGGGCATCTTTCGCGCCTTCAGCTTGGCCTTGAGCTCGGCGGCTTCGCTGTTCTCGTCGGTGCGCGAGCCCAGCTCCTGCTGTATGGCCCGCAATTGCTCCTGGAGCCAGGCTTCGCGCTGGTGTTTTTCCATGCGCTTGCGGACGCGGCTGTTGATCTGCTTCTCCAGGGCCAGCACCTGGTTCTCGGCGCTTAAGGCGCGGGCCACGGCTTCCACGCGCTCGCGGGGGTCGATCTTTTCCAGCAAGGCCTGCTTGGCGGCGGGGCGCAGGGTCAGGTGGGCGGCGACGATGTCTGCCAGGCGCCCCAATCCATCCACCCCGGCCAGGGACTGGGTGGTCTCCATGGGCAGCTTGGGGTGGAGGCGGACGTATTCCTCGAAGAGGTCCAGCAGGCTGCGCAGTGCCGCCTCCTCTTCTTGGGTGGCCGCCCCGCGTTCGTCCTCGGGCAGGAGGGTCGCCCGGGCACGCAGGGTGTCCGATGCGTCCCTGACGCCGTCCAGGTGCACGCGTTGTTTGCCTTCGACGATGAGGCGCAGGCCATCGGGCAGGCGCAGGACCTGGACGATCTCGGCCGTCACGCCGATGGCGTAGATGCCGTCCGGCGCCGGGTCCTCCATCAGTGGGTTCTTCTGGGTCGCGAGCACCAGCGGATGCCGGCTGCGGCTGGCCTCCTCGACCGCGGCGATGCTGCGCGGGCGGCCCACAAAGAGGGGCAGGATCTGGTTGGGGAAAACAACCACATCCTTCAGGGGCAAAAGGGGCCATTCGGCTTCGGCTACCGCGGATTTGACGTGTTTCAGGGCTTTTTTGCCGGTGGCCATACGAACCTCACTTACGCAGTTTTTTCGGACTCGTCCAGGACCATGATGGGCTCTTCGTGCCCCAAAACGGCTTCCTTGCTCACGATGACCTCGCGCACATCCTCGCGCGAAGGCACTTGGTACATGATAGGCAAGAGCACGTCCTCAAGTATGGCGCGCAAGCCCCGCGCCCCGGTCTTGCGTTCGCGGGCTTGGACCGCGACGGCGTGGAGGGCCTCCTCCGTGAAGGTCAGCTTCACCTTGTCCATCAGGAATAGGGCCTGGAACTGCTTCACCACGGCGTTGCGCGGCTCGGTCAGTATCCGGACCAGGGACGCCTCGTCCAGCTCATCGAGGGACGCCGACACGGGAAGGCGGCCCACGAACTCCGGGATCAGGCCGTAGCGGATCAGATCCTCGGGCTGCACCTGGGCCAGGAGGTCGCGCTTGACCTTGTCCTTGTCTTTGGTCTTATCCCCGTCCCGATCCGCCGCGAAGCCCATCTGTTTTTTGCCGATGCGCCGGCCGACGATCTCCTCGAGCCCGATGAAGGCCCCGCCGCAGATGAAGAGTATGTTGGTCGTGTCGACCTTGATGTATTCCTGGTGCGGGTGTTTGCGTCCGCCCTTGGGGGGGATGTTGGCGACCGTCCCTTCGAGGATCTTGAGCAGGGCCTGCTGGACGCCCTCGCCAGACACGTCGCGGGTGATGCTGGCGCTTTCGCTCTTGCGGGAGATCTTGTCGATTTCGTCGATGTAGACGATGCCGCGTTCCGTGGGCTCGACCTCATAATTCGCGTTCTGCAGCAGCCTCAGGATGATGTTCTCGACGTCCTCGCCCACGTAACCCGCTTCGGTGAGCGTGGTGGCGTCCACGATGGCGAAGGGCACGCGCAGCAGCCTCGCCAGGGTCTGGGCCAGCAAGGTCTTGCCCGTGCCGGTGGGGCCGATGAACAGCACGTTGCTCTTGCCGATCTCCACGGCGGCCGTGCCCGGCGCGGTCGGGCGGTTGAGGCGCTTGTAATGGTTGTAGACGGCCACGCTAAGCGCGCGTTTGGCGGCGTCCTGGCCGATCACGTATTCGTCCAGGACCGCCTTGATCTCGGTGGGCTTAGGCAGCGCCTTGGGGCGGGACGTGCGGCCGTCGGCCGAGACCTCCTCGGCCAGGATATCCGCGCACAGCGCGATGCACTCATTGCATATGTTGGCCGCAGGACCGATGACCAGCTTCTTCACCTCGTCCTGGGGCTTGTTGCAGAAAGTGCATTTCATTTTTGGCATGAATATCTCCCTAGTCTTTCTTGACCGATTTCTCGCGGTAGCCGAGCACCTCGTCCACCAAGCCGTAGGTCTTGGCCTCCTCGGCCGACATGAAATAGTCCCGTTCCGTGTCCTTGTTGATGGCCTCGGGCGACTTGCCGGTGTGGCGGGCCAGGATCTCGTTCAAGACGTCGCGGACGCGCTGGGTCTCCTTGGCCTGTATCTGTATGTCCGTGCTCTGCCCTTGGGCCCCGCCGGAGGGCTGGTGTATCATGACCCGGGAATAGGGCAGGGCCTTGCGCTTACCCGCGGCCCCGGCCGCAAGCAGGACCGCGCCCATGCTGGCCGCCTGTCCTATGCATATGGTGGCGATGGGGCATTTGACGTACTGCATCGTGTCGTAGATGCCCATGCCGGCGCTGACCGAACCGCCGGGTGAGTTGATGTAGAAAAAGATGTCCTTTTCCTCGTCTTCGCTCTGCAAAAACAGCATCTGGGCGATGATGAGGTTGGCCACATAGTCGTCCACCGGCGTGCCCAGGAAGACGATGCGGTCCTTGAGCAGGCGCGAATAGATGTCATAGCCGCGCTCACCCCGCGCGGTGGTCTCGATCACGTACGGTACTAGCCCCATGGTTCCCCTTTGTGTGCTTCGGATGCCCGGTTTTTCGGTGTCCCTGTCGCTTACCTTATCTACGCGATGGCGGTGACTTTGGCTTTTTCAACCACCCATTCCAGGGCCTTGCGCTCCCTGATTTGCGCGCGCACCCCGTTTTCTCGGCCGGTCTGGCGTATGTAGCGTGCCGCCTCGGCCGCGCTGGCCTTCATTTGCGAGGCGATGTGGGCCATTTCCTTCTCGAAATCGTCGTCGCCGGCCTCGATCTTGTGGTTCTCGGCGATCTTTTCAAGCACCAAGGAAAGACGGGCCCGCTTCTCCGCGGGTTCCCGCAGGGCTTTGTGCAGGGCCGCGTGCCCTTCTTCCCCGTTGAGTTCCATGCCCTGGCTGGCCAGGCGGCCCATCTCCCCCTGCTCCAGGGCGTGGGCCTCGGCGTCGATCAGGGTCGGGGGAACCGCGAAGACATGGCGCTTGAGAAGTTCCTCGGCGGCGGCGTCCATCAGGCGCTGCGAACGGAAGCGGCGCTTCTGCTCGGTAAGGGCTTCTTTCAGGCGGTCGCGCAAAAAGGCCACGTTGACGACCTCCGGGCCGAAGGTCTTGGCGAAGGCGTCATCCGCTTCCGGGAGCTCCAAAAGGCGCACTTCCTTCACCGTGACGATGAATTCCGCCGCCTTGCCGGCGACGTCCTGGGCCGGGTAATCCTTGGGGAAATCGACCTTCACCTGGCGGGTCTCGCCCGCGGCGGCGCCCACCAACTGCTCTTCAAAGCCGGGGATCAGCTGTTTGCGGCCGAGGACGAGGCTGTAATCGGCGGCGTTTCCGCCCGAAAAGGGCTTCCCTTCGATGAAACCCTGGAAATCCACCTTGACGGAGTCGCCCACGGCGGCCGGGGCGGCTTTGAGTTCCCCTTCCTTGGCGGAGCGCTGACGCAGGGACGCGATCTGCTCGTCCACCTCGGCCTCGGACACCTCGGCGGAGTGGCCCTTGAGGGCCAAGCCTTCGACCGCGCCCAGGCTGAAGTTCGGCTTGACCTCGACGATGGCCTTGAAGCTGATCGGCCCTTGGCCGTCGTATTTGAGGTCCTCGATGGTGGGGCGGCCCACGGCCTTGATGGACTCCTGGGAGACCGCGTCATGGGTGGCCTGGGGCAGCAGGTGCTCAAGGACCTCCTGCTGCACCGAATCGCGCAGCCGCGGCTCCAGTATGGAGCGGGGCGCCTTGCCTTTGCGGAAGCCGGGGAGGGCCGCGGTCCGGGAAAGACGCGCGTAAGCCTTTTCGTATTCCGCGGCCACGGCTTCGGCCGGGACTTCGATGCTCAGGGTGCGGGAAACCTCACCGTTGGAAACGACGCTGACCTTCATGGTCTGGGACCTTTCGCGGAAACCGGAAAAAAGGGGCGGAAGGCAGCGCCTTCCGCCCGCTTAGGACGTTTATGATTATAGGTAGGGGGGCCAGTGGCGGTCAAGCACGCGCCCTTAGCCCGCAGGGGGCGCCGCCGGGGGCGTCCACCCATCGCCCGCCCCATGGATCTCTATCGGCCTTACCAGGGCCGCCCCCAGCGCGAAACGCTGCTTCAGGTCGCCGTCCAGGAGGATTTCGACGCTATACCGCCCAGGTTTTGGAAAAAGTATATTGCGAAGCAGCGAAACCGCCGTGACCGATGCCCTCATGTCCGTCAGTTGCAAGGGGCTCTCAACGGTCTCCACCAAGACCTTGTTTTCCGAATCCATCAGGCGCACGCGCTGCTTGAAATCGCCCAGGCCGTTGCACCATCGGTTGATGACGGCCATGCCCGGGTACAGCAGCGGGTACTCGGGACCGCCGATCACCTCAAAGAGGCCTATGAGCATGAGCTTGCCGTTGTCCTCACGGCGCACGTCGTCGCACAGCACTGAAAATTGCAGGTCGGGTTTCATGGACAACCGAGAGCGTATGGTGCGGACGGAGGGACTCGAACCCTCAAGCCTTTTGGGCACCAGATCCTAAGTCTGGCGTGTATGCCATTCCACCACGTCCGCGAAAAAAAGGGGGGCCCGTTGTGCCCCGGACCACCAATTCCACCGGCACTTCCTCGAAACCCGAAAGCTCCGGGGACGATTCCATCATCCGGAACACCCCTTGGGCCGCGCGCAAGCCCATGCCCTCCCAATCCACGCGCAGGGTCGTGAGTCCGGGTCCAGCCAGTTCGGAACCGTAGTTGTCGTCGAAGCCGGCCACGCTCAGATCCTCGGGCACCCGGAGTCCCAGGGCATGGGCCACGCGCAAAACGGCAAGGGCATGGTGGTCGTCGGCGGCCAGCACCGCGCTGGGGCGCTCCGTGGCCTGGAGCCTGCGTAAAATTTCATCCTCGATAAGGGGCCGCCCGCCCACGGGAACGTTCCAGACCGTGCCGATGACCTTATGCACCGTGCAGGCGTCCTCGAAGCCGGCCTGGCGTTCGGCGAAACTGTAATCGTGGGTCCCGCTGCGCACGAACGCGATGTTCTGATGGCCCAAGGCCGCCAGATGGCCCACCAGGCTGTGCTCCCCGCCGCGATTGTCGGTGAGGACGTAATGGGCGGAGAGCTTGGGGATCTGGAAACCCACGATCACCGTGGGAATGCGGCTGGCGATGATTTCCTTGACCATGTCCTGCGGCATTTCGCCCAGGAGCACGAGCCCGTCCGCGTTCTTCTCGCGCACCAGTTTGGGCAGGCGCTCCGCGCTTTCGGCCCCTTCGCCCGGGACTATGGACAGCAGCAGGTTGTAGTTGCGGGCCGTGAGCTCACGCTCCATTCCTTCGACCAGGCGCGAATAGAACGGGTCGGCGAGAAAGGGGGCGCTCCGGGGCCGCATGACCACCACCCCGATGTTCTCGGTCCGGCGCTGCGCCAAGCCGCGCGCGAGGTGGGAAGGGTGGTAGTGGAGGCGCTTAGCCACCTCAAGCACCTTGGCCCGCGTCCGCTCGCTGACATCGCCCCGTCCGTTGATGGCCTTGCTCGCGGTGGCGATGGAAACCCCGGCCTCGCGGGCCAGGTCGTAGATATTCATGCCTGAAACCTCTTCGAAAAATCGGGCGGCACTAGCGCCCTTCCAGCCATGCCCTGGCGCGGGCCTCGTCCTCGAAATACACCATCTTGGTGTCGATTTCCACGCCCCTTACCCGCGCGTAGAAGCGGTAAGCCGCGATCACGACCTTCATGCCGCTGGTGATGCCCAGGAGGGCGGCCTTGGCGATCCGCGTATCCTGTTCCAGGACCGCTTCCTTCCACCGGCGGGTCAGCGCGGTCTCGTGCACGGCGTTCTCGAGGTCCACGAGCACCCGCACGGACGCGGGCGGCTGGGGCAGCACGGCCGCCATGAAGGCGTCCAGGAGGGCGTACGCCTCGTCGCGGTTGTTGTTGGAGCAATCGAAAATCAAGAGGGGGCCCAGCTTGTCCCGCTCCCAGCGCACGCGCCGTCCCAGGTCCACCGGCGCCTTCGGCTCGGCCCCTCCCATGCCGTCCGTCACAAAAGCCTCCAGGCTAGATCCCCAATTCGCAACTGGTGGCCCCGGCCACCGGCAGGTAGGCGTTGATCATGTAGTCCTTCACCATGCGCGACGCGCTATAGCGCCACACCAGGCTTTCGAGGGTGTGTTTCATTCTCCGCACCCAATGGCGCGGGATGCCGTCGTCCCCCCGGTCGTAGAAGAGGGGGAGCACCTGGGCCTCCAGCACGTCGTAGAGGGAGCCCGCGTCGCGCCCGCGCTGCATCTGGGTGTCGGCGTGGACCATGGTGGAGCCGATGGCGAAGCCGTTCATGCCGTCGTAGGCCTCGTCCCACCAGCCGTCCAAAATGCTCAGGTTCAGGTTGCCGTTGAGGGAGACCTTCATGCCGCTGGTGCCGCAGGCCTCCAGGGGGCGCTCCGGGTTGTTCAGCCATACGTCCACGCCCTGCACCAGCTGCCTTGAAATGCCGATGTCATAGTCCTCGACAAAGACCAGCTTGCCGAAAAATTCCGGGCTATGGCTGAGGGTATAGAGCTGCTTGATCAGGGCCTTGCCCGGCTCGTCCGCGGGATGGGCCTTGCCCGCGTAAATGAACTGCACCGGCCGGGCGCCGTCGTTCACGATGCGCCGGAGCCGTTCGATGTCCTCCATGATCAGGGTGGCGCGCTTGTAGGTCGCGAAACGGCGCGAGAAGCCTATGGTCAGCTTGGCCGGGTCCAGGACCTTGCCCCAGGGCGCGGCGTCCTCTTTGCGGCGCAGGGCGGCCTTGGCCAGGTTGTCGCGCACGGCGTGGATCATGTTGCTCTTGAGCAGCACGTGGGTTTCCCACAGCTCGCCGGGATGTATGTCCACGATGCCCCTCACCAGGGAGGGCTCTTCGCTCACGTGCCGCTCCCAGTCGCGGCCCAGCTCCTTCTCGAAGAGGCGGTGCAGGACCGGCGCCATCCAGGTGCCCATGTGCACGCCGTTGGTCACGTGGCCGATGGGGATCTCGTCGACCGGCCGCCCGGGCCACAACACCTGCCACATGTCGCGGCTGACCTTGCCGTGCAGATTGCTCACGGCGTTGCGGCGGCTGCTGCCCTTGAGGCAGAGCACTGTCATGGTGAAGGGCTCCCCCTCGTTGTCCACCGATTCCCTGCCCAGGCCCATGAAGCCCTTGCTGTCCAGGCGCAGGTGCCCCCGCATCCAGCCCAGGTGCTTTTCCATGAGTTCCGCGCTGAAGCGGTCGTGGCCCGCGGGCACCGGCGTGTGGGTGGTGAAGCAGACCTGGCGCTTGGTGGCCACCCAGGCCTGGTGGAAGTCCATGCCGTCGTCGTCGATGCGCTCGCGCGCCCGTTCGAGCGTGGCGAAGGCGCAGTGCCCCTCGTTGAGGTGCATGACCGTGGGCCGGAGGCCCGCAAGGCGCAGGGCGCGCAGGCCCCCGATGCCCAGGACGATCTCCTGGCGCAGGCGCTTCTCCACGTCCCCGCCGTAGAGGCGGTCGGTCAGCCGGCGGCCCTCTTCGTCGTTCTCGGGAAGGTCGGTGTCCATCAAAAAGAGGCGCACGCGGCCGACCCGCACCAGCCACACCCGCACATGCAGGGCTCCCTCCGGGCATTCGATGGTGAAGCGGATGTCCTTGCCGTCGGGCGTCTTGGCCGGCTGCACAGGCAGGTTCTCCACCACATTGGCCTCGTAGCGCTCCTGCTGGCGTCCGCCCGCGTCGATCCATTGGTGGAAGTAGCCGTTGGCGTAGAGCAAGCCGACGCCGACGAGGGGTATCCCCATGTCCGAGGCCGCCTTGAGATGGTCCCCGGCCAGTATCCCCAAGCCCCCGGAATAGATGGGCAGGCACTCGTGGATGCCGAATTCGGCCGAGAAATAGGCCACCGGCGCCGCGTTCAGGGGCCCTGCCTTGATGCCGCCCAGGGGGCCGGCGTTCTCCATGTAGTCGCTCTGGCGGCGGTGGGCGTAAAGGATACGGGTGTTCAGGGGGGATTCCCCGCCGCGGCGCTCCACTTCGGCCGCGGACATCTTCTTCAGGAGGGCCACCGGGTTGTGGTTGGTGGCCTCCCATAATTCCGGGTCAAGTTCGCGGAACAGCTCCTGCAGCTCCGGCTGCCAGGACCAATGCAGGTTCATGGCGATGTCCCAAAGTCGCTGCGTCAGGGTCAATTCGTTCGACATGGAATCCCTTTCAAATCATAGAGGCAGGGCACTTTGACGAAACATCCGGCGAAAATCAAGCGCCCTTGGGCCCGCGCTCCCGCCACTGCTCGTCGACGGCGATCACCTTGTCCTCGTTGGCCTTGCGCCAGACCTTCAGGCGCGCGGCCAAGGCGGGGTCGGCCAGGGAGAGCATCTGGGCGGCCAGCAGTCCGGCGTTCTTGCCCGCGTTCACGCCCACCGTGGCCACGGGCACGCCGCCGGGCATCTGCACGATGCTTAATAGGCTATCCAAGCCGTTGAGGGCCTTGCCCATCACGGGCACGCCCACGACCGGCAGGGCCGTGAGCGCGGCGGTGACGCCGGGCAGATGGGCGGCGCCCCCGGCCCCGGCGATGATGACTTTCAAGCCCCGGCCTTCGGCCTCCTGGGCGTACTGCATGGCCCGATGCGGGGTGCGGTGGGCCGACACGACGCGCAGCTCGCTGGCGACGCCAAGCTCCCCCAGCACGTCCGCGGCCGGCTGCATGACGCCAAGGTCCGAATCGCTGCCCATGATGATGCCCACCAGCGGCTTTTCCATGTCTTCTCCTTTTTTAATAGGTTTGAAGCAGTCGAAGGGTGTGGCGCGGGTCGCGCACGGCGACGCAGTCCACCACGCGCCGGGCCGGGCTGTCGTTGCCGCCGTCCTGGAGGTTGTCGCCGAAAAAAAGCGCGTCCTCGGGCTTCAGCGCGGTGTGCTCCAAAAAGCGGCGTATGCCCCACTCCTTGTCCACGCCCGCGGGCGTGATGTCGATGCTGCTGGTGCCTCCGCGGCGGATGTTGTACGCGGCCCCGAGCTCCTGGACAAGCTCCTTGATCCAGGCGTCGCGCAGGCTCCCGTCCGGGTCAAAGGCGCGTTTCGCGCCTTCTTCGGCGTTCCTTCCGATGGCCGAAAGCGTGATCTGGGCGCCCCGGTCCTGGAGCTGGTCGTCCCGCGTGGTCTGGGAACGGATGCCGTGGCGCGCGATGAGGCGCTCAAAGGCCGCCAGCACGCTCGCTTTTTCCTCGGCCGCGAAGTCCCGTCTGAGTATCTCCTTGGGGACCGGCCGGCCCTCTTGGAAGCTCACTTCCACATAATGGCCGCCGGAAACCCCCAAAAGATGGTGGGGGACGGCCAGAAAGGGCGTGATCTGCGCCGAGATCTGGCTCACCGTGCTGCCGCTGATGAAGGCGAAGATCCTTCCGCCGCGGACGATGCGCTCGATTTCCGCCGCCATATCTAAGGACATGGGCCGGGTGCTGGGACAGACGGTGTCGTCGATGTCGGCGATGAAGGCCTTCTTCATGTTCCCTCGGCGGACATCAGCGCGCTTCGACGCAGAGCAGCCCCGCGCCGGCGGCGCCCGCCCGGAGGCGGCAGGCCAGGCCGGCCGGAACCAGGGTGGTCCCTCCGGGACCGAGCGCGGATTCCGCGCGTTCCGGTCCCCAAGCCAGGCCCGGATCCCCGGTCAAGGGCAGCAGCACCCGCAGGCGCCCCTCCAAAAGGGTGCTTGCCCCCGGCTTCAAGGTCCAGCGCTCCAGCGTGAAGGTGTCGTTCGAAACCAGGGACTCGCAAAGACCCCAGACTTGGGCGCTGTCGACGGCGGAAACCTGGCCTGTGCCGCAGCCCAGGGCGTCGAAACGCAGCGCCTGTTCCGCCTCCCGCAGGTGGGTGGGGCGCGGCTTGCCCTGTTCAAGACGGCCCTGGTCCCAGAGGCGGTAGGTCCAATCGCTGTTTTGCTGCACCTCGGCGACCAGGCAGCCCGCTCCAAGGGCGTGGGGCCGCCCGGCGGGGATGTCGATCACGTCCCCGACGCGGACCGGGATCGAATGCAGCAGCTGGGCCACGGTATGCGCGGCGATGGCTTCCCTCACGAGCGGCCAGGTGGTTCCCGGCTTGAAACCGTTGAGGACCCGCGCCCCGGGCTCGGCTTCCAGCACGACCCAGGTCTCGTTTTTGCCGACCGCGTCGGGCCCGTGGAGGATGCGCGCGAGCTCATTGGAAGGGTGCACCTGGATGCTCAGGTCCTCCCGCGCGTCCAGAAGTTTGATCAGGACCGGAAATCGGCCGTGGACTGCGCCACGCCCCGGACCGTAGAAGGCCTTGCCCCAGGCCAGAGCCAATTCGGCCAAGCCGCGGCCGGCGGCCGGCCCCTTGATGCAGGTCGCGCTCCCGTCCGCGTCGTCAAAGACCTCCCAGCTCTCGCCGAACATGCCGTCGGGCGGAAGTCTCTTTCCCCAATGTTCCAGGCGCCTCCCGCCCCATATTTTCGGCAGCAGGCGCGCCTCAAAGGACAACGGGCAAAGTTCAGGCGCCATGCTCCCCTCCCGTGGGTCCGGGCGGGGCTTTCCCGGCCCCCGGACCGGCCGATCCAGGCTCGAGGGAAGTAAGCTTCAGCAAACCCGGGAAGACCCGGCCGGCGGCCAGCGTCACCACCAGGACGGCGCAGCCTCCAAGGATCACCGAACCCACAGGCCCCATCAGGGCCGCCGTGACCCCGCTTTCGCATTCCCCCAGTTCATTGGACGAGCCGATGAAGAGGAAATTCACCGCCTGCACCCGCCCGCGCAGGGCTTCCGGGGTGCGCATCTGCACCATGGTCTGGCGCACGTAGACGCTGATCTGGTCCAAGACGCCCGAGACCATCAGGGCCGCCAGGGAAAGGTCCAAACGCCGGGAAAGGCCGAAGACAAGCATGCAAATCCCAAAACCGCCCACCGCGAAAAGCATGGCCCTTCCCGGCCTGGCCAGGACCGGCCGGTGCGCCAGGCGGAATCCCATCATCAAGGAACCGGCGAAAGGGGCCGCCATCAGCGCGCCTTGGCCCACGGACCCGCAGTGCAGGATGTCCAAGGCGAACATCGGGGCGATGCCGGAAACGCCGCCGAAGAGGACCGCCACCAGGTCGACGCTCATGGCCCCTAAAATGGGCTTCTGCGCCCACACGAATTTGAAGCCGCCCAGCAGCTTCTCGCGAAGGGGTTCCTGCACCCGCACGGGAACCCCGCGCAGCGACCGGAGGCCCGGAAGCAGGATCAGGTAGATCAGGGGCCCGGCCACCGCGAAATACAGGGTATGCGGCACGCCGAACCAATGCAGCAGGAAGCCCCCGCTCAACAAGCCCGTCAAGGTGCCCGCCTGGTTGGTGGCGCTGTTCCAGCTCACGCCGCGGGGAACCTCGTGGGGTTCCAAGAGTTGGGGATAAAGGGACACCCCAGAGGGGGTCAACGTGGCCCGGCCGCAGCCCGACAGGAACAGGAGGGGGTACCAGGGCCACTGCGGTCCGCCCAGGCCCGTGAGAAGCAGCAGCCCCCCCGCCGCCACGACCTGCAAAGCCAAGGCGAACGCCATGACGTTTCGCCGGGGAAAATGGTCCGAGGCCCAACCCGCCGGAACGCTCAGGAGGAAGGTGGGCAGGTAGCTCATCAGGCCCACCAAGGCCAGGGGCCACGCCGACCGGGTGACCGAATAGAGGTGATAGCCGGCCGTGACCCTCAGGATCTGTGCGGCGATCTCGGTCGCCAGCGATCCGGACACATAACGGCGGAACGAAGGGCGGCGCAGCGGGGCGTAGGCGTCGTTGGGCATCAAAAACGGGCCCTCAACCCGCCGGGCGGATAGCCCTGGCGGCCAGCGCCTTGACGGTTTCCATCAGTTCCACGGGCACCGCGATCACCACGGTGTTGGAGGCCGTGGGCCCCAGTCCATCGATGGTCTGGAGCGTGCGCAACTGCATAGCCCCGGGGCTTTTGGCCATGGTCTCGGCCGCGGACGCCAGGTTGGAGGCCGCATCGCGGTCGCCTTCGGCCTTGGTGATGTTGGCCCGCTTTTCGCGCTCCGCCGATGCCTGGCGGGACATCATTTTCTTGAGGTCCTCCGGCATGTCGATGTCCTGGATGTTGATGCCCGTGACGTCCAATCCCCAGCCGATCGTGTCGTCCACCACGGCCTTCTTGATCATCTTGCCGATCTGTTCGCGCTCACTCAGCAGCTGGTCCAGGCTCATCTGGCCGATCACGTCGCGCAGGGCCGTCTGGGCGTATTGCGATATGGCGTAGCGGTAATCCTGCACTTTGATGATGGCGTCCTCGACCTTATCGACCCTGAAGAAGATGACGCCGTTGATCTTGACCGGGACATTGTCCTTGGTGATGACCTGCTGGGCGGGTATATCCATGGCCCTGATGCGGGTGTCGACCAAGGTCACGGTGTCCACGATGGGGATGATCAGAAAAAGCCCCGGGCCCCGGGTTTCATGGTATTTGCCCAGGCGGAAGACCACGCCCCGCTCCCATTGGGCGGCCAGCCGCACGCCGTTGGCGACCGCCACGTCGGCGATGAACCAGGCCAGGCCCAGCAGCCCCCCGGCCACGGGATTGTTCTGGCCGATGGCCGCGCACAGCGCCGCCCCCACCAGCAGGAGCACGACAAAGATGAGCATCGAGAGATAATTGGTCATGGGACTCCCCGAAAGCGGTTTTTCAAGAGTATGGGCAAGATCAGGGCCGAAGTAAACCCGTCCTCAGGGCCGCTCCGGCCCCCGGAACGCGGACTTGGGCAGGCCGCGCCCGATGCCCGGGCACAAAAGGGTATGCCGGGCGAAGCCGGGCCCGGGCTGGCCCGCCCGCTCGGCCAGTTCGCGGATCATGGAGTTGCAATTATAACCCGGCCCGCTGATTCGGCTCCAGGCCGCGAATTCAAGGGATTGCCCGTAGGCCGCGGCCGCGTCCAGAAGGGCCGACAAGCGGGCGTTCTCCTCGACGGCGTCCCGGCAAGCTATGGCCTCCTCAAAACCCACCGGGTCCCGGAGGTCATAGCCCCGGTTGAACTCCAGGAAGAGCTTCCCGTCGCGGGGCCCCGCCCCCAGGGTGCAGTAAGGCAAGCCGTCAGCGTCGCATTGTCCAAAAAGGTCGGGACGCCGGCCGGCCCAGCCCGCGTCGGAAGGGGTGATGCGGATGAAGAGGTGCTGGAAGGGGAAACGGACATCGGCGCGGTGCGAACAATACCATAGCCCGGGCCGCGAGGGGGGCCGGGGCGGCAGGGGGACGCGCGGCGCCTCCAGGCTATAGAGCCGCCAGAGGAGGGCGCCCACGGCGCCGAAGAGCAGCAGTAGCGGCAAGACCAGAAAAGCCATGCCCCATCTATACCAGGGAGCCGGGCCCGGCTCCAGTGAAGAAACGCGATAAATCACGAAAAATCTTTATACTTAGCGCGCTTTTCACTACACTGCAGCCATGAAAAAATTGATCCAAGGCATCATGGATTTCCGGCGGTCCCGGCGCGAAGCCGTGCGTGAACTCTTCGCCACGCTCGCGCTCGGCCAGAAACCGGATTGTTTCTTCATCGCCTGTTCCGACAGCCGCGTGGCGGTCAACGTTTTCGCGTCGACGGATCCCGGCGACCTCTTCGTGATCCGCAACCTCGGCAACATCATGCCGCCCTTTCCGGACGGCGGTTCGGCCGTGGCCGCGCTGGAATTCGCCCTGGATACCCTGAAGGTACGCCACGTCGTGGTCTGCGGCCATTCGGACTGCGGGGCGATCAGCGCCTTGGCCAAGGACCCTAAAGGCCTCGGCAAAACGCCCCTGGGCAACTGGTTGAGGCACGCCCAGGCGGCGGCGGCGGCCGGCGTCGGAGACCAGGACGCCCTGTCCAAACGAAACGTGGCCCTGCAAATGGAGAATCTGCGCAGCCACCCCAGGGTGCGCGAACGGGAAGCCTCCGGAACCCTGAAAATACACGGCCTATGGTTCAACATCCGCCATGCGGAAGTCTATTATCTCGAATCAGCGCCCACTAATTTTGTCCTCATCGACGACACCGAAGGCGCCAGCATCCTGGCCCGCCTAGGCGACTAGAGTCGCCCTCTACCAGTTGTCCCCGGCTCCGTCCGTGATGCTCATGCTGCCCCCGTTGGTGAAGGAGCCGGAGCCTGAACCCGTGACGGTCGTCGTGGTGAAGGCCGCGCTGCCGCCCGTGCCGGACATCACCTGTATGCCGTAGGTCGCCGCGTTCGTGATCTGGCTGGAGCTGAAATTGAAGCCGCTGATGCCGTCGCCGCCCTCGAACTGGATGCCCATATAGGTGGGGCTGTCGATGATCAGGTTCGAAATGTTCCAGGTTCCGCCGACCGCCCCCTGCTGCGCCCAGACGTTGAACGCCCCAAAGTCGGCCCCAAAATAGCCCCCGCAGCGTTCCAGATAGTTGTATTGGACGGTGTTGGTCCCGCCGAAGGCGTCACAGGAGAACTCATCGCCGATCATGATGCCGGTGTAATCCAGCGTGTCGGCGATGTAGTTGTGGCTGATGTTGTAGCCCGACCCCCCGTAGATGCCGATGCCGTTGGCCCTCCAGGGGCACTGGACCGTGTTGTAGGTGAACGTGATCCCGGTATTGTTCCCCCCCCCGTTGGCCCAGGAGGCCAGGGAGTCGTCGCCCGTGTTGCGGACGTTGCACTGGGTCACCGTGCAGTTGGTGGCGGTCTCGTTGAGGTTGATCCCGTCGGCGTAGGTGTCGCGGAAGCGGCAGCCCGTCACCGTCAGCCCGCTTTCGCCGGGCGCCCACCAGCCGCACTTGGTGTGCTCGGTCCAGACGCGCTGGATCAGGCTGTTGCTGCCTCCCCCCGCGTCCAGGGCGCTGTCCTCGGAGGTGTCGCAGCGGTTGACCACCTCCCCCTGCAGCAGGACGTCGCTCACCTCCGCGGAGGTGCCGTTGAGGTTGAAGCGGACGATGCTGGTGTCCGAGGTCTGGTGGATGGTGGTGTACCACATGCCCGCCCCCTGGACCGTGACCGCGGGGACGGTGAGGTAGTTGCTGATCTTGTAGGTGCCCGCCGGAAGGTAGGCGATCTTGCCCGAGCTGGCCGCGGCGTTGATGCAGTTCTGGACCGCCGTGGTGTCGTCGGTGGACCCGTTGCCCGTGGCGCCGTAGCTCGTGACGGCGTTCAGCGAGTTGGCCGGCTGGCCGATCTGGGCGCCCACGTCCTCCAGGTCCACGAAGTCGATGTCGTAGAAGGAGGCCGTGTCGGAGCTGGTCCTCATGAGCTTGATGACGTGGCCCGCCGGCACCTCCACACCCAGAAGGGCGTGGGCCTCGTCGTAGATGTGGTGGGGATAGCCGTCCGAGGGGGTCTTGTCGTACCCGCAGATGGTCCCGGAAGGCCAGCTGTTGCCGTAGACCCAGCTGTATTTGGAGGTCACCGGCAGCTCCAGCTGCGGGGTGGCGGCGTTGTCGATGAACACGCCGATGGTGTAGTTCGATCCGCCTCCGCCCGAGGAGTCCGGCACGCTGAGGCGGACCACGATGGAGTTGCACTGGGCGCTGGTGGTCCACTCCACATACTGGCCCGTAGAGGACAGCTGCACGGCTTCCCTGCCCGACGCCTCGGCCGCGGCCTCGGTGCTCGTGTTGGTGGTCAGGACCGACCTGCTCGGCCCCAGGAGCGTGCTGCCGGTGTAGACGCCGTTCTCGGC
>Ga0182024_10004713_pt1 | contig 31083 bp, 30 predicted proteins | sample P32metaG_FD_120480 | JGI IMG/M metagenome (GOLD analysis project Ga0182024, IMG submission 120480) | Permafrost microbial communities from Stordalen Mire, Sweden - P3-2 metaG (Illumina Assembly) | ecosystem: Environmental > Terrestrial > Soil > Wetlands > Permafrost | place: Sweden: Stordalen... | reverse complement strand
TGATGGACTCAACTTTATGCAGCGGCAAATCTTGCGCCTTTTGCAAGAAGAGAAAGCTGCAGAAATACCGCCAAGATCAGGTGACGTTGACAATAAATCAGTGGTGCCGAGGGGTTCGGATGGCGGCATTGGGTTTCACCTGTGCGAAGTTTTCCAGAACATCCGCTTGTTTTACAGATCAGGGCAAAATCCGGCGTCGGCGATCGAGCGAAATTTGTAATGTCGGTCACGGCAGCAGCGGCCGGGTATCGCAGCGGTGACGGTGATTTGTTTATGGATATAATTTTGCGACCATGCCCCAGGTTTTACGGCGCAGATGAGAACAGCTATTAGGTTCGAGCGTGCGCCAGATGCAATGGAGACCAGTGCGAACTGCTGACACTGAGCGCGTTTCAGGCTGGCGTGCAAAATTGGCAATGGCTATAAGCTCAGTGTGCTCAAGCCTCACCGGCGGTGGCAGTGATTTTGAGTTCGATCCTGTTTCCTCAATTTTACAAGGGCTGATTTAATCTGCTTTTTGCTTGCATTTGAGTGGAGATAGGGATCGTGTGAACGAAGTTCTGGCGTTTTAAGCCGTTGCCTGATCGCACATAGGAATGACTGCGTTTGCGGCTTCGGCGGTGGTTTTGGCATTACTGCAGGTTTCCGTTTTAGTATCTGATTACATTAAAACGTCGTGTTTTTGCGGTCTTCCATGAGGCGGCGTTACTGTCAATACCCAATTTGTTTTCCTGCCCTGTTGGTCATTTCAGGGTCTTTTCGTGATTTTCGGGAACCTACTTTGGCCACAAAAAATGAGCACAGATGCCTGTGCTTACTGAGGATAGGGTCTCGTCCCGAATCAGCGTGCTAGCCTGTTCGGCTGCTACAATCTTCCATTCGCGCTCTCACTAGGAGGCAGCTTCAGTTGTAATCGAGCTGGGCTGTAACATTCTTTTTGTCAGGCTCTCTGCTAGGCAGAGGCACTTGCCGCAAAGCCGTACTAGCCCAGCGCCCACTTCTTCTCGTCGAAGACTGTTCGGTCCTTGAGGACGCGATAACAGATCTCTGCCAACTTCCGCGCGATAGCAACGATCGCTTTTCGTTTGCCTGTTCTACGAGAAATCTTGTTGAACCGTGCACGCAGACCATCTGACTTCTTGATCGCCTGCCATGCACTTTGTATTAGGAGCCATCTAAGAAGGCGACAGCCCATCTTAGTGATCCGACCTGTGCGATGTTTTTCTCCACTTGAATAAACGGATGGCACCAAGCCCAGGAATGCTGAAACTGCAGAAGCATTTCGAAATCTGCTAACATCGCCAACTTCCGCAATAAACATCAGGGAGACGATGTCACCGACGCCAGGGACAGTCTTTAGCAAGCTGGCCTCCGGCAATTCCGCGGTTAAGCTCCTGATCCAAGCGCTTTCATTTCCCAGCACGTTGTCAAAGAAATCGATAACGTTGAGATGCTCTCCCACAAGTTCCGCACGGTCAGCCAGGAGTTCCACTTCGCTTAGACGTTTGCGTCCTTTCACTGAAAACGGAGATTCGAAACCTTTGTTCTCTTTGTCCAAAAGAGCATGCACCATGTTCTTAAACTTGGTGCAAGTTCTAACAAGCTGGGCTCTCCATCTCAGTCTTTCCCTCAGGCTGCGTTCGGCTGCCGTGGGTTGATAGCAAGTCGGTAAAAAGCCTTTCGCCAACAATTCCATCAGCACCCTACTATCCACCTTGTCCGTCTTGCATCGCGTTTGGGCTATCAGCTTAACTCCACGTGCATTCGCTACATGTACTTTGATGCCGATGTCTGTTAATAAATCAATTAGCCACTCATATCCGCGGCAAGACTCAATCGCACAAGGAGTGCCTGCAGGCAACCGCTGAAAGAGTTCTCGAATAGCGGCTTCATCGTTGGGAATTCGGTTTTGTAACAAGCAATTCGCCTCTGCATCACCGATGCTGACGAGGCTCGAACGCTTGTGATAGTCGACGCCAACGAATTTGGCCAAAGTCTCCCAATTTTCAGTTTGTTTGATTTTTTTTGGCATGGTATAAGCTCTAGTCATGTTGAACAAGCCTCTGTGGGGTGTTTTGTTGCAAATAAAACTTTCCCTGTATGCTTGTTCAACTCTCTTTGTGTGAATAACACTTGCTCGTGTTTGGAGCTGGTGCCCTCCCACCACAGCCGCTTGACCCCGAAGGTAAGATCGACGCAGCAGACGGCGGTCCATATCTGCTGTTGCTTGCTCTTAGTTCATCGCCGTCTGCCCGTGGTCACTCATACCGCAGGGAGTCAAGCGGCGGGAAGGATCGAAAAATTTCGGCCCAGGCGGTTCTCGCTTTCACTTCGAACCGCCTGCATACAATTCTTTTTGGGCTCTCTGGCGAATGAGGCGATCGACGAAGAACCGCTAAAACAGCGGATCGCAATTTTTAAAGACGGTGGTTGAATAGCTGTGCGCAGCATGGCTTTGGGGAAAGCGCAGTGGCTTTTCCTCGATCGAGCAAAAAGTGAGACTGCCTTAAATTCGGTGCCCTGCGCGCCTCTTCGCGCGCGAGCAGTCGCGCCTTTATCTTGCAATACCGAATGGTGAAACCAAAGGGCATGGAATGTAAGGAAAAGCTCGGCTACGATGACGCAGCTCGAGCAAAAATGGAATGGGGATCTAAAATTGAGCGAAAAAATTCAACTGAAATTTGCTCAGCTACAGATCGTGGGTGGGGGGGAGAATCCAGACGGCGTCGCAGTAATTTGGGATCAATCTAGATTACGAACACACCGGCAGGACGGGAAGTTGCCAAAAAAGGAGGCTAAGCCCCCGGCGGTCGTTCGCAGTACGGGCAGCCGGTGACGTCTGCTATTCGAGGTCCTGCATCAGCTCAATGTGGTCGACCATCTCGAAGTAGTTCTGGATGCTACGGGAGAGATAGGTCTACATGCAACCCTTGCACTCTTCGTTCGACATGTATGCGTGTGGAGATGAGTGCGCGAAAGCTCCCTGGCCAGCGAAGCGTTCGGCGATCAGGCTCAGGACTGCACGGTCGATTTTCGCGATCAGTTGTTTGAACATGGGAACACCTCTGGTGGTCAGACCATGAGGGTCAACCAATTGTCCCCTTGAACCGCACTGTCCTAGGCGCCGCAGGCGCGAGCCGCAGCCAGCCGCCTAGCGGCTTCTGCCTATACAGGAGTCAAACACAATATGTCGTTTCGCGGTGCGCGCACCATAGCCCGGAAGATCACCGGTGGAAATGCTTTGGATACAGCTCTCCTGACCGCTAGAACGAACAAATTCCTTGGTCACCTGGTGATTCTGCGTGGCATAGTCCAGAACCGCATCGAGCGTTCGATTGCTAGTAAACTAGCTGCTTGTACACGAAAATCCATAAGACAGTTTCTTGAAGACTTCCGCGCTTCCAAGTTTCGCATCAGATATGATATTAGGCCGAACCTCAGAGTAGTTAAGGACGACGAGTCAACTAAAGAGTAAGCGCAGAATGAGGGGCGTGATCAAGTTAGTGCTCATAAACAAACAGGGATTGCATACCAGTCACTGGAGCCAACTCGCTTCATGTTGCCTAATTCTTTTGGCTTCTCATGCGTTATTGAGTTGCACATATTCCACGCATTCAACGCCGGCAACAGACGCCGTTGTCGACGTTAGCAACAGTGATTGGGCCTTGTGGAACGAGAACGGTCAAAAGCTTAGTTCTTGGACATCCTCATATGAACGTGCTGCCGCAACCAAACTGACGTATAAGCAGTTCACTTTCCAACCACGGATCGAAAAGCAGCAGATGGACCGCAAAATTCAAGAGTTGAAGTTAGACCAACTCTTGAAACAGATCAAAGACTGGCATTCTTACCTGATGTTGTTGAACGATGGACGGGTCCTCGCAAGTGGTGGCGGGGTTTTAGTAAATCAGCAGTGGCAGCCTATCTCCGCGCTTGCGATTCTGGATCCCCGTAAGCAAACCATAACCAAGCTAGCAGGCCTATGCGTGCCAAGACTGGATGATGCTGTGGTGCAGCTCAAAGACGGGCGCGTGATATTTATTGGTGGAGAAACAACGAAAAACTTTGCGGACGATGGCAGCGACAATTTAACAAATACGGTGGAGGAGCTGGACTTGCAGTCCGGCAGATCGCAGATAATCGGAAGAATACCTATGGCAAGACATGGCCTCATGTCCGAAATAGTTGGCGACCGAGAGATTTTGGTCGTCGGAGGGTGGAATCAACGCACGTTCGCCAGAGATGAGAGATGGTGGCCGGGCGGTGAGATCTTCCGAGTTCCGCCGAAAACCAAAGCACCGGCGTCGGCTAAGTAGTTTTGTACCAAGAGAAAAAGCAACATATCATCTCTTACCAGTCACTGCGATCCAACCGCTGTAATTGACTCTGCGCCCAAGTTTCCCGCAATTGCTCCAGGCGTCGGCGGATTATCTGCAGCTGTTCTTACAAACCAGAATCTTTCGTAGACTCATCAGTAACCGCGGCTGCCTGTCTGAAATCCCCTGGGACCATCGAAATCACCAACTTCATCTGGCCCCCAGTGTTCCAGGTAATTACCTCCAGAACGATGCTTAGATCTTCCATGAACGAAATCGTTAACAGCCTTGCGCACTGCCAGAAGGCGAGGCACTAACTTGCCTTCCTTGCGTTCTTTGGTGACCGCAAACTGGTCGACCGGATTCACCATTGGATACCTATGTTTAGAGTAAGCGGCGCAATCTGCCCAGAATGCCGCAATGACGCCGAAAAAAACAACGCACCAGATTTTAGCCTTCACCCGCATTCTCCTGCGCCACCGTCGTAAGTGTGACATAGGCTGTCCGGCGATGATCAGGCGACCATGCCTTAAAATGCTGTCAGAACAATGCTCTTCGGCGGCGGCGGCGGTGGTTTAATGCGCCGTTTGCGCACGTTCCACGATAAGGTGCACCGGCTGGACATCCCGCCGGCATAATGTCAAATAGAGACAATGTGAGTTCACATCGACACCTCCGATGGCGGGACAAAGAGAGGATAATGTTGAATGATGACTCAGTTTCTAACGCGCGCACAATTGATTGCATGGTCAGTGGTCTTCGGAACGCTGTTTTGCACTTGTGCGAATGCGGCTGAGTCATCGCGTCAACTTTCGCCACAGGAACTTGAGTTTCTTCGAAACGTGGATTCAATAACGGTCTATGGCATTCATCCGCACCAGGACAAGTCAGCAACCAAGTTCATAGGAGGTTATCCAATTGCTGCTACTGCCGAAGTCAAATCTGCTGAGGGTCGCAGTATTGTGGTGGAAAGCCTCAAACAAGCGATCGAGTCAGGGGTTTCGGAGCAGGCTTGCTTCACGCCGCACCATGCCATCAAGGCGACTGGTAAAGACGGCATTATTCACATCTTCATCATATGCTTCGAGTGCTGCCAGGCGAAAGAATTGATCACCACTCCCTCAGGTGATAGTTATCGGAGTTATGTTGTCTGGCCGTTCTATCAGTCCGCTCTAAATGCAATTATTGGTGCAGCAAATCCGTCTTATCTCAAAGACACGATGTTTTTCAGTGTCATGCCAGTCACCGAAATCAAAGTCGGCGAAGAGATAACCATTCATAATTCGACTCAATTTCAAAAATGGAAGGATGAGAGTTCGGAGGAAGATGAACAGTTCGACTATGAGCGCCATCCGCGCGCAACGAGAGATCTGCGTCGTAATGAAACTCTTTACCGTCGTGATTTTAAGTATGCAGAATAAGGCATTGTTGCCCGTGGATTAAGATGATTGATGCACAGGGGGGCCTATTTTTCGTTCCACCCCGGGTTGAGGTCGCTCATGCTCTGGGCTCCTGAACTGTCGCAGAGAAGCAAAAGCCGGTTCTCATGCGTCCGAGAATGACAAATATGTTTCATTTTCAATGGATGATTCGAAATGTCTATTCAGTCACATTGTTACAGCGTCCTCCCACATTTACTATCGTTTAGATGGGATACTCAGCTGCGCGGTAACATTGGCACGATAAGATTCATTCCAATCGTTCTTGATGCGATAATCGATGCATCTTCGTGGCCTGCCGGTGCCGATGAAACTCCAGATGAATCAAGCCAATCTAAGTTTTTTATTGATAGCAGTTGTATTGCCGTGGCTAATTATTTCCTCGGTAGCCGAAGCTCAAGTCCAAGATCTCGAGGAATATCCGGGGCTAGTCCGAGAAATGGACCAGGATGAGTTGAGTTTCTTGCTTCATCGAGTTAGACGGATTGAGTTTAGGATAGACAATGTAAGTGATGTCAGAATCTACAAATCTCAAACGGACTCAATCGCAAAGTCGCTTGTTGAAGACGGACTGATTCTTTCTTCAGACTGTCAAACTTCGCCTGTTGATGGAGTGTTGACTGTCAAGATCAGTCGATTGCATATCGGGGAAAGAACTCTTGTGCGACTGTATTGGCTTCGCTACCCGTGTCCAGAGGCGGGAATACTCGTTCGTGGCAATTATTTTGATGAAAGAATTTGCTCACGTGACGAAGCCATGAATAATGTTGGAGTTCTAGTCGGACTGTTTGGTTCGATTTGGAAAAGCAGCAACATCAGGATAGAGGGTGCTTCCAGTGTGCCTAACGCTGTTTCAATCCCACCCCGTGATTTTGCATGTAGATCCGTCGAATCGCAATCGTCCATATAATGAAACGCAAACCATCGCAAGCGCGTCACAGCGAAAATGAACCATAAGGGATGTGCTCAGACACTCGGATCCTGAGCCTTCTTTCTTAATTGCAAAAAGGGATGAGCTTTTAAAGGCTGAGACTATGAGCATTGAGCGAGACTGGCGTTGGGGAACTCTAAGCAATTCACCAAATCGTCCATTCGCAAAACGAGCTGTGGACTGTATGGCAGAGTGGTGGCTCTCCGGAATCTTGTACCTACCTGCAGTGTCCGTGCTGCTTTTGATCTTGCACTGTGCGGCACGCATGTTTGATGATTCCGGTCAACTTCAGCATGACCTTGGACAATGGCTATACCTCTGGCCGACATGGATGCTCCTGTTCTTTGGCTGGGGAGCGTCCCGCGAGTATTTCAGACGCATGGTCTGGTACAGGACGAAAGACGCCAGCTCAGACGTCTGGCATCTATTCAGCCAGTAACGCGGACGTGCGACATGCCAATTAACATGCTCGAAAGCTCATTGGCTGAGCCCAAGCTGGCTCAGGGACCTGCTCGCTTGAGAGATTCTCTGCTGCCGAAGCTGCCGGCTTGGATCGCCGCTGTGTGTCTCTTGTGCGCAATTGCATACGCGCCCTGGCTTCAAACCACAAACAGGTACAAGAATCTCGCGGATATTCGTGGGCTTGGGCACCGCCGCAACGAACTGCCATAGCTGACATTCAAATCGACAAAGAAAACTATAAAAAGTTTTCGCAGATGATCGAGAAATCGAGAAGAGAATACCCTGATACGCCGAACACAAGATTGGCCTTGCAGATTGTGTCCACTTCCCTGGACTCAAGATACAGCGAAGTGCAGGACGAAACCCAGAAGAAGATCGATAGTCAGTCAATCTCTATAGACTACGGACGGCTATTGCTTGAAACTGTTGCGATCATTGTCACTGCTTGGCTCATACAGAGTGTTTTAGGTTCGACAAAACGCCGATGGCCGTAAGATTTTCTTTGCGAACGGATCGAGGCGTGAATATTAAACCGTGACCGATAAAATCAGGAAGATGGCGAAATCAAGTGGTTTTTGCGTACCCCAAAATCTCTTATTGCGAAAACGCGTTTTCCCGCGCAAAATTGCCGCGTCTGTAAATCGTGTTCTGGTAAGTCTTTTGGGCGACGCTGTAGACTTTTACGCTATTTGTCCGGTTTTTATTCACGGTAAATGTCCGCATGACACGCAGTACTCATTGAGAGTGAGGTCGGCAGATATTTTCGACACGAACATCAAATGGCACTCTCTGTGATTGGCAGCGCTTTGTCGCGCTTTTGGCAGAACTAAAGAAACTAGATCGTTGACACTAGGAAAAAGAATTATTCTTCATCGCCGTTGAGAATGGACTGAAGTCTCTTCACTACAGCTCCTGAGGGATCATATTGCATGCATAGCTGTCCAAGTTCCAACGCAATTGAGGACGGGTTGGCACCGGCAGAAATCAGGAGCGCAAAAGCCCCATCCAGCTTGACGCTTGCCATTGCCTTGCCCGACCGTTTCCTAGTTGGATTAGCCTGCAAAATACCATCGAGCTCAACTTCAAGAGCTTGCCACAACATATAATCATTTACGTCCGCGCCACACTTGATTAGAAGGCGCATGAACTCAATGTTTAAATATCCTATTGCCAATTCAAGCAACGACGGGCTGCCTTCGGGATGCCAGTTCACAGATTGTCCAGAATCCACGTAAGCATGCAGCTCAGGTAAGCCGCAGCAGCCTGCCTGTGTGCATTGATGTTTTCCGTAGTCTATTGCAAACAGGAGCCGTCGCAAGTCTTCATAAGAGTTTCTTGCCAATATGACCTTGATCGTATCTGTGAGCGAAGGTTGCGAGGATGCCATTGCCAGCAGTTCCGCCTTTTGAGAAGCAGATAAACTGAACTCTCCGCTCAGAAGTTCTTGCACCGTTTGAGATGCACGATCGACTACGCCGATGTGCGGAGATTCTAAAAGTGCGATGAGCAAAGGGATTGATTCCTTGCCATCCTCCCAGAAAAATTCTAAGACGTGTGCCAAACGAAACTGCCATTGTGCTGGTCGCATCATCCACACAGCAGAAGCATTCGTCAGTATGGTTGACCGGGCTTGGCTAAATTCGGCCAAGGAGCTTAGATATTTTGCCGGGGGCTGATACAAACCTTCTGGCCATCCATCTTTCGTATATAGAATTGCATCGAAGCGATCAAATGTAGAACTGTTGTTATCCTTCATACCCACTAGCGCAATTCACCTCCTAACACCTTTGGCTCTTTAGCAGGGTCTTGAAGTCGGTAGATTGTTGCGACATGAACATCAAATGTGGTGGCAACCTGACGGACTGATTTGCCTTCTTCCAGGAGCCGAAATGCTAGCCCTTTCTGGTCTTCAGACAGTCGGTGAGGACGGCCAAACCGAACGCCACGTTTTTTTGCATGTACTCTGCCGGCGTTTGTGCGTTCACGGATAAGCTCTCGTTCGAACTCCGAGATTCCAGCAAAGACGGTCATTACCATCTTGTTTGCCGGCGACGTTGTATCTGCCCAGGGCTCCGAAAGTGACTTGAACTTAGCACCGGTTCTCTCGATGGCTTCAGTGATTTCGAGGAGATCCCTGGTGGATCTTGCTAATCGATCGAGCTTCCACACGATCACAATGTCATCTGGGCGCAGGCTGTCCAGGAGTCGATCAAGCTCCGGTCGTGCCCGCTTAGCACCGGAAACCTTCTCTTTGTAAATGCGGTCACAGCCTGCTTCTATCAACAGGTCATTTTGGATTGCTAGATGCTGATCTTGGGTGGAAACCCTTGCATAGCCGATTTTCATAGCTGATAATTTGTTACCCTTTCGCAAAACATCCCGCAAAAGTTTTTGCTTTTGCGACATACTTTAGCAACTCCGCAAACGGCGATGGCTTCTACAGTCAGGAAGTTTCGCTTAACTTCAAACTTTTGCAATTGGCTGCTAGTCAGAAGGTCTTTTGACAACCGCCCGAAACCTGCGTGAGGACAAGGCATTAGCCAAGTACCGATTGGTCTTGCCGTATCTTCAAGGCAATACATCGCTCGCGAGCATAGCTCATAGCAACGGCGTAGATGTGCGCACGGTGCGCCGCTGGCTGCGCAGTCTGGAAGCCAAAGGCTTCGCCGGTCTTATACGGGATACCAGAGCAGACCGAGGAAAGCGGAATCTGCCTATCGAATTGCAAAAACTCATTGAGGGACTCTTCTTGCGGCGGCCGCCTATGCCGATATCAACAATCCATCGAAAGATCGCCGATGTCTGCAAACAGCATGAATGGAGCGTTCCCAGCTACCCCACGGTGTATCGCATTGTGCGGGCGCTAACTCCATCGCTTGTCACACTGGCTCAGGATGGCTCAAAAGCCTACAAGGACAAATTCGATCTGGTCCTGATACGCGAAGCTGATCGGGCGAACGAGGTATGGCAAGCGGACCACAAAGAACTCGATATTCTTGTCACACTGGATGGAAAAGTAATCAAACCCTGGCTTACAGCCATAATTGACGATTACAGTCGCGCTGTTCCAGGATATTACATAGGAGCTGATGCCCCATCAGTACTGAGAACATCACTGGCTTTCCGGCAAGGCATTTGGCGAAAACCCGATATGAACTGGGCTATTTGTGGCATTCCTGATAGCTTTTATGTCGATCACGGTTCCGATTTTACCTCACGTCACCTGGAACAGGTTGCTGCTGATCTCCGAGTCACACTAACCTTTTCAGAGATTGGAGAGCCCAGGGGACGGGGAAAAATTGAACGTTTTTTCAGAAGCGTCAATCAGCTACTCTGCGCTGGGCTACCGGGTTATCTGGCTCCAGGCGCGAAAAAGAACGGCAACTTTCTAACACTTGAACAGTTTGAGATAGTCTTTCAAAACTGGCTTCTCTCGGACTACATGCAGAAAGAGCACTCAGAAATCGGCATGTCGCCGCTTGCGAAGTGGCTTGCGGCTGAAATCATTCCAAACTTACCAGACTCCCTTGAGCAGCTCGATTTATTGCTTTTGACTGTTAAGAAGGATCGATCAATCCGTGCTGATGGAATTCACTTCAATTCCTTGCGATACACAAACGTGGCTCTGGGTGCCTTTGTCGGCTACCCGGTGACGATTAGATATGACCCGCGTGACCTGCAAGAGATCCGAGTGTACTTACAGGGTGAATTCCTGTGTACCGCTAGCTGTGAGGAAAAGCTTAGTCTCAAAGAACTAATCAGAACCCGCAATCGTATACGCAAAAATCTAGAGAGGGAAATAAATGCACGAGCAGACCTTGTCAGACTCTACATGGAGTCATCCGGCCATCGAGAGATCCCGGACGGATACGAATCTCTTACTGCACCCAACGAGCCTCCGACCGCGAATCGACTCAAGATCTACGCGGCTGACGCTAAGACCACGAACTCCTGAGATACAGCCTTTCCTGGAAACCGCCGAGTACAGGCGGTTCGCCGAGTTTTGCGATGCCTGCAAAGAAGACAGGTATCCAGGTCTTTGCTTGGGTTCATCAGGGGTGGGCAAATCGCTTGCCGCGCGGCATTATGCACAGTGGAAGTATTTCAATCACTTCACCAATCGCCAATTAGAACAACTGTCAATCCCGGATGCCCAGCTCGTTTTAGGATGCGACACCGTGATATACACGCCATGGGTCTCCATGACGGCAAATTCTGTTATCGTCCAGCTTCTCTCGCTAATGGGCATTTTTGAAGCAACTATGTTCAACATACTAAAAGAGAATGGCTCACCAAATCCCGCTCCAACAGAGGCAAGAGTCAAACTCATTATCATAGATGAGGCCCATCGACTGAAGTATCAATCCATCGAGCACATCCGCGATCTCTTCGACCAGTTGCAAATCGGCATCGTACTTATGGGCTTGCACGGCCTGGAAAAATTCATTGTTCGGCTTCCGCAATTCCGCAATCGTCTTGGTTTCCGGCATGAATTCAAACCGCTATCCGTGCAAGACATGATGGACATCCTTGAGTCTGAGCAGCTCAATGAGCTGGAATACGGAATAACAAATCAAGACTTTGATCATCGGGATACGATCAAGGCATTGGTCCGTGCAACAAGCGGAAACATGCGCACGTTCCACCGTTTGTGCCTCCAGATCAAGCGCGTGATGCGCATCAACCAAGTCGATCTCATTACCAAGGACGTTATCGACGCAGCTCGGCAAGCCTTGATTATTGGCTTATAGTCCGGCTGTCATGCGGACATTTACCGTGAATAAAAACCGGACAAATAGCGTAAAAGTCTACAGGCGACGCGATCAGAAAATGATACATAATCATCCATTATCAGACCGTCATTTCTACGAGTGTCTTCTCAAGCTTCTCGGCTGCGAGAAAATCGCGCTGAGCGCTCTTTTGATCGCCTAACTTCCCATGGCACCATGCAGACCGCAACCCAAACTGGAGGCGCTAACCGAGATCCGGAGCCGAGACTGCAGCGAGCGAAGCCCCTTCTCCGATCGAGATTACCCGAGTGCCCCTGAGAGGGGCGCGAAGTGGTTTGATGGTCGAAGGGAAAAGGGCAGGATAAGAGGCGTAGTCGCATTTCCCGAAAGCCTGACTAGGGTACCATTAAGGCGTACTACATTTTCCGTCCGAGGGGTGTAGTCGCGAATACAAATGGCTGGAAGAGTGCAACCACCATCGCTTAGGCGTTCTACACCCTAGTAAAGAGCGGTATACAAATCGGTCATGCAAGCAGCTTCAAAAAAACAACCATCCGCCAAAGACAAAGAAAACTCCAGGAAAATGAAAATCATCCATACCATCTACCAGGCTGCCCCTGAGGAATTGGAGCTAAACACTGAATTGGAATATGTCACAGCATCACTCGAAAGCGGAAAAGCCCTGAACATCCACGACTTGACAACGGGGATATAATCGACAAGACTCCAAACTGTGGATCTAACAATGACCTCAGGTCAGTCCGCTAAATTTGTCACCATATTATTGAGTTGCTGTTTTGTATGTAGCAGCATGGCGGCGCGTTCAGCAGAGCCTCAAGTTTCCGCTGGCTGCGAGACAGGCCATACGGAACCGCGAGCCGACCCAAAATCAGAGCGCCTGCAAATTAGTGTGAGAAAGGCGATCAGCTCCGATTTGAGGAACGCTGATAAGAGCGAGGGAATAAAGGACTTCCATTCGGCTGCAAAGCAACTAAGAAAGGCTCTTGAGCAAGATCGGTTACTGAGCAGCCTTGTCTGCCAGAGCGGCGAATTAGGCCGCACCGATTACACCGAACAGATCGTCGATCGACTGCTTGCCATCTATTACCAGCAAAATGAATGGGCAAAAGCGCATTGGCTCTGCGAGATAGAGGGTCCGAGGATTTGGTCAGCCAACGTCGTCAGGGAAAAACAGATCTGGATTGTGATGGACCATGGCGATTACCCAAAGGCCAAAGCGAGCCTGATCCAGTTGATGTCACGGATTGATCATTTTGGCGGTCTGAATAATTCTGATGACAAAGAATGCTACAAGCGGTTGCAGCTGATGCTGGAGACTTGTGAGGATCGAGCGCCAAAGCCAACCGAAGACTATTTGCTCGGGCAGGAATTGGTCAGTCGGGCACAAAAGGAAGTGTACAGAAATAATCTTCAAGAGGCAGAAGACTTATTCAAGCAGGCTCTGAAATTAAACAGGCAAAGTTTTTGGCTGTACTATTCTCAAGGGAGTGTGCCATCCACGACCACACAGGAACAGATCATCTCTGGGTTGTTTGGCATCTATTTACGTCAAGAGCGCTATGGAGAATTAGAGGAGTTACTTCGAACACACGGACGCGAAGCTTGGGTTGGCTCAGTTGTCGATATCAGACTCGCTCAAACACTAATGGCGCAGCAAAAGTACAGCGAGGCCTGGCAATTTCTCCAGCAATTTGATCCGCCGAAGGAACCAGCGCCAGGCGGTTTTTGCGGAAACCCATATGCTCATTATGAGAGCATGGTGATGTTGATTTCAGTCTGCAAGCAAGGAATGCAGTCAAAGGAAAGGGTCAAAGGCATCAATCCATTCAATTATGCCTGCCTGTAAGTTTGTTTTAGTCAGCCGTCGCCTTGATCGAGAATCCGGTTCTAATGAAGCCAACAAAGGAAGAGCTTGAAGAACTATACACTGCGTTGTTTTAGGACGCACGCACAAGCAAACTAGAACTTAAACAGATCATGCCACCAAATGCGGTGCGGAAACTAGATGCACGATCATTGCTGTGCTTTCCCTGACTTTCCGCTCTGTCGTGGTACCTGGGTGGTCCCGGCGGTTTATGCAATTTTGAAGTTGGAGCGGGCGACGAGTCTCGAACTCGCGACCTACAGCTTGGGAAGTTGTTGGTTCAGCCATTCGACCAAGGCGAGAAGGGATTTTAACGCGGCCGTGCAATACAATTGGCTGAGACTCGAACCGACTGCCACCAAATGCGGTGCCGCTAAAGTCGGATGCAGGATTGTTGCTCACTAATGCCCCGATATAAAATCGGTCTCTGGAAATGAACAGGAAAGGATTAAGTCTGAAAATAATCTTGGGTAATATCTTAACCGGACAGTATGAAAGCTGCCCTTACATTGCCCTTAACATTTGAGCCTAGTCGTAAAAAGCCTTGGGCGATGAGGGATTTGAACCCCCGACCTTCACGGTGTGATCGTGCTGCGCTACCACTGCGCTAATCGCCCGCCTGAAGTCTCCTTATTGTACATTGTTTTTTTGCAACTGTTTCTCCAACAACCCCTTCGCAAGTTCGATCGCCTCAGCCGCCGTTTCTGCCAACAACACACTCCCGGGTTTCAACACCGAAAAAAATCTTTTGCTTTCTTCATGATCGGTCAACAGGATGACACTCTTTCCTGCTTTGAGGGCGAGCGCCACTTCTGATGCGGTTCCCGGGCCCATGCCGCAGGCGATGACAACGTCGCTGGAGAGGACGTTGATGTTGTTTCTGGCGCTGCCCATATCGGTGATGATCGCGATGTCGACAAACTCCGAGGCTTCTGCGGCGTCGTCGCCAGGAAGTATGCCGACCACGGTTCCCCCGGCTTGCCGTGCTGATCGGCTCGCCGCGTCCATGACGCCGGCAGCGCGGCCGCCGGTAAGAAGCACCCAGCCATGTTGCGCGATTGACACCCCGAGCGCCTGCGCGTTGGATAGCTCCCAAGCGTTTGGCTGCCCAGGACCCATCACTCCGACGATTGTCTTTCTCGCCATGTCAGCACCTCAATCGAGAACGCCGATCGCATTTTCCACCGCCATGAGAATCTCGCCGGCAGCCACCAACTGCTCGGCGGCGTTAATGTCTTTGTGCAGTTCGCGATCCTCGTAGAGGTGCGGCACTGTCTGGCGAATACGCTCATACGCAGCGAGTAAGCCCCTTCCCGGAACAAGCCCTTCCGTGTCGTGGCAGAAATTGACTGGATCTGTATCTTTCTTGGTATAGGCGCCAGTGCGAAAATCCAGTCCTTGAGAGGCGCAGAGAAATTCAATCGCCAGAACTTTGCGCAAATTTGTCAGAATGCTCTCAGCCTTGCGGGCGGCGATAGTGCCCATGGAAACATGGTCTTCTTGATTGGCTGACGTCGGGATCGAATCGACGCTGGCGGGATGGGCCAACGATTTATTTTCTGAAACCAGTGCTGCTGCAGTGTATTGGGACATCATTAAACCGGAGTTCAGACCTCCGCGCAAGGTGAGAAATGTGGGCAAACCGTTGGATAGAGCCGGATTGACCAGACGTTCCGTGCGGCGTTCAGAGATGTTGGCCAGTTCCGCCAACGCTATGGCTACATAATCCATCACCAGCGCGATCGGCTGTCCATGAAAGTTTCCGCCGGACAAGACCGCGTCTTCGAAGACCAGGGGATTGTCGGTGGCGGAGTTGATTTCGATTTCAATCACGCAACGAGCGTGAGTTAAAGCCTGGCGCGATGCGCCATGCACCTGAGGCATGCAGCGCAGTGAGTACGCGTCTTGCACCATGGGGCAGTCGGCATGACTCTCCATTAAAGTGCTGCCTTCAAGCAGGCGGCGCAGGTTGCGCGCTGCGGCAATTTGTCCCGGATGCGGACGGGTCAGTTGAATGGATGCGGCGAACGCTTTGCTGGATCCGAGCATCGCCTCCAGGGACATGGCGCCGGCAATGTCCGCCAGTTTTGCCAGACGTTCAGCTTCCAGAACAATGAGGACGCCGAGTGCCGTCATCGCCTGGGTGCCATTGGTCAGCGCCAGTCCTTCTTTAGCCTGCAACACAACCGGCTGCAGCGATTTGGCCGCCAGTGCTTGTGCGCCGGTGACAACTGTGCCGCCTACCTCGGCGCTACCTTCGCCGACGAGCACTAGAGCAAGATGCGCCAGGGGAGCCAGATCGCCGCTGGCGCCGACAGAACCCTGAGAGGGGATGACGGGATGGATCGCTTGATTGAGCATCTCCAACAACAGCTCCACCACCTCCGGCCGAATACCGGAAAAGCCCTTGGCCAGCGCGTTGGCCCGCAACAGCATGATCGCGCGGGTTGTGGCGGTGGAAAACGGTGCGCCGACGCCGGCGGCATGGCTGACCAGGAAATTGCGTTGCAACGCCAGACTGTCTTCAGGCGCGATGTACACGTCTTTGAATTTGCCGAATCCAGTGGTGATGCCGTATACGACTCGGCGGTCCGCCAAAATGCGTTCGATTATGGCACGGCTGCTGGCCAATTGGGCTCTGGCTATGTCTGCCAGGACTGCCGGCCGGCAAGATAATGCGACCTGTTCGACCTCCTCAAGGGTGAGACTGTTGCCATCAAGCTGAATGGCTTTACCTGAAGCCTGCTGGTGGCCTGATGGCGCGGAAGTGATGGGCATGCTCGGACTCCTTGCTATCCGTGAAACGTGCGGCGGTTGCCTGGGCGAGGCTGTCAGTTCACGGCTCCGCCTGCCAGGCTAACACAAGAAGAGAGGCGATCAGGTTCTCAGCAACAAATTTTGCATCATCTTTCACCAGCAATGGCCGTGAGATTTTCCACGGAAAATCTGACGGCGGTGGCTTGTGAGATTTTCAGCGGAAAATCTGACGGCGGTGGCTTGTGAGATTTTCCACGGAAAATCTCACATCAGAGCCCGAAACTTTATTGGCAACCGGAAACATCGCTGCGAACCGGGCGTCTGGAGATTTAGTCCTTTCTCGTCGTCTCAGTGAGTAAATTACGACTGGAATCCCCTTGGAGCCAGGCAAAATCAGGTGTTTCAGCGCCGGGCCCATGGTAAGATGACTTTGTTATAAGGTAAACATGGAGCCTATAACGGTTTGATGACTTCTCGCCAATGACTTTAGCCTCTAGTTCGGGTACCCTTTTCAACAGCCTTTGCTCAGTGGTAGTGTCTGCATGTTAGCCAAATCGACCGCTTCCAAACATCCGCAGAAAGGCTTTGTTCGCGGCATTCACCTTGCTTATAGCGGGCTGCTAGCCACCTGCTTGCTGTTCACGCTGACGGGACGCGTAGTCGCGGCCGAGTCGCCAGATATGAGCCTGCAGCGTCTGGAGCAAAAGTTCTTTCAGCATTCTTACCCGAAAGACACTGAAACCGACCGGATCCAGCGCATCGAAAAGATGGTTTTCGGCGAAACCAAAACCGGCAGCGACCAGGTGCGACTGCAAAATCTAGTGCAGGCGATTCCCGCTGATGGTGATGGACTGCCCGATCAAGACGGTATCCCCAAGTCTGTGCCGCAGACCGCTGAGACGCCTGCACCAGCGGCGCCGGCAGCTCCAGCTCCGCGGAAGACTGCGGTCAAACCATCGGCAGAGAACGCTCCTGCGCGAACGCCGGCGCGCCAATCGTCCGCACCGATCACGGCATCAGCGGCGCCGTCGCCAGACAGCAGCAAGTACCCTGCGGTGACTGCGATAGAAACCAAGGTGCTCAGCAAAAGTTATGAGAGCGAGCCGATTGAAGAGCGCCTGAACAGACTGGAGGCAAAGGTTTTTGGCAAGCCCTCTCGCAGCGATAATCTGATCGATCGTGTCGACCGCCTCAGACAAAATACAGGAATCGATGTTGCCGCGCGCCCACCGAGGGGCAGTGACTGGACCGACGACGATGACGATGTCATGCCGCCCGGCGGTGGTGGTCCACGCGTGGCACCGAGATCTTCACCAATGACGAGCGCCGATGGCGAAGATGGAATGAGCTTCAGCGGACGCAACCTGCGCAAAGATATGCAGCAAGCTTTTGGCGGTATGTCGACCGGCGGCGGTGCATATGGCATGGGCAATCGCTCTATTCGTAATTTCAGTGCTGGCGGCACCGGTGCATCCGGTTCGTACGGTTTCGGCGACGACGATGATTTGCCGCCGGCCGCGCCACAAATTGCTCGCAGAAATGCTGCGCCCGGGGCACCAAATATGGCGCCATCTGGAATGGGGCTGAACCAGCAGGTAGCGGCATTGGAAAATGAAGTTCTGGGCAAGACCTACGCCAAAGAAGCGCTGCCCGAGCGAGTCAGCCGTTTGGAAGCGGCTGTCTTTCCCGCAGACAAGACCGCCGCTGATAAACCTTTGCCCGAGCGTGTCAGTCATCTCGTGGCAGTGATCCCGATCTCCGGTCCTGCGACAAAATCAACACGAAGAATTGCTCAGCGATCCAAAGATCCGGATTTCCCCGATCTCGATGATGACTTGCCGCAACTGGCGCCACAACGTGGCGGTCTGAGCCGCATCGTTAACAGCATGAGCAATATGATGAATGGCGGCTTTGCCGGAGGTTATCCGATGGCTGCCGGCGGCATGACGACGGATCCAGGAACCGGCTTATTGATCGATCGTACGACCGGCAATTTGATCGATCCCACTACGGGAATGGTAGTTGGACGACGGGTTACCAATGCGTACGGTGGCTCGCCTTATATGGCGCCCGGTTATGGCATAGGCGGCATGGGCATGGGCATGCCCATGGGTGTGGGCGTACCTATGGGTGCTTATCCATCGTTCGGTAACGGCTTCAGCTCGCCCGGGAGTGGCATGAGGTTTGGTATCGGCGGTGGTGGCATGGGTATCGGCGGTACCGGCACCGGCGTGGGCGTCAGTCGCGGTTTCGGCATGTGGCCCTAGGAACATCAAACCCGGAGCGCATTGATGATCTTGTTGATGGGAGGGACCGGACTGCTGGGCGGTCAGGTGCTCAGGCGGCTGCGGGAAGAACGTTATCCTGTGCGGCTCTTCACTCGTGGATCTCGTGATTGGCGCCATTCCTCAGTGCATGATTTGCGGCAAAAAGGCATCGAGGTGATCATTGCCAATGCTCTCGATTTGGAGCGGCTGGAGGCAGCGGCTGAAGAGTGCACCGCCGTAATCAATCTGGTCGGCAGCATGCCCCCTCAGCCTGGTGTCGATTTGCGCGGACTGCATGTAACCGTCGTCAAAAATATTTTGGAAGTAGTCAATCGCCGTAAGATTCAGCGCTTGATTCACGTTAGCTGTTTGGGCGCAGAAGACGATTCCGACAGTGAATATCAGAGCACCAAGCATGAAGCAGAGGAGCTCATCCGGCAAACGAACCTCTATTGGACGATCTTCAGACCATCTTTCATCTTCGGTGAAAAGTTTCCCTTCCTCGACGCAATCATGCCTTTGATCAAGTTCCGTCTATTCATGCCGGTTGTAGGCAGTGGGCAGAACAGCATTCAACCCGTGCATGTCGACAATGTCGCGCAAGCGATCGTCTCTTCCGTTTATGACAAAGGCACAGTAGCCAACACTTTTGACCTGGGCGGTCCCGACCAATTATCCATCCAGGAGCTGATGGAGGCTTCTCGCAAATCTCTCGGCATCGCTGGCGTGAGCATGAATATTCCCAGCCCGACTGCGTCCAAAGCCGCTTCTGCGTTAAGCAGGCTCTTGCCGAAAAACACTTTGAGTGCCGAGGTCTTACAGTTATTGTTGTCTAATTCGATTACCGAAGATAATGCGCTGGAAGACTATTTCAAAATCAAACCAATCCCGCTGGAGCCGAACTTGAAAAAGATCCTGGCCATTCATTGAAAGCATTACAGTCAGCTACTCAAATCGAGGCAATTACGTGCGGATGTGATACTTTCTAACGGTGAACGGGACGACCTGAGGTACTTTGCATGATCAGACTCGGCAAGCCGGTCAAGCTGTTGGAGTGGGGCGAGGGTACGACCACTTTGAATCAGCGTTGGACGGAACTGGCAAAAGGCAGTCTCAGAGCGAAACCCAAAGTTATGGCCGGTGTAACGGTGCTGACTATCGAAGTCGATGGCACGTTCAAGAAACAGAATGAGAAGGACGACTGGATCAAGATTGCCCAACCCGGAGAAGGCATGACGCCTGCCTCAGACACGTGGGGAGAGGTGGCTATGGGGCGCCTCAAGTCGGTGGACAACCAGGGCGGTAAGACGATCGTTCACATTGAGCTGAAGAACGCCACAAAGATCGGTAAAGGACTTTAGCCTGACTTTTGTGATTGCGGCACGTCGGAGGTCCTGACTCGCGTCTCATCGCATCTGGACTCTGCAGATTTCTTCAATGAGGCGACGATCTCCTTCTGCATACTGCGCAAAGCCATGCTCACCAGTGGCCCAGGTACGCACGCACCGGGGTCGACCTCTAATGTGTAAATGGCCAGACAGCGGTCGGCTGCAATGGATCTCAGCTCCCATTTGCCGTCCAGTGATCTGAAATTACCTTCGAGGGTGTGCCAGGTAAGGGCTTGAGGAGCCGCTGTGAGGTCGTTGACGACCCGCTGGCGAGGCTCGCTGAGGAACATGTGAGGTTTAAGATAGCTCTCTGTGAAAACGAGGCCGCCTTCGCGTTTAGTCACCTTGCACGATTGAATGCCTTTAAATGTCTTTGTTGAAAATCCGTCAGCACAGACCAAACCACGTTGCGAGGCGCGTTGATCTCGATTTGAGTGACGCCTTGCGCAACACGTTTTTTCTTGCTCGGCCTGGGCATCGCATTGGCGCCCCAGTTCAAAGGCTGCGATATTGCTGAGCTGGAGCCAGGTGTCAGTAATGCCAGGGCATCAGCGTCGGTGTGCGGCTTGCTGTTGGCCGCTAATGGCAACGCGATTATTAGACCGGCTGCGACGGGCAGTAAGTTTCTGATTATTGGCAATTTGTTTGGGTTCCTAAAAGACAAACCAGCGATTAAATACTGTCGGGCTCGAATTAAGGCCTACTCTGCCGATCAGCACATCAGGCCGCTCGCGGTTCGATCGCAGTTGTATCTTACCGTCGGGTTCAATAATAGCAGAGGGTCCTGTATTCGCCGCAAAAATAAAGCATCTACGATTTTCTACTGCCCGGAAAACGGAGAAGGCAATCATTTGGTCGCCGACGATCGAGCCGTGAAACCACGCCAAATCGCTGACGTTGACCAGGATTTGCCCACCGGCGCGCACACTGGAAGCGACCAGCTCTGGCGATAACGTTTCGAAACAAATGAGCGGGGCCACTCGTGCGTTAATGAAGCTCAGCACTACAGGCTGCTTGCCGGAGGCGAAACCGCCGCCCGCTGGAGTATTGGTCAATCGTTTTATCCACTCGGGAAAATACTGAACCAACCAGGGCGTATATTCGCCGAACGGCACGAGATAACGTTTGTGATAAATGCTGGACAGTATCGTGCCATCGTGGGCGATACCATAGGCGGAATTGAAAGGACGACCGACAGTGTCTTGATCCATCGACCCGACGATCATATCCAATTGCCGTTGGCGCGCCACATCAGCCAGATCCTGCTGGACGATGTTTTCAGATCGCAAGTATGTGGGCAAGGCATTTTCGCTCCAGACACAAATTCCGGGCGGAGCCTTTCTCAGAAGCGATCCGTAGTGTGCCAGAAGCTCAGGCAGCGAATAGTGATGCGTCGTTTTCTGCATATCAATATTGATGTTGCCTTGCAGCACAGAGGCGTTCAAATTGATCGAGACCTTGTTCTGGTTCTCCTGAAAGAAACCCAGCACCATGAAACAAGTAAGGATCACTCCTATTCCCAGCACCTGATAGAAAGCGTGCTCTCGACTGGCGGTCGACAGTATACTGCTGCTTTTCTTCTTCCACAATGACAGAAAGAATGCTGCCAGCGCAGTGTTGCACATGACGATTAAAAAGCCGATGCCGACGCCGCCAATGGCGCTGGCTACTTGAATGACGTTGTGCTGCTGGTATTGCGAATATTCCAGCATGGCCCAGGGAACACCAAGCGCATCGTGCGCATTGCCGATGATGTTGTGGATCAGTACCCAGCTCAGTGGTATTAACAGTAGTGCAGGAAATGCCAGCCGCTTTTTCTCAGTCTTGATGGTGAAGCTTGCCGTCATCGGAATGATACGCACTAATGCGCAGAAGAGCGCGGTGATCAGTCCTTGATGCAATGCCAGAATCAGCCATGCTGCTCCGGCGAGCAACCATCCTTGCCACCAGTTGAAACCGAGCCACTGCAGCGGTTGCAATCCGAGAAGCCAATTGCCGTAAACGAGGCAGTAAGCGGTGCTGAAGCATAATCCGCGCACGAATGCCTGGCGAATTCCATTGCTCAGCGCGATCGCCATAAGCAACGGTGCCACCCCAAACCAGGCGATGTACCATTGATTGATTCCCGGAGCTGACAGTCCAAGGAGCGCACCGGCGGCAATCAACGCCGCGAGCGTCTGCAGCTCCTTGCCTTGTTGACGCCGCGAGGAGCCGTCTTTCGGCACTTTCGTTTTCTTACTGGCTGATTGTGATATGGCTGGCATCCACGTCTCGTTTCCCGCCAATTATCTCATTTTTTCTTTCCGGCCGCAGTGGATGCAAGCACGGTACGAAACGCCAGCAAGGCATCGTCAATATCGCTGGTGCTGACTCCGTAATGCGTGACAGCGCGAATCTCTTCGTCGCTGAACGCGATCACCAGAACACCTTGCTCGCAAAGTCGTGCCGCCAGAGCCGGTGCGTTCAGTTGCGCCTGGCGCATTTTGAAGAAAACGATGTTTGTCTCCACGTTTGCCGGTTCGATCTCCAGCTCGGGGAATTCAGCCAGTCCCCGAGCCAGACGTTGAGCATTGGCATGATCTTCGGACAGCCGCGGGATCATCTCTTCCAGCGAGACTATGCAAGCGGCGGCGAGCACGCCCACCTGCCGCATCGCCCCTCCCACCAACTGCCGATTGCGCCGTGCTTCTTTAATGAATTCCGCGCTGCCGCATATCATCGATCCAGCCGGTGCTGATAATCCTTTGGAGAAGCAGAATTGGACGCTGTCGAAGTCGGCCACGATTGCTTCCGGTTGGACGTTCAGCGCCACGGCAGCATTGAACATTCTGGCGCCGTCGAGATGCATTTTCAATTCATGTTGTCTGGCGATTGTCTTCACTTGAGCGACGTATTCTGGTTTCAGCACACGCCCGTTCCAGGTGTTCTCCAGGCAGATCAAGCGCGTGCGAGACCAGAGAACGCTGGGTAAGTTGATCGCTCCCCGGATCTCGTCGAGTGCCAAGCGCCCGTCGGGTAGATTGGCTAGAGAGCGAGCGTGAACGCCGGCCAGTGCCGCCATTCCTCCTTGTTCGTTGCGGAACATGTGCGAGCGCGCTCCGAGAATGGCTTCTTCTGCGCGCCGGCAATGTGTCAGTGTGCAAACTAGATTGCCCATCGTACCGCTGGCAACAAAAAGAGCGGCTTCCTTGCCGAGCAATTCCGCAGTCATCTCCTGCAAGCGATTAACGGTGGGGTCGTCGCCGAAGCCGTCGTCGCCGACTTCGGCGTTGTACATCGCCTGCCGCATGGCGGCGGTGGGATGCGTGACCGTGTCACTTCTGAGATCTATGCGCGGCATTAGGGCAACTCCCTGACTGTTCTTGAACGAGACAGCCGCTCCTCCTTGTTCAGGAGCCGGCGGCTGTCTCGACTGCGACATTGTTTCGGAACAAGGCTTGTGTTATGCCTGATCCTTCGCCTGGTCCTTCGCCTGCTCCTTGGTCGGTTTGTGCTGTGGCAGCTCGGTTTTGACGCGCTTTTCGATCTCGTTAAGCAGAGCAGGATTTGCTTCAAGATAGTTGCGTGATGCTTCACGACCCTGTCCGATGCGCTCGTCTTTGTAGCTGAACCAGGTGCCCGATTTTTTGACAATTTCCATTTCTACTGCCATATCGAGCACGCATCCGGCCGAGTTGATGCCCTTGCCATAGATGATGTCGAATTCCGCTATGCGGAACGGAGGCGCCACCTTGTTCTTGACCACCTTTACCTTGACCCGATTGCCGTATTCGACGCTGTCTTTTTTCAAGGTTTCGATCTTGCGTATATCCAGCCGCACCGAAGCATAGAACTTCAAAGCGTTGCCACCGGTCGTGGTTTCAGGATTGCCGTACATAACGCCGATTTTTTGGCGCAGTTGGTTGATAAAGATGACCATCGTATTGGTCTTGCTGACGATCGCTGTCAACTTTCTCAGGGCCTGGCTCATCAAGCGGGCTTGCAAACCGGGCAAGCTATCGCCCATTTCGCCTTCGATTTCAGCTTTGGGCACCAATGCCGCCACCGAGTCGATGATCACCAGATCGACGGCTCCGGATCGCACCAACTGCTCGGTGATTTCCAGCGCCTGTTCGCCGGTGTCCGGCTGCGAAATCAGCAACTCGTCGACATTGACTCCGAGCGATCGCGCATATTCAGGATCCATCGCATGCTCAGCATCGACGATCGCCGCGATGCCGCCTCGCTTTTGCACCTCTGCTGCAACGTGCTGTGCCAGAGTGGTTTTGCCGGAGGATTCCGGTCCATATATTTCGATAATTCGTCCGCGCGGCAGTCCGCCGACACCGAGCGCCACGTCAAGCGACAGTGCACCTGTAGGCACCACTTCGATGCCGCCCTGGCGTGAATCGCCAAGACGCATAATCGAACCATCTCCATATTGTTTTTTGATGGAATCAAGCGCCAAGCCGAGAGCCTTTGTACGCTCCGGGCTGGCAGGTTTCTTTTCGTCGTGATGATCAGCGGAGTTTTTCGGCGATTTCTCTGCCTTCTCCGCCTTCTCAGATGCCTTATCCGCTGACTTATCATGCATGGGCTTGTCTGATGCTTTGTCGCTACCAGTTTTGTCTTTAGTTACTACCGCCATTTCTTCTCTCCTTTATAGCTTGCAGTGGCCCAAATCGCCAAGAAGCTTCGACCCGCATGAACGCCAGCGAGCGGTGCGATAAAACACGCTAATTTCCAACAAGTTTTTGTGCAGTTTGGGATGCACATCACAGTGTGGATTATAGCTGTTTTCGCAGGCACGAAGCCATTAAAAGTGACACCAATACTCGCTTGGGAGCGTTTCGCATATACCTTTGAATACGTCTTGAGAGTTTCGAGCGCCGATCCGGCGATGGAGCTCGGGGGTTTTAAAGCCCCTGTCGAGGGTATAAAAAGGTTGCTATCCAACAAATTCTTGCTGGCTAGTTCATAGATAAAGACGTCTAAACCTGGCCAAAAAGTTCAATTCGGCCCAGATCGATTTTTGGGCGGGTATTTGTCCTACATATCCAACGTGGGGTGCGGAAATATGAAAGCGGCTCAAAAGCTCTTCAGCTTGAGGCACAGCGAAATATTTGAGTCCTTCAACCCCATCGAGTTGGGACGCCTCCTTGGCATACTTGAGGAGCTCGAGCTGCCAAAACATCATGTTATTTTTTCGCCCGGCGCTGCTGCCGATGCGATCTTCTTTATAGAGAAAGGTCGCGTGCGCTTGACCCGGTTGTCTCCTGAAGGCAAGACAGTGATTCTGGCTCTTTTGGGCCCTGGCGACTTGATCGGCGAAGCAGCGTGGGAGGCAGGTGAGCACGACAGCTATGCAGAAACGTTGGAAGATTCCCGCATCTATCAAATAGGGCGCGAGGCCTTTCAAGCGTTTGTTCGCGAGAATCCGGAGTTTGGTCTGCGGTTGATCCAAATCATCGGCATTCGTCTCAAGCAAGCGCAAGCCCGCATCGAGGATCTGGTCTTTCGCCAGGTGCCGAGCCGCGTCGCCCGGTTGCTTCTCGGTCTGGCAGAAACGCACGGCAAGGTCACGCCCAACGGCATTCGCGTCGAATTTCCTCTAACGCATCAGGAGATTGCTGATCTCGTCGGCTCTTCGCGCGTGACGGTGACGCAGATTCTCAACCGGTTTCGCTCCAGCCATTGGATTGAGATCGAGTCCAAGCGTGTCACCATCCACAATCTCGATGCTCTTGAGGACATGGTTAAACTACCGTAGCTTAACCTGTCTGGCATACGCGCTCGATATCTTCCTTGATTCATATATAATTGGCCCTTGTTGTGCCTGTAGCTCAGCTGGATAGAGCGTCGGTCTCCGAAGCCGAAGGCCTTGAGTTCGAATCTCAACAGGCACGCATTTTTGTTTGTACACGATGGGACTGCAAAAGCTGGTATGAATTACCTGCGCCGTCTCGCCGCATGCTACCGAATGTGGTGCGCTCGCGTCTATGCGTTCAGCGTTGTCTAGCTTGTCGGAATCAGGTGTTTTAGCCAGTGACTGAAGGCGTGGGGATTGCGAGTCTGCAGCCAGAGTTCGGCCGGTCCTCGAAACCGCCACAGCAGTCCCTCGCCGCTGACAAAGCTGGAGATCCAACCGCTGCTGGACTTTTCGATTTTAAAGCCCTGTTGTGATCTCCATGCGACAAGGTGACCGTTGTCTACGAGGTAGTCGGAACCATCTGGAACGTTGATGTAATGCAGCGCCCCGAACGCGTTGACCGCCAGAGCGCCCTTGCCGGTTGCATGCAAAACGAATAAACCTTCGCCGGAAATCAAGCCGGCCGGAGCGACTTGCATCTCGGTGTTCAGCTCCAGTTCTCCAAACGACGCGAGAAAAGAGCGTCCTTGCAGATAGGCGCCGTTATCTTCGGCGATCTCCAATATCTGAATAGCACCGGGCAGCGCCGGTGCGATCAGCGCTTCTGCGTCTGAATCTGCGGCGTGCAGCGTTTCGAAAAATAGCGTTCCTCCGCCGAGCAAAGAACGTTTCAAGGCTTTGAGCGGTCCGCCTTCAACTGTGCCTTCCACTTCTAACGAGCTGCTTTTGCCCATCAGCGCTCCGGCGGCCGCTTTGAATGTTTCTCCTTTAGCCAGCTGCACGCTGATAACGGCATCAGCATCTTCGTGTTTAATTTCGTATTTCACAATCGAACCAATTGAATCCGAGCCGTAACCAGGGGATATGATTGCACAATTAGAAAAAGCATCGATATCCGGTCATCGGTTCTGCGGGAGGTCAACAATGACGTACACACCGAAAATTCTCTGCTTTGCAGGCAGCCTTCGCCGCGATTCCTTTAATAAGAAGCTGGTCCAGATCGCTATGGCTGGAGCAAAGAAGGCGGGGGCCGACGTCACGTATGTAGACCTGAAGGACTTGCCGCTTGCGGTCTATGACGGCGATGTCGAGGCGGAGCAAGGATTGCCGGAAAACGCGCGCAAGCTGAAGGAGCTGTTTTTCGCCAGTCAGGGCTTTTTAATTGCCTCACCTGAGTACAACAGCTCGATCAGCGGCGCCTTGAAGAATGCAATTGACTGGGTGTCGCGTCCAGCAACGCCGGACGAGAAGATGCTTGCTTGCTTCACCGGCAGAGTCGCGGGCATTATGAGCGCGTCGCCTGGCGCACTTGGCGGACTGCGTGGATTAGTGACGGTGCGATCGATTCTCGAAAATATTGGGGTGATCGTTGTTCCCAATCAAGTTGCCGTCTCACAAGCCAGCAAGGCGTTCAAAGATGATGGAACGTTGGTAGATGAAAAGCAGCAATCATCTGTTGAAGCGATCGGTGCGCGGGTGGCCGACGTAACTATGCGTCTGTTTGCTGAGCAGTTCGATCGCACGACTGTTGCCGCGTCGAAGCCGTAGGCAGCTGGGCACTGAAAGCGAAGCTGAGGATACATAAGTGGGGCATCGCCGCTCTCATGCCGGTGATGAAAGTGAGCGGCGGAGTTTTCTGTCCCGCGCAGCGTTGTTATCGGACGAGTAATTTGCTCTGATATTGCATTTTCATGCCATTTTTCTTTTATGAAAATTCTTTTTCCCACCTCTCCATATATGGTGGCATGTTTGATGTATATCAAACGGCTGTTCTGCTGAGATCTGGTGTCTAGCCGCGACTAAGAGTTCATGTCACCATAGCTTTGAACTTTTTGCATTCACCGTACGTATATATTAGTGAACGCAGAGTGAGGGAGGTGAATGGCGAACTCGCGCATGGCTGGAAGAAAGAGCAAGCAATATAGTGTCGATGTCGACGACCAGATGCGAGTCGATAACCTCGATATTTCTGGTTTCGATCTCGTGGAGCCGCGTGAAGACGGCGAGGCGCCCACGGAGTCGGTTTCGTTCGAAGACGAGGGTGCGGACTCCGAAGGAAAAGAGTCTGGCACTTACACAAGCATCGGATTTGGTTCTGGTGAGGACGACTCGGTCAGGGTCTACCTCAAAGAAATTGCTCGCCACAAACTTCTTAGCGGAAAAGAAGAGATCGAACTGGCAAGAGCGCTCAAGACCGGAGATCTGCTGGCCCGGCGCCGGCTGATTCAGGCCAACCTGCGACTTGTTGTCAGCATTGCAAAGCGATACAAGAACCACGGTCTCAGCTTTCAAGATCTGGTCCAGGAAGGAAGCCTTGGACTGATGCGGGCTGTGGAGAAATTCGATCCGGAGAAAGGCAACAAATTTTCGACGTATGCGACCTGGTGGATTCGTCAGGCGGTGACACGCGCGCTGGCGAATAAGTCGAGGACGATTCGCGTTCCCGTTCATATGAACGAAGTGATCAATAAACTGAAAAAATCGGCGCGAGACTTTTCACAAGAATCAGGACGGGCGGCTACTCCAGACGAATTGTCTGAAATCTCAGGACTGTCAAAAGATAAAGTGATGCTCGCTTTTGGTTCCGCCAAAGTGCCCTTGTCTTTGGACTCGCTGTGCGGCGAAGAGTCGGACAGCACGCTTGCGGATTTAATTGAAGATTCGGCAGGGACATTGCCGGATGAAGCGGCTGCAGCCAAGCTTTTGCACGGTCATTTGAGCGACGTGTTGGCTGAATTGACAGAGCGCGAAAAGGAAATCATCCAATTGCGGTACGGGTTGAATGAAAGTCGTTCATTCAGTCTGGAAGAGCTTGGGCGTACTTTGCACATGAGTCGCGAACAGGTTCGTCAAATTGAGCTGCGCGCCATGCAAAAACTCCGCAGGCGCTGCGACGCTCACTTGCGAGAGTTCTTGTCATGACCGGGCAATTCGAAAATTCGATCAACCGAGCTTCAGGGTTCGGGCAGACAGACGCCACCCAGCCCAACGAAATCCAGCTCAACGCTGGTGTCGAGCTGATCCTCGGGCCGTATCGCGTCGGTAAGACGACGGCGTTGATCGATCAGGTCATTCAATATTGCCGCCAGCATCCGTTCGACTCTGCTCTTGTTGTGGTGCCGTCGCAAAGATATAAAGCGTTGTTTGAGAAACGGCTTTATGAGCGCCTCCACAGCGAAAGCAGCGGCAAGCCGGCTGGTATTTTGGGCTTGCAAGTACTGCCTTTTTACAAGGCATGCCAATTTGTTTTGCGAAAAGCCGGGGTGCCATTTCTTCTGGTGCCAGATCAAGTGCGCGTGGCGATCGTCGCGCGTTTGCTCGGCGAGTTGAAGGAAGAGAACCAACTGCAGACTTTGGAACCGATACTGGGTTTTTCCGGCACGCATGCCTCGCTGATCGAGTTGATCGACGAGCTGCAACGAGCGGCGCTTTCCCCTGCTGACGTTCTGGCCAAACTCGAGCAGACTGCCCAATCGGAATCACGCTATGTGGAGCTGTCCCGAATCTATGAGCGATACTGGAGCCATCTTTCCGCCAGCGGATACGTCGACGAGCGCGGTGCAGCCTTTGCCGCTCGCCAGGTTTTGGCGCAGGACGAAAAATGCTTGCAATTGGGATATGTGGCTGCCGACGGCTTCGATCGGTTCAATTTGCTCCAGTTGAACGTTTTGGCAGGTTTGTCCAAGCAGGCGATGCACATGAGGATCTGTTTCGACTATGTGCCGCCTGACCAGGATGCGGCTGGTGATTACTCCTGGAAAGAAGCTAGTTTTGCCGAACTCGAAGGTGTCTTCGCCGGAGCAAACAGGTGTGCGCTGGAACGCGTACAACCGCCACCGCCAGCCCCAGATAGTAAAAAGGCTCGGCTGCTCGATCGATTTTTCGAAACCGCCGAAGTGGCCAAAGCGATTAAGCAGCGCATCGCCGATGGTGTCAAGCCGGAGCAAATCCTGGTTGTCGCTCGCAGCCTATCGGCGTACGGCGCGGCCGTGCATGCCGCTTTCGGCCGCGAAAATGCCGGCATTACCTACTTCCTCGATGAAGCCGTGGGCTTGAATGCATTTCCTGTCGTTCAACTAATACTGCGTTTGATCGAGCTGGCAACAGTGCGCAATTTCAAGCGCGCGGAAGTGATCGCCTGCATGCGCAGCGCCAACTTCGAGTTGCCCCCACTTTCGCCCGTCGAGCTCGAACGCGATTTGACCAGACTGGATCACCTTTCCTACGAGGCTGGTATCGTCGAATCGCGCGAACAGTGGCTTGAGCTGATCACCGGTAGCGCGGAAAAATTTTCTGCGCCCTTCTCCAAATCGATAATCGAACTATTCAATCAGGTGGTGCCATCAGCCAGTGCCTCGTTGCGTCAATACGTCGTCTGGGTGGAAGACTTGATCGATCGATATATCGATCTCTCGTCCGAGCATGGCGATGATCCGTTCTACCGTTGGGAAGAGCATCGTTCTTTAAACGAGTTCCGGCGCTGCCTGGCGGGGCTGGTATACGAAGAGAGTATCACTGGCGAGAGCGCCTGCACCGCGGAATACTTGATGGCGCGATTGCGCAGTTTGATCGAACGCAGCAACTTCAGAAGAGTGCCTCGCAGTCCGAACTCTGTCACCATATGTGGTGCGGATCTCGCACCCAACCGAATGTTCGACGAAGTTTTTATCTTGGGTCTGATTGAGGGAGAGTTTCCCAAGCGTTCCCGGCAAGGCGGTTTTCTCAGCGCCGACGAGGTCTCGCGCTGGCTGACATTCGGTGTTGATCTGCGCAATCCTCGCTTTCACGCTGCATTTGAAACTGCTTTATTCTCATCGCTTGTGCAGCGCGCAAAACAACGTGTGCATCTCTCCTGCCCAATGTTCGATGGTGGAGGAGACGAGCTGGTGCCTTCCTATTTGATCACCGGTGGGCGGGAGGATGCTTCGCTCGAGGCGATCGGTCCGTTCGTGCACGCCCGATCAGCGCCGATCTCAGCTCGCGATGCACTGGCGGCAATGTTGTGGACCGCTCCGGCAACGGATGTGACTGAATTGCGCGCGATGCTGCCGTTGACCACC
>Ga0182024_10004712_pt1 | contig 31092 bp, 30 predicted proteins | sample P32metaG_FD_120480 | JGI IMG/M metagenome (GOLD analysis project Ga0182024, IMG submission 120480) | Permafrost microbial communities from Stordalen Mire, Sweden - P3-2 metaG (Illumina Assembly) | ecosystem: Environmental > Terrestrial > Soil > Wetlands > Permafrost | place: Sweden: Stordalen... | reverse complement strand
GGGTCCTCGGAACCATCGGACGTGCCTGCCCCTATGGGGATATTCGAAGTCATGATCAAGACGGTGTTCTTGAAGTCCACAGTCCTGCCCTGCCCATCGGTCAAACGGCCGTCATCCATCACCTGCAGCAATGTGTTGAACACATCCGTATGAGCCTTCTCGATCTCGTCGAGCAGCACCACCGCATAGGGCCGGCGGCGCACCGCCTCGGTCAACTGACCGCCCTCTTCGTAACCCACATACCCGGGGGGCGCGCCTACAAGTCTCGACACGGAGTGTTTCTCCATGTACTCGCTCATGTCGATCCTGATCATCGCGTCCTGGCTGTCGAACATGAACTCCGCGAGTGCTCTGGCCAGCTCGGTCTTGCCGACTCCCGTCGGGCCGAGGAACAGGAAGGAGCCGATCGGGCGATCCGGGTCCTGTAGGCCGGCGCGTGAGCGGCGCAAAGCGCTGGCGACCGCCTCGATTGCCTCGTCCTGCCCAACGACGCGCTCGTGCAACCGCTCCTCCATGTGCACCAACTTCTCGGTTTCGCCCTCCAATAGACGGCTGACCGGGATGCCGGTCCAACGGGCGACGATCTCGGCGACGTCGTCGGCGTCGACCTCCTCTTTGAGGAAGACCGGACCGGGATGAGCGGGATCCCCATGCTTGTCGAGCTCGGGGTCGGTAGATTCGTGTTCGGCCAACTCCTTCTCCAGCTCCGGGATCTCCCCGTAACGCAGCTCGGCCGCGCGCTGCAGGTTCGCCTCGCGTTCCGCGCGCTCCATCTCGCCGTTCGCCCGCTCCAGCCGCTCCTTCAGATCGGAGACCCCCCTGATCGCATCCTTCTCCTCCTGCCACTTTGCCTTCATCGTCGCCGAGCGCTCCTTCAGCTCATCCAGCTCGCGCTCGATCGACTGGCGGCGCTCCTTGGAGGCTGCATCCTTCTCCTTTTTCAGCGAGGTGAGCTCGATCTCGAGCTGCATCACGCGGCGGTCGACCTCATCGATCTCGGTGGGCAGCGAATCGATCTCGATACGGATCTTCGACGCGGCCTCGTCGATCAAATCGATCGCCTTGTCTGGCAAGAAGCGGTCCGCTATATAGCGGTGCGAGAGGGTGGCAGCGGCGATCAAGGCGCTGTCCTGGATACGGACTTTGTGGTGAACCTCGTAGCGCTCCTTGAGCCCGCGCAGGATCGCGATCGTGTCCTCCACGGACGGCTCGCCAACCGTCACTGGCTGGAAGCGCCGCTCAAGCGCCGCGTCCTTCTCGATGTACTTGCGGTACTCGTCGAGCGTCGTCGCGCCGACCGCGCGTAGTTCCCCGCGCGCGAGCATCGGCTTGAGCAGGTTCGAAGCGTCGACCGAGCCCTGGGCGGCGCCCGCGCCGACGATCGTATGCAGCTCGTCGAGGAACAGGATGATCTGACCCTGCGCGTCCGAGACCTGCTTGAGCACGCCCTTCAGCCGCTCCTCGAACTCGCCCCGGTAGGCGGCGCCGGCAATCAAAGCGCCCATGTCGAGTGCGATCACGCGCCGCTCGCGCAGCGACTCGGGCACGTCGTGAGAAACGATTCGCCGCGCCAGGCCCTCGACGATCGCGGTCTTGCCCACCCCCGGCTCGCCGATCAGGACCGGGTTGTTCTTCGTGCGCCGGCTCAGCACCTGGATCACGCGCCTGATCTCCTCGTCGCGGCCGATCACCGGGTCGAGCTTGTTCTGCTCGGCCATCTCGGTCAGGTCGCGCCCGAAGCGCTCCAGCGGGCTCTGCTCCTCCTCGGCTTGGCCTTGGGGTGCGGCGGGGTTTGCTCCGTTAGGCGACATCGCGCCTCCCTTGCGACGACGATCGGAACGGCGAGCGGGCGTCGGCCGCGCGCACGAGCTCGGTCCCGCCACGATAGGGCACCGTCAGCTCGGCGCGGAAGGAACGGCGCACCTCCTCCAGCTCCTCCGCGAGTCGTACCTGCGCGTGCAGCGCTTCCAGCTCGAGCTCCTCGATCCGCGCGTGCATCCGCTCGAGCTCGGCCTCCTGCTCGAGCACACGCTCCACGCCCGCCAGGTTCAGCCCGAGGTTCGCCGTCAGCTCCTGGATGCGACGCAGATGCTCAACGTCGTCCTGCGAGTACAGGCGCGTGCCCTTCGGGGAGCGCTTGGGCTCGATCAGGCCGCGCGCCTCGTACATGCGCAGCGTCTGCGGATGCATCTTCGCGAGCTCGGCCGCCACCGAGATCATGAACACGCCGCGGCTCGTCTCGACCTGAACGCGGGCCATCACTTGGCCTCCTGTGAGGCTCCAGCACCCTCGAACAGCCGCGCCCGGGGATCGGCGCCGTCGAGCGTCTTCGCGAGCGCGTCGACGGCCTGCGCCTGCTCGTCGTTGAGCTCCTTCGGCACGTCGATCAGGAAGCGGTAATGGATGTCTCCCTTCGCCGGCGGTTTCCCGGGTGGGTGGGACCCCGATATTGGCGGCCCCTCGCCGCGCAACCGCTGGACCGTGCCGTGCTTGGTCCCGGGCGCGACGCGCAGTGTCTTTGCGCCGTTCAGCGTCGGCACCTGCACCTCGGCGCCGCGCAGCGCCTCGGGGATCGTGAGCGGCACCTCGACCTCGAGGTTGTTGCCCTTGCGCGCGAACACCGGGGAGGGGGAGACGTGGACGACGAGATAGAGGTCGCCGTTCGGGCCGCCCCCCGGTCCGGGCTCGCCCTTGCCGGCGAGGCGGATGCGCCCGCCGTCGCGCACGCCCGCGGGGATGTTCACGCGCAGCTTCTTGACGGTGCGCACTGCGCCCGAGCCGTGACAGGTCGGGCAGGGGTCTTCGATCACGGTCCCGGAGCCGCCGCAGCGCGAGCACGGCCGGGAGATCGAGAACATGCCCTGCCCTTGGGGCTCGACGCCGCGACCTTCGCAGCGGGGACAGACGACGGGGGTCGTGCCGGGCTTCGCACCGGTGCCGTGGCAGGTGCCGCAGGTCGTGCGCATCGGCACCGACAGCGGGATCTGCGCGCCGGAGATCGCCTGGTCGAAGGAGATCGAGACCTGCGCCTCGAGGTCGTTGCCGCGCTCCACGCGCGCGCGCCGGCCGGCGGCGGCACCCGATCCCCGGCCCGCCTGAGGACCGGCCCCCCCGAACAGGTTCGAGAGGATATCGCCCATCGAGGAGGCGTCGAAGTCGAAGTTGCCGAAGCCGCCGAAGCCTGCACCCGGCCCGCCGCCGGAGGCGAAGGCGCCCGAGCCGCTGTCGTACTGCTTGCGCTTGTCCGGGTCGCCGAGCACGTCGTGCGCCTGGGAGATCTCCTTGAAGCGCTCCTCCGCCTGTTTGTCGTCGGGGTTGGTGTCGGGGTGGTACTTGCGCGCGAGCTTGCGGTAGGCCTTCTTGATCTCCTCGGGGGTCGCTTTCTTGTCGACCCCGAGCGTCTTGTAGTAGTCGGGACGCGATGCCATCTGTCAATCCCCTCGACTAGGCGGCGACGAGCACCCGCGCCGGGCGGATCACGCTCGCGCCCAGCCGGTAGCCGGGCTGGTAGACCTCGACCACGCTGCCGCTAGCGGCGCCCTCCACCGGCTGCTGGGCGACCGCCTCGTACTCGACCGGGTCGAAGGTGTCGCCGGCCGCGCCGAAGGACTCGATTCCGAGCCGCCCCAACCCCGCGCTCAGTTCCCCGCGCACGAGGCGCACCCCGTCGAGCAGCGGGTCGTCCTGAGCCGCGGCGTCGAGCGCGCGGTCGAGGTTATCGAGTGCCGGGAGCAGCTCCTTGGCGAGCTTCGCCGCCCCGCGCTGGAGCGCAGCCGCGGACTCGCGCGCGACGCGCTTGCGGTAGTTCTCGAAGTCGGCCTGCGTGCGCTGCGCGAGCGCAAGGTACTGATCGCGCTCGCCGGCGAGAACCGCCAACTCGTCGAGCTCGCCCTCGATCTCCGCAGCGTCCTCGTCGTCCTGGAGCGCGCCGGGGACGCCGCCCTCGCCCTCTCGGAGCGACACGGCTCCCGGGGCCTCGGGTCCGGCCGTGGCGCTCCCCTCAGGCCTCTCCCCCTCCGGCGCGGCACCACTATCCCCGGGCGCACGCCCCTCGGGTGGGTGGGTTCCCGTCCCACCCGCGCCGGGAGTCTGCACCTGCTCCTCGATCGTCTGCTCGGTATCGGTCATGACGATCAGCCCTGGGGCTCGTCGACGACCTCGGCATCGACGACGTCCTCCTCATCGGAGGTGCCGCCATCGCCGTCCGCGCTCCCGCCGTTGGCCCCAGCGCCATCGCCAGAGGCTGCGGCCTGCTCCTGAGCGCGCTGGTACATCGCCTCGGACACCGCGTGGAACGCCGTCTGCAGCGTCTCGGTCTTGGCGTTGATCGCCGCGGGGTCCTCGGACTCGAGCGTCTCGCGGAGCTCCTTGATCGCCTCCTCGATCCGGCCCTTGGAGTCGGCGTCGACCTGGTCGCCGAGCTCGGAGAGCTGTTTCTCGGCCTGGTAGGCGGCGTTCTCGCCGTTGTTGCGCGCCTCGGCGAGCTCACGTGCCTTAGCGTCCTCCTCGGCGTGGGACTCGGCGTCGGAGACCATGTTCTTGATCTCCTCGTCTGACAGACCCGAGCCGGACTTGATCTCGATCTTCTGCTCCTTGCCCGTCCCCAGATCCTTGGCGGAGACGTTGAGGATGCCGTTCGCGTCGATGTCGAACGCGACCTCGATCTGGGGAATGCCGCGCGGCGCCGGCGGGATGCCGGTGAGCTGGAACTTGCCGAGCGACTTGTTGTACTGGGCCATCTCGCGCTCGCCCTGCAGCACGTGGATTTCAACCGAGGGCTGGTTGTCCTCGGCGGTCGAGAAGACCTCGCCCTTGCGGGTGGGGATCGTCGTGTTGCGCTCGATCAGCTTCGTCATCACGCCGCCCTTCGTCTCGATCCCGAGCGTCAGCGGGGTGACATCCAGCAGCAGCACGTCCTTCACGTCGCCGGCCAAGACGCCCGCCTGGATCGCGGCGCCGACGGCGACGACCTCGTCCGGGTTGACGCCGCGGTGGGGCTCCTTGCCGGTGAGCTCCTTGACCTTCTCCTGCACGGCCGGCATCCGCGTCATGCCGCCGACCAAAACGACGTGCTCGATCTCCTTGACACCCTTGTCTTTAGCGTCGTCGATCGCCTGGCGCACGGGCGCGACGATCTTCTCCAGCAGGTCGGAGGTCAGCTCGGAGAGCTTCGCGCGGGTGAGGCGCGTGTCGAGATGCTTGGGCCCGGAGGCGTCGGCGGTGATGAACGGCAGGTTGATCTGTGTCTCCTGCGTGGTCGAGAGCTCGATCTTCGCCTTCTCGGCCGCCTCGTAGAGGCGCTGGAGGGCCATCGGGTCGCTCGAGAGATCGATCCCCTGAGACTTCTTGAACTCGGAGACGAGCCAGTCGACGATCGCCTTGTCGAAGTTATCGCCGCCGAGGTGGTTGTCGCCGGCGGTGGACTTGACCTCGAACACGCCGTCGCCGATCTCCAGCACGGACACGTCGAAGGTGCCGCCACCGAGGTCGAAGACGAGGATCGTCTGGTCTGACTCCTTGTCGAGGCCATACGCCAGCGAAGCGGCGGTCGGCTCGTTGATGATGCGCTTGACATCCAGCCCGGCGATCTTGCCGGCATCCTTCGTGGCCTGACGCTGGTCGTCGTTGAAGTACGCGGGCACGGTGATCACCGCACCGTCGACCGACTCGCCCAGGTAGGCCTCGGCGTCAGTCTTCAGCTTCTGCAGGATCATCGCGGAGATCTCGGGTGGAGAGTGCTGCTCGCCACCTGCCTCCACGCGGGCGTCGCCGTTGGGACCGGAGACGACCTTGTAGGGAACGATCGACTCCTCCTCGCGCACCTCGGCCTCCTTACGGCCCATGAAGCGCTTGATCGAGAAGACGGTGTTCTGCGGGTTGGTTACGGCCTGGCGCTTGGCAACAGTGCCAACGAGGCGCTCGCCCGAGGCCGTGAACGCCACGACGGAGGGGGTCGTGCGACCGCCCTCGGAGTTCTCGATCACGGTGGGCTCGCCGCCCTCGAGCACGGCCATGCACGAGTTCGTCGTGCCGAGGTCGATGCCGATGGTCTTAGCCATGTGGTGCTCCTTGGAGTCTGGGGAATGAAATGTCTGTCTCTGTCCTGCTGTCCGGCGATTCCTCGGGTCCGTGTGAGCGCACATCGGAAAGCGGGCCGGAACTCTTGGTCCTTCTAAATCTAAGTCGCAGTGTGGCAGATTTTCTATGAGATGTCAACTACCCCCCGATTCCGACTTGGCGCGGTACCTTGTAGAGATGGAGTTGGCCTCGCTAGCGCCGGTCAAGCCCCGGCTAAGGGGCGTCTCGCACCAGTACGCGTTCTTCGTCTCGCTGCTCTGCGGCGTCGGCCTGATCCTGGCGGCCTCCGACGGCCGCGCGCGCGTCGCGGCGAGCATCTACGCCGTCGCGGTCTCGGGCCTGCTGGGCACGAGCGCGCTGTACCACCGCGTTACATGGCGTCCGGGGCCCAGGCGCTGGATGAAGCGGCTCGATCACTCGATGATCTTCGTACTGATCGCCGGGACCTATACGCCCGTGGCACTGCTCGCGCTGAAGGGAACGCTTGCGAACGTGATCCTGATCGTGCTGTGGGCCGGAGCGCTCGGTGGCGTGATCTTCAAGCTCGCCTGGATCGACGCGCCGAAGTGGCTGTTCGCGGCGGTGTACGTGATGCTCGGACTGGTGTCGGCCGCGGTTTTCGGCGAGCTGGGAGCGGCGATCGGCTGGCTCGGGGTGGCGGGCCTGGCCACCGGTGGGCTGCTCTACATCGCAGGCGCGGTGATCTACGCAAGCGGCAAACCGAACCCCTGGCCGAAGGTGTTCGGCTACCACGAGGTCTTCCACGCGCTGGTGCTCGCGGCCGCGGCGCTGCAGTACGCGGTGATCGCGTTCGCCGTGCTGCCGCGAGGTTGAGGCGACCGCTCCGCGGCGTCAGACGCCACCCACGATGCTCGCCGTGCTGGCCGATCCCGGATGATCGGTAGCACGTCTGCGCTCGCGTGCGCCGTCTGCTGGCCGATCTTCGATCGGTCACGGCCCGGCCGCTAACCACCCTTCAGTTTTCCTGAACTCAAGAACTTTTTCCGGCTCGGGCACATCCGCGCCAGCGCGCACTCGCCGCAGGCCGGTTTGCGCGCGTGGCAGGTGCGGCGGCCGTGGCGGAGCAGGTTGACGTGCAGCTCGAGCTCCTCGCCCGGCGGGGTGAGCGCGAGCATCTGATCGTGCAGCTGCTCGAACGGCGCGCCGGGCTGCAGCAGCCGCAGGCGCATGCCCACGCGCGAGACGTGGGTGTCGACGGGAACATCGTGCAGACCGTAGGCGAACAGCAGCACGCACGCCGCGGTCTTGCGGCCGACACCAGGGAGGGAAGTGAGGTAGTCGCGCGCCTGCTCGATCGGGACATCTGCCAACCAGTCGAGCGACAGCTTGGACGAGCCGTCGGAGATCGCCTGCAGGATCGCCTGGATACGAACCGACTTCACCTTCGAGATCCCGCCCGGCCTGATCGCCTCCTCGACCTCCGCCTGCTTTGCGTCGCGCACGTCCTCCCAGGTCTCCAAGCGCTCGCGCAGCCGCAGGTACGCGACATCGCGATTGCGGTCGTTCGTGCTCTGCGAAAGCACTGTCAGCACCAGCTCGGCGATCGGGTCGCCGTGCGGCGCCATCAGCGGGATGCCGTAGACCTCGCGCAGGCGATCGCGGATCCGGCGCACCCGCGCGCGGGTGGGAGGCGTCCAAGTCGGCGAGCGCATCGGCCCACGGTAATGAAACTGTCCGAAAACTTGCCCGATCGCTCAGCAACGGGGCCCCTGAGGCGCCGTCAGCGAGTTTTCGGACAGTCTCTATATCCTCGCGCGGTGAACTCCCTGAGCTCGCGCGGTGAACTCCGCGGGTCCCCGCCGGTGCCCCTGGCCGGTGAGCGCGAGCCCGGCGCGCTGCTGGAGCGGATCCCGACGTGGGTCCTTGCGAGCACCCTGACTGCGGTCCTGGGGCTCGTCTACGTGATCGCCGCGCCACCCTCCACCGACCTGGCGGCGGCGGCCTACCGCAGCGACCTGTTCGCGCGCGTCGGCTTCACGCTCTGGGACAACTCGTGGTACGCAGGCCACCACCTGCCCGCCTACTCGCTGCTCGCCCCGGCGCTCGGCTCCTGGCTCGGACCGCAGCTCTTGAACGCGCTGGCGATGGTCGCCGCGACCGCCCTGTTCGCGCTGCTGATCAACGGCTGCTTCCCGGCACGGGCGACGCGGATCGCGGCGGTCTGGTTCGCGATCGGAGCCTCCTTCGCGCTGCTCGCCAACCGCGTCCCCTACGACCTCGGCCTGGCGCTTGGGTTGGGTGCGCTGCTCATCCTGCGCGGCGCGAGCGACGCCGGCGGCGCGGACAACCGACCCGAGCGGGGTGCGTCGCGCACGGGACTCGGCCGGCACGTCGCCGCGCTCGTCCTGGCCGTGCTCTGCGCTGTCGCGAGCCCCGTCGCGGGCGCGTTTCTCGCACTCGCGGGTCTCGCCTGGGCGCTCACGAACCGAGCCGCGAGCGGGTGGCCGCGCCCCTGGCCGATCGTCTTCACGCTCGCCGCGCTGGCGCCGATCGGGCTGTTGACGCTCGCCTTCCCCGAAGGGGGCACGCAGCCGTTCGTCGCCTCGGCCTTCTACCCCGACATCGCCGCGATCCTCTTGATCGCCGCGCTGATCCTGCGCGACCTACGCGAGCGCGCAGAGCGCGGCAAGGCCGATGACCCCAACAGGTCCAACGCCTTAGGTGGCCCCGGCGAGAACGTTGATCCGGCGGGGGCCGACGTTCCGGGCGAGGCCGTCGATCGCCTGCTGCTGACCGGCGCGCTGCTGTACGCGCTCGCGCTGCTCGGCGCCTACGCGATCCCCTCGGCCGTCGGCGGCAACGTCGACCGCCTCGGCGCATTGCTCGCGGGGCCCGTACTCGCCTGCGTGCTCGCGCCGCGCCACCCGCGCCTGCTGCTCGGGCTCGCGCCGCTGTTCCTCTACTGGCAACTCAACGCGCCGCTCACGGATTTCGCCTCGGCGGCCTCGGATCCCGCCGTGAACGCCTCCTACTTCACGCCGCTGCTGGGCGAGCTGCGAACGCTCGGCGTCGGCTACGACGCGCGCCCCGCGCGGATCGAGGTCGTCCCCAGCGCCGACCACGGCGAGGCGCGCTGGATGGCGCCGCACGTGATGCTCGCGCGCGGGTGGGAGCGCCAACTCGACCAAAAGGACGGGCCGCTGTTCTATGACGAAGCGGGCACGCCGCTGAGAGCCGCGCGCTACCGCGCGTGGCTCTCCGAAGACGCGGTCTCCTACGTCGCGCTTCCAGACGCGCCGCTGGACTACTCAGCGAAGGGCGAGGCCAAGTTGCTGCGCGGGGGCGGGCTTTCATATCTGCGGGAGATCTGGACCTCGGCGCACTGGCGACTGTTCGCGGTGCTCGGCGCCACGCCGTTGGCGCAAGCGCCCGCGGTGTTGACGAGCGCCGGCACCGACTCGTTCGCGCTCTCCGAGCCCCGCCCCGCGAGCACGATCGTGCGGATCCGCTTCACCCCCTATTGGGCGATCGTCGGCGGACACGGCTGCGTGCGCGAAGCGCCGGGGGGCTGGACCGAGGTGCAGGCCCGCAGCGCGGGCAGCGTACGCGTCGGGATCGACTTCTCGCTGGGACGAGTCTTCGACCACGGCCCCCGCTGCATCCCTGGATGACACCGGGAAGGTTCTTAGATAGGCCCTCGGTGCATCGTCTAGGCTTCTCGTAGTGGTCGCCCGTGCTCGTCTCCTACAGGCACGCGTCCTGCCCCGGGGATGGCTGGACGTGCTGCGTCAAGTCGCGCTGTTCGCCGCGGTCTACCTCGCCTACCGGTTGGTACGCGGCCTGGTGGAGGACGACGCGAACGCCGCCTTCGCCCACGCGCGCGACGTGATCTCGCTGGAGCTCACGCTGCACATCTTCGTCGAGCCCTCGATCCAGGCGTGGGCGTCCGGCAGCAAAGCGCTGATGGACTTCTTGAGCTGGCTGTACGTCAACGCGCAGACCACGGTCACTGTGGGGGCGCTCGTCTACCTGTACCTGCGCCACAACCGCAGCTTCTACTTCGTGCGCAACATGTTCGTGATCGCGATGTTCATCGCGCTGATCGGCTACACCGTGTACCCGACGGCGCCGCCGCGGTTCATGCCCGAATGGGGCTTCATCGACTCGGTCTCGGCCTTCACCGGAATGCACCTCGAAACAGCTCACGGGGGCGGCGGCGCGACCACTGCGCTCACCAACGTCTACGCCGCCGTCCCCTCGATGCACGTCTGCTTCGCGCTGATGATCGGCTGGCCGCTCGCGCGCCTGGCGCGACGACGGATCGTGAAGGTCGCGTGGTTCCTCTACCCGTTCCTGATGGCGTTCGTGATCATCGCCACCGCCAACCACTTCATCTTCGACGCGATCCTCGGCGCGCTCACCGCCGCTCTCGCCGCCTACGGGGCGAGCTGGCTCGCGCGCACCCGCCCCGCCGTGTGGCGCTTCTCCGCTGCGACTCCCACCAATCTGCAGGCGAGCTGACGCCGATGGCCCAGCGACATCAGGCTCCGCCCCGCCGCGCGCGGCGGGGGGCACCTAGAGCGCGAGCGAACGGCAGGGCCCCGATCGGCGCCGGCGAGCGGCGCGAGCTCGTGCGCAACCGCCTGATCGACTCGCGCCTGACACCCAACGCGATCTCGCTCACCGGCTTTGCGCTGAACCTGCTCGCCGCGGTGCTCGTGTGGGAAGAGCTGTACTTCCTCGGCGGCGTCGCGTTCATCGTCGGATCGGTGATGGACACGCTCGACGGCCGCTACTCGCGCATGTCGGGCAAGGGCACTCCCTTCGGCGCGTTCCTGGACTCGACGCTCGACCGCATCGAGGAGGGGATCGTGCTGACCGCCGTCGCCGGGGACTTCGCGCTGAAAGGCGACCGCGTGGCGGCGGCCGCGGTCGTGGTCGCCGTGCTCAGCTCGCTGATGGTCAGCTACACGCGCGCCCGCGCGGAGGCACTGGGCGTCGAGTGCAAGGTCGGGATCGCCACGCGCCCTGTCCGCGTCGTGATCCTCGCGATCGGCCTACTGTTCGCCGACGTCTCCTGGCTCGGGGGGGACCTCTCCCTGCTGAAGGGGGCCGTGTATGTGCTCGCGGCGCTCAGCCTGATCACCGTTGCCCAGCGCATCGCCCACGTGCGCAACGAGCTGTCCAAGCCCGCGGTGTGAGCCAGGCGAGCGGCATTTGCACGACCTCGGTGTGACCTGAGACATCCGGCGGAGTAGTCTCCTCCAAGCCCCTTTAGGAAGGACATTTCACCCGTGAGTACAGAGCACAGCAACGGCGTCGCGTCCAAGAACGGCGTCGCGCGCTACCAGTCGGACAAGGTTCGCGTCGCGATCGTCGGCGTCGGCAACTGCGCCTCGGCGTTTGTGCAAGGCGTCCAGTACTACGCCAAAGCCGACCCCACGCAGGATGTTCCCGGCCTGATGCACGTCGATCTCGGCGGCTATCACGTGCGGGACATCGAGTTCACCGCCGCCTTTGACATCGACAAGACCAAGGTCGGCAAGGACCTCGGCCAGGCGATCTGGGCAGGACAGAACAACACGATGAAGTTCGCCAAGGTGCCGCGCAATCTCGGTGTGCCCGTGTACCGCGGCATGACCCACGATGGGCTGGGTAAATATTTAAAGGAGAAGATTACAAAGGCCCCAGGCGAGACCGCCGACATCGTGAAAATCTTGAAGGACACCCATACCGATGTGGTCGTCTCCTACCTGCCCGTCGGCTCCGAGCAGGCCACCAAGTGGTACGTCGAGCAGGTTTTGGAGGCCGGCTGCGGATTCGTCAACTGCATCCCAGTGTTCATCGCCCGCGAGGACTACTGGGACAGGCGCTTCAAAAAGGCGAAACTGCCGATCGTCGGCGACGACATCAAGTCGCAGGTCGGAGCGACGATCGTGCACCGCACGCTCGCGCGCCTGTTCGAGGAGCGCGGCGTGCGCATCCAGCGCACCTCTCAACTGAACGTCGGCGGCAACATGGACTTCTACAACATGCTCGAGCGCGAGCGCCTGGAGTCCAAGAAGATCTCAAAGACGAACGCCGTCACCTCGATCATCGATCACGAGCTCGCCCCCGAGAACGTGCACGTAGGTCCCTCCGACTACGTGCCGTGGCTGACCGACCGCAAGTGGGCCCACATCCGCGTCGAGGGCCAGGCCTTTGGCGACGTCCCGCTGAATCTCGAGATGAAGCTCGAGGTGTGGGACTCGCCGAACTCGGCCGGGATCGTGATCGACGCCGTGCGCTGCTGCAAGCTCGCGCTCAACCACGGTGTCGGCGGCCAGCTCGACGGACCCTCCTCCTACCTGATGAAGTCCCCCCACAACCAGCGTCCCGACAACCAGGCGCGCCTGGACACCGAGAAATTCATCGCCAAGTACGCCGGAAGGCTCGGTACCCACCCACCTACGCGCGCGAAGGCTAAGACAACCGGGGGCGCGAGCAAGACGGCAACCAGAGCCTCCGCGGGCGGCGGCACAAGTCGGGGTGGCGCGGTCAAACCGGGGGCGCGGACGGCGAGCGCCACCAAGACGCGCACCGCCGCCGGCTAGCGGGCTCGCCGATGGCGGGACCGACGGCGTCAGCAATGCCGTTCTCGATCGCCCACGTGACCCCGTATCCGTGGGAGGCACAGGAGAACGAGGTCAACGCCTATATCGAGCGCGTCACCCGCGAGCTCTCCGCGCGCGGGCACCGGGTGCTGGTGCTGGCGCCGTCGCGCTCGCAGGAGCGAGTACGTGCCTCGCGCAAGACGCTGCGAGCAGCGCGCGGAGGAGGGGGGACAGGCTCTCTGCTGGAGGGGATCGATGGCGGCGAGCCGCGCGTGATCGCCGTCGGTGAGGTGCTCGACCTACAGCCCAGCCCTAGACAGATTCGGACCCCACCCACCCGCCGGCGTGCGCCGGCGCTGCCAATCGACGTCGCGCGAACAATCGAGGAACTGCTGAGCACCGTCCCTCTCGACTTCGTCCACGTGCATGAGCCGTTCGCGCCGAGCACATCCAACGCCGCTTTGCGTCACTCGCGCTCGCTCAACGTCGGCTCCTTCCACGCGCCCACCGAGCGTGTGCTCTCGACACTCGTCGCCCGACGTTTCGTCGAGACCTTCTTCGGGCGACTGGACGCACGGACCGCGAGCCTGCCCGCGACAGCCGAGCTGATGGGTCGTCACTTCCCGGGGGACTACCGACTGCTCGACGACGGAGCCAGCGCAGCCGATGCCGCCACCGAGCTGGAGGAGATCTACCGCGACCTGGCGGCGCGGCGCCATCGCTCAGGTGGAGATCCAGACCTGAAGCGGCGCCTATCGAAACGACCGCTGATCGACGTAGACCTGCACATGCACACCGACCACTCGGGCGATTGCGCCACACCGGTGGAGGTGCTACTGGCCACCGCGCGCGAGCAGGGACTGGGCGCGATCGCGGTGACCGACCACAACGAGATCTCCGGCGCTTTGGAGGCCCGCAGACAGGCAGTCGTATTAGAGCCCGCCCATCCCTCCGCCCACCCCGTGAAGGTGATCGTCGCCGAGGAGGTTAAGACCGCCGGCCAGGGTGAGGTGATCGGACTGTTCATCGAGGAGAAGATCCCCAGTGGTCTGAGCCTCGAGGAGACCGTCGCCGAGATCAAGCGCCAGGGCGGTCTCGTGTACGTGCCGCACCCGTTCGATCGGATGCACTCGGTCCCCGACTACGAGCACCTGCTCACGATCCTCGACGACGTCGATGCGATCGAGGTCTTCAATCCGCGCGTGGCGATTGGGGCATTCAACGAGGAGGCCGCACGCTTCGCTGCCAAGTACCGGATCGTCGCGGGCGCGGGCTCGGACTCGCACGTCGCCCAGGGCCTCGGCTCGGTGCGGATTCGGATGCGCGACTTCGATGGGCCGGCTGAGTTCATGCAGTCACTGCGGGACGCCGACATCCTCACGCGCCCCACCAGCCTGCTGTACGTACAGGCGCTGAAGTTCCTCCAGACCAAGGCCACGCCCGCCTCCGCCCAGCGGGCGCGGAAGGCCCGGCGGGTCAAGCGCGCGACGGGCGGTCGCCGCAAGTAAGGGTGCAGCGTCAAGGACAAGTCCGCGCGCCGTCAAATCCTTCGGGGTCGATGCCCGTAACCGATGACGAGATCCGCGAGAAGTACCTGGAGCGCGCAATCCGCGAGCTGAACTCGCTCACGCGCGAGCTGCAGGCGTGCCCGCACTGCCCGCGCGGCAACCTGATGCCGGTGCTCGGCTCGGGACACCCACAGGCGGACATCATGCTGCTCAAGCACGCCCCGCTGCCCTCGGAGATCGAGGAGGGCGTCGCTTTCTACGGGCGCGCCGGCGGCGCGCTGATGAAGTCGCTCAAGCGGCTGTCGATCGATCCGCTCGCGGTCTACGGCACGCTCTGCGTGAAGTGTCCCCTGAGCGACTCATCGCTCGCGGACTTCGCCTGCGTGGCACGCGTCGTCGAAGAGCTCGCGATCGTGCAGCCGAAGATCGTCGTCGTGATGGGCCCGGACGCCCTCGCCGCGCTTGGCGACATGGAGATTCCGCTCGCGCGTCCGTTGGAGCCCCTACTGGGCGAGGTCCAACGCCTCACGCCGACGATCGACGCACTGTACGTGCCGAACATCGATGAGTCGCTGGACGAACAGGACGCCAAGCGCGCCTTCTGGGCGGCGTTCCGCACGCTCGGGGATTGGTACTCGGCGCAGCCTCCGTACTGAGCCGAGCGTCAGGTCCTAAGAACAATCTTGCCGAGCTTGCCGCCGGCCGCGAAGCGCTCGTAGGCAGCGGCGGCGCGCTCGAGCGGGAAGGTCTCGGCGATCGGCACACGAAGGTCGCCCGAGTCGAAGAGGGGGAGTACCTCGTGCTCCACGAGCCGCGCGTTGAGGGCTTTCTCCTCCAGCGCCCGCGCACGCAAAGTGGAGCCGTAGATGCGGGCGCGCTTGCCCATCAGCGCGAGCAGGTTCAGCTCGCCCTTGGCACCGGCGGCGACGCCGATCACGGCGATCCGTCCGCCGGTCGCGAGTGCCTTGAGATTCTCAGACAAATTGGGCGCCCCGACGAGCTCGAGGATCACGTCAAACGGGCCGTACTCGGCAAAGTCCTCGGGGGCAATCACCTCTGCCCCGAGCGCCGCCACCTGCTCACGTAGCCCCTCGTGGCGCACGGTCGTGGTCACCCGCGCGCCGGCCGCACACGCGAGCTGAATCGCGGCCGTGCCCACGCCGCCGGCGCCGCCGTGCACGAGCAGGTGCTCGCCGGGACGCAGCTCGGCCTGGACGAGCACCGCGTCGTGCGCGGTCGTGAAAACCTCGGGCAAGCCTCCCGCGGCGGCCCAGTCGAGCGACTCCGGGACTCCCATCAGCAGGCGCTCGTGCACCGTCATCAACTCTGCCTGCGCGCCGCCGCCGACGATCGCCATCACGCGGTCTCCCACCGCGAAGCGCTCGGTCCCGGGGGGGTGGGCGCCGAGCTCAACCACATCGCCGGCGAGCTCCATGCCGGGGATGTCCTGCGGGTAGCCGGGGGGCGCCGGGTAGCGCCCGCGCAGCTGCATCATGTCGCCGCCGTTCAGCCCGGCCGCACGGACGCGCACGAGCACCTCGCCGGCGGCAGGCTCCGGATCGGGGTGCTCCTCGATCACGATCTGCTGGTCGCGAATGGTGGCGGCGCGCATCGGCGGAAGCCTACTCCGGGGCGGTCGCTTGCTCGGCGGGCACCGGCGTGCCCGATAGGCGCTCGAGGAGCGCCACGCACTCGATGTGGTGTGTTTGGGGAAACATGTCGACCGGGCGGACCTTGCGCAGGACCCAGCCCGCCTCGACGAGCTGGGCGGCGTTGGGCGCCAATGTGGTTGGGTTACAGGACACGTAGACGATGCGCTTGGGCGAGGCCTCGATGATCCGGCGCACGACTTTCTGGGAGAGCCCGGCTCGCGGGGGATCGACGACCAGGACATCGGGGCGCCCGGCGCGCTCCACCAGCTCGGGCAGAGCCAGACGGGTGTCGCCGGCGAAGAACTGAACACCGGGTATCTCGTTGCGCCGCGCGGCGGCGATCGCGTCGGCAACAGCCTCCTCGATCAGCTCGATCCCCCACAGCTCGCCGGCGCGGGAAGCGAGCGTGAGCGCGATCGTGCCGATCCCGGAGTAGAGGTCGTACACACGCTCCCAGCCCTCCAGTGCCGCGTACTCGACGACGATCGAGTACAGCAGCTCCGCCATCTCGGTGTTCGTCTGGAAGAACGCCTCGGGGGAGATGCGCAGGTCGAGCTCGCCGAGGCGCTCGGGCAGCTCAGCCTCGCCCCACACCAGCTCGGTGTCACCTCCCGCGGTCGTCTCCGCGAGGCTGCGCGAGCGCGTCCACAGCACGCCGGACAGGCTCTCGCCCAGCGCGTCGCTCAGCGCCTGCGCGAGGGAGCCCGCCTCGAGCTCGCCGTCGGTCGTGACGATCCGGATCTGCAGCTGCCCGGTGCGCCGGCCTTCGCGCACGACGAGGTTGCGTAGGAGGGCGCGCCCATCGGAATTGGCCCCCACCCGCCCGGTGCGCTCGGTGCGACGTGCATCGCGTGCGGCGGGGCGCGAACCGGGACCTCTCTCACCAGCACCACGCACATCACTCAGATCGTCGCCCTCCTCGGCGGGCTCTCGCCCGCCGCGCTTGGAGCTGCGCTCCCACGCGGTAAGGTCCTGAGCGCGGCACCAGCGCAGCGCCGCCTCCCGTGCGAGGTTGCCCCGCTCGGAGGCCAGTAGACAGTCCTCGATCGCCACGACGCTGTTGCCACCCGCCGGAGCATGAAAGCCGCACACCAGGGAGCCGTCCGGACCCGCACCGAAGGAGTACTCGAGCTTGTTGCGGTAGCGCCACTGCACCAAGGCGGGCACGATCTCCTCCAGCTCGAACCCATCCAGCCGGCCGATCCGCCGCAGCGCGTCGTCGACCTGCGCACGCTTGACCAGAAGCTGGCGCGCGTAGGGAAGCACCTGCCACGGGACTCCCGGATGGTCGGCGAGGGGGGGAATCCGCTCGGGGCTCGGCTCCAGGATCTCTACGGCGCGGGCGTGTGCGTAGCTGCGCTTGCGCTTGTATACGACCGCGCGCACGCGATCGCCCGGGATGGCGCCCGCGACGAACACGACATAGCCGCCGTCACCCAGCCGCGCGACGCCCTCTCCCCCGAAGGCGAGCGAGTCGATCTGTAGCTCCAGCTGATCGCCCCGTTGCGGGCGGGGCGAGCGCTCGTCCGACGGCGTGTCGGGCAGAGTCGTAGAGTCGAGCGTCATCGCGGCGAGTACTCGGGCGCAATCAGAAGCTCAAGCAGAGCCTTCTGCGCATGGCGGCGGTTCTCGGCCTGGTCCCAGATGCGCTGACGGGAGCCGTACAGGATCTCAGCAGAGATCTCCTCGCCGGGGTGTGCGGGCAGATCGTGCATCGCGAAGGCGCCCGGCGCGGCGTCGTCGAGCAGTGCCTCGTCGATCCGGTAGCGCCCCAGCGCGGCGCGGCGCTCCTCGGCGGTGGCCTCGTCGCCCATGCTCACCCACACATCGGTGTACACCGCCTGCGCGCCAGCCACAGCCTCGAGTGGATCGGCGTAGAGCTCGAGCGAGCCCGGAGCGCCAGCAGGCAGCACGAGATCCTCCTGGAGCGCATACCCCGCGGGGGAGGCTACCGCGACGTGCATCCCCGCCAGCGTGCCCAGCACCGCGAGCGAACGTGCGACGTTGTTGCCGTCGCCCACATAAGCGATCCGCACGCCCTCGAGCGAGCCGAGCGCCTCACGCAACGTCAGCAGATCGGCCAGCGCCTGGCAGGGATGGTGCAGCGCGGTGAGCATGTTGAAGATCGGGACAGAGCTGTACTCGGCCAACTCTCCGAGCATCGCGTCGGGACCGGTGCGCACCCCCACGGCTGCGACATGCCGGGAGAGCACCAGAGCGGTGTCGCGCGGGGACTCTCCGCGCGAGAGCTGCAACTCGTCGGCGCGCAGCACGACGGCATGACCACCCAGCTCGTGGATACCGACCTCAAACGAAAGCCGCGTACGAGTCGACGGCTTCTGGAAGATCAAGGCGACGCTCTGCCCAGCGAGCGCCCGGGATGAGTGCGGCGCCCGCTTCAGTTCGAGCGCGCGGTCGAGCAGCGTGGAGAGCTCCGCAGCCGTGAGCTCGGCCCCGGTCAGAAAATGTCGTGCCATGGACCGGCCAGTCTAGGTTAGGCTGAGCGCAACGTCCGCCGAGAAAGGATCGTCCGATGAGAAGAGGCCTGCTGTCTGTCGTGATCGCCTGCTCCGCGCTCCTGTTCGCGGCGGGCTGCGGATCGAGCAGCTCCAGCACGACCAGCTCCACGACCGCGAGCACCAGCGCGTCCTCCAGTGGCCTGAAAGCGAACACCACCCCCAAGTACGCCGCACCGGCAGCCTCAGCGCCGACGCAGAGCGGGACGGTGCAGATCGCCTACCGGAACATCGCGATCGCCCCCGACACGGTCAAGGTAAAGGTCGGGAGCACGATCAAGTGGACGGACTATGACGACGTCACACACAACGTGACCTCCGAGTCCGGCCCCTCCAAATTCGCGTCGGCCAACCTCAATGAAGGATCGACGTTCTCCTACAAGGTCACCAAGCCGGGGGTCATCCACTACGAGTGCACCTACCATCCGGCGAGCATGAACGGGACGATCGAAGTCGTCAAGTAAAGAGGTTCGGCAGTCCCTCGTTGGAGGTCGAGGCGGTGGCGTAGAGCCGGCGGGGAATGCGCCCCGCCGTACGCGCCAAACGGCCCGCCTGCACGCCAGCGCGCATTGCACGCGCCATCCTGACGGGGTCCTGCGCACGGGCTATGGCTGAAGCAGCCATCACGGCGTCGCAGCCGAGCTCCATCGCGAGGGTGGCGTCGGAGGCGGTGCCGACCCCGGCGTCGAGCACTACGGGCACCTCGACGGCTTCGCGGATCAGGCTGATGTTGTAGGGGTTACGGATGCCCATTCCACTGCCGATCGGCGAGCCAAGGGGCATCACCGCGGCGCAACCGACGTCGACCAGACGCCTGGCGAGGATCGGGTCGTCGGTCGTGTAGGGCAGCACGACGAAGCCATCGTCAACGAGCTCCTCAGCGGCGCGCAGCAGCTCGGAAGCATCAGGCAGCAGCGTGTCCTCGTCGCCGATCACCTCGAGCTTGACCCAGTCGGTCTGAAACGCCTCGCGCGCGAGCTTGGCGGTAAGGACCGCGTCGCGCGCCGTGTAGCAACCGGCTGTGTTCGGCAACAGCTCCACACCCGCTTGCGCCAGCACGTCTACCAGCGAGCCGCGTGCGGCCGTGTCGATACGGCGCAGGGCGACCGTGACGAGCTCGCTGGCGCTGGCCACGATCGCCTCGGAGAGCAGCTCCAGCGAGGAGAAGCCCCCAGTGCCGAGCAGCAAGCGCGATTGAAACATCCTGCCGGCGATCCTCAGCACGTCCTCGACCGGCGCAGGCCCTTTGTGGGCAGCGACCGTTGGCGTCTCGATGCGCGTGGGATCTATGGCGGCCGTGAACGGCGCGGTACTCGTGAGATCGGTCATCCCCAGATCATCCTCCCTGCATCGCGGTGAGCACCTCCACGCACGCATCCGCCGCGAGCGCGAAGGTCTGCCACGCGGCTCGCGGCACCACCTCTCCATCGACGGCCACCGCTACCCCACGCGCGTCGAGCGGCAGACCGAGGCGATCGAGCACCGCGGCGACGGTCTCGCCAGCGGCCACGTCGGAGCTCTGCCCGTTGACGATCAATGCGTAACTCCTACCGGGGAAAGCACCTGGAAGCGCGATGGATCGCAAGCGGTGAGTGGCAAGTCGCCAGTGGTTTGCTTGCCGAGCAGCACCTGGAGCACCAGCTCGGCGGTGAGCGGAGCCAGCAAGATGCCGTTGCGGTGATGGCCAGTAGCCCAGATCAACCCAGCGAGCACGCCAGCGCCGATCACGGGCACGTTGTCGGGTGTGCCGGGCCGCAGCCCCACACACAGCTCCTCGATCTGCAGCTCACTGACACCGGGCAGCAGCTCGTGCGCCTCGCGCAGCAGCTCGTACACCCCGCCGGCGGTCGCCTGTTCGTCGAAGCCGCGCTCCTCAACAGTGGCACCCAGCACGTAGCGCCCATCCGCACGAGGGACCAGATAGCCGCCCTCGAAGCGCACCACGCGACGCAGCAGCCCCGGGCCGGCAGGATCGCGCAAGCGCAAGATCTGTCCCTTCACCGGGCGCACCGGCACGCATGCCTCGGAAGGCAATCCCTCGAGACTCCCGCTCCACGCACCCGCGGCAATCACCACGTGGTGGGCGCAGACGAGCTCACCGTCTTGGAGCGAGACACCCGTGACTCGTGTGCTGGCCCGATCCAGCTCGATGCGCGCGATGGACGCGTGCTCGCGCAGCTCCACCCCGACGCGCTCACATACCCGGCGCAACGCCACGAGCACCAAGCGTGGGTCGACCGAGTGATCCTCCGGGGCTTCCAGCGCCAATCGCACGGTCGGCGCGAGCGCCGGCTCGAGCTCGCGGGCCTCGCTCGGCCGCAGACGTGTCGTGCGCAGCCCCAGCGATTCGCGGAAGGCAATCTGGCGCTCGAGCTCGCGCGCCTCGTCCTCGTCGCGGGCGAGAACCAGCGTGCCCGTCCTCAGTAAGCCCACCTGCTCGTCGCTGCATCGCTCCAACTCAGCCGCGAACTCCGGCCACATCTCCGCCGAGTGCAGCCCCAGCTCCAGCACCGCTTGCCCAGCATCGCCGAACTCGACCTCGGCCACCGGCGCGAGCATCCCCGCGGCCACATGCGAGGTGCCCATGCCGATCTCCCCACGCTCGAGCACCGTCACCGACAGCCCCTTGGCGCGCGCGCGCCAAGCGAGCGTCAAGCCGATCACGCCGCCGCCTACGACGACCACATCCGCGCGTCGGGTGCCTTCGGGCATGAGGTTGATGCTAGCCCGCTGTCAGACTGGCGATCTATGACCATTGGAGACCTCGGCGCCGATCGGCGCGCACGCCTTGCCACAGCGCGGCTGTACCTCGTGTGTGGGCAGGTCTCCGACTCCTCAGACCCCGGGGGGCGCGCGCTGGCAGACCTCTTGCGCGAGGCGATCGCCGGTGGCGTAGACATCGTTCAGTTGCGCGAGAAGCATCTTCCAGACGAGGAGCTGGTCGCAGTCGCCAACGCCGCGCGAGCCCTATGCGAACGGCTAGGAGCATTACTGATCATCAACGATCGTCCGCACGTCGCACGCGAGGTGGGCGCCGACGGGGTGCATGTCGGGCAGGAGGACATGCCAGTCGCCGAAGTGCGCGAACTGGTTGGTCCCGACATGCTGGTCGGACTCTCCACCCATGCGCCGCTCGAGATCGACGCAGTGGACACGGAGCTCGTCGACTACATCGGCGTCGGGCCCGTCCACGCCACCCCGACCAAGCCCGGGCGTCGGCCAGTTGGATTGGAGCTCGTGCGTTACGCCGCCGATCACGCGTCCGTGCCGTTCTTTGCGATCGGTGGCCTGGACGGCGAGAACGCAGCCGAGGCGATTGACGCCGGAGCGCAGCGGCTATGTGTGCTGCGAGCGATCGCCACCGCTCAGAACCCCGAGCACACTGCACGTGAGCTGCGTGGACTGCTCGACGCCCACCCCCTGGAGAGCTGAGATGGCCAGCACCAATCGCCCAGAGCGCGGTCAGCGCGAAGAGCTGCTCCGCGCTGAGTTGGAGCCACTGGGCGAAGGCGAGCGCCCGCCTGCCCTGCTCGTCGCGATCGCCGTCTGCGTGCTACTAGCAATCGGGGTAATCGTCGGCGCGGCGACCGTTCACGACCTCCGCAGCCGTGGCGGCTCGCTCCCCGGCGGCGCCTTCCTCGCGATCGTCCTGCTGCTGCTCGCCATCGGCATGTACCAGCGGCGCTACTGGGCTGTGCTCGGCTTCGAGGCGCTACTCGCCTTCCAGATCATCGTCACGTCGCTCGCGCTCGTCGTCGCTTCCACGATCATCGCTGCGGTCATCTGTGTTGTGAGCGTCGGGCTCGGTGGCTGGTTGTTCTGGAAGCTGGTGCGCGTGATGGGGCGGATTCAGGTAGGCGAACATGGGCCACAAGAGACGCTTCGATAGGCTCAGTCCCCAATGGCAGAGACCTCCTATGACTGCATCGTGATCGGCTCCGGGCCGGGTGGCTACGTCGCCGCGATCCGCGCTGCGCAGCTCGGGAAAAAGACCGCCGTGGTGGAGAAGGACAAGGTCGGCGGACGCTGCCTGAACTATGCGTGCATTCCAGCCAAGGCGGTCCTACGCTCGGCTGACCTGCTCACAGAGATCCGCGAGGCGGAGGAGTACGGGCTGAAGGTTGGGAGTGTCGAGGTCGACTACGCAGCCGTGCAGGCGCGCCGCGAGAAAGTCGTCTCCACGCTCACCGGTGGCGTCGCCGGGCTGTTCAAGAAAAACACGATCGACCTGATCGAGGGCTCCGGCGCTTTGACCGCCGACGGAGATGTGCGCGTCGGTGATCAGACGATCTCCGCGGAGACCGTGATTCTCGCGACCGGCTCGATCCCCCGAGCGATCCCCGGAGTCGAGTTCGGCGAGCGTGTGATCGGCACCGAGCAGGCGTGGGCGCTCCGAGAGCTGCCCGCCCGCCTGGCGGTGGTCGGTGCGGGAGCGTCGGGTGCGGAGATCGCCTCGGGCTTTGCCCGGCTGGGCAGCGAGGTGCTGCTGCTGGAGGCGCTCGAGCGCCTGCTGCCGAGCGAGGACGCCGACATCTCACGGCTAGTCGAGCGGGGACTGAAGCGCCAGGGCATCCAAGTCCACACCGGAACTCCCGTGCAGGACGTGAGGGGCGGCGAGGGAAGCGTGAGCTTCTCCTACGGCGAGCAGACCGCCGAGGTCGACTACCTCGTGATCTGCGCCGGGCGCGGAGCGGACATCGACGGGCTCGGCCTCGCCGAGGCAGGCGTAGAGCTTGATGAGCGCGGTCTGGTGAAGGTGGACGGGGCACTGCGCACCTCGCGCAAGGGCGTCTACGCGATCGGTGACCTCGTCGCCGGTCCCGCGCTCGCGCACAAGGCATCTGACGAGGGGGTAATCGCCGCGGAGGACTCCGCCGGCCTCGTGACCCATCCAATCGCCTACGTGGACATCCCGCGGGCGACCTTCTGCACGCCGAACGTCGGCTCCTTCGGCCTGACCGAGGCACAGGCGCGCGAGCAGGGCTATGACGTAATAGTCGGCAAGGTGCCCTACGGCGCGGTCGGCGGCGGGATCGTTTACGGCGACCGCTCCGGGATGGTCAAGCTCGTGGGCGAGTCGAAGTACGGCGAGCTGCTCGGCGGGCATATCGTCGGCGCGCGGGCGACCGAGCTGATCCAGGAGCTCGTGAACGTGCGCGCGCTGGAGGGCGGCTTCGCCGAGGTTGCGCGCACGATCCACGGCCACCCCACGCTGTCCGAGGCCGTGATGGAGGCCGGACGTGCAGCCGACGGCTGGTTGATTCACGGTTGAGGCGCGAGCACTAGTCTCGGCGCAATGCCCGACGACCCTGACGCCGCCTTCTATTTCGACCTGGCAAGCCCGCTCGCCTACCTCGCGGCGGAGCGCGTCCTGCACGTGTTGCCTGGCCCGGCTGAGTGGCAGCCTGTGCTAGCGCGCGAGTTGTCCAACGCGGAGACATTCGAGGCCTATCGCCGCCGTACCGAGGAGGAGGTCTTCCACACGGAGATCGAGCGCGCCGCGCGCGCACAGGGCCTGCAGCCGCTGAAATGGCCCATCCCATTCCCATTCGACAGTGCGCTGGCGATGCGTGTAACAACTTACGCCAAGTCGATCGGTCGCACTGTGCCCTTCGCGCATGCGGCCTTCCGCCAGGCGTTTGCTGGAGGGCACTCGCTCGAGGACCCCGACTTCGTGCTGATCGCCGCCGCGGCCTGCGAGATGCACCCGGCCGCGGTGCTGAAGGGGGCCGAGCTGCGCTCGGTCGGAGAGCAGTTGGCTACCGCCACAGCGCTGGCGGCCCAGGCCGGGGTAACCGACGTGCCGGCGGTGCGGATCGGAGAGAAGGTGTTCGTCGGCGAGCACGCCGTTGAGGACGCAGCCACACATATAGGCCTGGCGCAAGCGCGATGAAGGCCAACCGCGCATACCGGCTGATCGTCACCCGCGGCGGACGCACGCCCGCGCTACTGGCGGACACCGGCCGGGTCGACCACATCGAGGTGGTGGAAGTCGACGCCGGGGAAGTGGTCCTGTTCTGGGACCGCCCACCCCAGGCAGCTTCGAAGCTCGCACGGGCATTACGTGCCGACCTCTCGCAACTGGAGGCCGAGGAGTTCCTCGCGCGCTGGGCTACCGTGGAGAGTTGATGTCAAGCCCATCGGAGCCCGAGGTCACGCCCAGCGCACCGGAGCAGATCCACGCGCCTGTCTCACCGGCGTCCGCGACCAAACCCAACCTGCCGGAGCCTGACCACGCGCGCGAGTGGCTCCAGACGATGACCTTGATCCGTCGCTTCGAGGAGCGCGCGGGTGAGATGTACGCGCGGGCAAAGATCGGCGGCTTCCTACACCTGTCGATCGGCGAGGAGGCGACAATCGTCGGCAGCACGCGAGCGCTGCGGGAGACGGACTACCTCGTCTCGACCTACCGCTCGCACGGCTATGCGCTGGCGCGCGGCACTCCGCCCGAGAAGGTCATGGCCGAGCTGTTCGGGCGTGTCGACGGCTGCTGCGGCGGGCACGGCGGCTCGATGCACATGTTCGACCTCTCCCGGCGCTTCATGGGCGGCTACGGAATCGTCGGCGGCAACCTGCCGATCGCGACCGGGATCGGGCTGGCGAGCGACTACACCGAGACCGACGACGTGACCCTGTGCACGTTTGGCGACGGCGCGTCCAACCAGGGCACGTTCGGGGAAACGCTTAATCTGGCGGCGCTGTGGCGCCTGCCGGTGGTGTTCATGGTGATCAACAACCAGTTCGGCATGGGCACATCGCTCGCGCGCCATTCGGCCGTGACCGACTTGCAGCGCAAGGGCGAGAGCCTCGGCGTACCGGGGACGCGTTGTGACGGGATGGACGTGGCCGCCACACACGCGGCGATTGCAGAGGCCGTGGAGCGTGTGAGGGAAGACCGCCAGCCGGTGCTCGTCGAGGCCGTGACCTACCGCTTTCGCGGTCATTCGATGGCCGACCCGGAGGAGTACCGCAGCAAGGAGGAGGTCGCGCAGTGGCGCGAGCGCGACCCGATTCCGGCGTTTGGCGAGTTGCTAGAACGCGAGGGGATCCTCAATGCGGAGAGCCGCGAGCGGCTCGACGGTGAGGCGGTCGCACGCGTGGATGAGGCAGTCGTATTTGCCGAGGCCTCGCCGTTCCCCAAGCCAGAGTCGCTCTACGAGGACATCTACGTGCTCGACGAGCAAGTCCGCGGCGCGTATCACTGATGGGTGAGCTGCGCTACCGCGAGGCCCTGAACGCGGCGCTGCGCGAGGAGCTGAAACGCGACGAGCGCGTGATGCTGATGGGCGAGGACATCGGCGTGTTTGGCGGGGCGTTCAAGGTCACCGCCGGCCTGCTCGAGGAGTTCGGGGAGAAGCGCGTGCGCGACACGCCGATCTCGGAGAACACGATCGTGGGCGTGGGCGTGGGCGCCGCGATGAGTGGACTGCGGCCTGTCGTCGAGCTGATGACGATCAACTTCGCGCTGCTCGCCTTCGACCAGATTGTCAACAGCGCCGCCCACATCCGCTACATGTTCGGCGGCCAGGTCTCCGTCCCGCTGGTGATCCGGATGCCCCAGGGCGCCGGGCACCAGCTCGGCCCAACGCATTCTCACTGCTTGGAGGCAATGTTCTTACACGTACCGGGCCTGCTCGTCGCTGTCCCCGCCACACCCGCCGACGCCAAGGGCCTGCTGAAGACCGCAATCCGTGACGAGAACCCCGTGATCTTCATCGAGCACGAGTCTCTGTACGGCATCCGTGGAGAAGTGCCCGAGGGCGAGGAGGAGAAAGTCGACTTCGGGCACGCGCGTATCGCCAGGGAGGGCGCCGACGTGACGATCGTGGGCGTCTCGCGGATGGCGCTCACCGCAGAGCGGGCCGCGGAGACGCTCGCGCAGGAGCACGGTGTGGGGGCTGAGGTGATCGATCCGCGCACATTGCGACCGCTCGACCTCGACACAATCCTCACCTCCGTGCGCAAGACCAACCGCTGCGTCGTCGTCGAGGAGGGCTGGCCCCACGGTGGGGTCGGCGCGAACCTGGCAGCGCTGATCGCAGAGCACGCCTTCGACGACCTCGACGCACCCGTCGCGCGTGTCTCCGGCGCCGACGTGCCGATGCCTTACTCCAAGCCCCTGGAGGACATCGCCTTTCCCCACGAGCCCCAGATCATCCAGGCTGCGCTCGCAACCATCGGCAAGCGGCCGGCGACTTCCGGAGCGCGAGGCGAGAATGCTCGAGAGGCGCCGACCGCGACCGCACGGGGGGCGCGCTAGATGGCCGAGATCGTGATGCCCCGGTTGTCAGACACGATGGAGGAGGGGACGATCTTGAGCTGGCTCGTCCCGGACGGGGAGCAGGTGAGCCGCGGTCAGGAGCTGGTCGAGATCGAGACCGACAAGGCGAACATGACCTACGAGTCCGACCAGGAGGGCGTCCTTCAGATCGTCGCCGCCGAGGGCGACACGCTGCCAGTCGGCGCCGTCATCGCGCAGATCGGCGGTGGCGGCGGCGACGACGGCGATCCCGGTGCGCCTGCCTCGACCGCTGCCAGGCAAGAGGATGGGCCGGCCTCGAGACAGGCTGAGGCGCGCACGGCCGGGGAGAGCCCGGAGAGCGAGGTATCTCCCGGTGGCACAGGTTCGACGGAGGTCTCTCCGGCGGAGGATCCGCCCGAGGGTGAGCGGGTCAAGGCATCGCCGCTGGCCAAGCGGATCGCAAGCGAGCGCGGGGTGGACCTGCACACGGTGACCGGCAGTGGCCCAGGTGGGCGAATCGTCAAGGCGGATGTGCCGGCGAATGCCGGCCAAGAACCCGTCGAGGGCGCATCGCCTCACGACAGCCGCGCGACACCGCCCGCAACAGGACTCGCCGACGTCACGACGGCCAAGGGCGAGAGCACCGTCGTTGAGCTTTCACGCACACAGCAGACAATTGCGCGGCGGATGGCCGAGTCGAAGGCCACGATCCCCCACTTCGCGCTCCAATCGGATGTGGACATGGAGGCGTGCGTCGCGCTGCGCGCCGAGCTGAAGTCCCTCGCGAAGGATGGGCTCCCTACCCAACCAGTCCCCATGCACCCGGCGCCCACCTACAACGACATGGTGATCAAGGCCTGCGCGCTGGCGCTGCGTGAGTTTCCCACGGCGAACTCCAGCTACCGCGACGGTCGCCTCCAGCTGCACTCCCGCGTCAACGTCGGTATGGCGGTCGCGGCCGACGCCGACGAGCCAGCGGGCGGCACGTTGATCGTGCCGACCGTATTCGACGCCGACCAGAAGTCCCTCGGCGAGATCGCCCGCGAGACGCGGGCGCTGGCAGCTCGCGTGCGCGAGCACTCGATCACCCCATCTGAGCTAGGCGGCGGCACCTTCACCGTCTCCAATCTCGGCATGTTCGGCACTGTGAGCTTCACCGCGATCATCAATCCACCACAGGCGGCGATCCTGTCCGTCGGATCACTGGAGGGGCGCGCCGTGGTCCGCGATGGCGAGGTGCAGGCCCGCAACACGATGACGATTACCCTCGCCTGCGACCACCGCATCCTCTATGGCGCCCCCGCCGCGCGCTTCCTCGCGCGGATCCGCGAGTTGCTCGAAGTGCCCGCAGCGCTCACGCTGTGATCGAGAAGTCCGACGCCAACCAGAGGCCCGACGCTAACCTGAGTACATGACACGCGACGAGCTTTGGGTGTGCCACCTCGGCACGATTCCCTACCTCGACGCAGTCGTCCTCCAAGAGCGCGTTCGTGCGCGCCGTCAGGCCAACGAGCTGCCCGACACGCTGCTCCTGCTCGAGCACCCTCCCGTCTACACGCGCGGGCGGCGCTCCGCCCCCGGCGAGCTCGTACTCGGCGAGGACTTCTACCGCACGCGCGGGATCGACCTCGTCGAGACCAACCGCGGCGGGCGCGTCACCTACCACGGTCCCGGCCAGCTCGTCGGCTATCCGATCATGGGAGTTACCGACATCGGCTCTCATCTGCGCACGATGGAAGCGGCGATCGTCTCTGCGCTCGGCGAGGAGGGGATCGACGCGCGCTCGCGCGCGGAGGAGGGGCCTGACTACACCGGCGTGTGGGTGGGGCCACGCAAGATCGCCTCGATCGGTGTGCACGTCTCCCGCGGAATCTCCACCCATGGCTTCGCGGTGAATGTCGAGGTAGACCTCGACCCCTTCTCCTGGGTCGTCGCCTGCGGACTGCCCGACGTTGCGATGACATCGATCGTCTGCGAGCTGGGACTCTCGAACCCCCGATCAGCGAATTATGATTTCGCTGCTCTGGACGTCAGCGAGGCGCCTGGGCTCGCGTGCTTTCGCAAGCGCATGGCCCACGCGTTCTGCGAGGCCCACTCGCGCCGTCAGCGGCTCGTCTCACCGCGGCGCCTCGAAATCGACGTGCCGCTCGCACGTTCACCGCGGCGGGTGGCGGTGCACGCATGAGTCCGCCTGCGACCGCCACAGAGACCGCACCTGCCCGCGAGCACGTCACACGCTCGCGGGCCAATCCGGGAGGGATGGACGTGCTCGAGATCCTCGGCCCGGACGTGCGTCCGCTGCGCGAGCGCAAGCCGCCGTGGTTCAAAGTGCCTCCGCCCGGGGGAGAGCGCTACCGCGAGCTGACCGAGCTGATCCGCTCGGAGAACCTGCACACGGTCTGCCAGGAGGCGGCCTGTCCAAACGTCGGCGAGTGCTGGGAGCGGGGCACCGCGACATTCATGATCCTCGGCGACACCTGCACGCGGCGCTGCGGGTTCTGCAACGTGCAGACCGGCAAGCCGACCTGGAACGATCCGCTCGAGCCCGCCCGGGTGGCGCGCTCGATCGCGCGCATGGGCCTGCGCCACGCGGTGATCACCTCGGTCGACCGCGACGACCTGCCCGACAAGGGGGCACATGCGTTCGTCGGGGTCATCCGCCAGGTCCGCCGCCAGGCGCCCGACTGCCAGATCGAGGTGCTGACACCCGACTTCCAGGGCCAGGAGATGCCGCTCGCGAAGGTGATCGCCGAGCGCCCGGACGTCTTCAACCACAACGTCGAGGTCGTCCCGCGCCTGTACCCGATCGCGCGGCGCGGTTCGGAGTTCCAGCGCTCTTGCCGCGTCCTGCGCCTGGCCAGCGAGATGAGCGAAGACGAGGTCACGACCAAGTCGGGGCTGATGGTCGGGCTGAGCGAGACCCATGAGGAGCTGGTCGAGACCTTCGGGACGCTGCGCGAGCACGGCGTTCAAGTGCTGACCGTGGGGCAGTACCTGCGGCCCTCCGAGCGTCATCTGCCGGTCGTTCGCTACTGGCACCCGGACGAGTTCACGGCTCTCGAGGAGGCCGCGTATGGGCTCGGTTTCGAGCACGTCGCCGCGGGGCCTCTAGTTCGCTCCAGCTACCACGCCGACCAGCACGTCCCGCAGGCTCGCCCGGGCACCGGCCCACTCGCCGGCGTGGGGCCGGCGCGCCGCGGATAGTCTGCATCGATCTGCTTCCTGCCGAGCAAGATCCGATCGCGGCTATGACCCGCACCCTCGTGCTCCTCGCGGCGTTGATCTTCATCCTCGGCTTCGCCTTCCTGACCGTCAGCGCCGCACTCGAACAGGGGGTCACGATCGCGAGCCTGCTGTCGGCCTTCATCCTCGTGCTGCTGCTCGTCGGGGTTCTCGGTGCGCTGTTCAATCCTCCCCGCAAGTAAGACTGTCATCTGCGGGGGAGGACCCTGAAGTGAGACTCTTGCGGTAAGACCTTCACCCCCCATGAACTACCTGCGATGAGCACCTCGCCCTTCATGACCCCCAGCCACCGCCGGCGGCGGCGCGAGATGGCTTCTCGCCGGCGACGTCGCCGGCGCGGACTGTTCGCGGTCGTGATCGCGCTGGTGCTCGTCGCAGCGGTCGTCGTGATGGCCTTCGCCGGGCCTGGCACCGCGCACGAATCAGCCGCTGCGCGGCGGCGGTCCGCGACGCGCGCCGCCACAGCGACGCCCCCCACCGCGACGCTCCACACGGCGCTCTCTCCGATCGGATTGCCGCTCGGCAAGCCCGCCCTCACGCTGAAGGGGATCGATGATCCTCTCGAAAATCCCGTGCACCCTCCCTTCCACGAACAGCCGCACGCAGGCATTCTGTTCAACCTCGACACCGGTCAGGTCCTGTGGCAGCACAACGCGTACACGCGCCTGCGGATCGCCAGCCTGACGAAGATGATGACCGCGCTGCTCACGGTCACCTCCGCCCCACCGGATGCGCCCGTGCTGATCACAAAGGAAGCGGTCGACATGCCCGGCTCAAAGGTCGGGGTGCTGCCGCTCGGCAAACACGTAAAGCTCGAGACGCTCCTCTACGGGCTGCTCCTGCCCTCGGGCAACGATGCCGCGGTGGCGCTCGCGCAGCATGTGGCTCACACCGTCAACAAGTTCGTGACCCGGATGAACGCCGAGGCAGCCAAGCTGGGGTTGGGCTGCACCCACTACTCCTCGCCGTCGGGCTACTACGACCAGTACAACTTCTCCTGCGCCGCCGACCTCGCGCTGCTCGCGCACGTTGACCTCGAACAACCGCGCATCGCGAGCGTCGTGCGCACCTACTCGGCGGTCCTACCGTTCCCGATCAAGGGCGGCAAGCTGTACCTGTACAACAACAACCCGTTGTTGATCTACGGCTATCCGGGCGTTACAGGGATGAAGACCGGCGAAACCGAAGCCGCCGGGCGCTGTCTGGTGGCGACCGCCGAGCGCCATGGCGTGCGCCTCGGCGTGGTGCTGCTGCACTCGCCCGATCCGGGCACGCAGGCGAGCTACCTGCTCGATCGCG
>Ga0182024_10004711_pt1 | contig 31110 bp, 32 predicted proteins | sample P32metaG_FD_120480 | JGI IMG/M metagenome (GOLD analysis project Ga0182024, IMG submission 120480) | Permafrost microbial communities from Stordalen Mire, Sweden - P3-2 metaG (Illumina Assembly) | ecosystem: Environmental > Terrestrial > Soil > Wetlands > Permafrost | place: Sweden: Stordalen... | reverse complement strand
CGGGAATGCCAATGACCTGCCAGCTGTATTTGAGGACAGCCGACTTGACGACCGCGCGGATGACCGCATTCAGGCCGGGAGCGTCGCCGCCCCCGGTGCAAATGCCGATTCGGCGGATGTCAGACATTCTGGCGCGCTATTGGCTCACAGTCAGCTTTGCAGTCGCATTCGAGGTGGTGGTGCTGGTATAAGTTGCCGTAATCGTAACTACCTCTCCCGGCGGCGTGGCCGACCCTGCTGTGAAAGTCACCCCTACCCCAGTAGTTGTCGGGACGGTTATCGTGATATTCGTAGGGTCGCTTGTGGTCCAGGTTGCGGTAGGCGAAACATCGACTGGGGTGCTATCGCCGGCCACGGTAGCGTACGCAAAGAAGGGCAGCGACGTTCCATTGATAGTGACAGTGCCGCTCTGGGGAGTGATCGTGATGGCGGTCACGTTTCCGAGGTTAACGGTGATGCTCGCCGTGCCGCTCGTTGCCTGATATGCAGCCGTGATGGTGGCCGTACCCGGAGCCGCGCCGGTGACCAACCCGGAGTTGCTAACATTCGCCGTCGTGGCCGCGCTGCTGCTCCATTGCACACCCGAACCGAGGGTCTGGGTAGATCCATCGTTATACGTGCCGATGGCGCTCTCCTGCACAGTAGCGCCCTGATTGATGGTTGCTGTAGGACCAACGGCGATCGACGTTAACACCGGATTAACGAAAAACCCGTTGCAACCCAATCCCAAGGCGAACAGCAAAAGGCTCGCAAATGCAGCCACGACTTGAAGTTTTTTCTTACCACTCACCATGATGAAAAAGCCCTTAGGGACGCCGCATAATCGCGTCTGTCCACATGCGGCACAAATAAATTGTAGCAGAGAAGATTCCCAGCCAGTGCACTCAGAAACATAGCTTTATACACGGCGGTACCTATCCTGTTACGTCTCGCCAAAGTTAAGAACGCCAATACCCGGCCAGAGTTGCGCAATAAATTTGCATCGTTAAGCGAGGTTAGCGATCCGCGTAATATCCCTCCCGGGTTTGCACAGTCAGGTCTTTCTGCTTGGTTGCCAAACTGATCTTGTGATAGCCGGTTCCGGAATTGTCCTTGTCGGGAGTGTAGCCGAGGTTGTACTGGGTCCGCAGTTCCTCGGCGATGCTGTCATAAATCTGGTCGATCGCCTGCTTCTTGGAAACCTCGTACATCCGGCCACCGGTTTCTTTTGAAATCTGCTCCAGAATTTTCTTACCGTCGACGCGGGGTTCTTGCGGATTTCGTCCGCCGCCGCGACCTCCGCCTCCACCGCCACCGGGCCAGCCTCCGCCCGGAAAGCCTATACCGCGCCGGCCCATTCCACCACCACCCGGACCGCCAAAGCTGTTGGCTCGATCCTTGTCGGCAAATAGAATGGAATAGACGACGGTGTCGGCGCGTTGCGCTGCCTCGATGGCGCCTTGCAATGACTCCTTACTGCCACGATCATCGCCGTCAGAAAGAATGATGAGCGCTTTCCGTCCCTGTTGCTTTTTCATCAATTCATCGGAGGCCAGGTAAACCGCATCGTAAAGCAAAGTGCCGCCGCCTCGATGCATGCGGCCGTTTCCGGATGAACTCTGAGGATCGCCGGAACCGGAAGAGCCTGGGTCATTCCCGCTATTGTCGGACTGGGGTGTGCGCAGCAACTCCAGCCCCGCTTGCAGCTTTTCGCGAGACGAGGTTAGATCCTGAAGCAGCTCGACCTCGCGATCGAAGTGAATCAGGAATGCCTTGTCTTTGGCGTTGGTAAGCATTTGGTCGAGGAAGACTTTGCTTGCATTTCGCTCCTGGTCAAGAACGTTTCGTTGACTCAGGCTGGTGTCGACGAGCAGGCCCAAAGTCAGAGGAAGGTTGGTATCCTGCGCAAAATACTTGATCACTTGCGGGCGCCCGTCTTCTTGCAAAACGAAATCGTCCTTGGTGAGGTTGCGAACGATCTGACCCTTCTTGTCTCTCACAGTGACGGGGAGCGTAACCACTTTGACGTCGACCGCTACAGTCGTAGCAGGTTGACCATTGGCGGCCTGACCATTGGCATCCCGACAATACAGCGGTGAATTGAGCTGACACGCGCAGACGAGCGCGAGGCCCAGGAAAATCCTCCGTGGCCACGGGGTTGCACTCATTGAGACTGTCCGTTGGGCTGAATGCCCATCTGGTTTCCGATGCTGGTCTGTTCAGTTTTAAAATCAGTCAGCGCCCGGTCCAGCTTTTGCACCATGGCGGAAACTTTTTTTCCATTGATTTCTGAACGCTCGAACTGTTGACTGAGAGCCTTACTGTTTTTAGAGATATCCACGTCCGCTTTTCTCAGCTTTTTGATCAATGGCTTCAATCCTGACTGCTGTGACGCGGAAAAAGTATTCACAAACTTGAGGTTGGAGGTTCGGGCATCGTCTACTGCGTCACTTAATTGCGCGTATGCGGATGAATCAACTTTGTTTGAATTTTCCGCGCGTTGCACCAGACTCTGCGCTTCTTTCCTTGCCGCATCCGTGCTCTTTGTCAATTGGGGGAACCAGGCTAATTGATCTGGAGTTGCCTGCAGGGCAACGGTGCGACTGAAATCGTTTATCTCGTTGTTGGTAGGCGTAGGGCTGGATGTTCCGGTCGAAGGCCGCGCAGCACTCGTCCCGCGTCCCACACGCTGTGCCAGCAGTGCGTAGGGGCAAGTGAGAAAGACGATCAACCAGATCAAGAGCTGCCGGTTCAAGATTTTTTCAGTCTACAGAAATGGTATCGATCAAGATGGCAAGTAGAGGTAAAGAATTCGTCAAGGAACGTAAAACCTTGTAAACCCGGCGCGGTTACGGAGGCCGGGAATCCTCGCCCGGCAAACGGGAGAGACGCTCGTCGTTCATCGCACATGCTAGTAAAACATTTAAACTGAAAACAATTCGATTCTATGCCAAAGAAAATTGCGCTCCGATTGGTGTCAATCCTATTGTGTCTCTCGCTCACACCCAAGGTTTTCACGCAGGCTGGCGTACCAGCCTCGGGGAGTACAACAGTTCCCGTCCCGCAAACGGCAGTGGTTAAGGTTTGTACGTCATGCATCCGCGCGCACGAAGAATTTCTCGCTTCGGACGCAATGCAAGGGCGGGGAAGCGGCACGCATGACGAACTGATAGCCGCGACCTACATCGCGTCGGAGTTGCGGCAGTACGGTATTGAACCGGCCGGAGATAATGGTGGATACATTCAGAGCGTCCCTACCATTCAGCGAAAAATAACTTCTGCGCCTCAATTGACAATCCTGCCGGCCTCAGGCGACCCACTTAACTGGACCTACGGTAAGGAATTCGTGGTGGCATTTCTGACGCAACCAGAATTTTCCGGACCACTGCGTAAGCTGAATGCGGACCAGGTTCAAAAGTTAGGGAATCCAAAAATCGAAACTGGTGCAGTCGTATTGATCACCGGTTCCGATGAGAACAAACAAACGCGGGCGGTGCTCTCAGCGGCTTCTGAAGGCGCTGCTGCAGTGCTCATGCTGGCCCGAGACCAAGAACTGAAGAGTTTTGATAATGCCAGCGACAATGGACCCAAGCTGTCCGACCGCCTGAAGGAAGAATCCGCTTCCGGTCTTCCAGATATGAGCGCCAATGTTCTCGAACTGAACCACAACGCCTTCCAGACGCTGGCGCAGATGCCAGAGGGCGCGACGCTCCGCTTCGTCGCTCCGTCGTCCGACGAAGAGGGCAACACCTGGAACGCAGTGGGCATTCTGCGCGGCAGCGATCCATTGCTGCGGCAAGCCGCGATTCTGTTTTCAGCGCACCTCGATCACCTTGGAATTGGAAGACCCGTCAACGGCGACAACATTTACAACGGCGCGGACGACGACGCGTCCGGCACCACCGCGGTTTTGGAGATAGCGCGCGTGCTGGGGCAGGGACGGCGGCCGCGCCGCACTGTGATTTTTGCACTGTTCGGCAGCGAAGAAATGGGTGGGCTGGGTTCGACGTATTTCCGCCAGCATCCGCCTCTGCCTTTGAAATACATAGCCGCCAATCTCGAATTCGAAATGATTGGCCGGGCTGATCCCGCGGTGAAAAGCGATACGCTCTGGCTAACTGGCTGGGGGCGTTCGAATCTCGGTCCGGCCCTGGCCGCGCACGGTGCGCGGTTGGTGCGCGACCCGCATCCGGCGGAAGATTTTTTTGCGCGCTCGGATAATTATGTGCTAGCGAAAAAGGGTGTCGTCGCGCAGACCATATCCAGCTACGGCTTACATCACGATTACCACCAGCCCAGCGATGATTTGGCGCACTTGGATTTTAAGCACATGGACGCTGCGATTGGATCGCTGCTCGCGCCCGTGGAGTGGTTAGTAAATTCCAGCTTCACACCAAAGTGGAATGCAGGCGGACAGCCGTAGAACCATTTTGGAGAACGCGCGTCTTTCGCCCGTTCAGCCGGGCGAGGATGCCCGGCCTCCATTAGTTTGTTCTTTTGGCCCGAGTGATCTTCTCGTCGATTGGCTTGCGGCCGGCGAATCCCTCAGTAGTATCGTGCCAGTGAGTGATTGATTGTTCGCCCAGTCTCCAGCACAGCAGAACAACGTGGCCGTCAACTTTGCAAGGGAAGTCGAGTAATCCGATGTCAAGATCTTTTACCTGAACGCCCGTGGCATCAATCTCCGCCAGTGCATCTTTCACGCGCGGTATAGCCTTTTCGCGTTCCGCTTTGCGGCGCGCCATCTGCACGACATTAACCAGAAGGCCGCCTTGCAGAAAAACGCGATGGGCAAGCTCTTGCAGCTCAGTGTCCACGGCCTCGATCAGCTTCTTGCCGTCAATGGCAGTTCGTAGCAGCGACTCCAGCACCGGCAGGAGAGATTGGGCTTCTTCAAGGATAAAAGTTCGGTCAGACATATGGGGCGTTTCTATTCTAATTCATTCGGGCTGCAGGTCGTTAGTCGTTGGTCGTTGGCCAATAACCTTATCGCGTGCGGCCCATCGAAGGGTCAGATGTGGCGGCGGTATTGACATCAATATGCAAGTGCTTCGCCACGTCGATGCCTGGCGGATAGCAGTTTCCATCTGGATTGTAGCGGGGGCAGCTAGCGGCAACAGCGGGCCGCTTCGGCGATTGCGCGAACTGCCACACACCTGCAAAGTCAATGCCGCTGTCAGCGGGACGCGGCGCTCGCTTGGGAAAAGCGCATCCGGGCGAAGGCGGACAGGCATCGTTCGTGACCCAGAACTCAATCTTTCTCGTGCCTGCATTTTGGCGGATGTCATCGGCCGTAACGATGTCTTCACCGCCTTCCTTGGCAGCGGAGATCCCCGAACAATAAATCCCCGCGCGGAATGAGCCTGCTGTCACTCCATCGACCCAGGCAAAAATATAAGCTTTCTGTTCGGGCAGCATGCGGCCCCCTTGTTCCTGGTCAAGAAAAATAATGGTCTTCGCGGGAAAGCCCTCGCGACGCGCGGCTGCCACAGCTTTCTGCGCATCGGACTTGCCCAGTTTGCTCGCATATGAAACCGACTTAAGTTCGTCAAACAAGCGACCGTTGAACAGCACCAGAAACCCGAATCCCGCACCTTGCAGTCTTAACCGTTTGCCACTCCATGTGTTGGTGGTTGCGCTCGGCGGAAGATTCAGCCAGTAACCGGTATAAAAAAACGTCTGCCGAAAGACCTTGAGATTTTCATCTCCGGGATAATTATTGCGGTCGAAACCGAGGTATGCCGGAGCGTCAGAGCCGGAATGAGACTGAGCAATGGCAGTTGGAACCAAAGTGATCGCAGATGCAGCCAACATTAGGGCGCACACTACTTGTCTTAAAAACATGTGTCAGTTGTAGCTCAGGTGGACTGTATTGCGAAAGAAACAAATTCGTTAAACGGAGTGAGCACTTGTCATCCCGACCGAAGCGAGGGATCTAGGTCTCCTTAGACTGCACTACGGATGCCCGTCTTCGCAGGCAAAACCCGGATCCCTCGCTGCGCTCGGGATGACAGTTCGTACTGACCGCTATCCCCCAATATGCACCATGGTCCTCGACGCCGGGACGAAATCGGCCTCGCCGATGTGGTGGCGCTCTTCTTTTCTCTGCACCACTCCGCGAATGAAGTGCACCACGTCTTCGTCTGAAGCGCCGCGTCGCATTAGTTCGTGCAGGTCGTGATCCCAAACCGAAAACAGGCAAGTGCGGATCTTGCCATCGCAAGTGATGCGGATGCGGCTGCAGTGTCCACAAAAAGGATGCGAAACCGGAGCGATGATTCCAATTTCACCGATGCCATCATCAAAGTGATAGCGACGTGCGGTTTCGCTGCGTGCGTGGGGAATTTCGACTAGCGGCCGGTATTCGGCCATGCGTTCAACAATTTCGTCGAGCGTAACCACCGTAGCTGGAGACCAGCTTCGATCTTCTGCCAACGGCATAAATTCGATGAAGCGGACGACGACACCTTCTTCGCGGGCAAACATTCCGAAAGGAATGATCTGATCTTCGTTGAAGCCGCGCATCAGCACACAATTGACTTTTACTGGCCACAATCCTACGCGACGCGAAGCGCGGATGCCGGCCAGCACGTGGTCGTATCCATTAGAGACGCGCGTAATGCGGGCGAAGCGATCAGGATCGACCGCATCCATGCTGACGGTGATGCGATTGAGGCCAGCAGCTTTCAGTGGCTTTGCCATATCAGAGAGCAGATGACCATTAGTAGTTATTGCAAGATCAAGCTCTGCGCCATCGGCGGCGCGAAGCTGCGACAGTTCGTGAACAAAGTCCACCACACCATTCCGCAATAGCGGCTCGCCACCAGTCAGCCGGATTTTATTTATGCCCAGGCCAACGAATATTCGCGCCATTCGTAGGTAGTCGGCAAATGGCAAATCACCGTAGAGCGCGCCTTCATTACCGGTGCGGCAGTAGACACACTTGTAATTGCAGCGGTCGGTAATCGAGATCCGCAGATCGGTGATGGGACGCCCGAATTTGTCGGAGAGAATCATGGCCGTTGGTCCTAGTCGCTGGTCGATAGTCTTTGGTCGTTGGCCAGCCTGTCGGTGGAGGTTTTTGCAAACGACCAACGACGATCAACCAACGACTATTTCTGGAAAGAAACGCAGGCGGGAGTATTCCAGCGGGCGCTTCCTTTCCAATGTGCTCCTCGCGAAGCACGGGAGGCGCGGAAGTTTCCATCCGCGCCCTTCGGGAAAGTGTGGCGCGGACATTCTTGTCCGCGAACTCTATCCCTCGCCACCCCAGCCAGGGTATGCCCAAAGGCCAAGGCGGTCGGAAACTGGTCTTCAATTATAGATGCAGAATGGTAATCGAAGACATACTAAAACTTGGCAGGCTGCGCGAGTGCTTTTTGAATCGCCGCTTCGGCCAGTGGCGCCATGAACTTGTAACCGGCCATGTTGGGATGCAGGCCGTCGTCGGCAAGCTCACGCTTCAGGAGGCCGTGGTCGTCGACCGTGGCGCCGAAATAGTCGAGATAGATGCAGTGGTTCGCATCGCAGTACGTCTTCAGCCAGCGATTCAGTTCCAGAATTTTTTCCGGCGGACGCTGGGCAAATAAATCCTGGGAGCGGGGCGTGTAGTTGTGCACCGGCAGAACCGATGAAAACACTACGTGGATGTCGTGCGCCCGCGCCAACTCCGCCATGGAAGCATAGTTGGCTTCGATGTCTTCCAGCCGCATGGGCCCAGTATTGCCCGCAATGTCATTCGTGCCCGCTAGAATGACGATCACCTTCGGCTGCAGATCGATCACGTCCTGGCGAAAGCGCACCAGCATCTGCGGCGTGGTTTGTCCGCTGATGCCGCGATTGATGTACGGTTTACCGGGAAAACATTCATCCAGCTTCCAAAGGTCGGTGATGGAATCGCCGAAGAACACGACGCGTTTCTCTGCCGCTGCCGGCAGCTTCAAATTCGCATTCGCATCGCGATAACGCGCCAGTTCGCCGAAGTCATCCTTCAGCGTCGCGAATTTCGACTCACGCCAGCGTTGCAGTGATTGCTGAGCTGAGGTCGGGGCCTGCTGGGCGAAAACGTGGCACGAGCAGAGCGCAAGAAAAACAATTCCTGGGATTCGCAGCAAGCCAGTTTTCACGCAGCTTCCTTATGCAGGCTTTCAGTTCTAGCGCTACATTCCGTCATAATTAGGCCCGCCACCGCCTTCCGGCGGGACCCACGTGATGATTTGATACGGGTCGGCGATATCACACGTCTTGCAGTGGACGCAGTTCGAGGGATTAAGGCTGATAGTCTTGCCATTCGGTTGTTCGGCGTCCTCCACCATTTCGTAAACGTTGGCGGGACAGAAATTCTGGCACGGGTTGCCGTATTCCTTTATGCAGCGAGCGTTGCAGATGTTCGTATCGTGAATAACAAGGTGCGCAGGCTGATCTTCCTCATGCTTCGTGCCCGAGTGATAAAGGTCGGTGAGCTTATCGAAAGTAAGCTTGCCGTCACCTTTCGCGGGGCCGAGCAAATGCGCTTCGTCGCCTCCGTCGGGTGGCAACTCGGAAAGCTTCTTGATGTGCTGATGGCCGGCCGTGCCAAAGTATCGATCGCGCAGCCCCCGGCCGCCTGTGAATTGCTGAATTCCAGCGTGGAACAAACCCGCAAAGAATCCATTTTCGAATCCCTGATGAAAATTGCGGACTTTCCAAAGCTCCTCTTTGATCCAGCTTGATTCAACTCTCTTCTGAAATCCGCTCAGCATAGCTGCGGAAAAATCATCTTTCTTTAGTGCCTCGAAAGCCGTTTCCGCCGCCAGCATTCCACTCTTGATCGCCAGATGAATTCCTTTGAGGCGTTGCGAGTTGAGGAAGCCGGCAGAGTCGCCAAGAATCATCCATCCATCGCCTGCGACCGGCGGAATCGCCCACCAACCGCCGTAAGGCAGCGACTTCGCGCCATAGCGGATCATCTTGCCGCCTTCAAGCAACTTCGCCACGAAAGGATGCTGCTTGAAATCCTGCAAAACGTGCTGCGGATCCAGGCGCGGGTCTGGGTAATCGAGGCCAGTGACAAATCCGAGCGAAACGACGTTGTCTTTTCCTCCATAGATCCATCCCCCGCCGTATTCTTTGGTCGTCAGCGGCCAGCCCATGGTGTAAATCACTTCGCCCGCCGCGATGCGGCCTGAAGGAACTTCCCACAACTCTTTTATGCCTTGACCGTAAGTCTGCGGATTGCTGTTCTTGGCAAGATTAAATTGTGTGATCAGCTGTTTGGTTAACGATCCCCGCGTGCCTTCCGCCAGAATGACCACTTTCGCTCGCAGGTCGTAGCCCGGCTCGAAATTCGACTTGGGCTGATTCATTTTGTCCACACCTTTATCGTCGGTGCGGACTCCAGAGACGCGCGGGCCATCGAACAGCAACTCTGATCCGGCAAAGCCAGTGAAAATTGTTATGCCCGTCTCTTCAACTTTGCTGCCGAGCCATTTCACAAATCGATTGAGCGAGATGACATAGTTGCCGTGATCGCGGAGCGGCGGAGGCGTAATGGGAAACTTGAATTTATTTTTCTCGGTAAGAAAATAAACTGCCTCTTTGGTGACCGCGGCGTCGAGCGGAGCTTCTTTCTCGAAGCCAGGCAGCAACTCACGCATAGACCGCGGATCAAGCAGCGCGCCGGAGAGACAGTGCTGGCCGACTTCGCGAGCCTTTTCCAGCACGTAAATGTTTTCTTTGCTCAGCGGGGAATCAGGATTCTTCGAATTGTGCTCGTCAATGAGCTGAGAAAGACGCAAGGCACACGCCATGCCAGCCGGGCCACCGCCGACGATGACCACATCGGCGGGCATCTGGGGACGCTCAATACCTTCGATCGGTTTGCGGAAAATCAGCATTTTGTTAATTGTTTACTCAAACAATGTCAGCATAGGAAGTTTAGCGGTTCGCCAGACTTGCTATCTCGCCCAAGCCGAGCAACCTTTGGTCCGCCGTCACCAGAGTTAACTTCAGAACCTTGGCGGTAGCCGCCAGGAACCGATCTGCGGGATCAGCATGAGGCAAGGAGAGCGCGAAGCCAGTTCGAACAATTTCCTGAGTTAGCGGCGCTTCTCGAAGTTGATCAGCGGCGCGCTCGACCCAGGCCAGTGGATCGCCGACTCGAATGCGGCCCTTTTGCATCAGCGCGAGAGCCTCCCAGACACTGACTGGAGACAGCCAGAGATCGTTGTCACGGTTCGACAACTCCCGTGCTGCGCCCTTTCCTATGCGCTTCGGATCCAATTTGCTCCAAATCCAGATATGAGTGTCGAGAAGCAGGTTCAATCGCGGTAGGCCTCGATGTCTTCCAGGTCGATGACTGGGGAGACGATATCACCAACGATTTCAGCGGTCCCGACCATGTCCCCCAAAAACTTCCGCTTGCGGTCGGGCCCGGCCGGAATGACTTCCGCAACTGGACGGCCATGACGCGTAATCCGCAGAGGCTGGCGTGTTTTGTGCACTCGTTCAATCAGGCCAAGACACTTGGCTTTAAACTCCGAGATGGAAACATCATTCATGACCACTATTCTATCTATGGTCAATAAAATGGTCAATACGTAACTCTTTATCCGAAGCCCGGCCCGCAAGCGGATGAGGCCGATCTATCCGCCTGCCTTTACCTTCTTCACTTCTTCGATCAGAGGCGGCACAATGTCGAACAGATTTGCCACCACCGCGTAATCGGCGATCTCGAAGATTGGTGCTTCTGAATCTTTGTTGATCGCAATGATGGTGCGTGAACCTTTCATGCCGACAATATGCTGAATGGCGCCGCTGATGCCGAGCGCCAAATAAAGCTTGGGCGCGACCGTTTGGCCGGAGGAGCCAATCTGCCGATCCATGGGCAGCCAGCCAGAATCGCAAATCGGACGCGAAGCGGCTAGTTCTCCGCCCAGGGCTTCGGCAAGCTGCTTTGCCAGTTCGATATTTTTTTGCTCTTTGATTCCGCGGCCAACCGAAACGATAATCTCGGCCTGAGTTAAGTCAACCGCCTGTTTCGCCTCTTTGAAAACTTCTTGCGGCTTATTGCGGACAATTCCATCCGCTATCTCTGCATTTACTGTCTCGACCGGTGCGGCGCTCGCTCCGGTTTCCGCTTTATCTCCGCGAAAAGCTCCATTTTGGAAAGTGACGAACCAAGGCGCATCGCTAGTGAAACTGACGTCGGCCGCGAGCTTTCCCTGAAACATCTGGCGTGTGAAAACTAACTTGCCTTCGCTCTTGTAACCGATGCAATCCGTGATGGCGCTGCGCCCCATGGCCGTAGCCAGCTTGGGAATGAAATCGCGCACCTGATAGGTATGCGGCATCAGCACAAGCTTCGGCTGCTTTGATTCGATGAACTGCTTGAGCGCGGACGAGAACGCGTCCGGGGTGTAAGGCTCAAGCTTCGGCGACTGAATGGCGTAGACCTTCGCCACTTTCTTGGCAGCAACTTCATTGGCGAGATTCGCCACGTCAGCGCCGAGGACCGCGGCCTCCAGCGCCCAGCCAGTCTCAGCAGCGAGCGCTTGCCCAGCAGTGATGGTCTCCCAGGAGACACGGTTCAGTTTGCCTTCGCGTTGTTCGACGATAACTAAAATTGTGTCAGGCATAAGTGCGGCTTCTAGCTCCTAGCTTCTGGCTCGGCCCATGGGGCTGAATGCAGTTACAGCACTCGTACTTCATTGCGCAGTTTGTCCACCAACTTCTTGGCGACTTCGCCGGCTGAACCTTCAAGGAATTCTGTGTTCTTGGTTTTCTGCGGCACGTAGAGCCGCTCGATTTTCTGCAAGTTGCCAGTTACCGCTGACTGCACCTCGGCCATTGCGACCTTGCGCAGAGGCTTGTTTTTGGCCTGCTTGATGCCAATCAGCGTGGCATAACGCAATTTGTTGATGCCAGACTGGATGGTCAGCACTGCAGGCAGCGGCATGTCCACAAATTGAAAGTATCCGGCCTCAAGCTCGCGCTTCACGCGTATTCCGGAATCCTTCTTCTCAATTTGCATAATGATCGTCGCGTGAGGCCAGCCGAGCAACTCCGCTAACACGACTCCGGTCTGCGCATATCCGTAATCGTCAGATTGCAAGCCGGTAAAAATTAAGTCGAACTTTTCATCCTTAATCGCGGATGCAAACGCGCGGGCGGTGTTCAGCGCGTCCAACCCAACGAATGCATTGTCTTCGAGATGAATCGCGCGATCAGCGCCTTTGGCTAGAGCTTCGCGCAACACCTGTTGTGCGCGCGCCGGCCCGGAGGTTATGACTACAACTTCTCCACTGTGCTTTTCTTTTTGCCGCAATGCCTCCTCGAGTGCATAAGCATCAGGCTCATTGACCTCGTAAGAAACGTCCTCGCGGATCCAGGCACCCGATTCGTTTAGCTTCAGTGGCGCATCCTTCTGCGGCACCTGCTTCATACAGACCAGAATTTTCAAGCGAAAGCTCCTCGTGTACAGCTAGAGAGACATGAGCCGAGACGTTGCCAGCAACGTCTCTACAGAAACAGAAACAGAAACACTCTATTCTGTAAACACCACCGACTGCACTCCAGAGATTTCGAAGCGTTTGCGGCAGCGCATGTTCTTGCAGGCCATCATGTCGTCTCGGCGCAGCATATAGGATTTGGCTTTGGCGAAGCGGGCGCGGTCGCGGTCGTCGGCGCGGCCGGGGATTTGCTTTTTCTTGGTGCGCACCAGCCAACTGATCTCGTACTCCGCAGTCTGCTGGCAGTGCGGACAGTTCAGGGTTGCCAATTTCTTTTCCGGACGTTCGTCGAAAAACTCGCGCTCTTCCATAGATCGTTGCCCCGGCAATTCCATCATGCCGGCTGAATTCGCTTTTTATTATTGCACGTCATTGCACGATGAGCTATGGCAAGATGGTAGCGATGGCGAAGAAGAAGCCGAAGCGATTCACTGCAGTCGAAGCCGTAAAGACGATGGCGCGAGCGCAAATCGGGGCACCGCCTGCGTCGAAGGTAGTTCCCAACCGCAAGAAGAAATCAGAGAAACACAAACCTACGCTCGAGAAATTTCTGGCAGAGCGGGAGTGAGCCGTTAGTCTACGGCGTTGTGGTTGGGCAGCTCGTAGCGGTTCCGTCTACAGTGACGCTCATCGTGCCGGTGATTTCGTTTCCCTTAGGACTGTTCGTTACCAGGCTTGCATTGATGGGGGTCACTCCGCAAGCCACATTCGGACTCACAATGCCGGTACTCGTGACCTGCGCGACCTCAACTATATTCGACGTCCACGTAACCTGAGTGGTGATATCTTTCGTTGCCGGCGGATGAACGTAAGTGCCCATCGCCGTCAGTTGAGCAAACAGCGCAGGGTCAGCCGAGCCGAAGACAACCGTTGCTGGGTTTATCGTGATCCCCACGAGCTGCTGGCCAGTTCCGCAACCGGGAACGAACAGGGCTATGGAGCAAATCAGGAGTAATCCAAGCGTTTTTCGAATCATGCCGTTTTCCCGGACGCCAGCCTTCAGAATCTCAGGGAAAACGTCAATTTATTAGAAGAACGTGCAAAAATCAATAGCTACTTGGGCGCTCTCTCTATCGTTTCCGACTTATTTTTCCGACCGCTTTGCCCACGAACTCGGCGAACTGCCTCACATCCTGTTCGGTCGTGTCGAAGGAGCACATCCAGCGCACCAAAGAGCGGTCCTCGTCCCAGACATAGAAGAAGTAGCGCTTTTGCAACTCTGCGATTGCGGCACGCGGGATTTCCGCGAACACTCCGTTGGCTTCTACTTTGTAGACAATCTTCACGTTCGGGATTTTGTTGATTTCTTTTTGCAGCAACTGGGCCATTCGGTTGGCGTGCTCGGCGTTTTTTCTCCATAAATTGTTCGGGAGCAATGCCTCGAATTGAGCTGAGATGAAGCGCATCTTGGAAGCTAGTTGCATCCCCTGTTTGCGTAGATAAAGAAAGTCGCGGCTAAACTTCTTGTTGAAGAAGACGACAGCCTCCGCGCCCATAGCCCCATTCTTCGTCCCACCAAACGACAGAATGTCAACGCCCAAATCCCGCGTAGCTTCCCGCAGGTCGAGGTCCAGGGCGACGGCTGCATTGGCAATCCGCGCGCCGTCCATGTGCAAAAACATATTGCGATCGTGAGCGAAACGGGCCAACTCGCGGATCTCGCGCGGCGTATAAACGGTTCCCATCTCGGTGGCTTGCGTGATCGAGATAACGCGTGGCTGCACGTGATGCTGGTCGCCAATGCCATGGTAAGCATGGCGGACCGACTCAACAGTGAGCTTGCCGTCAGCCGTGGGAATCGGAATCAGTTTGCAGCCGGTGAATTTCTCCGGCGCCCCGCATTCATCGGTGTAGATATGCGCCGCCTCGGCGCAAATCACCGCGTGGTATGACTCCGTTAGAGATTTCAAGCTAAGACAATTTGCCGCCGTTCCGTTGAACACGATAAAAACTTCAACATCAGCGCCAAAGTGTTGTCTGAATTTTCGCACCGCCGCTTCGGTATAACGATCGTCTCCGTACCCGACCACATGCCCGCGGTTGGCGGCGGCGATAGCCTGCAAGATTTTGGGGTGGATGCCGGCATTATTGTCGCTGGCAAAGCTGCGAACAGGTTTCATAGCATGAACACTGTAGCAGAGAGGAACTCTCTTAAATGGAGGAGGGTCCTCTGAACCGTCCAGCCGGGCGAGACGGCCGGCCTCCGCTGGCTTATAATTTCGGCATCTTCATGATGCGTAATGTCCTCTGGTTAGTTTTGGTGCTTTCGGTATTCGTGTCTGCGCAAAGCACTCCCGCGAAACTCGCGCTGCCTAAATTCGAAGACGTTGCCAAACAAGTTGGTCTGACCGTCTCTCACATTTCGTCGCCAGACAAGCGCTACATCGTCGAATCAATGAGCGGAGGCGTCGGCCTGATCGATTGCGACAACGACGGCAAACTCGACATCATCACGGTGAACGGTTCCACGGTCGACCGCTATAAACAGGGCGGCGACCCAATGATCACGCTCTATCACCAGGACGAAGGTTTTAAATTTACCGATGTCACCAAAACCGCCGGACTGACGCGCAAAGGATGGGGCATGGGCGTGGCCGTCGCTGATTACGACAACGATGGTCTCCCGGACATTTACGTAACCGGGTATGGCGGCAACGCGCTGTATCATAACCTGGGGAACTGCAAATTTGAAGATGTTACAGAAAAAGCAGGGGTGGCAGCGGGAGGCTTCAGCACCGGCGCGGCTTGGGCCGATTACGATCGTGACGGCTACGTGGATTTGTTCGTCGCGCGCTACGTTCACTTTGATGTGAACAAACTGCCCGACTTCGGGAAGAATGAAAAAAACTGTAGCTTCAAGGGAATTCCGGTGCAGTGCGGACCGTGGGGCATGCTCGGAGAAACTGACTTGCTCTTTCACAATCGCGGCGACGGAACCTTCGAAGAAGTTTCCAAAAAGGCGGGCGTCGACGATCCCGACAAATATTACGGTCTGGGAGCAATCTGGGGCGATTACGACAATGACGGCTGGCCCGATTTATACGTGGCTAATGATTCCGGTCCCAATTATCTCTATCACAATAAACACGACGGTACGTTTGAAGAAGTCGGAATGCTGGCGGGCGCGGCCGTGAGTGGCGATGGCTCCGAGCGCGGCAACATGGGCGTGGACTGGAGCGATTACCTGCACGAGGGCAGGCTCTCTATGTTCGTCACTACGTTTACCGAACAGCCCGACAGCCTCTATCACAATTTGGGGGCGCAAGGATTTTCCGAAGCAAGTTACGCAGCCAAACTAGCGAAGCCCACATATAACCCGGTCGGTTGGGGCACGGGATTTTTTGATATGGACAACGATGGTTGGCCGGATCTGTTCGTTGCTAACGGACACGTGTATCCGCAAATGGATCAGATCCAGGGTGCTCCACCTTATCGCCAACCCATGCTGCTTTTCCGTAACCATCACGACGGCACTTTTGAAGATATTTCCAGCCTGCTCTCCGGAATTCCTGATGCGTCGAGACGGGGCGCAGCGTTTGGCGATCTTAATAATGATGGGAATATTGACATCGTCGTAATGAACACGGGAGAGCCGCCAACCTTGCTGCTGAATAAAGGCGGAAATACAAATCATCGCGTGCTATTTAAGTTGGTCGGCACAAAGAGCAACAAGATGGCAATCGGCGCGAGAGTAACCGTCAGAGCAGGGAAGTTGGTGCAATTGGATGAAGTCCGCGCTGGAGGCAGTTACCTTTCGCAGAACGATCCGCGCTTACACTTCGGCCTCGGCAGCAACGCCAAAATGGACGAAGTTGAAATCAAATGGCCAAGCGGCAAAGTTGACTCACTTCACAACGTCCCAGCGGATTTCATCTATACGATCAAAGAGGGCGAAGGCATTAACCAGAAAGTTCAACTTCCTTCCATGTAGGCGAGGACGCCCGCGTCTACATGATGCGAGTATTATGTAAGTCGCCGCGAAGCCATCATGCTGCCCTTCAAGCTGATTTACAGCGACGATTATTATCTTCCCATCGGAGCGCACGTTTTTCCCGCCGAAAAGTATCGACGAATTCATGACCGGTTACTGCAAGCGGGAGTCGCCGAAGCCTCTGATTTTGTCTCGCCGCAACCCGCATCCGATGCTGATATTCTGCTCGTGCATACGCCTCAGTATGTGCACAAACTGAAGACAGGCACGCTGTCTGCGCGTGAGGAGCTGGAGTTGGAGGTTCCGTATTCGCCGGAACTAGTAAAAGCTTTTTGGATGGCGGCGGGTGGTTCAATTCTCGCGGCTGATTATGCTTTGCAGAATCGGGTAGCATTTAATATCGGCGGGGGATTTCATCATGCCTTCCCTGACCACGGCGAAGGCTTCTGCATGATTCACGACGTGGCCGTCGCCATTCGCCGCATGCAGCGTGATAAAAAAATCACTCGCGCCATGACCGTGGATTGCGACGTGCACCATGGCAACGGTACAGCCGTGATCTTCGCTGCTATGCGCTCCCCAGCCGGGCCGCTGCCGTCGACTTCTGCGTCGACTCTGGCTTCTCCTGCCGCGACGAAGCCACGCCCTAGATTTTCCGGGGACGTCTTCACCATCTCACTGCACCAGGAAAATAATTACCCGATGTGGAAGCCGCCATCTTCTATTGATGTGGGTTTGCCCGATGAGATTGGCGACGACGATTATCTTGCGTGGCTCGACAATGCGCTCAGCTCTGGGCTGCGCCAGTTTGAGCCTGAGTTAATCTGTTACGTAGCAGGCGCCGACCCTTATCGCGAGGACCAACTGGGAGGCTTGTCGTTAAGCATTGAAGGACTGAAACGCCGCGACGAACTTGTTTTCACTGTCGCCCGCGCCCGCGAAATTCCAGTGATGGTAACCTTTGCCGGCGGCTACGCGCAAAAGGTGGAAGATACGGTGACCATCCATTGCAACACGGTGATCGCGGCGAGCGAGACGTTCGCTGCGCCGTGAACCTGGCTTAGGGTCTTGTTGTTGCTTCCGGCTCAGCCTCGACCGTGACATCGACCTTGACACCCTGTTTCAGGTGCACTTCATTTCCGTTTTCGTCGGTCAGATTATTTTCGATCCGAAGTTCTTTGTACAAATGGTCGGCGCCTTCCACGGCAATCTGCGCCTTTTCCGGAGCGTTCGGATGCGGAGGTTTGATGATTTTCTCGACAGTTCCGGGCAGAGTGGCACTCGGCTTTGGGGTCATACGGTGTCCTTTAAGGTGAGCTAGTGGGAACAGTGTAGCATGTGAATGCGCGGTTCGTCGCGCACTTCGTGCCGGCGCGGCTTTATAGTTTGTTGACAATTCCGTTTCCCGACCCCATCGCCTGAACAGACGGCGGAAAAACTATCGACTCGTATCAGGGTATGCCCTGAGGCACCGTAAGTCCCCCGAAAATGGGTTTGGCTTCAGCCGCTGGCGTTCCAGTTCCTCGTGTGAGCGCCAATTTTCCGCAGCCTCTGCAAGCATTAGAGAGGCCTCGTTACGGCTCGGCTATAAAGCCGAGCCCTGATACGAATCATATTCTTTCAGCATTCTGTTTAACTGAATGCGTCCCTGTCACGAAGGTATTTGTATCCGACACTGTTAAAATAAACTTTGAGCCGCATAAATTCCTATGTTTGAGAATCTTTCAGAAAAACTTCAACGTGCGTTTAAGACCCTTCGGGGTCAGGCTGTCCTTAATGAAGAGAACATGCAGGAGGCGCTGCGGGAAATCCGTCTCGCTTTGCTTGAGGCTGACGTTAACTTCAAAGTCGTAAAACAACTGATCGATCACATTCAGGAAAAGGCTGTCGGACAACAGGTAGCGACGGCTCTGTCGCCGGGCGAGCAGGTTATCAAAATCCTTCGCGACGAGTTGATTGAAACTCTTGGCCGGGATACCGCACGACTCAAATTCGCCTCCCAACCGCCAACCGTCGTGCTGATGGCCGGTTTGCAAGGTTCGGGTAAGACCACCACATCCGGCAAGCTGGCAAACTGGCTTAAGAATGGTGGGCACCGACCGTTATTGGTCTCAGTGGACGTGTACCGCCCTGCTGCACGCGAACAACTCAAGGTAGTCGCGCAAGCGATCAAGGCGAATATTTACGAAGGCGCAAACGTTGAAGCCAATACCGCGACAGTTGAGCGCCTGGCCAAAGAAGCACGCCGCGAGGCCATCAACACAGGTTCCGACGTGCTGATCGTCGATACTGCCGGACGGCTTCACATCGACGACCAACTTATGGAGGAGATGCAATCGCTGAAGCGATTGCTTAATCCGCAAGAAATTTTGTTTGTCGCAGACGCGATGACCGGGCAAGATGCGGTCAATTCCGCCGACGAGTTCCATAAGAAGCTTTCGCTGACCGGTGTGGTGCTGACGAAAATGGATGGTGACGCGCGTGGTGGGGCGGCGCTATCCATTCGACAAGTTACGGGTCAGCCGATCAAGTTTATCGGCGTGGGCGAAAAATATGATGCGCTCGAACCTTTTCATCCCGATCGCATTGTGTCGCGCATCCTTGGCATGGGCGATATTCTTTCGCTGATTGAAAAAGCCGAACAGAATGTCGATAAGAAAAAAGCTCAGGAAATGGCCAGCCGAGCCCTTTCCGGCGACGGGTTTTCGCTCGAAGATTTTCGCGATCAACTACGCCAGGTAAAAAAAATGGGATCGCTGCAGAGCCTCATGGGGATGTTGCCAAGTATCGGCCCCTTTGCCGGATTGCAGAAGCACGCGGATAAGATCGATGAAAAGCAAATCAACCGTGTCGAGGCCATTATCAACTCAATGACGGTTCACGAACGCCTTCATCACGAGGTAATCAACGGCAGCCGCCGCAAGCGCATTTCGCGAGGCTCCGGCACCAGCGTGCAAGAAGTCAATAATCTGCTACGGCAGTATGCGCAGATGCGCAAAATGTTTAAGCAGATGGGAAAGGCTAGCTTCGCACGCAAATTCGCTGGAATGAAAATGCCGGGAATGTAAGGGCTTGAATTAGCGCTTTAATTCGTCGTTAGTTCATCAAGGCGAGCATTCTGCGGATGGAAAGTGCGGTCTGGCGGATCTCGTCAGCGTCGGAGGCGTCTGGCGACATTTTCAAATATTGTTCGAAATCTTCGGCTGCGCTCGAAGCTTGGCCAAGGCTGTAGCGCAGCATCGCTCGTTGCTTCACGTCATCGGGTGATCGCGGATAAATCACAAGCACCAGATCGACCAGCGGCAAGGCCTTGCGGAAATTGCGCGCGGACATGTGAACGGTTTTGAGGTTGTTCAATATGCGGGTCAGAATCTGGCGCCGGCTCACGGCAAATAAAAACTCCGGACGCAGCGTCATCTGGCCTGCATAAATTTCGTCGAGACGGCGCTGGCAATCTTGCGGGCTAAGAATATCTCCGCCATTGAAACAATCGACCAGTGTTTCGCGCCCGTCAATGTCGTAGTGCTTGAGCAGAAAATGTCCGGGCATGCCTACGCCGAATAATGGGAAGCCAAGGCGCCGGCCCACTTCCATGTAAATCAGTGCGAGTGTGATGGGAATGCCCAGCCCGCGGTCGAGCACATCATTAAGAAAGGAATTGCGAAGATCGTAATATTCGTCGCGGTTGCCCCGAAGTCCCGCCTCCTCGAACAGAGTGTGGTTGAGCGCGGCAATGGTCTCGGCGGCGTCGCCCACATCAGAAATTCGGCCCGCCGCTCTGCGGGCCAGGTCGTCGATACGAGCAACGTAGGAATCAATGTCCAGTTCCGGGTATTCCGTAAGCGCAATGGTCAGCGCGGCCCTGATCAAATCGATATCTTCGTCACCGACTTGAGGACCCACGAGCGCGGCGAAGGCCTCGGGAATCGCGGTCTGCCCTTGATTGCCCATAGTTTTATGCTAGCAGAAGAACGAAGGAATATCTGCCTGAGTGACCTGCCTGAAAGTCACAGAACTTTAGTTGTGATCCCGAGCAAAGCGAGGGATCTGGGTTCTTAGCGCGCCGGGCCAGAACCGAGATTCCTCGTCGCTTCGCTCCTCGGAATGACAGGGCAGGTTGGTTTATCGGAATGCCACAAGGTGGTTATCGCCGGAACAAGTTCTTAGCGATGAACAGCACATTCGCCGGCCGCTCGGCCAGACGCCGCATAAAGTATGGGTACCACTCCGTTCCGAACGGGATGTAGACGCGCATGCGCCATCCGTCGCGCACCAGGCTCTGCTGCAGATCGCGACGGATGCCGTGGAGCATCTGAAATTCAAAAGCGTCGCGTGAAATTCTTTCGCTGGTGGCGAATGCCTTGGCCTGATTGATGATCTTCTCGTCATGCGTCGCCAGGCCGTGATAAATCTTGCTCTTCATGAGAATCTTCATCAGCTTGACGTAATTCGCATCAACTTCAGACTTCGCTTGAAAAGCAATTTCAACCGGCTCCTTGTACGCTCCTTTGCACAACCGAATGCGAATCCCTTCGGCCAGGAGAGTCTGAACATCGCTTTCGGAGCGCCGCATGTAACTCTGGATCACTGCGCCCACGCATCCCTGATTGGCGGGTACGCGATGCAACTGGCGGACGAAATCCAGAGTCCGCTGGGTGTAGGGCGAGCCTTCCATGTCGACGCGCACAAAGTTACGCGGATTCATGGCAGCGGCCTTGGCCACCAGTTCGGACACAAGGTCGCGCGCCAGTTTCTCGTCCACATCGAGGCCCATGTGCGTGAGTTTCAGACTGATGTTGGCATTTAGCTTTTGCGCAGTGATGTCGTCCAACAGTTGGTGATAAAGCTGAGCGCTCGCCCTGGCCTCATCAGCGTTGGTTACATTTTCTCCAAGGTTGTCGATGGATACGCTGCAGCCCGATTGGTTGACGATGCGTGTCGCTCGCAACACGTCTCTGACCTGAGTGCCTGCAACGAAACGGCTGGAAAATTTCTGTCCGATGGAAGAGCGCTCAGCGACGGCGCGCAGTCTGGAACTCTCCGATAGAGAAATGAAGAGCGCCCTTAGCACCGAACGCCTACGCAGGGAGGGAAGATGGAGTTCTGACTAGCTTGCAGGCACATGAAGATCACAGAAATTTGTATCACAACTGAGGTGCCTGGGCGCGAAGTCGATCATGGGCGTGAAGTTTAGGAGGCTGTTGAAAATGTTTGGTTCGTATCAGGGCATCGCTTCAGCGATGCCACAATCGCCGAAGGAACAGCAGCGCCTTCAGGCGCTGCGGGAAAATGGCACGGGGAACGCCGAACCCAGCGCCTTGAAGCCGAATCCGCTTCACCGACCTACGGTATGCCCGAAGGCATACCCTGATACGAATCGAGATTTTTTCAGCCGCCTCTTCATACGCTACTGGTCGACCTGCTATTACGTCAGAAACATTTTATCCACGTAACACCATCGCCAGTTCTCGCCCGGCTCGAAGGATTGCATCACCGGATGCTTAGTCTGATGGAAATGTTTGGTTGCGTGCTTGTTCTTGGACGAATCGCAGCAGCCGACATGGCCGCAGATGAGGCACTCTCGCAAGTGAACCCACGTATCGCCCGTCTGCAGGCATTCCTTGCAGTCCTTGCCGCTAGGCTTGACGTCGCGAATTTCTATTACGTGTGGACAAGCTGCTTGTTCGTTCGGCATGCGTCACTCCGTGAAGCAATCTCCGCACGGGCTTGGACACCCGCGCCACACTATTCTTCCAGGAATTTTTCCACTTCCAGTGCGGCCATGCATCCACTTCCTGCGGCCGTAATCGCCTGGCGATAGCGGCGGTCCTGCACATCGCCGCATGCATAGACCCCGGGAACGCGGGTGAAGACGTTGTTCGTCGTCTTCAGATAGCCATCTTGATCCATATCGAGCTGGCCTTCGAACACCTTCGTGTTGGGAATATGTCCAATGCCGAGAAACAGTGCGCTGGTCGGGAAATCCCAGACTTTGCCGGTCTTAAGATTTCGCAGGCTCAGGCTGCTGACTTCCTTCTTGCTGCTGTCGTGCACGTCTTCAACCACCGTATCGAGTAGAAAGGAAATTTTCTCGTTGTGCTGGGCGCGCTCCAACATGATCTTAGAAGCGCGAAAATGCTCGCGGCGATGAATCACCGTGACCTTGGTGCCGAAGCGAGTGAGAAAAATCGCCTCTTCCATGGCAGAATCCCCGCCGCCGACCACGACGATTTCCTTACCCGAGAAAAAGAAACCGTCGCAGGTAGCGCAGGAAGAAACACCGTGCCCGATGAGTTGCTGCTCGTGAGGCAATCCTAACCAGCGCGCCGAGGCGCCACTCGCAATGATCAGCGTGCGGGTATTGACGACTTCGTGGCCTACATGCAGTTTGAACGGCTTCTGGCTGAAGTCAACGCTGGTCACGTGACCGTGCTTATATTCCGCCCCGAAGCGCGAGGCTTGCTTGCGCATGTTCTCTATCAACTCTGGTCCCTGAATGCCTTCAGGAAACCCGGGGAAGTTCTCTACCAATGTCGTAAGCGAAAGTTGTCCCCCGGGTTCGTGACCCTCCAACACTAACGGTTTCAAGTTGGCGCGCGCAGTGTACAGCGCGGCAGTGTGCCCGGCGCAGCCCGAGCCAACAACAACCACGTTGCGGATATCGTCCATAGATTAGATCTTTAGATTGCGAATTTCAGATTTCGGTTCAGCCCAGCCTTCCGGCTGATCTTCTACTGATTGCGGCAGCCCCAGAATCCGATTACTTATCTTCCGGCGTAGATTTCTCCGGCTCAGACTTTTTGGCGCTGTTCTTAGTTGGTGGTTTCGATTTAATTCCTGCGACCGAGTTGACCCGCGCTAGCTCTGCGGGAACCGTGGCTGGCGCAGCTAGAAGATTACGATAGTTGGTCACGATAGCGGTCGCGCTCTTGAACAACGGCTCGTAGGCGCTTTGGTCGGGCGTAGGATTCCCCTCGCTTCCGGTACAGCGGGCCAGCACCACCGACGACTTGCCAAAACGTTCCAGCTTGATCCGGCCCGCCGGAGTGTTCGTGCTGAGCATGGCTGCTGGTGTAGTTACAGAGGAGGCGTTGTCTTCAATCGCGACCTGCATGAGCTCTTTAGGATCGCGCACGTGGAAAATCAAAGTTTCCACCATATTCTTGGGATCCTGGCTGAACGAATACTGCACAGTGGAAAATGCCGATTGCGCCGGGAATTCGCGACGAATTCGCACCCACTCTGCGGTTCCGGAATCGGATGCGAGCTGCGTGTTCCCGCCGGTTTTAAGAAAATCCGGTTGTTCCTCGAGCATTGAACGCCCGCGATCGACCTCAAAGTCTGGGGTGAACGGCGGTTGCTTTGGAATGCGGGCCAACGCGGAAGCAATCTCCTGCTGTTCCTCGGGCGCTGGCGAGCACACATTCAGCATGTTCACTTTGACCTGCGGCTGTGAGGATTGTTGAGCATTGGCCGAAAAGACCGAGCTAATGCTAAGAAGGATTATCAAAAGGTTTCGCAGCACGAAGGCATTTTAGCAGGAGGCTTCGACCCAGGCCGCTATAGGCCTTCGACCGGTGGACCGGAGGTCAACTATCGCTTTAGGGTTTCGGGGCATCTTAACAATACAAAAACTCTGATTGCCGGACAATGCAAATTCGCGATATACTCCTCGCCGCCAGAGGTCCACTCCCTGGCGCTCTCTTTCCCCGGAACGTCCAAAACTGTGGAGGATACTCCCGTGTCGTCTAAGAATTTTCTGCAGACCCTGAAGGTAACGATCACCGTCGCAACCATAGCAATCGTTTTCGTGCCCGTACTTGGCGCGGCTCCAAAAGAAAAGGTGCTGCACGTTTTTAACGGCAGCGACGGAGCACAACCCGCGTCGACCCTCACCTTTGATAAGGCGGGCAATCTTTACGGCACGACTTTCGGCGGTGCTCACACGGACAACAACCTTTGCGGCCTGGGAGGTTGCGGCACCGTCTTCGACTAATGCCTACCTCGAAGGGCGGTTGGACGAGGAAGGTGCTTCACGCCTTCAGTGGCGGCAACGACGGCGCGGATCCGCAGGGCACCTTGGTGCTCGACGATGCAGGTAACGTTTACGGTACGACGTACCGCGGAGGCTCCAATGGAATGGGCGTAGTTTTCGAGTTGTCACCACATTCCGGCGCGTGGAAGGAAACTGTGCTCCATGCCTTCGCGGGTAGCCCGGACGGTGCAGGTCCTACCTCGGGCGTGATCTTTGATGGCGCGGGCAACCTCTGGGGCACTACCTCAGCAGGTGGCAGTGCGAGCGGGAGCGGCGGAACCGTATTCACGTTGACGCACACTTCCAGCGGCTGGACCGAAGGCTTAGTGCATAGCTTTCCCTTTGGCTGCGGGAAGGCCAGCTGCAGTGACGGCGCATCGCCGAACGGCCTCGTAGTTGGCGCCAAGGGAAGCTTCTTCGGGACAACCTACGAAGGTGGCGCCTCGAACTGTACGGATAATGAGGGTGATTTGATCGGCTGCGGTGTTGTCTACGAACTTATGCCGTCCGACAACGGTTGGACGGAAGCCGTGGTTTACACCTTCACCGGAGGAACGGACGGCGGATTTCCCGTCGACACTCTCGTCATAGACCAGTCCTATCTTCATCTTTATGGCACATTAGAGAATGGGGGTGGTTCCTGTAATGGCGGTTTTTGCGGCAACATCTTTGCAATATCGCACCCTGACGGCCAGTGGGTGGAGACGGTAATTCACAATTTTGACGGCAAGGACGGATCTACGCCGTTAGCCGGCCTAACGATGGACGCTGCTGGCAATCTGTTTGGAACAACCAGTTCTGGCACGCGGTGCTGTTCGAACCTACCGAAGCCGCCAAAAAGAGGGCCTTGTTGCGGCACCGTTTTCGAGTTGACGCCCGACAAGGACGCATGGAAAGAGACAGTCCTGCATAACTTTACCGGGGGAGACGATGGAATGACTCCCGAGGGCGGTGTAGTTTTCGATGCGGCGGGTAACCTCTACGGAACGACGGCCTGGGGTGGGGCGCGTGGTGAAGGTGTTGTGTTCCAACTTAAGCCTTGAGCGGGTCGACAGTGCGTTCTTTGATAAGAGCCTGCAATCTCACCGCCAGCGCCAGCAGGACTGATCCGGGTAGAATCAATTCATGGCAAATTTGACTCTCGTCTATGGATTGCGGCTGCTGCCCTCTGAGGAGGTTGCTGAAGTCGGGGACGCGACACTGAAGCTCAAGAATGGCCGTGAGGCCCACGTTACAATGCATGTGCTCGAAGGCAGCAAGGACGAGATTGAAAAACAATTAAAGACCAGCCTCGAGGCATTCTTCGATTTCTATCCAGAGATATGAAAAGCCGGCTTCAGGTGTCAGGCTTCAGGCCTCAGGCCTCATTCCCTTGTTGTCATCCTCATTCTCTAACGTCATCCCGGGCGTAGCGAGGAATCTGGGTTCTCGCTGGCGCGATGATGAGGCCCCGTACTGGAAGCAAAGACCTAGATCCCTCGCCTCACTCCGCATGACAAGATTAAGTCTGATGCCTGAAGCCTAAAGCCGGACGCCGCTGTACCAGTCACCATCTATAATTCGTCTAAGCTCATGATCCAGCTCTACCATCATCTTCGTTTGCGGCTTAGCCGAGTGGGCCTGTGGCCTGCCAGCAAATTGGCGATGATCGCATGTTACTTGATGGGCTTGGATGTGCTGCTCTTCGGGCTGCAGAAGTTTTTTGCCCTGCTCAAGGTTTCCTATGGCGACAGCCTCGGTGGATGGGTTGGTTTTCTCGACTTTGTCGTTACTATTTTATTTGCGATTCTGGCGTTCCGCTGGTTGAAAGCGAGAATGCTCTGGCGCCTGCGTAACCGCCTGATCGTCACTTATGTTTTTATCGGATTCATTCCACTTTTATTGCTGGTTTCGCTGGCCCTCGGATCCTTCTATTTATTTGCCGGGCAGTTTGCGACCTTCATCGTAACCACTGGTCTGAATTCCTAATTGAGCAGTTTGTCTGCCGCCAATTCGACGATCGCTCGCCGTCTTGCTTCAGAAACAAAACGTAATCCGGCAGAATGGACAGCGTCTCTAGGGAGCCTGCACCAGAGTGAAAAGCGCTGGGCCAACCGCCAACTGTGTGTCTGGTTGAACCAGAAGATGGTTTTTAGCAGTTCTCCGCCCGAACTTGCGGCCGCTACGCCCGAACTTCCAGCCCATATGGAAAGTTCTTTCCGAGGCGTGGTACGCGATCACGACAAGCTTTTCTTGCGTGTACTCGAAACTGTACCGCTGAACGAAGGGATTCTCACGGTTGTATCGAGCGAGCCATTTGGACAGTTGCTGCAAGGTCTCGCAGCCGGCTTAGGTGAAATCACTCTGTATGAGGGTCTCAGTCTTAACAAGGTGGATCGTACCGAACCCGGTCCTGCCCGAGGCTCGCAAATCCTCGCCGGAGACAACAAGAAGGTCGTGCTCGACACCAGCAAAGCCAAGCTAGTATTTAGTTGGGGCACCATTCCACCGCCAACTACCGCGCTTGATCGAGATGTGGTCTTTCCCGCTTCCGTTCCGGTGACGGATTGGGCTAGCGGTGAAAATACCAATCCCGCGGGCATCACCGTGCGCACCCGTATTTCCAAGCTCTATGAGCGGTTGTTTGCGGCTCAGGGAGCTTTTGCGCCAGCCGTCGAATTCTTCCTGCTGTTCGCGGTTATCGTCTTCGCGCTCATTGAGCTGATTGCGATCTGGATCGGCACCGAACTGACGCGCACCGTCACGGGCGCGGTGGCGCAACTTTACGATGGCACTATCCACATTAACCAGGGAGATTTCAGTCATCGCATTGCGGTTAAGTCCAGCGATCAAGTCGCAACTTTGGCGACGTCGTTTAATTCTATGACCGCTTCCATCCAGAGGCTGATCGAGGAACAGAAGCAAAAGCAGCGGCTGGAGAATGAACTGACTATCGCCAAGGAAGTCCAGGAACAATTGTTTCCTCAGGGGAATGTTCAGCTCGCCACGCTTGAAGTGCACGGATTTTTCCGGCCGGCGCGAACGGTGAGCGGCGACTACTACGATTTCCTGACCCTGGATTCAGACCGTCTGGTATTGGCCCTAGGCGATATCAGCGGCAAAGGAATTTCGGCTGCGTTGCTGATGGCGACCATCCACTCGGCGGTGCGAGCTTACAGCCTGCAAGACATCCCGATTCTGCGTGAACCGGCAACCATAGGCGCGACGGTCGGTTCTGGTACGGTGATGGCTGCGCCAACCCGCGCCCTCGATGTCTCCCCTGGCGCTCTGCTGCAACTGCTGAATCATCAACTCTACGAAAGCACGCCGCCGGAAAAGTATGCGACATTGTTTCTCGGAATCTACAACGGCGCAGAGCGCAAGTTTACCTACAGCAACGGAGGACATCTTCCGCCCATCATCATGAGCCAGGACGGTTCCATTCGACGCCTGGAGTGCGGAGGAACCGTGGTCGGCTTGTTCGAGCAGGCAAGTTATGAAGAGGAGTCGGTGGAACTACGGCGTGGCGAAATATTGCTGGCGTATACCGATGGCGTGACCGAACCGGAAAATGAGTTCGGCGAATTTGGTGAGCAGCGGTTGATCGACCTGGTCCGGGAGAATCGCGACTTGCCGCTGCCACGCATCACTGAGATTGTGACCGCAGCAGTCGATGACTGGATTGGTGCCGACGAACAACCCGACGATGTAACGTTGGTACTAGCCCGCGCCAGATGAATCGTGTGGGGCGGACATTCCTGTCCACCGCCGTTGATCTTTTTATTAAAAAGGCGGACAAGAATGTCCGCCCCACACGGTCATCGCTAACGATGGGCAAAGCTGTAAGCCACGCCGTAAGCCGAATCTCCGCTGGCATAGATGGGAAACGCGCGCTCCAGTTTGTGATGTCCGGTTCTGTGCAAGAGATAGCTGATTGCAATCACGCCAGCCATTCTTCCTCCGAAAAAGACTAGTTGGCCAGGAGTTCCACTCTCACAAAGCGCCTTAGCCTCCGGATCCAGTTCTCTGCCTCCATTGCTTAAATTGTGGTGGGTAATGCCAAAGTCCAGCGCCTCCAATACTGCATGGCTGGCAAACAGGGCTTTATTGGCTCGATCCCAGAAAGCGGGCTTCTGCGGAAACTTGGGCAAATCCTGCGCGCTGCTTGCACTGAGGATAAAGGCCACGATCAAAGAAAGAAAAATCGTTCCGCGAGTTCCCACGGCCCCAATCTAAAGTCGCGCTTACAGGCCAGACAGATCACGTAGGTATGCGCGGACATTTTCCATGCCAGAATTGGGAAACGAGACACAACGGTTCTTGTCCGAACGACAGTTTATGGACTACACCAATTTAAGTTGACGTTGCTCGCAAGTCTTCGCGATAATCGTCTCCATCCGCTCAATCCTTCCCTGACAGTAGTGATATTCCTGCGTAACCGAAACGAATGTTGGAGAGGATGGTACCTGCAAATGCCGAATCCGAGCGCTCTTCCCGGCCACACTGCTCCGATTGTCTGCGCGCTATGCACGTTTATGCTGGCCGTATGTGTCACGGCACAGGCGGCACAACCGGACCGGATTGTGGCACCGATTGACGGCACCGAGACCGTGGTTTTGAAGGGCAACGTCCATCCCAAGGCGCTCCCGCAATACGATCAGGGCCCAGTCGAACCCTCGATGCGGCTGCCGTACATAACGATCGTGATGAAGCCTGCCGCCAATCAACAGGCGGGTCTGAAGCGCTTCTTGCAAGAGCAGCAGGATCCGTCATCTCCAAATTACCGAAAAGGACTCACGCCGGAGCAGTATGCCGATCGTTTCGGTTTAAGCCAAAGGGATATTGGCGCGATAACGAAATGGCTGCTGTCGCAGGGCTTCGTGATCGTGCAAGTCGCCCGCGGACGTGACTGGATTGCTTTCGCTGGAACAGCGGCCCTCGTGAATAAAGTTTTCCGTACCGAGATTCACACCTACCAAGTTGACGAAGAGACGCATTATGCCAACGCAAGCGACCCTTCCATCCCAATAGCCTTGGCGGGGATAGTAGTTGGACTGCGCGGCCTCAACGATTTTCGTATGAAACCGCTTGGCCTGGGGAAAGGTGCTGCCAGCGGCATGTTCTTTCCCGACATAACGCCGAAGTCCTTCTACACGGCGGGGAGTGGCACTTATCTCGGTCCCGATGACCTGGCCACTATCTACGACATTGCAGCCCTTTACGCAGCGGGCATCGATGGCAGCGGAATGAAGCTTGTGATTGTGGGACAATCTGACATCGTTATGTCGGATATTGCGAACTTCCGGGCGGGTTTCAATTTGCCCGCGAATAATCCGACAGTAATCCTGGTTCCGGGAAGTCCAGACCCCGGCACTGCGGACGAGAACGAAGCGGACTTAGACCTTGAATGGTCTGGTGCGGTGGCACGCAAAGCCGCTATCACTCTGGTCAACGCGGCCAGCAGCACGGGCGGCGTCTTCAACTCCGCGCAGTATGCGGTCGACAATGATCTGGCGCCCGTAATCAGCATGAGCTATGGTCTGTGCGAGTCCGGGATCCCGATCAGCGATATCGTTAGTTTTGAGCAAATGTTCCAAAAGGCGAACGCTGAAAATATTACTTTTGTTGCGGCGTCCGGCGATTCCGGGGCGGCAGCTTGCGATACCAACGCCAACGAGCACTCGGCAATCGATGGGCTGGCTGTGAGCTATCCGGCCAGCAGTGCGGAGGTCACTGGCGTCGGCGGAAATACATTTAGCGGAGACGTGAATAACAGCAACCAATACTGGAATAGCAGCAACAACGCGAATGGTGAATCGGCCATTTCCTACATCCCTGAGGCGGCGTGGAATGACACGACGTTAGTCGGCGTGCTTGAGGCAAGCGGCGGAGGTGCGAGTAGTTGCGCCATCGCCAGTGGCAGCGGTTGCGCAGGCTTTCCTAAACCTTCCTGGCAGGCGACGCTTACGCCCAAAGACAACGTTCGTGACGTGCCCGACGTTTCCATGAGTGCATCGCCGAATCATGACGGATACATCGTGTGTACGAAAGGCAGTTGTCCCACGGGCAATGCCGCGGGTATTGCCACAGCAGTGGCGAACTTTTCGATCTACGGAGGTACGTCGGCCTCAACACCCGTTTTCGCCGGGATCGTTACCCTACTCAATCAGACGCTAGGGAACACCGGAACGGGGAGTGGTCTGGGGAACATCAATCCAACTCTTTATCAGGCCGCACAGAGTGCATCGAATGTTTTTCACGACGTCACCACTGGCAACAATATCGTCCCCTGCACGCAGGGAACTAAAGGCTGCCCGAAAACTCCACCTTACCAATATGGATACAATGCGGGTCCGGGATACGATCAAGTCACTGGATTGGGTTCAGTGGACGCCAATCTCCTTGTCACTCAGCATAGCGCCAGAATCGCCACGGCTACCACCCTCGGCATTTCGCCTGCGTCGCCAGCGAATTTTGGTACCAGCGTGACTCTTACCGCTGCCGTGACATCGTCCCCTTCGAGCCAGACGCCTACGGGGACGGTGACTTTCTCTGATCCGTCTAAGGGCAAGCTCGGTAGTGCAACCTTGAACAGTTCAGGCATGGCTGTGTTCACTACCAGCACGCTTGCCGGTTCCACGTACTCAATTACGGCGACCTACAGCGGAGACACAAACTTTGCGTCTTCAACCTCGTCG
>Ga0182024_10004710_pt1 | contig 31117 bp, 25 predicted proteins | sample P32metaG_FD_120480 | JGI IMG/M metagenome (GOLD analysis project Ga0182024, IMG submission 120480) | Permafrost microbial communities from Stordalen Mire, Sweden - P3-2 metaG (Illumina Assembly) | ecosystem: Environmental > Terrestrial > Soil > Wetlands > Permafrost | place: Sweden: Stordalen... | reverse complement strand
GTTCCTAAACGAGCGAGTCAATTCGCTGGTCGGCAATCGCTTCTATCCCCACCAAAACCCGCGCCAAAATGCCGCCTTCCCTTGCGTCACGTATTACCGCAGTGGCACCCAGAGAGAACACGGGTTGCTTGGATCACCCGGCTACGCCTTTGCCGACATTGCTTTTGACGTGTGGAGCACCAAATACCTAGACACCTGCCACGTAGCCGAAGCCATGCGACAAGCCTTGTATGGCTTTCAAGGGATTTGGGGTCGCTATGGCATCTATTCAGTGTTGCTAGAGGCAGAAAGCGACAACATTGAACGACCCGCCGATGGTTCGGGAACGTGGTATTACTCCAAATCGCTCGACTATCGAGTGATGTTCCAAGAATCCATTCCTCGCCCGTCTTTGCCTGCCAGCGATTTTGCGACCGACACAGAAATTTAGTGTGTGTCGGGATAGATACCTCAACAACTCTTTGAGGGGTATCTATGACAGCAGAAACTTTTAATGCCGCAATTCCAGGGACAGGGTGTACGGTCGCTTACTGCACAACGAGCGGCGGCACCTATACGCCAGTTGGACAGTTGCAATCTATCGACGGCTTGGATATGTCCGTCGCCACTTGGGAAAGCACGGGTTTGACCAGTCCGGGCAAAGAAAAAATCGCCACACTCTTTGACGCTGGTGATTTTGGTTTCAAGGTGGTTTTCAATCCTGCCGATGCCACGCATTACGCTTTGGCGGGATACATGGTGGCGAAAACCTTGCTTTATTGGCAACTCACGTTTGCAAGTCCCACGGGTCCGGGAGCAACCGCCCCAGGCTCGCCGATTCTCTATGCTTGGGCGGCTTACTTGACCGGCTACAATATCACTGGTTTCGAGGCTGAATCTGGGGTGACGGCTGCCATTAAAACTTCAATCACTGGTCTCGTTACGTTCGCCAGCTAAGAGGGGCAATGACTGAAAGCATCAAAGAGCAACTGTTTGCAAAACTTTCCAAGCCACGCTCCAAAGCGACAACCTTTGGTGGGCTGCCCGTCCATATCAAGCATTGGACCGAACGGGAGAAGTTTGAAGTTTACACACAAAACAAAGGCGGTAGCGATGACTTGATTCGTTGCCGCACCATCGCTCTGGCGGTCTGTGATGCCGACCGTAACCTTGTGTTCTCGCTTGACGAACAAAACAAACTTGCAGACTTTCCAGCATCCGAGGTGGAAAAACTCTTTGAGGAAATCGCCGCTTTCAATCAAGCGCCGGCGATTGAAGAAGCGATAGAAGACGCAAAAAAAAATTAGAGTCATCCCCTCTACTTCTCTTTGCCTTTCGGCTCGCCTGTCACCATCGCTGTACAGTCAATCGCTTGCTCTCTGAACTAGGCGAAGGGGAATTAGCCTACTGGATTGCGATGGATCGCTATTTCGAGCCAGTTAGCGAATCTCTCTTGCACGGTCATTTGTGCGCCACCGTTGCCAATTTCTCTGGCAACGCAACTCGCTGGCTGTTGCCCAAGGATTTCATCCCTCTGGTGAAACCAAAACCCAAACCGCCGACCCCCGAACAAGTCCACGCTGGCTTTCGCTTCGCAATGCAGGCATTGGGCAAAAAGATCGTTGATGCCAAGACCGGCGAAGAAATCAAGGGAGTCTACGTGCCGCAGCAGTAAGTTTGCTCCTGGCTTCCATACATACGTGTATGGCAGTCGTAAGAAAACTAGACGTACTTCTCAACGCAACCACCGACAAGTTTGGCAAGGGTCTGAAATCCGCCGAGGGGATGATTTCGGATTTCAATGCCAAGGCATCCAAGCTGATTGCTGGTCCGGCGGGGATTGGTGGTGCGCTTGGTGGTGCCATCGCTGGGGTATCGCTCACGGCGGGTATTGCCTACGCCGTCAAGCAATTCGTCCAAGTTCAAGAGGCTCAGTTGCAACTGAAGCTTGCCTTCAAATCAACCGGATATGCCGCCGAGCAAAGCGTACAAAACATCGCCAAATATGCAGGGATGCTTCAGCAGTCTACACGGTTCAGCAAAGCCACAACCGAGGGAGCGGCGGCTGGACTGGCTCAATTCACGAACATCAAAGGCGGCAATTTTACCGAGGCAATCAAACAAGCTCAAAACATGGCAACGGTACTGGGCAAGGATTTACCTAGTGCGGCGAACACACTAGGACACGCCTTGCAAAACCCAAGACTCGGTTGGCTTGAACTGGCTCAAGCTGGGGTCATGTTCACAGCCAACGAAAAAGAAGCCATTCGGGCGATGGTCGAGGCGAACGACATCGCAGGAGCCCAAAAAGTCATTCTCCAAGCGTTAGATCAGCAGTTCAACAACGCCGCGAAGGATGCTGGCGATACGTTCGTGGGCTCGATTGAAAAACTCCACAACAGTTTCGCTTCGCTTGCCGCAACCGTTGGAGAAGCGGTCACGCCGCTATTCCAGAAAGGCGTGGACATCGTCCAAAAGTGGGTGGACAACGTCAACGATGTTGGCAGCCAGGACGCAATCTGGAAAGAACTAGAGGGGACAATCAACGGTGTTGCCGATGCCGCAAAGTCGTTGGCTGTTGCGCTGAAAGCCGTAGCCGTGGGTTGGGGAGCAATCAAGTTCATTGGCGGTACTGCCACATTCGTTGCCCAGAAAGGTGCCGAAAAAGCGGTTGACGCTTTTAGCTCTGGACGAACGCCGGAAGGAACCAAAGCACCAAAGACCAATTATGGCAGCGATGCAACTTGGGAATTTCTCAGACAAACCAAAGGGGGAATGCTCAAGGATACCGATGCAATGGGGCGCTCGTTCAATTCCATCGGCAAGAGCGGCAATGCCTTGTCCAGAACGCTCGACGAAATCAACGCTCGGCGCAAAAAAGAAAAAGAGGATATGGAGCGGTCCACCCGCAAAGAAAAGACCGCCAAGGACTACGGCTGGACGAAGGGGAATGGCAACGAGCGAAAGAAAGACAGCGAAGAAGCTCTAGCCGCCCAGCGATCTGCCGAAGAAGCGTTACGGGAAATGAAGATTGCCGAGATGAGCTTGGGCTTGAACCAATTCGAGAAAACGGCGCTCGACGCTCGCAATCGTGGTGCGACTGCGGGGCAAGAGAAAGACCTAAAGAAGTGGGGAGCGATCCTGCAAGGCAAGCAAATGCAGATTGATCTGCAAACGCCAGTTGAGAAATTCAACATGGAGTTGGACAAGCTCACCAATCTGTTCAACGCCCACGGTATCGACCAAGCCACTTTCGACCGTGGCAAAGCCAAGTTGACCGGCGACCTGCGATCACAACTGCCTGACTTGAATAAGCGGGCGGGTGCAAATGACATCAACAGCGTTGAAGCTCGGTCGAACATGCTGGCGGCTGAATCACGCCAGATCACACCACTTAACGCAATCAAGATGATTCAGCAGCAAGCCTTGGAGCAAGTGCGACAGCAAAACGTCTGGTTGCGAGCGATTGCCCAGAACAACCCAATCGTTGCTGCGGCGGTCGGTCTGTAAATCGACTGCTCACTGCCTAAATACGGCATGAGCGTTAAAGCAGTTATCGAACAACTACATCTAAGAACGGGTGGGATTTCCGCTTCCCCCACCAGCGTTCGCATTTTTCTGGTGTATTGTGATTCACTTACTGACGATGAATCGGTCGCGCTATTTGCAGTGGACCCAACCACGTCGTTGGCAATTCCGACGTACTACAGCACCCATCCGACACGGGCGTTTTTGTATGCGACCAACATTTATGCTCGCAACTGTTCCGACAAGCAGGCAAACCTTTGGGAAGTGACGGTCAATTACGAACTTGCCAACGCCGCCCCTTGGTACGCTCCTGTTGTAATCACTGGCGACCAAAGTCAATTTGACAAGATTGTGGATTACGACCTAGCGACTGGCAAGGTTGTCACGAACTCGGCGGGATTCAAGTTCGACCCGCCGCTAACCGCCAAACGGCACAATGCAACGATCAGTTTCCAAAAGGCGATTCTGTCGTTCGATACGACCATCCCCGCCGCTTGGGTGGACACAGTCAACACCGACACGTTTTATGGTGCCGCCCCTGGCTATGCCATGTGTATGGGCATTCCTTGGCAACTGGCGCAGTGGCCAGGACCAACAGGATCACTGACAGCCTATTACACCGTGACGTTCAACTTTGAGATCAAGAATCCAAGCGAGCACTCTTGGTTTCCGATCATTGCCGATCAAGGCTTTTACCAACTCAATTCGGGTGGGACTGCGGTTAAGCAGATTCTTGACCCGCTCTTTGGTCAGCCGGTCACGCAACCGTGGCCGCTCGACGGGAGTGGCCATGCCCAAACTGGTCCGACGTTCTCTTACGTCGGCAAGACCTTCACCACGTACAACACGGGGACTTTTGCCACCCTTGCAGCACTTTGGACATAAATGGGAAATCCGTACAACACAGCCGAACCCATCTTTGGGCTCAATCAACAGCAAGTCAATCGAATTGATGCTGGACTCGATGCGATTGAAAAGCTCGTGCAGAATCCTGCGCCGAATCCGCCAACTCGCAATGCCCAGAAACAAATTGCCATCGTCAAAGGGAAACTCGCCACTGCCCTAACCGTCGATTCGTCAATCAGCTTGTCATTGCAGACAGCGACGATGACCTATTGGTGTCCGTCCGACCCGACGAGCAACACCAGCGCCGAAGCAGCAGTATCGGACTTTCAGACGTTGACGGTCTATCCGTGGGGATTCCCAAACCTTTCCTATCTGCCCGTGGGAACGCCTGTCACCGCTCTTTTTGCGAACGGTCGATGGTACGTGGTGCCGCCTAACTGGGGGCAGATCGTTGTACCCACGGCCAACATTGCAGCGATTGCGGCCGGAGTTCCCGCGAGTGGTTCGGCGGAGCTTTACACGTTCTCCGGGGGCGGCTTGGTCGATTATGGAAAGACGATCACGGTTTACAATCTGTCGAATTCAGTGGCCAACGCGGGACAATTTTATCAGGTCGAATTCAACCAAGGTGCTGCATTCATCGTCGGTACTCAACAAGTCAATATGTTCGAGGCCACGGCCAACGCCGATTTTACGGCAGACTCTTTGACGGCCGATGTAAACCCATCGGTCGCAATCTGGGGGCCGCTTCCGAATCCCGATTTGTATCCGATGACGGCCAACAATGATTTTGCTCTCTCAGGAACAAGTGGACAAAACTGTCTTTGCGTGATTTCCGACGTTGGAACCTTGTACTTGATTCAGATTCAACCCCCTATCGTGGTCGAATTTTATGGCACCTTGTACACCACGTTATTGACCACCGATACCACGGCCGACGTGACTCCCACGACAGCTATCTGGGGAACCTTGCCAACCGACACCACGATTACAGCGGCCAACGATTTTCAGACTTCGGGAAGTACCGGCCAGTTAGTTCTGATTCAGCAAGATAACGATGGAAATTACCATCTTATTCCGACCACTTCGCAGCCGTTGCCGATTTTGTTCTGGACTACCTTGACGGCCAACTGTCTCGCCACCGATGCAACGGCAAGTTGCGCGGCGGGAGTAACTCAAATCTTCGGAACCAAGGCGGCGGCGGCGTTCACTGCGAACAACAATCAAAATCTCGCCGGACAAAACGGGACCGTTGTCTTGATTGCTGGCGATAACACGATTGTCGATGGTTCGCCTGCGCCGAACTATTACCTACTCAGTGTCCTTGGCTCGGTCATGTTTTGGGGGAATGCCGGAGCAGACTTCGCCGCCACCGATACCACGTTTTCGGTAAACCCCACCACACTCGGCATCTATGGTAAACCGCCGGTCGGAGCGATCACTTGCAACAATAAATTGACTTTCGCTGGCAAAAGCGGGGATCAATTGCTTGTTGTACAACGTGAATCAACTGGCAGTTATGACGTTATTGCGCAAGCACCAGTAATTCCGGTTTTATTCTGGGGTCAATTACAAAGTACGCTGGCCAGCAGCGATGCCACCGGAACCGCCACGGGGACAACCAAGATTTTTGGCGCGTTGCCGAGTGGTACAATCACCTTCAATAACACGTTATCACTGACCGCGCCCAATCTCAGTGTTGGATTGATTGCGGCCGACAATGCAGCGACCCCAAATTACTATTTGATCCGCACGATGCCGAGTGTGGAGTTTTTGGGGACAATCAGCACCACTTTGGCATCGACCGATACGAGCATCACGGTATCGGGGAGTCAGCAGCTATTTGGTCCACTGCCGTCGTCGATCAGTTGCGCGAATGATTTGGGATTATCGGGCAAGAGTGGAGACAAGTTTTTCTGTGTTGCATCCGAAGCCGATGGAAGCGGGCATTTGATTGCAGCCAAACCAACTGGCGTGGGCGGTTGTAAATTTACTTTGACTGGTGCTTTTAGCGCCGGCTCGGCATCGGCGACCGTGACCACGGTTTGGGGGACGATTCCCAATGTTGCGACCGACTCGATCACAGTAAAAGATTTGGCCGGATTGTATGGGCCGTCTGCAAGTGGTGCGGTTGGCGAATGTATTTATGATGCGGTTGGCAGTCGGTATGTGGTCTTGTCATGCCAGACGAAAGCAAAATGGGTGCGGGGTACGCTTACGTCAAACAAGGTCTACACAACGTCGTCAATATCGGTCACGGTAGTCGAATCGTGGGATGGTGTATCACCCGGATCGACCGTCACGGTTTATGATGAAGATCAGCAATTTTCAGCAGCATCGGGGACACCATTCCGAGCCTGCTACAAACTCGAATCCGATGAGTATTCGTTTGTATGGATGGGGTGCTAATGGCATACAATACCCCTTATTCAACGGTTCAGCCGGGAGGATGCGCCAGATTTTCACAGTGCGGCAACGTCCAGTTATTTCAAATGAACGCCACGGTTACGATTGGTGGTCTGGTAGACCAAACCGGATTTGGGGCGATGTTATTGTCGAAACTAAATGGGACATGGGTGCTATCGCCATTAGGGTTTGCTCAGAACCCGCCAGGAATGTCGGGGTGTGGTTATGGGCAGGGTTGCCAGTATGCAACCCAAAGTTTTGGTGCCGGCGGCATACAATCAATCGCAATGTGGTGGTATCCGCTAACCGTGGCAATTGGTCCGACTGGCGGCGGTTTCACTCCCTGCACGGGGGCCGCTATGATATTGCGGCCCCAACGTCTCAACGGTCGTGCGGCAAACACCAATGCGATGTACTATTTCCTTGGGGTATATCCAACAGGCGGCGCTTGCGGGACGTGCGGACTGAATGAAAATATCCTTTGGTCGTCTCCGTACTTGTACGGCGACCCTCCTGCTTGCGATCATTCCTACACGTATAGCGGCGGCCAATTTTTTTTGTATTCAGGCAATCCCAGCTATACGTGTTCATTTAGCATTTCGTAGGTGACGATGAAAGAATGTGATTTCGACAATGAATTGATGACTTGTGCTGCTTGCGGCTTTGTGGCTGGCGGTCGTGACTGGCATAAGATTTGTCCCAAGGCAGAGGGATACGTGGCCCCGGTCGTTTCGATGGCGGGTTGCAAGAAATGCGGAAAAAACCAAGACCCCGCAGCATTAAAACAAAGGATTCTGGATCGGAAACGGGCGATTGATGGTGGTTCGCCTACTTGATTTGCTCCGGGGGTTGATTACCCTACTTGTTGGCTTCCCACAAATCACTAAATCAATTCAGGAGCAAAGAGTCATGGCGAAGAAAGCGGCAACGAAAAAGAAGCCAGGGCGGAAACCACGAGAAGCCAAACCAGCAGACGGGGGCGAAACCAGAAACGGCGAACCGTTTATCTCGGCAACGAAGAAAGGCCGAGCAGGGAGCAAAGCGGCAAAGGCTCGGGAATACCATGCTGAGCATCCCAAGGCGAGCGTGCAAGAAATTGCCGACGCTCTGAGCGATACCTACAACAGCGTCTATCAAGCGCTGAAGAAGACGGGGAAGAAGACCAAGAAAGCCCCCAAGGCCGCGAAGAAGACCGCCAAGGCTTCGGGAGCGGGCAACGGTCACGCTTCGGTCATCGAAACGGCTGCGGCATTCGTGGCCAGTTGTGGCGGGCTCAAGTCAGCCCAGCAAGTCTTGGAGCAACTGTCAATCATCGGCAGCCATTAGTTCGCCTGCTAGGGAATCGCAAAGCCGTACAGGGCATCATTCGCTCTGACGGCTTTTTTCGTTGCTGGGGAGTGGTAGAATGGCGGGCTTCGCCAACACGCTATTTCGCAAAGGGCAGTCCATGAGCCACATTGTTGCGCACGATGGAAAGATGTTTCGGGTTGAAATCTTGCAACTCGCCCACCCGACCGACCCCAAACAGGCGGTCTATATGGGCCAATGCAGTGGAGCATTCGACGACTACAGCCAACTCCCGACACTTGGATTCTCAAAATTCATCCCGGGCACGCTTTGGCTCGAATACGCCGTAGCGCTCAAATACGCTTGCGATTGGATCAGAATGAATTGGGACGCAGAAAAAAGTAAACGCCAATTCGCGGTTGGCGATCAAGTCGGACACACTAAGACTAACCGAGTTGGAACAATCAAAGCTCTCGTTCCAGGGTCGATAAATGTACCACAAGTGCTTGTCGGATTTACTGACGGCGCAAACGAAGATGTGCGGACGAGCGAGTTGGTTTTCGTGCCGTACCTCTAGTCGCCAAATTCCAATGTCGAGAAACGCAAATGGATAAGCTTCCCACCGACAATCTCTACAAGTTTTTGGCCCTCTCAGGTATGGCACTTGCGATTTACTGCTCATACACCAGCATCCAACTCTTTAACCAACGTGAAAGCAGGGTGTTTGAATTTAACGTCAAAGAAGATGATCGCACACAAAAAATGGTTGCGGCTGATGTTCCTTGGACTCCACCCGTATGGATGACAGAGCCACCTGAAATGCCAATAGCGCGTTACGATACGGACGATTCCAAAGAACGAGAAAGATGGATTGATGGCGTAGACACTCTCATCGGCTATTACACTTTGAACCGTGAGTTACCGACAAAAGAGATCATGGATGCTTATCTCGCAGAACCAAAGACAAAGGCGGCGGTTGGGAGACACGAAGGGTTATCGAGCGGCAGCGAACGCGACGCTTACGTCAAAGGCATGACGTTTGAGAAATTCATCGCATTGACCGAACCGAATCGCGTCCACGCTACTTTACACCAAGGGCTATTGCTTCAACACAAAAAGGAACTCCAACAGTTATGGGATTACATTGACTCAAACAGGTTTCAGACAAACTTATATGGGGGCGGGATTGGGTGGGGCGCACTCCTGGCAGTTGTTGGATTTGTCCTATGGTATTGGAAAGCGCAAAGGTTTGAAGATGCGATCATTTACGAAAAGGGCATTTTGGCACTAGAAACGAAGGCAGCGAAAAAGGCAGCGGCGAAGCTCGCCAAATCCAAGCCGTAGCGTCAATTGGTAGGGATTGGTAAAATGCTTGGCTTGGACAGCCAGCCAGCATAATACGAAGGGCAGTAAAATGAGTGCTGAGAAAGAGCGGGTGACTGATCTTGAGAAGTTGAAATTTGAAACATACAAGCATTTAACCACATTATGTCTTGTGTCTGTTGCATTTGGGGTAAATCTGATAGCGAGTGCAACCGAGAAGGACAAGGGGATGCTCAAGTTCGGTACGTTTTTGTTTGCCGGTGCGACTCTACTGGCGTTTTTGATGATGTGGGAGAAGGCTCATCGCATGGGACTTCTCTTTCAAAATGTCATCGAAGCGTGTCTTTATATGCTAATGATCTTGGGAATCGTAATTGTCGTTGTGGGCATTAGGTAATGGGACTTTATCAGAAAGGGCGGGCAATGGACTTACGGGAAATCAAAACGAAGATTGAAGCCAAGCGGGTAAAGTTGAAAGAAGATGCGGGCAAGCCGCTATTCTCTTCCGAACATGGTCCAATCGGGCTGGAATTGATTACAGACCTAGTGACGCTGATTGAGCAACTGACGAAACGGGTGGATGCTTTGGAGAAGAAGCCAGGGACAACGGCATAGATTCACGACCAAAAGGAGTAATCGCCATGACGAAATTTGAGGAGTTGAGTAGCGAGTACAAGAAAGCATTCGATGAAATTCATGCCTACAAGGTGAAATGCACTCAATTCGGTGCGAAATTCACGAATGGGCTTCACGGGTTTCTGGAATGCCCAAAAGAAAAAATTGTGCCGCTGGCTAAGGATAATAGCGGAAAGTATTGTGCTTCCGCTCCTGGCTACGGTGAATTCAATGAAGACGGATTTTTTGTAAATTACGTCCGTATTGATATTCCAATTGATACGGCCGATCTGTCGAAGAAGCCAAGTCTACCGACCGTGTGCCAGTTGCATTTGAAGGAAGCGGCAGACGGCAAGATGGAAATCTTGTTGGCTAGTCTTGGTGGTTCGGTCCATAAAAAACTGGATGAAGCGAGTATTCCTAGCCTGTACCCTGAACTCGTGCAAATCATCAAGAAAAGCCTATCGGGCCAAAAGGCATTGTTACTCAAAGGGGAGCACGAGCAGTATTTCCTTTGAGAACAGGCCGTAGCGACATTGTGATTTTCAGAAAGGGCAGATAATGAGTGAATTCGAGCGGCTGATGGATGGCTACAAGCAATCTCACGACAGGCATTGGGCCTATATCGACAAGTGCCAACGGTTCTGCGCCGATTTTCTCAATGGACTTGCAAAGTATCTGCAATGCGAGCGAAGCAGAATCGAAAATTTCGTCAGGAAATCGAAGGACGACGAACCAAAGAAGAGTTACGGCGGTGCTGGCCGAATCGACGATGAAGGATGGTATGAATGCCTATTCCAACTGCGCGTGCCACTTGGCGAGAGCAGTCTAAACGTGCCGTTTCTTGACTTGGAGGCCGGTTGCACGATGCGAATCAAGCTGATTGCTGATTCGGCAGACGTAACGGTCAAGCTGGAATGCTTCACCGAGACAATCGAGCAAACAGTGCAGCCGGGCAATTTAGACGGCTGTTATGCAGCGCTGGTGAATTGCATCCTCAAGGTCTTAGCCAGTGACTTAGATAATCGGCTTGGCAGTCGCAGGGCGCAAATTGGGTTCCACGCTCCGCCGCAGCAAAAGGCGTGAGCCAAAACGAAAACCCCCGCAGGAGCAACAAGCAGCCTGCGGGGGTTTTGCGTATAACCTCGATTTTGATGGACTGGCTTATCTGGTCGAACAGACCTCTATTTGCCAATTCTTCAAGCCCTGCTCAACTCCACCCACCGATAGACGGTGCTGTTTGCGATCCCCAACTCTCTGGCGACGATGTAGGGCTTCTTCCCTGCTTTGACCTTCCCTAGTGCGATGTTCATTGGGTGGGCCGCTTGGTAGTCTTGGACCCATCCATCATAGATCGTCCGCACGAGTCCATCGGTGCTATAGCTCCGCAAGTCGTGGGGACCGACCACGGGCATTTGTTTGGCATTCCCCACGGCAACGTCAAGCGAATGCCCATTTAGGTGCGTGACCCCCTTCCCTGCCGAAACCATGTGTAGGGTCTTTTGCCCACCCCCACGAAAGACGACTTGGGCAAAGCAGACCCGCCCGTCTCCCCACTTCTCCACCAGAATCGTGATGGACTCGACCAGCGACCGAATCAGCGACCGCAAACGGATGCGTAGGTCAGTCAACTGCGCCCCTTTTGCTTTGCCGAGCATTTCCACGACGGATTGGCAATCGGCTAAATCCTGTTTCTGAGAGATTGGCGAAACGGGTACGCCTTGAGTGAGTCGCTTCTTTTCTTTTTCCAGTTTTTGCAGGACTTCCAAGAGCGAGTCAAAGTCCCCGTCCCCTGCCATCGCCAGTTTGATTTTCTCGATTTTCTTTTCCACTTCGGCGAGTCGTTCCCAGTCGTCGCCAATTGCAAAATCAGAGACGACCAAGTCTCTTGGTCGTAGCTCCCCCACAATTTCTAAGAAACGCTGCTCAAAGGCGGAATACGAGAACGACCAGCGATGTTCGGACAAGCCCCGCTCGTTGAGCTTGTTCACAAGATAGGGGTAATTGTTCATATTCTTGAGCCGCACTAGCCCGCCGTCGTGAGCGTCAGTAACCAACCCTTGGAAAAGATTGCTGGCGGTTCTAGTCGTCTTGCCACGGGCTAGCCTGCGATGCGTCAAGTCTTTTTGCACTTTGTCCCATTGGGCTTTCGTGATGGCTGCCGGATAGTAGTCGGCGACCGGCTCACCATCGGGGACACGTTTTTTTGGTCCATCCGACAGCTTGTAAGGCTGGTACTCCCCAATCGGCTGACGGCTGCGGAGCAACTTGGAAACCGTCGAACCGTGCCAGCCCGTGGACTTGTTCTGAGGGGCTTTGACCCCCTTCCGATTGAGAGTCTTGGCAATCACGGTACTCCCGTATCCCTTTGCCGCCATTTCAAAAATCAGGCGAATGACTTTTACCCCGTCAGGATCAAACTTGGCTTTTCCGTCCTCAATCACGATCCAGAAAGGTGTCTGTCTGGTGACGATTTTGCTTTTGGCGTTTCGCTTTTTGTTGCGCCACGCCGACCCAAGCCGCTCTGATTTTTTCTGGCTTTCCTGATTGCTCAAGATGAAATGCAGGACAAGCTCCATGATGCCAAAGCCCTTGATTGCTTCGGCTGTCCATTCTTTTTCTGGGTCCAAGGTGACGATTGCGATTCCCGCTTTCAGCAGTTGGGTGAACGCCGAAAGGGCTTCATCGGCATCGTCTCGGCTAAACCGATCCAGTTTTTCGATTACCAGATAGCTGCCCGGCTTGATCTTGCCTTGCTTCACTGCCGCAATGAAGCCCGCAAGCGCACCTTGGGCTAGATTCTTGCCCTTGAAGGCACTCACTCCCAAGTCTCTGAGAGACAGGGACTCGTCTAGGACCAAGCCTTTCTTGGCAAGCCAAGCGTCTCTGAGGCTAGTTTGTCTGCGAAGTGAGTCGCCTTTGGCCTGTTCTGGATTGCTCCATCGAACGTAGCTGTAAACTGCGGGTTTCATCGTGTTTTTCCTCCCATAACCAAAGAGGCAGAGATCGGGTTTTGGTTCGTCGAGTTTTCCGACGTTTAAGCCAAATGCAATTATGCTCGTGATTTCAGGCCTCAACGTCGGCATTCTGGCACTCGTTCTGGTCGGACTGCTCAGTTCTTGGGGTTGCTCTTCTCGCACGACGATGCTGACTGTCGGCGCCGCGACGTTGTTCTACGCACTGGTGACCGGCGGCGCGCCCCCCGTGGTGCGGGCGACGGTGGCGGTGTTACTGATTTGCGGGGCGCGCCTGATCGGCCGCCAGCCGCTCGGTTTCAATCTGCTGGCGGCGGCAGCGCTGGTCGTACTGGCGATCAATCCCAGCGAACTGTTTCATGCCGGCGCGCAGTTGTCGTTTTTGGGCATGGCCGTGCTAATCGTGCTCAACGCCCAGCCACCGGTCGCCGACGACCCGCTCGATCGGCTGATTGCGCGGAGCCGGCCCTGGCCGGCGCGAGCCGCGCGCACGCTGGCCGCCCGCACGGGCCAGTTGGCGATCATCAGCCTGGCCGTGTGGGCAGTCGTCAGCCCATTGGTGATGACCCGATTTCATCTTCTGTCTCCTTCGGCAATCCTGCTCGGACCGTTAGTTACCTTGCCGGTAACGCTCGCCATGGCGTCGGGCTTTGCGGTCCTCGGCCTGGGAGCCATCGCTCCGGTGTTGGCGGTTCCTTGCGGTTGGGTCTGCGATTGGAGCCTGGCAATTGTCGCGATGCTCACCGAGTGGGCACGCCATTGGCCCGCCAGTCACTTTTGGGTTGCTGGGCCGGGCGATTGGTGGCTCATCGGTTGGTATGGCGGGCTCGCGCTCTGGGCCGCCGGTGTCGTGCGGCCTCCCCGGCGGTGGTGCTTCGCGCTATTGGCCGCCTGGTGCGCACTGGGATTGACCACCAGTTGGGCCGCGTCAGCCGGCCACCATGGTTTGGATTGTACGTTCGTCTCCGTCGGGCATGGCAGTGCCGTGGTCATGCGGCTGCCCAATGGGCAAACGTTGCTTTACGACGCCGGCTGCATGGGAAGCCCGGTGTTCGGCGAGCGAGCCATTTCCGCCGTCCTCTGGTCGCAGGGAATCCGGCATCTCGATGCCGTGGTCGTGTCGCATGCCGATGCCGACCATTACAACGCCTTGCCCGGGCTGCTGAAAAAATTCTCGGCCGGGATCGTCTACGTCACGCCGCTGATGTTCGACCAGCCGACGGCGGCTCTCACCGCGCTGTCCGAGAGCATCGCGGCGGCAGGAGTGCCGCTCGAAGTGATCGCCAGCGGAGATCGCCTGCACGCGGACGAGAAGTGCTCGATCGAAGTGCTCCACCCGCCGCGCCGCGGAGTGGTGGGCAGCGACAACGCCAATAGCATTGTGCTAGCAATCGAGTTCCAAGGGCGGCGGCTGTTGCTGACCGGCGACCTCGAGTCGCCCGGCCTCGAAGCCGTTTTGGCCGAGGAGCCCTACGACTGCGATGTTTTGATGGCTCCGCACCACGGCAGCCGGTTTAGCGATCCGCCGGGCATGGCCCGCTGGAGCACCCCTGAGTGGATCGTGATTAGCGGCAGCCGGGCCGATTTGCAGTCCAGCGTGGCGGCGGCCTATTCCAGCCGCGGCGGCACCGTGCTTCACACGGCCCACCGCGGCGCCGTCCGGGCGACGATCGTCGATGGCCAATTGGCGGTTAGTGCCTGGCGGCCGTAGTAGGCCGTTGAAAAATGGGACTGGCTCCGAGCCCAATCGGACAAACCCCGAGAAAAACGGTCGTCGCGCTTGTGCCTGTCCCAATTTTTCAACACGCTGCTAGTGTCCAGCGGAATCCTCCGGGTGTGGCGGCCATCTCATCCCCCGGTGGACGTAGCCGGTTTTTCCTCCCAAATGCTTCTCCCCGAGGTCGCGGGCAAGTTTTACTCAAAGTTTACATCGGTCGGACGCACTCGTGACACTATTGCGTGACGCGATTCATAAGATGCACCGACTAAGCATCTAGAACGCTTTCGCCCTGTCGGGCAGGGGAGCGCCGAGAGACCTGAATCGGGCAGTTAATCAATAAATCAGACGGAAAACTCAGACGGAGTGGGTAGAAATATGGCAACCGCGGAATGGGATGAGACGAAAAGCAGTGAGAATCGAGGTGGAGTGGCCGTACGCAAGTCGCGCAAGAAAAAGCGGGCCACCAAGAGCCAAAAGCGTCCGGTTCCGCCAGATCGTTGGGCCCGCGGCATCGACTGGCCGATCGTCGCCTGGGTAGTGATGGTTCATGCCGGCGCCTTGGCTGCCCCTTTCTTCTTTACCTGGAAGGCACTGGCGGTCTCGGCATTTCTGGCCTGGCTGACCGGCAGCATCGGTGTTTGCATGGGTTATCACCGGCAATTGACCCACGGCAGTTTTTCGACCTATCGTCCGCTTCGCCTGCTGTTCGCCTTTATCGGCGGTCTGTCGGGCGAGGGTTCGGCCCTGATGTGGGTGGCCAACCATCGCAAACATCACATGTTTAGCGACAAGGAGGGGGATCCCCATTCTCCTCGCGATGGCAAGTTGTGGAGCCACATGACGTGGTTCATGCCGGCGCTCATCCCGGGCGATTTCGAAAAACTGACGGCCCGGTACGCCCCGGATCTGGCGAAAGATCGCGGGATGTGGTTCTTGCATTACATGTTTCTGCCTTCGCACTTGTTGCTGTCAGCCCTGCTGTTTGGCGTCGGCTATTTCGGCTGGGATACCTATACCGGCATCTCGTTTGTCGTCTGGGGAATGTTTGTGCGGCTGCTTTATGTGCTGCACGTCACCTGGATGGTCAATTCGGCCAGCCACATCTGGGGCTACCGCAACTACGAAACCACGGACGATAGCCGCAACCTGTGGTGGGTTGGGCTGTTGGCGTTCGGCGAGGGCTGGCACAACAACCACCATGCCTACCAGCGCATGGCCCGTCAGGGGCACAAGTGGTGGGAAGTCGACGTCACCTATTGGGCCATCTGCCTGATGGAAAAGGTCGGTCTGGTCTGGAATGTCGTCCATGAGGTTCCCCACGGAGTGAAGCCTGCCTGACGCCCGGGTTTCCCGGGGTCTGCTCTCTCGGGCTCGGTCCCCGGGGCTTAGCTCCTGGGTCTGGGTCCGATTTGCTGCCATCGCTTGGCGAGCGCGCGCCGGTGATGCCCGTCTCGATGGCCGCGCGGCCGAAACCCGGCCGTCTTGCGCTGCTGCCTGGTCAGGCAATTTGCGGTTGCAAACTGCCCATCGGCTGATAAACTGACGGCTTCAAGTTTGGTTACAGTATCTTTGGAAATTGTTTCGGTTGGCTCAGGGAAACTGAGCCGCGTTACCCTGCACGGCAAGCATTGGCTGGCTCGCGGGGAGCGTAGGTAGAGAGAATGGTCCTGGGCAAGAGCCCCGAGTTGGCCAACGTGCGGCGAGGCCTGATTTCCGAGCTTTCGGGAGTCTCGCGAGTCGCCCGGGTGGTCGAACGAAGATGGACCCCGTACATTCGCCGCCAAGGCGCACCGACGGAAAGACCTGTGTTTCATGCTCACGGGCACGTGAGTTGGGTTGGCGAAACCGGATGTAACCGGTGAATATTCGACCGCCCGAGCGATGTGCCACCAGCACTGGGAAACTCAGGTCGGACCGGCGACACGATCGAAAAGCGACAGTGAAAATCGAGTAGCGAAAATCGAGTAGCGAAAATCGAGTAGCGACGAAACGAAATCGAGCAGCGGCAGATCATCAGATGTCTATCACCAAAGAGCGTAAACAGGGTTTGATCGGCGACTTCCGGCGTGGCGAGGCGGATACCGGCTCGCCGGAAATCCAAATCGCCATTCTGACGACTCGGGTCGGCGAGGTCACCGAGCACCTGCGCACGCACAAAAAGGACTACGCCAGCCGGCGCGGTCTGTTGATGATGGTCAGTCGCCGTCGGCGACTGTTGGACTACCTGAAAACGGTCGATCCGCAGCGCTATCTCGATATCATTCGACGTCTCGATATCCGCAAATAGTTGGTGGCATCCCGGTGTCTCCAGCCAGCTTGCCATATCGCCGCCGCTTGCCTGTCGTTAGCGGTTTGTCTGGCCCTTAGGGCACCAAACCGACCCAGGGGGCTTGTTTGAGCTCCGCGGGATGTCGCGTGCGGCGGCCGATCGGGGTCGGTCGACTCGGGCGCACTGAAATTCTCTCCGCCACGCTCTCGTTGGTGTGCGGCCGCCGGACGCCTGCTTGCACCGGTATCGCGCGCTCGTTCGCGGCGTCGCTCTTGTCGGCTCCCCCTCCTCTGCTGGGCCTCACCCGGAACGCACAAATGCTAGGAACGTAGCTTTGAAAGTACATGTCGAGAAAACCATCGGATCCGGTACGCTCAGAATCGAAACCGGGCTCCTGGCGAAACAAGCCGCCGGTAGTTGTTTGATCCAATTCGGAGAGACCGTCGTCTTGACGGCCGTCGCCTCCGGCCCGCCCCGACCGGGCGTGGCGGACTTCTTCCCGCTGACCTGCGATTATCGCGAGCGGACGGCCGCGGCCGGAAAATTCCCTGGCGGATTTTTGAAACGCGAAGGACGTCCGACGACCAAGGAGACGCTCACCTCGCGGTTGATGGATCGCCCGATCCGTCCCCTCTTTCCCGAGTGGTTCCGCGACGAAGTCCAAATCCAATCGTTCGTACTGGCCAGCGATCGCCAAAACGACGGCGACGTGTTGGCCATGATCGGCGCTTCGGCTTCGCTCGGAATTTCGCCCCTTCCGTTCCAGGGGCCGATCGGCTCCGTCCGTTTGGGCCGGGTGGAGGGTAAGTTCATTCCCTTTCCGACGCAGGACGAACTCGAAGAAAGCGATCTCGATCTGATCGTTTCCGGCAACCGCGATTCGGTGCTGATGATCGAGGGATTCGCCCGCGAGTTGCCCGAAGACGAAATGTTCGAGGCCATCCGCGTCGCCCATGGCTATATCCAGCAGATCTGCGATTTGCAGTTGGAATTGTTCGCCAAGGTGAAGGTCGAAAAGACCCAGTATCCGGCCCCCGCGCCCGATACCCTTTACGATAAGCTCCGCGCACAATATTACGCCGACTTCAAGGCGGCCAAGCAGACCTCGGGCAAGCACGCTCGGGCTGATGCCGTCTCGGCGCTCAAGCAGCGCGCCATCGCGGAATTGATTCCCGACCCGGCCGCTCCCGGCGCCGTCTCGCCCAATGCCTTGTCCAGTGCCTGGCATCGCTTGGAAGAGCACGTCGTGCGCGACCTGATTCTGGCTGGCACACGGGCTGACGGACGCGACCACAAAGCGCTGCGGGCAATCGACTGCCACGTCGACGTACTGCCGCGCGTGCACGGCTCGGCCATCTTTCAACGGGGCGAAACCCAGGCCCTGATCACCGTCACCCTGGGAACCGGTCGCGATGAACAACGCGTCGATGGTTTGATCGACGAGTATTCCAAGAAGTTCATGCTCGACTACAACTTCCCCTCGTTTTCGGTCGGCGAGGTTCGTCCGATTCGCGGACCCGGCCGGCGCGAAATCGGCCACGGTGCGCTCGCCGAACGGAGCGTCAAACCGATGCTCCCCGATCCCGAGGAGTTCCCTTACACAATCCGCGTCATCTCCGACATTCTGGAATCGAACGGATCGAGTTCGATGGCCAGCGTCTGCGGTGCCACGCTCGGCCTGATGGCCGCCGGCGTGCCGATCCATAACCCGGTGGCCGGCATCTCGGTCGGCCTGGTGAAGGAGAGCGACCAGAAGTGGCTTTTGTTGACCGACATCATCGGCGACGAAGATCATTTCGGCGACATGGATTTCAAGGTGGCCGGAACGCAAAACGGCGTGACGGGCATCCAACTCGATCTGAAAATCGCCGGCATCAGCTTCGACATCATCAAGGCGACGCTGGCCCAGTCGCGCGACGCGCGGATCGAGATCTTGCGAAAGATGCTCACCGCCATCCCGCGACCGAAGAAAGAAATTTCGATGTTCGCGCCCCGGCTGCTGCGAACCCACATCCCGCCGGACAAGATCGGCGCGCTGATCGGGCCGGGTGGCAAGAACATTCGTGCCATCCAAGAGGCCACCGGCGCCGTGATCGAAGTCGAAGACGACGGCACCGTGACCATCGCTTGTGCCAACGGCGAGTCGGCCCAGGAAGCCCTGGACCGGGTCGAGTCGATCACCGCCTCGGTTCAGATCGGTCGCATCTATCGCGGCCGGGTGACCAGCGTCAAGGATTTCGGTGCCTTCATCGAGATCCTGCCCGGCAAGGACGGCCTGTGCCACATCAGCGAACTGTCCGACGAATACGTCAACAGCGTCGCCGACGTCTGCAAGGTGGGCGACGAACTGCAAGTCAAGGTGATCGCCGTCGACGAGCAGGACCGCGTCAAGCTCAGCCGCAAGCAGGCGATGCGTGAACAAAAGGAAAAGGCCGAAACGGCCGCTCCGACCGCCTGACATGCCACCAGAAAAATGGGACTGGCTCCGCGGACCCCGCGAGAAACGGTGGTCGCGCGAGTGCCTGTCGCAATTTTTCAACACGCGGCGGGTCCGCCGGAAGATTGTCGAACGGCCGATCGTAATTTTTCTTCGCCCGGTGGCGCTCTGTGCCACCGGGCGTTGCTATTGGTGCGTGTCTGTTGAATGATATCCAGCATGAAACTTCCGCATCCGCCAACCGCCGACGAAGTCAATCAGCGATTGCTCGAGCAATACACCGAGATCGCCACGCTGGCCGGCGGTCTGGCGCACGAAATCAAGAATCCGCTGTCGACCATCCGGCTGAATCTGGAACTGCTGGCCGAGGATTTTGCCGACGCCGAAACGCCACGCGATCGCCGGGCACTGGCCAAGCTGAGTGTCGTCGAGCGCGAATGTCAGCGACTGCAACGGTTCTTGGACGATTTCCTCAACTTCGCCAAGCTCCGATCCCTGCGACTTGAGCCGTGCGATCTGAACGAGCTGATTCTGCGATTGGTCGATTTTTTCAATCCCCAGGTCGACGGTGCGGCGATCGAGACGGTCTGTTATCTCGATCCCAATTTACCCAGCGTGGTCCTCGATCGCGAAACCTTTCAAGGAGCGCTGATCAACCTCGTGCTTAATGCCCAACAGGCCATGCCCCACGGTGGTCAATTGGTCCTCCGCACCAGCCAAACCGCGACTGGCGTCGCGCTCGAACTGATCGACAACGGCTGTGGAATGGACGAAAGAACCCAACAGCGGATTTTCGAGGCCTTCTTCTCCACAAAACAGGGGGGCTCCGGTTTGGGGCTGCCGACGACTCGCAAAATCATCGAAGCCCATGGCGGCCGAATCTCGGTGCAGAGCGAGCTCGGCAAGGGGACGCAGTTTACGATCGAACTGCCTGTGCCGGCACGGCTGACCGCCGTCCCGCAGCCGCCCAAATAGTCGCCCCCGTGTCCGCACGCCGCGCGTTCACACGTTCGTCAGATCGTCGACCCCACCCGATCCGATCAACGCGTCGAGCGCGGCAGCCAACCGTTCGGCATGGGCATCGCTGTGGGCGTAGATCCGGCAGATGCGGTGACTGACCGGCAATTGGCGGAACAATTGATCGTCGGTCAGCGGACGCGTCTCGCCGCGGGCTGGATCGAAAAGAAAATTCTGGCCGGCGCTGGCCCCCTGCATGCCAGGGCGCTGGGCATGCCGGGCCAGGTCGATCCGCAGCGGCAAATCGGCTAATTCCGGCGGAAGTTGGCTACGCACGGCCGCTTCGGCAAACTCGGGCCGGCTAAAAATGCTGGCCCGTTCGGCATCCAGAGCGCCGAAGACCAGGTTCCGCTGGCAAACCATCTTCCAAGGAATCTCGCGGTTCAAAAACCGCTGCCACATGCCGCCCAATTGGCGCCGCGCCGCGTCGCCATGCTCGGGCCAATGGGCCACGTCGATCAGCAGCGACCAGTCGGTGAAGCGTCGATAGGCGTCCAAGTGTTCCAGTGGGTTGCCCGGAAACAGATAAGTCTTGCTCTCGGCGAACAAGTCGCCCAGCGCCAGATCGATTGCCCTCACGGTGCGGTGAAAGTAAACCGCGCGAAACAGCTCGGCCCGCACTCCGATAAACTGCACCAATGCCGCCAGGCCGCGATGGTGAATCGTCAGACCATGAGAGCTGAAAAAGCTGTAGTGCAGCAGTCGCTCCAGATCGAAAGCCCGCGTGTTGTAGCCCGACATATAGGCGTCGCGCAGCACAAAATCCATGTTGTCCACGGTGTAGATGCCGCTGAACAGGCTGCGCAACAGAACCAGCCAGCGCGGCACCGACAGGGGGGCGGGCCCGAGCGGGCGCGTGATCAACAGCACGATCTGTTCGGGATCGAGCCGTTCGTGCTCCTCCAGCCGGCTATTCGGATTGCGACGCACGCGCGCGAGCAAATCGCCCAGTTCGCGGCGGATGATGTGGCTCCCCAGCGTTTCGTGGGTCAGGCCGAAATCGGCGAGAAAATGTTCATCGAAAAAATGGCCGAATGGTCCGTGTCCCACGTCGTGTAAAAGGCCCGCCATGCGCAGCAGCGTCTCGACATAGCCCCGGCTCGGTACGTCGGGGCAGACTTCGCGCAGGCTGTCATAGAGTGCGGCGGTCGCCCGGCTGGCCAAATGCATCACGCCCAGGACGTGCTGGAACCGCGTATGTTCGGCCGTTGGATAAACCCACCAGGCGGTTTGCAGTTGATGAATTTGCCGCAGTCGCTGGACCCAAGGGTGGTCGATGATTTGCCGTTCGGAGACTTCCCCCTCGGCCAATCCGACGTTGGACACGAAGGGTATGTAGCCGTGAACGGCGTCGTGGCTCAGATTTTCACTACGGAAGTCGCGCATCGAAACTCCCCCGAAAGTGGCCACCGATCGAGTATACTAAAGCCCCGCGTCAGGCCAGCGGAATGTCCGCGGCCCGCCTGGCTCGCGGCCCCGATCCGCATGGCACGCCGGGCCCTTGCCCGGCCGCCGATGGGCCGGTTCGTTTTTAGCTGCTCGCACCACAGCGAGCAATCCCGCTCACTCGCTCCCGACCGAACTCAAAGGAGACCCGTTGTGCTTTGTCGCACCCGTTGGCTTTGTATCGCGGCGATCGGCTGTCTCGTTGCCGGCAAGCTGAAAGCCGCTACCCCGAGCGAGCAGTTGCTTCCCGGCACAACCAAGGGCTATGCGTCGGTCGGCGACATCGAGCGATTTCGCGTCGACTGGGCCAAAACCCAATTGGGCCAGTTATTGGCCGATCCGATCATGCAGCCCTTCGTCGAGGATTTTCAGCAACAACAGCAAAGCAAATGGAATCAGACCCACCAGAAGCTGGGCATCACCTGGGACGACCTGGCCGAAGTCGCCTCGGGCGAGGCGGCCATCGCCCTCGTTCAGCCCAGTGCAACCGAAGCGGCACTGGTCCTGATCGTCGACGTCACGGGCCGAAAGGAAAAAACGACCAAGCTGCTCGACAAAATCAACGCGGATTTAACCAAGCAGCAGCAGGCCAAGGTCAGTCAAATCAAAGTGGCGGAGAGTCCCGTCACTTCCTACGCCATTCCCAAAACCAAACAGCAACGGGCTCGCTCCGCGCTTTTCTGCGTCAAGCAGGATCGCCTCATCGCGACCGATAACCTGGAAGTCTTGCGGGGAGTTTTGGGTCGATTTGCTGGCCCGGCCGACGATTCGCTCTCCGCGCTACCGGCCTTCAAGTCGGTGATCGCACGTTGCGAAACGGCTGCCGGCAAGCAGATCCCCCACGTCCGTTGGTTCGTCGAGCCCTTTGGCTATGTCGAAGCGACCCGCGTGGCCAACCCGGTCACGCCTCGCCGCCGGGGAACCGACATGCTCAAGGTTCTCGCGGATGTTGGTTTTACGGCCGTCAAAGGCGTCGGGGGCTATCTGCATCTGGCAACCGAGAAGTTCGATATGCTGCACCAGACCGCCGTTTGTGCTCCGCCGACCAACGCAGGCGAAAACCGCTACAAACTCGCCGCCAACATGCTCGACTTTCCCAACGGCGGCGATCTCAAGCCCCAGCCATGGGTCCCCCGCGAAATCGCCACCTATGCCAGCTTCAATCTCAAGCCTCCAAAGATCTTCGAGTCGTTAGAACCGTTGGTCGACGCGATGTATGGCGAAACAGGCGGCTTCTTCAAGGACATCATCGATAGTATCGAAGAGGATCCGAACGGGGCGCACATCAACATCCGCACCGACCTGGTCGATCTGCTGGGCGGTCGGGCAACGATCGTCTCCGACAATCTGTTGCCCATCACGCCCCAGAGCGAGCGATTGCTGGTCGGAGTGGAAACGATCGACGCGAAGACGTTGGCGGCCAACATCGAAAAGTTGATGAAAGCCGAACCCGACGCCAAGCGCCGCGAATACAAGGGACACGTGATCTGGGAAATCGTTAACGCCGACGCCGACACCGACGTCGCCGCCGGCCGCAAACGTCCCGCCTCGACCAAGACCAAACAGGATGAAGACGAGGAAGAAGAGAACGCCCGCCAGCACATGCTCCCTAACTCGGCCGTCACCGTGGCTCACGGTCAACTGCTGGTCGCGTCCCACTATGCATTCTTGACCAACATGCTCGATGATCTTTCCCATCGCGAGCAATTGGTCGACAGCAATGAATTTCAGCTAGTCAAAACCGGGTTGGATTACCTCTCGGGGGGCAAGGCGTGCGCTCAAGCCTTCTCACGCACCGACGAGGAATATCGAGGCCCCTACGAGCTGATTCGCGCCGGCCGCCTGCCTGAGGCCGAAACCGTCCTCGGCAAACTCCTCAACAACGTCTTGGGCGAAGAAGGCGTCGTTCGCACCCAACGCATCGATGGCCGGCGCCTGCCCGAGTACGATGCGGTGCGGCGCTATTTCGGCCCTGCCGGCATGACCGCCGTGAGCGAAGACGATGGCTGGTTTCTGACGGGCTTCATGCTCAGCAAGGAACCGCCGGCAACGGTCGCGGAGAAGCCGGCCAAAGTCAAATAGAGCTCGACGGCACCGGTCGCGGAGAATGCGGCGGCCAAACAGACTGGTGAGGGACGACCCCGGAAATCGACCGAGTGGAGTCGGAAGCCGTCGCGGCCGGTCAGCATTCGAGCATCCTGGCCGCCGGACGTGCGCGCAAAATGTCGATGGCCACCAACGCCGGCTGCCTGGCCGGGTTCCAACCGCGGATCTACCGATCATTTTTAATGGTTCGCGGCCACAGCTAGCGAGCTGCCGATGGCATCGCGGAAGGGGAGCTGCACGAAGTTGAAAGCCAAAAAGGGGGAAGACATTGGTTTTAGGATTGGCGGCTATTGTGGTTCGACCCAAAGACCGATTTACTAATTAGGTTCAGGCGCGGGAGGACGCCGCGCGCAGAGTGCTAGCAGCGTCAGGGCGGGTTTCGCCCGCTACCGACCCACTCAAAGGAGATCCGTTGTGCTTTGTCGCGCCCGTTGGCTTTGTATCGCGGTGGCCGGCTGTTTGGTTCTGCTTGTTGCCGGCAAGCTGAAGGCGGCTCCCCCAAGCGAGCAATTGCTCCCGGGCACAACCAAGGGTTATGTCTCGGTCGGCGACGTCGAGCGATTCCGTGCCGATTGGGCCAAGACCCAACTCGGCCAGTTATTGGCCGATCCGATCATGCAACCCTTTGTCAAGGATTTCGAGCGCCAGTTGCAGGGCAAGTGGAATCAGACCCACCAGAAGCTCGGCATCACCTGGGACGACTTGTCCGACGTTCCCGCTGGCGAGGTGGCCATCGCGGTCATCCAGCCCAGTGCGACCGAAGCGGCGCTGGTTCTGATCGTCGACGTCACGGGCCGAAAGGATAAAACGGCTACCCTGCTGGACAAGATCCACACGAATCTAACCACGTTCCATCAGGCCAAAGTCAGCCAAATCGAGGTGGCGGGAAACTCGGTCACCTCCTACACGATCGCCAAGACGGAACATCACGCGGCGCGCACCGCGCTTTTCTGCGTCAAGCAGGATCGCCTGATCGCGTCCGATCATCTGGAAGTCTTGCGAGGAGTTTTGGGCCGCTTCGGCGCTCCGACCGACGATTCGCTCGCCGCGCTGCCGGCCTTTGCGTCGGTGATCGCACGTTGCCAGAAAGCGGCGGGAGAGCAGGCTCCCCACGTCCGTTGGTTTGTCGAACCCTTCGGTTATGTGGAAGCCACACGGGTCGCCAACCCCGATGCGCCCCGCCGCCGGGGAACCGACATGCTCAAGATTCTCAAGAATGATGGTTTTACGGCCATCAAGGGCGTCGGCGGCTTCCTGCATTTGGCGACCGAAAAATTCGAAATGCTGCATCAGACAGCCGTTTATGCGCCGCCGGTCAGGGCCGGCGAAAACCGTTATGAACTCGCGGCCAACATGCTCGACTTTCCCAACGGCGGCGACCTCAAGCCCCAGCCCTGGGTCCCCCGCGAGATTGCCACCTACGCCAGTTTCAATCTCAAGCCGCAAAAGATTTTCGAGTCGTCCAAAACGCTGGTCAACGCCATCGTCGGCGACGAAGTATTCGATGACGTGATTACGAGCATCGAGGAAGATCCGAACGGCCCGCAAATCAACATCCGCACCGATCTGGTCGCCCTTCTGGGTGGCCGGGCGACGATCGTCTCCGATTATCTGCTGCCGATCACGCCCAAGAGCGAGCGGATGCTGATGGGCGTCGAAACCACCAATCAGCAGGCGCTGGCCGCCACGATCGAAAAGTCGATGAAGACCGATCCCGATGCCAAACGTCGCGAATACAAGGGTCACGTGATCTGGGAAATCATCAACGCCGACACCGACGTCGCCGTGGTCGTCGTCGAGAATCATCCGGCCTTCGCCATGGCCAAGCAGGAAGAGGATGAGAACGCGGAGGAGACCCGCGAACGCATGCTCCCCAACTCGGCCGTCACCGTGGCCCACGGCCAATTGCTGGTCGCTTCGCACTACGACTTTTTGACCAAAATGCTCGATGATCTCGCTCAGCGCGAGCAGTTGGTCGACAGCAACGAATTTCATCTGGTCAAAACCGAATTGGATTACCTCTCGGGCGGCAAGGCGTGTGCCCAAGCCTTCTCGCGCACCGACGAGGAATATCGGGCCGTCTACGAGTTGATTCGCAGCGGGCGCATGCCCGAAGCCGAAACGGTCCTCGGCAAACTGCTCAACAGCGTCTTGGGCGAAGGCAAAGAAGGCGTCCTCCGTGCCCAGCGCATCAATGGCGAGCACCTGCCCGAATACGACGCCGTGCGGCGCTATTTTGGTCCTGCCGGCATGACCGCCATGAGCGAAGACGACGGCTGGTTTCTGACCGGCTTTGCGCTCAGCAAGGAATCGCCGGCCGCGCTCGCCGACAAGCCAGCCGAAGGCAGCCAGGCCTCCTCGAACCCGCCAGCAGCCGAGGCCGCGGCAGCCGAGCAGGCTTCGGCGCCGGCAGCGGTTGAAACGCCCCCGACCATCAAGCAGTAGCCACGCACGGCCGCCCCTGCTGCAATGCTCGATCCGAGCGCGTCGCATTCGGCCTGTCGCCCGCCGATGCGCGCCGTAGACGCCGGCCGTTATTTCGCCCCGTCGCGATCCACCTTCGCCCAGAACGGATGTTGGCGGTCGCCGCGCGTGCGCACGTCGTCGAGCAGCGTGGCCACGTCGGGCGTCAAATTCGGCTCGCGGTTCAGTTGCCGTCCTCTGACGTCGATCCGCACCGGCTTGCTGAAATCGATCAATTCAGGGCTGAGCCAGACCGTCGCTTTGTCGGCGCCCGATGCCACGTGGACCGTGTTCCCTTTGATCGAAGCCTCCACTCGGACCGGTTGGAAACCGCGCGTCGGCGGCCAATCGATCGGTTCAATGACGGCGTTCCGCGGAAAGTCGTCCAGTTCCAGCCACCAAAAATAGTTGTCCCAGGTGCGCATGCTGGCGGCTGAGATTTTTTTGGGGAAGAAGTCGCGATGACGGCGTCCCATCCAATCGAATATCCGCTGGATCTCTTCGTAAAAGTGCTCGTGACCACGCCCTTCGTACTCGACCACCGTGGCATCGAATCGATGCGTCAAACAGCGATCGAGCACCGTGGAGTTGACTTTCGTCTTGTCCCCATCCATTTCGCCCCCCACGACGTAAAACGGCACCAGGCCGGCATTGTTCCAATAGTGCAGGCAATACTTCTCGGCCACGGCCACGATCGGAATCACCCCCGCCCATTGATCCGGGTGGGCTAGTCCCATGTCCCAGGCCGCGTCGCCTCCCATCGAGTGGCCCGACAAAAACACTCGGTCGGTATCGACGGAAAACCGGCGGCAGGCATCGCGCAGACTGACCAGCACGGCGGCGTGTTCGCGGGCGGAAAACTCGTACTCCTGCTGCCCCGTCTTCGCCCAATCGACCGACAGCACGATATATCCATGCCGCATCCCCTGGCCCACCCGGTTGCCGGTGTCGTCCAACACTCCCGCCCACCAATCGAGTTGCTGCAACGGAGTGGTGCCGACGCCGTTCAGGGTGACCACCATCGGATAGCGGCGGTAGGGATCGTATTCGGGGGGCAATTGCACGTAGTATTTGACGCTCGGTTCTTCGCGATCCAAGGCTGGAACCGAGAGCTCGTAGAAGCCCGGCTTGTCTTCGTCCGGTTCCGGGCTATCGATGGGGGGCTTCATGTGGGCCACCAGCCGTGCGACCATTTCGCACGTGCTCCCTTCCATCGTGCGCAGCGTTTTCAAGATCGCGGTACGTTCCCCTCTTTTCGATTCGCGCAGGTACTTTTGTACCTGTCCGCGCACTTCAACCAAGGACAGCGCCACGGCCAGATTCGTCGTGGCATGATTACTACCCAGCAGCCAACCGCTGATGGCCAGCGAAAGCTTGTCGTCGTCGGTAAGCTTCTCCGAGCCCGCCAATCCGGCGTAGTCGGCCAGGCGGTCGAGGGTGTTGATGTTCAACTCGGCCTTGATTTCGTCGACCACCACTTGCGCACGCTTGCGCGAGTCGGCGTCTTTCACGCCGGCAAGATTCTTGTCAATGCCTTCCAGGAGATCCTTGGCTTGCTTCTGCGTATCGGCGTACTGCTCCAGCATCTGGCGAACCTGCTGCAGTGTTTCGCCGGCGATCTGGTCGCGCGGAAAGTTCTCAAGCAGTCCGAAGGCGAGTCGGTCCTGACCCGCCTGGCGACGAACGTTGATCTCGTCGATGATCCGCCGCGCCTGAAGTTGGCGAATCGCCCGAATTTCCTTTTCGAGTTCGCTCTGGTCGGGAAAATCGCGGACGACGCCCTCCAATTCGGCTTGTGCCTCTTGGTAGCGTTCCGAATCGAGTAGCAGCCGCACGAGTTTGAGTCGATCGTCCAGTTTTTTGGGATCGATCACTTTGGAAAAAATCTGCGCCAGCGTTTCCCGCGGAATGGAACTGGTGGCGATCCGCATGTCCCAGATGTACGACCGCGTGCCGGCCAGTCCTTCCACCTTGGTCCACAAGGGTGTGATTTCGGTGATCCCCTGGATGACGTCGATCGGGCCCTTTTCCGTGTTCATGGTCACGGTCCGCCGGCCATATTCGTCGAACGGCGTGACCTTGATGATCGGGCCCACACGTCCCAATCGCGTTCGGCCGTTGGCCACGCGTTGGGGGACCACAATCTTCTGCACGGCCAATCGCAGCTTCTCTTCTTCGGGCCGGAGCACTTGCGAATAGTGGAAGAACGTTCGTCGCAAGTTGTCGTCGATGAACTGGATTTGCGGGCTGCTGTCGCTCGCCTTGCTGACGTTGGGGTTTTCCGCCAGGCCCGATACCCGGCCAAGGACACCCTCCAAAATGCGCCCGTCGCGCATCACCAGTCGGTCGGCCCGCGCCTCGATTGCCCAACAACTGACGGCCACCAGGCCGCCAATCCAAGCGACGCGCAAACAGATGCCAGCATGGGTATACCGGGTCACGGCCCTTGGTTCCCCTCGCCACACCATCTGGAGAGCCCCGGCACTCCGATGACGAAAAAGGACAGCGGCATTGGTGCTGACATGCGAGGTCTCATGCATCACGGCTCTCAGGCGCGGAAATCGTCGATTCGCTTTTCTCTGCCGCCAATGCGTTTGCGTCCTTCGCCCGTTGACCGGTGCGCGCGGAAGTAAACGGTCCAAAACGGATGCCTGGCGGCGAAACGACGCGCGGCCTAAATGCCGTCGCCGCCTGAATTTCGCCACCCTGTAGACTTCGATCCAGATTTCATTGTGACCGGCCGGCGGGTGAAGTCAAACTGCGGCCGCCCAGCGGGTGGCGGCCGGACCATTGACATCCGAGCGGGCAAGCTTCATAACTGCCCCAGCATCTCGCTTCTTACCCGTTACGCCCGGTTTGCCCGAACTGTTTTCCGGAAAACCACGTGAATCTTCGCCGCGCTCTCATTTTGCTCGCAGCAGCGGCGCTGCTGTTGCCGATCTTAACGGTCGTTCTGATCGGCACCGCACGGTTATTGGCCGCGATGCAAGACGGCCCCGGGTCGGCCGTTGTCGACCGGATTGCCTTGGGGGTGGGTGTCGTCTGGGTGACCGACCTGGTGGCCTTGGTGATTGTCCAGGCGATCCACTCGGCCGGGCCCCCGGAATAGCAGTCCCCCGGAATAGCTGCCGCCGAATAAACCCGGGCACCGGGTTCCCGGCCTGATTTTTCGAGGAAAGCGTTGCCCTGCGGGGCTCAAATTGGCCTGGTTTGCGGCCTTAACCTGGGGGTGCTTGGCGAGGTATAATTTGTTGTTGGCTACGCTTCGACGTACTTTCGGGGGCGAACTGGGTTCGACCGGATGGCTGAAGTGTGGGTGGCGTGCCGTGGTTGATCAGTGGGCCACGTAAAAAAGCTGATCAATATCTTCATTTGCCGAAGATACCTTTGCTTTGGCTGCCTAATTAAACGGTAGCCCGGTCTGCGGGTTTTTGTCGGAGAGACCCAAAAGTCCGTCACCAATTCCGAATCGTCTCAAGTCACTGTCGGGCACGCTTGAGGCTAAACACTGTTCCTGGCTGGTCTGCTTGGCACCCCGTCGGTTGGGGGCTGGCAGGCGAAAAGCGTAAATGATCCGACTACGCACGTAGAAGCTCCCACGGAAACTTCGCGGGACGCGGGTTCGATTCCCGCCGCCTCCATTTTGCCAGTTGGCGACACCTGGCGACGATCAGTGATAAAACCCTTGCCCCGGCAAGGGTTTTGTCGTTCCCGGGCCGAGGCGTCATTGCCAGCCGATGACGCCGAATGACCCTCAACGCCACCCAAAATGCAGCGCATTTGCAGCGCGGCCTCTGATTGCCGTGCTGCATCGGCGGCGGGTTTGGGAGTGAGTTTCGGCGTCGGCAACTTGGCCACGGCCCTGGCTTGGTCGCCAATACCGATATGCGTGTACCGCATGGTCATGTTGATGTCCGAATGCCGAGCGAGTTCCTTCGCTTCCGGCAAGGAAGCTCCGTTGCGGAGCAACTCTGTGATATGCGTGTGCCGGCCGGCGGCGTGGAAATCGGCAATGCCGTCCTCCGTCTCGTAGGGGATGCCGGCCCGTTCCAGGTCTTTCTTAACCATCAGCCAGGTTTTCCGCCGATCCAACTTCGGAAACAGTTTGTCGGTAGGAGACAGCCCCCTCAGCCAATCGCGGAGCATGACGACCAAGTCGGGGTGCAACGGCAACACGTCCTTGCGGCGATGCTTCGAGCAAGCCGCTTCGACCGTCACTTTGGGCGGTTTGGCCGCAAGGGCGAAGCTCCTCGGCGTCAGGCTTGCCAGTTCCTTCTTCCGCAGCCCGGTCATATAGGACAACAAATAGATGCGTGCTCGCTGCTCTCCGGTGAACCGCTGAATGCTCAAGCCGCTACCGCGGGCAGATTCGACAAGCTTCGACACTTCGTCGGCAGTGAGCGCCCGGCGGGCATGTCGCACATCGACGGCCGTATTGAGCCGTTCCAGGCCCAGGAGCGGATTGCTAAAGAGCCGCTTCGTCGTCACGCACCAGTTGCAGAAGGCGTCCAGCGCCTGGAGATAGTGATTGTAGGTGCGATGCCCAAGGTTATCGGACTTCCGCAATGATCGCAGATAGACCTGCACCGCTTCCGGCATAATGTCTGCAAGCGTCTCCAATCCACAGCCGACCACGACCCGCCGCACGCGCGTCATCGTCAACTTGACGTGCTTGGGAGAGTTATCCGCGAGGCTCTCCT
>Ga0182024_10004709_pt1 | contig 31120 bp, 26 predicted proteins | sample P32metaG_FD_120480 | JGI IMG/M metagenome (GOLD analysis project Ga0182024, IMG submission 120480) | Permafrost microbial communities from Stordalen Mire, Sweden - P3-2 metaG (Illumina Assembly) | ecosystem: Environmental > Terrestrial > Soil > Wetlands > Permafrost | place: Sweden: Stordalen... | reverse complement strand
CCGAGCCGCTCTGCACCCAGCTGACCCCATCAAGTGCCACATGAGCACATAGAGAACGCAGACACCCGACAGGCGTCGATATCGCTCACAAACGAGCCGCTGCCCCTTGACCCATTAGAGAACACAATCGGCGCAAGCCAGCCGCTTCGCGTTGCGAGCGGGGTGTTTGCCTGCTATAAGCGCCACATGATCGCGTTTCCGAACTCAGCGACTTGGTGGTGGCCTGTCTGACGCAGGCGGCCACTGGTTTTGTGTTTGTTATAGGCCGCCTGGGAGACCCCGGCGGCCTTTGTCGTATCTGGATAGGGCTTGGCGGATCTCCTGAGGCGGCGGGTCAAAGGAGGTTCTGATGCAGCGCCAAGGCTCCACGACAAATTACACCACCGAAGGGGGCATCCGCGTCGAGCGCGAGAGCGTCCTTCGCGAGTACGATCCGGCCGACCGGTCGATGGCCGAGATGCTCGACCGCCGGCGCGGCGTCTGGTTCTCGTCGAGCTTCGAGTTTCCCGGCCGCTACACTCGCTGGGACATGGGGTTCGTCGATCCGCCCGTGGTGTTCACCGCTCGCGACCGTGACTTCATCGTCGAGGCGCTGAATGCCCGCGGCGAGGTGTTGATCGGCGCGATCGCCTCCGCGTTGAAAAGCCTCGATGCGGTCGAGATCGGCTCGACGGATGACAAGCGCATCGAGGGCGCGATCCGCCCCGCGGCGACCCGTTTCCCGGAGGAGCAGCGCAGCCGTCAGCCCTCGGTGTTCTCGGTGCTGCGCGCGCTGATCGCGCTGTTCAAGAGCGCCGAGGACGAGCATCTCGGCTTCTACGGCGCGTTCGGCTATGACCTCGTCTTCCAGTTCGAGCCGATGCAGCTGCGGCTGCCCCGTCCCGCGGATCAGCGCGATCTCGTGCTCTATTTGCCCGACGAGATCCTGATCGTCGACCACATGCGCCAGCAGGCGTCGGTGCACCGCTACGATTTCGCGGTCGCCGGCAAGTCGACCGCCGACGTGCCGCGCGGGACGCCAGAGGCCGTCTATCGCCCGGACTTGGCGCCGGCGGCGGTGCCGCCGGCGAGCGACCACGCGACAGGGGAATTCCCGGCGCTGGTGAACAAGGCCAAAGAGTCGTTCAAGCGCGGGGATTTGTTCGAGGTGGTGCCCGGCCAGCTCTTCATCCGGCCTTGCATCGACTCGCCGAGCACGGTGTTCGAGCGGCTGAAGAAGGCCAACCCGGCGCCCTATGGCGCGCTGATCAATCTCGGCGACGGCGAGTTCTTGGTATCGGCCTCGCCCGAGATGTACGTCCGCGTCGAGGCCAAGGAAGATGGAAGACGGCGGATCGAGACCTGCCCGATCAGCGGCACGATCCGCCGCGGCGCCGACCCGATCGAGGACGCCGACCGCATCCTCGAACTGCTCAACTCCAAGAAGGACGAGAGCGAGCTCACGATGTGCACCGACGTCGACCGCAACGACAAGTCGCGGGTCTGCGTCGCCGGCAGCGTCAAGGTCATCGGCCGCCGCCAGATCGAGGTGTATTCGCGGTTGATCCATACGGTCGATCACGTCGAGGGCGAGCTGCGCCCCGAATTCGACGCGCTCGACGGGTTTCTCAGCCATGCCTGGGCGGTGACGGTCACCGGGGCGCCGAAGCTCTGGGCGATCCGCTTTATCGAGCAGGAGGAGCGGTCGTCGCGGCGCTGGTATGGCGGCGCGATCGGCCGCCTCACTTTCGACGGCAACATGAACACCGGGCTCACCCTGCGCACGATTCGCATGAAGGACGGGATCGGCGAGGTCCGCGCCGGCGCGACCCTGCTATTCGACAGCGATCCGGTGGCCGAGGACGACGAGTGCCGGCTGAAAGGCTCCGCCTTGTTCGCGGCGATCGCCGGCAATCGCGCCGCCCCGCCCGCCGCCGCTGCGGCGGTGCCGCAATCGGGCCGTGGCCGCAGGGTGCTGTTGGTCGATCACGAGGATTCGTTTGTCCACACCCTCGCCGGCTATGTGCGCCAGACCGGCGCCGAATGCGTCACCTTGCGTCACGATTTCGCCCGTGCCGAGCTCGCCGGCGGACCCGCGCCCGATTTGGTGCTGCTGTCGCCAGGGCCTGGCCGGCCCGACGATTTCGCCATGCGCGAGACGCTCGACCTGCTCTTGAGGCGGCGCATCCCGATCTTCGGCGTGTGCCTCGGGCTGCAGGGCATTGTCGAGTATTACGGCGGCGCGCTCGACGTGCTCGATACGCCGATGCACGGCAAGCCGTCGGTGATCCGCGTCTCGGGAAACCGGCTGTTCGGCGGGCTGCCCCGGGAGTTCACGGTCGGCCGCTATCACTCGCTCTACGCGCGCAGGAGCGCGCTGCCCTCGGTTTTGTCGATCGCGGCGGAGACCGAGGATGGCGTGATCATGGCGGTCGAGCACAAGAGTCTGCCAATCGCCGCGGTGCAGTTCCATCCCGAGTCGGTGATGACCTCGCCCGCCGCGATCGGCATGCCGATCGTCGCGGCGATGCTGACGACGCTATGCGCGGAGCCGGTGAAGTAGGCGAGCGGGGCGGTGGTTTAGCGCACGATCTATTTAAGCTGAAGCATCGGAAATCCCCTCCCCCGCCCCCGGACGGCCGCCCTGTGGGCGTTCCGGGGGTGACCCGGGGGCCCACGTCTTCAGTGGCGAACGCCCGCGCCAGACGACGTGGATGGCCGGGACAAGCCCGGCCAAGGGCGATAAATGAGGTAGTTCAACCTGACCCGACGATGCTCTAGAACTGCTTGTCCAGCACGTCGCGGTGGATGGTGACCGGGTAGCGCTTCTTCAGCGCCTCGGTCAGCTCGGTGACCAGATCGTAGCGTGCCGCGTTGCCGAGCTCGGTCTGCAGCCCGGACGCAGCGCCGGCCGGCGTCGAGTCGGGCAGGTTGATCGCCGTCAACTGCGCGACGAACGCACCGTTGGCATCGCTGACGACGACGGCCTCGCCGACCTTGGCGCCGAACAGCTTGGCGATCAGGCTCGGCGGGACCGCCGAACCCTGGGCCGGCCGGCGCCCCAGCGGCTGGGTTGTGGTCACCGTCAGTCCTTTGTCGGACGCGGCCTTGGCGATCGGCGTCCCGCCCGCGATGGCGACGGCGAGCGCCTCGGCCTGGGTCTTGACCGCCTGCTGTTTCTGCTCGGCGGTCCAGGCGGCGACGATCTGGTCCTTGACCTCGGCGAGCGGCTTCACCTGCGGCGCGACGACCTTGTCGACATGGACGACGAAGATCGCGCCGTCCTCGATCGCAGTCACCCGGCTGCTCTCGTTCTCGCCGGTATCGAACACCGCCTTGAGCACGAATTGCGCCGGCAGCGACAGCTCGATCGGCTTGCCGGCGGGGTCGCGGCCGCTGGCGTCGGTCGCGGCGATCGTCACCGTCTTGAGATGGTACTTGGCCGCGACATCGGCGATCGTGGCGCCGCCGCCGAGCGCGTCCTCGACCTGATGGCCGACGGTTTCGAGCTGGACGACTTCGGCTTCCTGGGTGAGTTCTTCGGTTAGCTGCTTCTTGGCCTCGTCGAAGGTCGGGGTCTTGCCCGGCTCGATCTTGGTCACCAGCAGGATGTGCCAGCCGAACGAATCCTTGACCGGCTCGCTCGGCTTGTCGAGCGGCAGGTCGAAGGCGGCATCGGCAAGCTCCTTCGGCAGGTCGCTTGCCTTGACCAGGCCGACATCGATCGTCTGTGGATCCTGCCCCGCGATCGTCGTCGCCACCTGCTTGAAGTCTTGGCCGGCGGCGAGCGCCGCTTCGGCGGCCTTGGCCTTTTCTTCCGTCGGCGCGAGGATCTGTTCGACCTGGCGCTGCTCGGGGATCGCCAGGTCCTCCTTATGCTCGTCGTAGGCGGACTTCAGCTGCTCGTCGGTGATCTTGACGTCGCCGGCGACATCCTCGGCGCTGAGGCTGGCCAGCGTGAAGCCCCGGTATTCCGCGGCTTTGAACATGTCCTGGTGGGCGTCGTAAAACTTGCTGATGTCGTCGTCGCTCGGCGCGCCGATGGCGCCCGCGGCGGCGAGCGGCAGCGCCACCACGTCCGCCACCCGGGTCTCGGCGCGCTGTCGGTAGATCGTATCGATGACCTGTGCCGGGATGCGCACTCCGGCGGTCAGCGCCTGCAGCATGTCGCCGCGCGGAAGCTCCTGCCGCAGCCGCGCCTCGAACCCTTCCTCGGACATATGGTTGACCGCCAGAAGCTGGTTGAACCGGTCATGGCTGAAGCGCCCGTCGGGGCCGACAAAGGCCGGGTTCGTGGTGATCGTCGCGCGGACCACGTCGTCGGAAAGATCGAGGTGCAGCCGCGCCACCTCCTGGTCGAGCAGGCTGCGCTGGATTCGCTGGTCGAGCACCGCGTCGAGGATGCCGAGCTGCTTGATCTGCGCCGGTTCGAGCGTCCCGCCGAACTGGGCGCGCAGACGCTCGAGCGTCGGCTGCAGCGCGGCCTGGAGCTCGTCGGCGCGGATATCGTGGTTGCCGACCGTGGCGACGACCGCGTCGGGCGACTTCTCGTTCTGGAAAAACGGCGAGCGAGTATAGAGGCCCCAGAACCCGAAGGACAGGATCAGCAGTCCAAACAGCACCTTGACGACTATGCCGCCGGCCCGCGTGCGGATCGCTTGTAGCATTCAGATCGACCGTATTGCCTGTGCAGGGCCCGGCTGCCGCCGCGGGTTGACCCGCTCAGGCGCCGGTGTGATCGTGGCCAGCGATGATAGAGAGCGGTCGGCGCGGCCGCAACCGTCCGCCCGCCATCCGCCAAGGGAGCCGCCATGGCTGCGCGCCGCAAGCTTGTCGCCGGCAATTGGAAGATGAACGGGCTCCGGGCGGACGGAATCGCCTTGGCGCGCGGCATCGCGGCGCGGGCCGCGTCCGCTGCCCCGTCCTGCGACCTGCTGGTCTGCCCGCCGGCGACCCTGATCGCCGCGGTGGGCGAGGCGCTCGCCGGCGGTGCCGTCGCGCTCGGCGGCCAGGATTGCGCCGCGGCTGAGAAGGGCGCCTTCACCGGCGACGTCAGCGCCGAGATGCTGAAGGATGCGGGCTGCACCCATGTCATCCTCGGCCATTCGGAACGGCGCCAGGGGCACGGCGAGACCGATGCGCAGATCAACGCCAAGATCGCCGCCGCCTGGCGGGCCGGGCTCGTCGCGATCCTCTGCGTCGGCGAGACCCGAGCCGAGCGTGAGGGGGGACGGGCGGTCGCAATCGTCTCCGGCCAGCTTGCCGGCTCGCTGCCGGCTGGCGCCGATGCCGGCCGCGTCGTCATCGCCTATGAGCCCATTTGGGCGATCGGCACCGGCCTGACCCCGACGCTCGGTGACGTCACCGAGATTCATCGGACGATCCGAGGGAAAATCCCCATCGGCACGCGCATCCTCTACGGCGGTTCGGTCAACCCGAAGAACGCCGCCGAAATTCTCGCTCTCGACGAGGTCGACGGCGCGCTCGTCGGCGGCGCCAGTCTCAAGGCCGAGGATTTCTGGGCAATCGCCGAGGCGTGCTCCTAGTCAACCGGGATGCTAGCCATAACACCGGGAACGTCTTACAAGACCCCGCCATGATCGTCCTCCTGTTCGTCATTCACGTCGCCATCGCGCTGGCGCTGGTCGGCACCGTGCTGCTGCAAAAGAGCGAGGGCGGCGCGCTCGGCATGGGCGGCGGCGGCATGTCCGGCTTCATGACCGGGCGTTCGACCGCCAACCTGCTGACCCGCACCACCGGGATTCTCGCCGCGGCATTTTTCGTGACGAGCGTGCTGCTTGTCGTGCTGAGCAACCGCACCCAGGCGCAGCGCTCGCTGCTCGACCAGCCGCCGCCCTCGACCCAGGAAACCCCGGCCGCCCCCGCGCCGCCGCTGACTCCGGCGCCGCCGCCAACTCCACCCGAGCCGAGCCCGCCGCTGCAGAAATAGATTTGGGCGAATCGGGTGAAGCTCAGCGTTTGCGCGCGTTTCGCGGCGCCGCGACCCGCGCCCGTGTCGCCGGGCGCCGGAGAGCGACGCCGCGATCTTCTCCGCCCGGATTCAGAAAGCGATGTTAACTATTTGATAGATCGCGTGTTTATTTCGGCATGCCGGGGTCGCGAACTTCCCGTGTGACACCGCTGGCGCTTGCTGTACATTGAAGGTCCATGACGCGGTTCATCTTTATCACCGGCGGCGTGGTCTCCTCACTCGGCAAGGGTATCAGCGCGGCGGCGCTCGGTTCGCTGTTGCAGGCGCGCGGATTTCGAGTACGGCTGAGGAAGCTCGACCCGTATCTCAATGTCGATCCGGGCACGATGAGCCCGTATCAGCACGGCGAGGTCTTCGTCACCGACGACGGCGCCGAGACCGATCTCGATCTCGGCCATTACGAGCGCTATGTCGGAGTCGCGGCGCGTAAGAGCGACAGCGTCACAACCGGCCGCATCTACTCGACCGTGATCGGCCGCGAGCGCCGCGGCGAATACCTCGGCGCCACGGTGCAGGTGATCCCGCACGTCACCGACGCGATCAAGGAGTTCATCGAGGCCGACCTCGACGGCGAGGATTTTGTCCTCTGCGAGATCGGCGGCACCGTCGGCGACATCGAGAGCCTGCCGTTCCTCGAGGCGATCCGCCAGCTGGGGAACGAATTGGGTCGCAAGCGGGTCTGTTTCGTGCACCTGACGCTGGTGCCGTGGATCAACTCGGCCGGCGAGCTCAAGACCAAGCCGACCCAGCATTCGGCCAAGGAATTGCTCGGCGTCGGCATCCAGCCCGACATCCTGCTCTGCCGCTGCGACCGCCCGATCCCCGAGGGCGCGCGCAAGAAGATTGCGCTGTTCTGCAACCTGCGCGAGTCGCGCGTGATTCCGGCGCTCGATGTCGACACCATCTACGCGGTGCCGGGCGCCTACCACGCCGAGGGCTTCGATCGCGAGGTCTGCGACCATTTCGGCATCGAGTCGCCGACCCCCGATCTGAGCCGCTGGGAGGCGATCGTCAACACGATCCGCAAGCCCGAAGGCCAAGTGTCGATCGCGATCGTCGGCAAGTACACGCATCTCCCCGACAGCTACAAATCGCTGGCCGAGGCGATGGCGCATGGCGGCATCGCCAACAACGTCCGGGTCAAGATCGACTGGATCGATTCCGAGGTGTTCGAGGCCGAGCACGAGGCGTTGCGGCAGTTGGAAGGGGTGCACGGCATCCTCGTGCCGGGCGGTTTCGGCGAGCGCGGCACCGAGGGCAAGATCGAGGCCGCCCGCTTCGCCCGCGAGCGCTCGGTGCCCTATTTCGGCATCTGCTTCGGCATGCAGATGGCGGTGATCGAGGCGGCGCGTCACCTCGCCAACCTGCCCGGCGCCGGTTCGACCGAGTTCGGCCCCTGCGAGCATCCGGTGATCGGGCTGATGACCGAATGGGTGCGCGGCAACGAGTTGGAGCAGCGCAGCGCCAGCGGCGATCTCGGCGGAACGATGCGCCTCGGCGCCTATCAGGCTTCGCTCGACCCGGAAAGCCGCGTTGCCGAGATCTACGGCGCCGACCAGATCAGCGAGCGGCATCGCCACCGCTACGAAGTCAACAAGGCCTATAAGGACACCCTCGAAACCGCAGGATTGCGGTTTTCCGGAATGTCCCCTGATGGCTTGCTGCCGGAGATCGTCGAAATCCCCGATCATCCGTGGTTCATCGGCGTGCAGTTCCACCCCGAGCTGAAGTCGCGCCCGTTCGACCCGCACCCGCTATTCAAATCCTTTGTCAAGGCCGCGCTCGACCAGTCGCGGCTGGTCTAAGTTTTTAATAGCGTGCACTAAAGTTTATTTTGCATCCCGGCGAAGGCCGGGACCCGTGGCGCTGCACGGCTCGTCGTTTCGGACTTGGTTCGCCGGTGGAGCAAAATCGGATATGAATCGCGCGCGGGAAAATGGGTTCCGGCCTTCGCCGGGATGAGAATTGGGCACATGCAGCCACGTCACATCACCGTCGGCGATATCGATATCGGCAACGATCTGCCGATGGTCTTTATCGTCGGGCCGAATTTATTGGAATCGCGCGCCCATGCGCTGGAGACGAGCGCGGCCTTGGCCGAATTGGCCAAGAAGCTCGGCATCGCGCTGATCTACAAGACCTCGTTCGACAAGGCGAACCGCTCGTCGATCGGCGGCGCGCGGGGCATCGGGCTGAAGGCCGGGCTGCCGATCCTCGCCGAGGTGCGCGAGACCACCGGCCTGCCGCTGCTGACCGACATCCACGCCCCGGAGCAATGCGCGCCGGTCGCCGAGGTGGTAGACATCCTTCAGATACCGGCTTTCCTTTGCCGCCAGACCGACCTGCTAGTCGCCGCCGGAAAGACCGGCAAGGCGGTCAACATTAAAAAGGGCCAGTTCGTCGCGCCGCACGACATGTGGAATGCGGCGGGCAAGGTGGCCTCGACCGGCAACGAGCGCATCCTGCTCTGCGAGCGCGGGGCCAGCTTCGGCTACAACAATCTTGTCGTCGATATGCGCGCCTTGCCGATCATGGCGCGAACCGGCTACCCGGTGGTGATGGACGCCACCCATGCGGTCGCGCAGCCGGGCGGTCTCGGCGACCGTTCGGGCGGCGAGCGCGAGTTCGGCCCGGTCCTCGCGCGCGCCGCTGCCGCGATCGGCGTCGCCGCAATGTTCATCGAGACCCACCAGGACCCCGACAACGCGCCCTGCGAGGGGCAGACCATGCTGCCGCTCGAGGCCATGCCGGAATTGCTCGAAACCCTGGTGGCGTTCGACCGGGTGGCGAAATCTCGCCCCTTGCCGCCGTTGTAGTTTGGTTCGCACCATCCCGGCCTCAGCCGGGATGGCCGGAAAATTGCTCCGTTCTGGGTAATAGAGCGGGCTTGATGCTGCCACCTGCGTCTGGCATTGACGCCGGCAGTTCGGTTCTGCAATTGGGGGCTTTCTTTTCTAGCTCTTGAGGATGGCTGAGTTGAGCTTTCGGCGAGCCCGATGTCTAATTTTCGAGTTGGTACTACTCACCGTTCCATTCGTCTGCCTCGCATCTTCCGGGGTCATTCTCGTTTGTAAGACTCCTGATACGACTGGCGTCGACTACAGGACGACAATCGCGCTCCCTGCTGGACTTACATTCCGCGATGTCGGCCGTGATCTTGATCTGACTCCCGATATCGGCGAACCGCAAAACGTCGTTTTGCTGACGTTGAAGACAGCAACGCTCGGACCGGGGGAACAGGTCTGCGTCAAATTGCCGGCCAAAACTGATGCAGATTCATCTCCGACCAACCTGTCTCCGCGAAACCTCCGAAGATACGAGTTGGTGGGAGTCACTACGCCGGATGGTGATTTCGGGCCATTTATGAGGGTGGACAGCCCTCTACCGAACTTGTTTGCTCGGGTAGCGACGGAATTCAAATGACCCTTGAGTTCGGCGGACGGTTGAAGCGTAGAGGGTCTGCTCTAGAGGTTGTTAATCGATTTTGTTCCTCTTTCATGTGCGGGAGAGAGACTTAACTTAATATTGGAGAGCATTCGTATGACCGCCATCGCCGACATCCATGCGCGCGAAATCCTCGACAGCCGCGGCAATCCGACCGTCGAGGTCGAGGTCACGCTCGACAGCGGCGCGATGGGGCGGGCGGCGGTACCGTCGGGCGCCTCGACCGGCGCGCATGAGGCGGTCGAGAAGCGCGACGGCGGCTCGCGCTACCACGGCCGCGGGGTGAGGCTGGCGGTCGAGGCGGTCAACGGCGAGATTTTCGATGCGCTGTCGGGTTTTGACGCCGCTGACCAGCTCGCCATCGACCGCACCCTGATCGATCTCGACGGCACGCCGAACAAGGGCCGGCTGGGGGCCAATGCGGTGCTCGGTGTGAGCCTTGCCTGCGCCCGGGCGTCGGCCGTCGACATCGACCAGCCGCTCTACCGCTATGTCGGCGGCGCCCATGCGCACATCCTTCCGGCGCCGATGATGAATATCGTCAATGGCGGGGTGCACGCCGACAACCCGATCGACATCCAGGAATTCATGATCGTTCCGGTCGGCGCGGACACGATCGCCGACGCGATCCGTACCGGCTCCGAGATTTTTCACGCCCTGCGTGGCAAGCTCCACGATGCTGGCCTCAACACCAATGTCGGCGACGAAGGCGGCTTCGCGCCCAACCTCGCTTCGGCCGACGCGGCGCTCGGATTCGTCATGCAGGCGATCGAATCGGCGGGTTACAAGCCCGGTGACGACGTCGTGCTGGCGCTCGATCCCGCGTCGAGCGAGTTCTACCGCGACGGCACGTACGACATGAAAGGCGAGGGCAAGGTGCTCGACGCCGCCGGCATGGTTGCCTACTACGCCGACCTCGTCGCCCGCTACCCCATCGTATCGATCGAGGACGGCATGGCCGAGGACGATTGGGATGGCTGGGCGCTCATCACCCGCGACCTCGGGAAGAAGGTGCAGCTGGTCGGCGACGACAATTTCGTCACCAACCCGGCGCGAATTCGCGAGGGAATCGCCAAGAACGTCGCCAATGCCGTGCTGATAAAAGTCAATCAGGTCGGTACTTTGAGCGAAACTCTAGAGGCGGTGAACCTGGCCTTGCGCGCTGGCTATGGCGCGGTTATGTCGCACCGCTCGGGCGAGACCGAGGACACCACCATCGCCGATCTGGCGGTTGCGACCAATTGCGGACAGATCAAGACGGGGTCGCTGTCGCGGTCCGACCGGCTCGCCAAATACAACCAGCTGATTCGCATCGAGGAGAGCCTCGGCGCCTCGGCGCATTACGCCGGCCGCTCGCCGTACCGAAGATAAGCCGGCGCCAGCGTAAAGTCTTCGCGCTGTTTTGCGTCGTTGACGCGCGCCGTCGTGCGTGATTCTCTTTGCCTATGGTCATGCTGCATGAGTTGCGCAGAAGGGCACCGGCTATTGCCGGGCCGTTGATCGGCATCGCCACGACCGTTTACTTCGGCTACCACATGATCGAGGGCGACCGCGGCCTGCTCGCCGGGCGCGAGATTGCCGTGCAGCTCTCTCTTGCCAGGCAGACCCTCACGGCGACCGACACCGAGCGCGACGCGCTCGCACACAAGGTTGCGGGCCTCGATCCGATGCATGTCGACCGCGATCTGCTCGACCAGCAGATCCGCTCGACGCTCGATCTGGTCGCCCCCAACGAGGTCGTCATCCTGCACCCCGGCGAGTCGCGCTGAGGACTGTTCGCGGCGCGGTTGATCCGGCGACCGGCCCGGCGGTTTCGCCGCCCTGAAATGACGCCCGGCCGGTTGCAAACCGGCACGTTTGCCAGCATTCTCCGGCGGCAGCCCGGAGGAAGCGTTTTATGCCATCGAAGCGGTCGGCCAGTTCGGTCAAGCTTGCGGAGCCGCCGGTCGCTGCGGCGACATTCAAGCAATTCTTCTACGACATGTTGTTGATCCGCCGCTTCGAAGAGCGGGCGAGCCAGATGTACGGCATGCGGCTGATCGGCGGGTTCTGCCATCTCTATATCGGGCAGGAGGCGGTCGTCGTCGGCATGCAGGCGGCGCTGAAAGAGGGCGACAGCGTCATCACCACCTATCGCGACCACGGCCACATGCTCGCCTGCGGCATGGACCCCAAGGGGGTGATGGCCGAGCTGACCGGCCGTCGCGGCGGCTATTCGCACGGCAAGGGCGGCTCGATGCACATGTTCAGCCGCGAGAAGAACTTCTTCGGCGGGCACGGCATCGTCGGCGCCTCGGTGCCGATCGGCACCGGGCTCGGATTCGCCCATCGCTATCGCGGCGACGGCTTCATCTCGGTGTGCTATTTCGGCGACGGCGCGATCAACCAGGGCCAGGTCGCCGAGAGCTTCAACATGGCCTCGCTGTGGAAGCTGCCGATCGTCTATGTGATCGAGAACAATCGCTACGGCATGGGCACGTCGGTGACCCGCGCCTCGGCTCGCACCGACCTCTTCCATCGCGGCATCGGCTACGGCATTCCCGGCGAGCAGGTCGACGGCATGGATGTCGGGGCTGTCTACGAGGCCGCGCAGGCGGCAGCCGAACACGCCCGCTCCGGGCAGGGGCCGATCATTCTCGAGATGCTCACTTACCGATACCGCGGCCACTCGATGTCCGACCCGGCGAAGTACCGCACCAAGGAAGAGGTCGACCGGATGCGCTCCGAGCACGATCCGATCGACCATCTGCGCCAGCGGCTCATCGAGGAGGGCATGGCCGGCGACGCCGAGCTGAAGGACACGGAGCGGCAGGTGCGCGAAATCGTCGTCGAGGCGGCGCAATTCGCGCAGGAATGCCCGGAGCCCGATCCCGCCGAGCTGTGGACCGATGTGCTGGCCGATGCCTGAGCTGGGTTGATGAGCACCGAGATCCTGATGCCGGCGTTGTCGTCGACGATGACCGAGGGCAAGATCGCCCGCTGGGTCAAGTCCGAGGGCGACCATGTCGCGCCCGGCGACGTGCTGGCCGAGATCGAGACCGACAAGGCGACGATGGAGGTCGAGGCGGTCGACGAGGGCATCCTCGTCCGGATCGTCATTCCCGAAGGCACCGAGCACGTCGCGGTCAACACGCCGATCGCGGTCATCACCGCCAACGGCGAGGATGTCGCCGCGCCAACCGCCAAGGCGCCGGCGCGGCCCGCGCCGCCTGCGCCCGCCGAGGCGCTGACCCCGGCGCCGCCTCCCGCGCCGGCGCCGTCGCCCGCAACGCCTCAATCCGAGCCGGAATACCGCGGCGCCTCCGCGACGATCACCGTGCGCGAGGCGCTGCGCGACGCGATCGCCGAGGAGATGCGGCGCGACGACACCGTGTTCCTGATGGGCGAGGAGGTCGCCGAGTACCAGGGCGCCTATAAGGTCAGCCAGGGCCTGCTGCAGGAATTCGGGCCCCGCCGCGTCATCGACACGCCGATCACCGAGCAGGGTTTCGCCGGCGTCGGCATCGGCGCCAGTTTTGCGGGCCTCAGGCCGATCGTCGAATTCATGACCTTCAATTTCGCGATGCAGGCGATCGACCAGATCGTCAATTCGGCGGCCAAGACCCGCTACATGTCCGGCGGCCAGATGGCGTGCCCGATCGTCTTTCGCGGCCCCAACGGCATCGCCTCGCGCGTCGCCGCGCAGCATTCGCAGTGCTACGCCAGCTGGTACGCACATTGCCCCGGCCTCAAGGTCGTCGCGCCCTATACCGGCGCCGATCACAAGGGCCTCCTGAAGGCGGCGATCCGCGACCCCAACCCGGTCGTCTTCCTCGAGCACGAGCTGGTCTACGGCGAGAGCTTCCCGGTGCCCTCCGACCCCGAATTTATCGTCCCGATCGGCAAGGCGCGCATCGCCCGCGAGGGCGACCGGGTCACTATCACCGCCTTTTCGCGCATGGTGAAGCTGGCGCTGCAGGCCGCCGAGGAACTCGCCAAGGACGGCATCTCCGCCGAAATCATCGACCTGCGCACCTTACGCCCGTTCGATGCCGCGACCGTCGTCGCCTCGGTCAAGAAGACCAACCGCCTCGTCACCGTCGAGGAGGGTTGGCCGTTCGCCGGGATTGGCTCCGAGCTCGCCGCGGTGATGATGGAGGAATGCTTCGACTGGCTCGACGCGCCGGTGAAGCGCGTCAGCGGCAAGGACGTGCCGCTGCCTTACGCCGCCAATCTCGAGCAGCTTGCCGTGCCGCAGGTCGAGGACATTGTTACCGCGGCCCGCGAAGTCGCCTATCGGTGAATACCTTGATCGTCATTGCGAGCGGAGCGAAGCAATCTCCTTCGGTAGGGGTCTCCCATAGCCGGAGATTGCCGTGTCGCGCTGCGCGCTCATCGCAATGACGGAATAGTCCCATGCCCATCCAGATCCTGATGCCGGCGTTGTCGCCGACGATGACCGAGGGCAGCGTCGCGCGCTGGCTCAAGAAGGAAGGCGACGAAATCCATTCGGGCGACATCATCGCCGAGATCGAGACCGACAAGGCGACGATGGAGTACGAGGCGGTCGACGAGGGCCGGCTGGGGAAAATCATCGTCCCCGAGGGCGCCCAGGGCATCAAGGTCAACCAGCCGATCGCCGTGCTGCTCGAAGAAGGCGAGGACGCCTCGGCGATCGGTGATATCGCGGCACCGCCAAAGCCCGCCGAGGCAAAACCGGCCGCTCCGCAACCGGCACCGCCGTCAGCGCCGGCCGAGGCCCCCAACACCGCGCCGCCACCGGCGCCGCAAGCCGGGAACGGGCACGACGCCGCGCGCGTCTTCGCCAGCCCGCTGGCGCGGCGCATGGCGGCGCAGGCCGGGCTCGACCTGGCGGCGATGAGGGGGTCGGGGCCGCAAGGCCGCGTCGTCAAGGCCGATATCGACGCGGCGCTGTCGCGGGGCGGTGCTCCTGCTCGGGTCGCCGGCGCCCCGGCGTCGACCCCGACCGCGCGGCCGCCTCAGCCGGCGCCCCAGCCTTTCGCGCCGGTCACCGGCGACCCGCCGTTCACGCAGAAGCCGCACAGCCAGATGCGCCGGATCATCGCCCGGCGGCTCACCGAATCGAAGCAGACCGTCCCGCATTTCTACGAGACGATCGATTGCGAGATCGACGAGCTCCTGCGCATCCGCAAGGTGCTCAACGACGGCACCGAGGGCCTCAATCTCTCGGTCAACGATTTCGTCATCCGCGCGGCGGGTCTCGCGCTGCGTCAGGTGCCGGCGGCCAACGCCTCGTGGTCGGACGACGCGATCATCCTCTGGGAGCGCGCCGACATCGCGATGGCGGTCGCGCTCGACGACGGGCTCATCACCCCGATCGTCCGCGGCGCCGACCTCAAGGGCCTGCAGCAGATCGCCGCCGAGACCAAGGACCTTGCCGCGCGCGCCCGCGCCGGCAAGCTGAAGCTCGAGGAATTCCAGGGCGGCACCTTCTCGATCTCCAACCTCGGCATGTACGGCATCCGCGAGTTCGCCGCGGTGATCAACCCGCCGCAGGGCGGCATCCTCGCGGTCGGTGCCGGCGCGCCGCGGCCGGTCGTCAAGAACGGCCAGCTCGCCATCGCAACGGTGATGAGCTGCACGCTTTCAGCCGATCACCGCGCGGTCGACGGCGCGGTCGGCGCGCAATTCCTCGCCGCTTTCAAGCGGCTGATCGACGAACCGTCGCGGATGCTGCTGTGAGCTGGCAGCCCCAGGATCGGAAATTTCAGTGACCGCTTTTCCCTTCACCATCCCGGCGAAGGCCGGGACCCATCCATCCGCCGCTCAGCGGTTGCACCATGGGCCCCGGCCTTCGCCGGGGTGGAGGTTGAACGAACTCGGCAATCGGGGCACGGGCAATGCCCGATAGCTACGACATCGTGATCCTCGGCGGCGGGCCGGGCGGCTATGTCGCGGCGATCCGGGCGGCGCAGCTCGGCATGAAGACCGTGCTCGTCGAGCGCGACCAGCTCGGCGGCATCTGCCTCAACTGGGGCTGCATCCCCACCAAGGCGCTGCTGCGCACGTCGGAAATCTATCACCTGATGCATCGGCTCGGCGATTTCGGGCTATCGGCCGACAACATCGGCTTCGACCCCGCCAAGGTCGTCGCCCGTTCGCGCGCCGTCGCCAAGCAGTTGTCGAACGGTGTCGGCTTCCTGATGCGCAAGAACAAGATCACGGTGGTGGTGGGCGAGGGGAAGCTCGCCGGCAAGGGCAAGGTCGCGGTGACGAAGGACGGCAAGTCGGTCGCCGATCTCGAGGCCAAGCACATCGTCCTCGCCACCGGCGCCCGGGCGCGCTCGCTGCCCGGCCTCGAACCCGACGGCAAGCTGGTCTGGACCTACAAGGAGGCGATGGTCCCGCCGGCGATGCCGAAATCGCTGCTGGTGATCGGTTCGGGTGCGATCGGCATCGAGTTCGCCAGCTTCTACCGCGACATGGGCGCCGAGGTGACCGTCGTCGAAGTGCTCGACCGCGTGCTGCCGGTCGAGGACGAGGAGATTTCCGCCTTCGCCCGCAAGGCGTTCGAGAAGCAGGGTATCAAGATCCACACCGGCGCCGCGGTGAAGGTTCTGGGAAGAGGCAAGGACAACGTCACGGCCCATATCGAGGCCGGCGGCAAGGCGTTCGACGTCACAGTCCACCGGGTGATCTCGGCGGTCGGAATCGTCGGCAATGTCGAGGGGATCGGCCTCGAAGGGACCGGGGTCAAGGTCGAGCGTACGCATGTCGTCGCCGACGAGTGGCTGCGCACCGGTGAGCCCGGCGTCTACGCGATCGGTGACCTGGTCGGCCCGCCCTGGCTGGCGCACAAGGCGATGCACGAGGGCGTCATCTGCGTCGAGCACATCGCCGGGGTCAACGGCGTCCATCCGCTCGATCTGCGCAACATCCCCGGCTGCACCTATTGCCGGCCGCAGGTGGCGAGCGTCGGCCTCACTGAGAAGGCCGCGCGCGACCAGGGCTACGAGGTGAAAGTCGGCCACTTTCCGTTCATCGCCAACGGCAAGGCGATCGCGCTCGGCGAGCCCGAGGGCATGGTCAAGACCGTGTTCGACGGCAAGACCGGCGAGCTCCTCGGCGCGCACATGATCGGCGCCGAGGTCACCGAACTGATCCAGGGCTACGCCATCGCCAAGACACTCGAAACCACCGAGAGCGAGCTGATGCGCACGATTTTCCCGCATCCCACGCTCTCCGAAATGATGCACGAGAGCGTGCTTGACGCTTATGGCCGCGCTCTCCACTTCTAAGGGGAAGGCGTCATTGCGACCTGCGGGCTTATCCGTGGGGAAGGAGTCCCCTTCCGCCTTTGCCAAACTGGCGGGAGATTGCCGCCCAGTGCGCTTCGGCCAGGAGGGCTTCCATGCTCGCCAGAGCACTCGCGACGGGGGTAGTCCTCGCTCTTTCGGTTGCCGCCTTTTGTGGCGCTGGGCCGATGCCGGCCGGGCCGTTTAATCCGTGCGGGCTCATGCTGCTGTTCGTCGCTTTCTTGGTTTGGCGCTATTGGAGGATGGCAAGGGGGGATTACAGTCCAGCACTGTTCGATGGTTTCACCAGGCCGATTGTTGCTCCAGGCAGCACCGATGACCATTATCGCGGTACCGAAAAATTTCCCGGCAATAAAGGGCGTCGCTAGCGGCGGCATCGACCTATCGCACTTAGGCTTGTCGAATTAATCATCCCCGATGACCCTCACTCCGACCGCCCTTCGTCATCCTGAGAAGGCCCGGCTGCCCGACAATCCGAGCCCGCGCAAGCCGCCCTGGATCAGGGTCAAGGCGCCGGTCTCGTCCGAATACCACGCCACCCGCCGGCTGATCCGCGAACACAACCTCCACACCGTCTGCGAGGAGGCGGCATGTCCCAATATCGGCGAGTGCTGGAAGGAAAAGCACGCGACTGTGATGATCCTCGGCGCCACCTGCACCCGCGCCTGCGCTTTCTGCAACGTCGCGACCGGCCGGCCCGACCTCGTGGACCCGCATGAGCCGGAACGGGTCGGCGCGGCGGTCGGCAAACTGGGCCTCAAGCATATCGTCGTGACCTCGGTCGATCGCGACGACCTCGACGACGGCGGCGCCGGGCATTTCGCCCGCACCATCGCGGCGATCCGGGCCGCCGCGCCGGACACGACGATCGAGGTGCTCGTTCCCGATTTCCTGCGCAAGGACGGCGCGATCGAGACCGTGATCGCGGCGCGGCCCGACGTGCTCAACCACAATCTCGAAACCGTGCCGCGTCTCTACACCGAGGTGCGGCCCGGCGCTCGCTATTTCGCCTCGCTGCGTTTGTTGGATCAGGTCAAGCGCATTGCCCCGGCGATGTTCACCAAGTCCGGGATCATGGTCGGGCTCGGCGAGGACAAGGCCGAGGTGCTGCAGGTGATAGACGATCTGCGCTCGGCCGAAGTCGATTTCCTGACCGTCGGCCAATACCTGCAGCCGACGCCGAAGCACCACGCCGTCGACCGCTTCGTCACCCCTGACGAGTTCGAAGCCTACCGCCGCCAGGCGCTGGGCAAAGGCTTCCTGATGGTCTCCGCGTCGCCGCTGACCCGCTCGTCGTACCATGCCGGTGAGGATTTCGCCCGGCTGAAGGCGGCGCGTGCCGCCGGTAGCGGGTCACTGTGAAACTGTGACAATTGTCACAGTTTCTGTGAATCAGCGGATTTAATACGTAAAATGCCGACCCACGCCGAGCAACGGCTGCTCCCCTACACACCCGAGCAGATGTACGCGCTCGTCGCCGATATCGAGCGCTATCCTGAATTCCTGCCCTGGTGCGTCGCCGCGCGCATCCGCGAGCGCCGGGCCGATTTCATCAACGCCGACCTCGTCATCGGCTTCCGCATGTTCCGCGAGCGCTTTACCTCGCATGTGACGCTCGACCCGCCGGGCCGCATCGACGTGAAATATGCCGAGGGGCCGTTCCGCTATCTCGACAATCACTGGCTTTTCGAGCGGGTACCGGGCGGTTGCCGCGTCGATTTCTTTGTCGATTTCGAGTTTAAGTCGCGCTTGCTGCAAAAGGTCATCGAGGTCCTGTTCGGCGAGGCGGTGAAACGCATGGTTGCCGCCTTCGAGGGCCGCGCCAAGCAGCTCTACGGCAAGCCGGCTCCGGACGGGGCAGGGGCTCCGGCCTAACCGGAAGCCGCCACCCGAAGCATTTCGAGTGCCCGCACCATCGCCGCGCGGCGGATGCCGTCGCGGTCTCCGGGAAAGACGTGGCGCTCGGTCTTCCCGCCGGCTGTCGTTGCGACGCCGAGAAAGACCAGCCCGACCGGCTTCTCGGCGCTGCCGCCGCCGGGGCCCGCCACCCCGGTGATCGACACCGCGAGATCGACCCCGGCGCGCGTCACCGCGCCCTTGGCCATCGCCAGCGCGGTCTCGGCGCTGACCGCGCCATGCGCCGCAAGCGTCGCCTCGGGCACGCCGAGCAGCTCCATCTTGGCTTCGTTCGAATAGGTGACGAAGCCACGGTCGACCACGTCGGATGACCCGGCAATCGCGGTCAGCGCCGCGGCGACGAGGCCCCCGGTGCAGCTTTCGGCTGTCGCCAGATGCCAACCGCGGGCGCGGCACGCCGCCAGCACTGATGTCGCCAGCTCTATGGTCTCAGGGTCGAACACCGAGCGCTCCTTCAGCGATCGCCAGCACCGCCAGAGCGTAGAGCGCGGCCATCACATCGTCGAGCATGATGCCGAACCCGCCCTTGACGTTCCGGTCGAACCACGACGTTGGAAACGGCTTCCAGATGTCGAAAAGCCGGAACGACAGGAAGGCGGCGAGGTAGAAGCGCCAATCGAGCGGTATCGCGATCAGCATCAGCCATTGCGCCGGAATCTCGTCGATGACGACAAAGCCCGGGTCGGCGATGCCGCTCGCCGTAGCGACCCGCGCCGAGGCCCACCAGCCGAGGACAAAGACGGCGATCGCCGCGATGGCGAGCGCCCAAATGCCGCCCGAGCTGCGGATCAGCCAGCCGCAGGGCAGGGCGGCGAGCGACGCCCAACTCCCCGGCGCGACCGGCAGCAGGCCGATGCCGAATCCGGTCGCGATCAGCGCCGCCGGATGCGACAGTTTCAGGCCGAGCTTGCTCAGAGCGGCAACCGCACCGTCGCCACCGCCTGCGCGGCAATGCCTTCGTCACGGCCGGTGAAGCCGAGCTTCTCGGTCGTGGTCGCCTTGACGCTGACCCGGTCGGGCGCGATCCCGGCGATCGCCGCGACGCGCTCGATCATCGCCGCGCGGTGCGGGCCGATCTTCGGCCGCTCGCAGATGACCGTCACGTCGAGTGCGGCGATGCTGCCACCTTTCGCCCGGACCAGCCCGGCGGCGTGTGCCAGGAAGCGGTCGGAGCTGGCGCCCTTCCATTGCGGATCGCTCGGCGGGAAATGCATCCCGATATCGCCGGCGCCGATCGCGCCGAGCACCGCGTCGGTCAGCGCGTGGAGGCCGACATCGGCGTCGGAGTGGCCGACGACGCCGGCGCTGTGCGAGATCTTGACGCCGCACACCATCAGGTGGGCGCCCGGGCCGAACGGGTGCACGTCGAAACCCTGCCCGACCCGGATATCTCCCTGACGCGCTGCGATCAGCCGCTCGGCGGCGGCGAGGTCGCCTGCTGTCGTCACCTTCAGGTTCTCCTCGCTGCCGGCGACGATCAGCGGCGCGATCCCGGCTGCCTCGGCCACCGCGGCGTCGTCGGTGAGCGCCCGTCCGGCCGCCCTGCGATGGGCATCGAGGATCGCTTCGAAGTGAAAGCCTTGCGGGGTTTGCACCCGCCACAGCCCGGTGCGGTCGACGGTCTCGCCGATGAACCCGTCCGCGACCCGCTTGATCGTGTCGCCCAGCGGCAGACCGGGGATCGCCGCCGGGGCGCGGTCGAGCGCATCGATGACCCGATCGATCATCGCATTATCAGGAAACGGCCGCGCGCCGTCATGGATCAGCACTCGATCCGGCCGATGCGCGGCCAGCGCCTCGAGGCCGAGCCGCACGGAATCTTGCCGCTCGGCGCCGCCTGGGACCGCCGGCAAGAGATCGATCCCGGCGATCGCATCGTCATAAACGGCGCGATCCTCCGGCCGGATCGTCACCAGCACCCCGTCGATGCGCGGGTGACCGGCAAAGACGTCGACCGAATGCCGCAATACGCTCGTCCCCCCGAGCGGCAAATACTGCTTCGGTAGCGCGCCGCCAAAACGGGTACCGCGCCCCGCCGCGAGAACCAGAGCGTAGATCGAGCCCATGGGTTAAACTAACACGAAGCACGCTAGGTGGATGTTTTGTCGCCTATGTTGCAGCGCACAATCGTTTCGCGTAAAATGTCTGCCTAACATTTAAGCAGAATCGAAAACTGCCAATTCGATGAGCATTCGCATCGGTCCGGTTAGCCTCCAAGACCCGGTGATCTTGGCGCCGATGTCCGGCGTCACCGATCTGCCGTTTCGCCGCGTGGTTAAGGCGCGCGGCGCCGGGCTGGTCGTGTCCGAGATGATCGCCAGCCAGGCCGCGATCCGCGAGACGCGCCAGTCGCTGACGATGGCGAAGACCTGCGTCGAGGAACAGCCGATGGCGGTGCAGCTCGCCGGTTGCGAACCGGAGGTGATGGCCGAGGCGGCAAAGCTCAACGCCGACCGCGGCGCGGCGATCATCGACATCAATTTTGGCTGCCCGGTCAAGAAAGTGGTCAATGGCTACGCCGGCTCGGCGCTGATGCGCGACGAGCTGCATGCCGCGCGCATCCTCGAGGCGACGGTGAAGGCGGTCGATCTACCGGTGACCCTGAAGATGCGTACCGGGTGGGACGACCGCGACCGCAACGCGCCGCGCCTGGCGCGGATTGCCGAATCGTGCGGCATTAGCATGGTCACGGTGCATGGCCGTACCCGTAATCAGATGTTTGCCGGCAGCGCCGACTGGCGCTTCATCCGCGAGGTCAAGGAGGCGGTGACGATCCCGGTCATCGCCAACGGCGACATCAATTCCCTCGGCGATGCCGAGCAGGCGCTCAACGAAAGCGGCGCCGACGGGGTGATGATCGGCCGCGGCGCCTATGGCCGGCCCTGGTTTGTCGCCCAGGTCATCGAGTGGCTGCGCACCCGCCGACGCATCTCCGATCCGCTGCTCGCCAGCCAGTACGCGACGGTTCGCGTGCATTACGAGGACATGCTGGCGCATTACGGCACCGCTGTCGGCGTCAAGATCGCGCGGAAACATATCGGCTGGTATTCCAAAGGCTTGCCGAGTTCGGCCGAGTTTCGGGCCGCGGTCAATCAGACCCTCGATCCCGACACCGTGCGCGAGTTGATCCGAGCCTTCTACGAACCGCTCATCGAACGCGAGGCGGCGTGACGATGGCCCCGGCACCCGGGAAAGGGGGTGGCCCCGATCCCGCCCTTGTGCTGGCCGCGCTCCCCCATCCGGTGATCGCGTTGGATCGGGGCTGCGCGGTCCGCTTCGTCAATCCCGCGGCCGAGCAGTTTCTCGGGATCAGCGCAGCGGCGTTGCACGGCGCGCCGCTCAGCGACTTCGTCGTCGCGAGCAGTCCGCTCTTCGGCCTGGTCGAAGCGGTGTGGCGCGACGGCGGCTCGATCGCCGAGTACGACGTTCTGCTCGAAGGCCCGCGCCTGCCGGCGCGCCCGGTGACGATCGAGGGCGCTTTGGCGGGGGAGGGAGCCGATCTGCTGGTGCTGACGCTGCACGAGCGGGCGATCGCCGACCAGATGGATCGTCAGCTGGGCCACCGCAACGCCGCCCGCTCGATGACCGCGATGGCGGCGATGCTGGCGCACGAGGTCAAGAACCCGCTCTCGGGCATTCGGGGCGCGGCGCAGCTCCTCGAACAGGATGCCGACGACGCTGCACGTCAGTTGACCCAGCTGATCTGCGACGAGACCGACCGGATCGTCGCGCTGGTCGACCGGATGGAGGCGTTTTCCGACCACCTGCCGGTCGCGCGCGATGGCGTCAACATCCACGAGGTGCTCGAGCGTGTCCGCCGTATCGCCCAGTCGGGTTTTGCCCGCCATGTCCATTTTGCCGAAGATTACGATCCGTCTCTGCCGCTCGTGCACGGCAATCGCGACCTTCTGGTTCAGGTGTTCCTCAACCTGATCAAGAATGCCGCCGAGGCGAGCCCGCCGAGCGGCGCAGAGATTACCCTTGCGACCGGGTACCGTCATGGCAGGCGCCTGGCGACGCGGAACGGCGGGCCGCCATTGCAGCTGCCGCTGATGGTGTCGGTCGCTGATAACGGCCCCGGCATTCCGGAAGACATCAGGGCACATCTTTTTGATCCCTTCGTCACGACCAAGCGCAACGGAACTGGCCTTGGTCTTGCACTGGTCGCCAAGGTGATCGGCGACCATGGCGGGATCATCGAATTCGACAGCCAGCCGCGGCGGACGGTCTTTCGGGTGTTTCTACCGGTCGTCCCCCTGGGACAGTAGTGGCGATGAGCGCAACGATACTGGTAGCTGACGACGACCGCGCGATCCGCACGGTGCTGAATCAGGCGCTGGCCCGTCTAGGTCACGAGGTTCGCATGACCGGCAGCGCCGCGACGCTGTGGCGCTGGGTTGCCGACGGCGAGGGCGATCTCGTCATCACCGACGTGATCATGCCCGACGAGAACGGGCTCGACCTGATCCCGCGGATCAAGAAGCTGCGGCCGGAGCTGCGCGTCATCGTGATGAGCGCGCAGAATACGCTGTTGACCGCGGTCAAGGCGACCGAGCGGGGCGCCTTCGAATATCTGCCCAAGCCGTTCGATCTGCGCGAGCTGATCAGCGTCGTCGAGCGCGCGCTGTCGGCTCCGCTCAACGCGCCGAGCAACGACGAGGAAACCGGCGACGAGCAGCTGCCGCTGATCGGCCGCTCGCCGGCGATGCAGGAAATCTACCGGGCGATCGCCCGCCTGATGGGCACGGATCTCTCGGTGCTGATCACCGGCGAGAGCGGCACCGGCAAGGAGCTGGTTGCGCGGGCGCTGCACGATTTCGGCAAGCGGCGATCCGGCCCGTTCGTCGCTATCAACATGGCGGCGATCCCGCGCGAGCTGATAGAGAGCGAGCTGTTCGGGCACGAGCGCGGCGCGTTTACCGGCGCCGCCCAGCGCAGCGCCGGCCGCTTTGAGCAGGCGAAGGGCGGGACCCTCTTCCTCGACGAGATCGGCGACATGCCGTTCGAGGCTCAGACGCGGCTGCTGCGGGTCTTGCAGGAGGGCGAATACACATCGGTCGGCGGCCGCGCGCCGATTCGTGCCGACAGCCGGATCATCGCCGCGACGCATCGCGACCTGTCGCAACTGATCCGCCAGGGGATTTTTCGGGAGGATTTGTTCTATCGGCTCAACGTGGCGCCGATCCGCATACCGCCATTGCGCGAGCGTACCGCCGACATCCCGGCGCTGGCGCGCCACTTCGTGGCGCAGGCGGCGCGCGAGGGCTTGCCCGCCAAGGTGCTCGACGATGCCGCGATGGAGCGGCTGCGCAGCTATCGCTGGCCCGGCAATGTGCGCGAATTGGAGAATTTGGTGCGGCGCCTCGCAGCGCTTTATTCCCAGGAAGTCATCGGCATCGACGTGATCGAGACCGAACTGGCGGCAACACCGTCGGCGTCGGCGAGCGAAACCAGCAGCGACGAAGGGCTTGCGGCCGCCGTCGAGCGCCACATCAACGACTACTTCGTCGCCCATAAAGGCACGATGCCGGCAGCCGGGCTTTACGACCGGGTGTTGCGGGAGATCGAACGCCCGCTGATTGTCGCCACCCTGGTCGCGACTCGCGGCAATCAGATCAAGGCCGCCCATGTGCTCGGCCTCAATCGGAATACCCTGCGCAAGAAAATCCGCGAGTTGGACATCCCGGTCGTGCGCGGCCTAAAATAGCGAGACGCTGCACCGGCCTCGGGCCTGGTTGCTCGCTGCGACAGTAGGGAACGCTGAATGAGCGTGGCGCAGCAGGTTGGTACCTGGGCGGGCCGGATCGGTTTGCGACGCAAGCTCGCCATCGCGTTGGCGGCGGCGGCGCTGCTGTCGGGGATCGCGACATACCTGGCGTTGACCGGAGCACCGCCGTTCGGGCCGCGCCCGGTCGTCGTCATCTCGCTGCTCAATCTCGATCTGGTGTTGTTGCTGGCGCTCGCCGCGATGGTGGCGAAGCGGATTGTCGAGGTCTGGGCCGGCCGCCGCCGCGGCCTTGCCGGTTCGCGGCTGCAGGTGCGCCTTGTCGTGTTGTTCAGCCTGATCGCCGTGTTGCCGACGATCATCGTCGCGGTGTTTTCCTACCTGTTCTTCAGCTTCGGCATCGAAAGCTGGTTCAGCGACAAGGTACGTACGGCGATCTCGGAATCGGTCCAGGTGGCCGACGCCTACGTCAAGGAACACCAGCAGGCGATCCGCGCCGACGCTTTGGGCATGGCGAACGCCCTCGACGAATACGCCGCGACGATGATCATCAGTCCGCAAGATTTGGTGCAGGCGCTGACTATCCAGGCCTCGATGCGCGGCCTTACCGAAGCAGCGGTGCTCGACAGCAAGGGCAACATGGTCGCGCGCACCGGCCTTGCCTTCGCCCTGGGCTTCGAGGATGTCAGCGAGGAGGCGTTGCGCCGCGCGAGGGACGGCGAGGTCGTCATCATGACCGACGACCAGGAGGAGCGTGTGCGCGCGCTCGTCGCGCTGGGCGGCTACAGCGGCCTCTACCTCTATGTCGGCCGCTTCATCGAGCCGAAGGTGCTCGCGCACCGCCGCGAGACCCAGCTTGCCGCCGCACAATATGAGCAGCTCGAAGGCAAGCGTACCGGACTGCAGATCACGTTCTCGGTGATTTTCATCGTCGTGGCGATGCTGCTGCTGTCGGCAGCGGTGATGATCGGCATCAATTTCGCTGCGCAGCTCGCCGACCCGATCAGTCGGCTCGTCGGTGCCGCCGAGCGAATAGGCGCCGGCGATCTGTCCGTGCGTGTCCCCGAAGGCGCAAAAGACGACGAGATGGTCTTGCTCAGCCGGGCCTTCAACCGCATGACCAACCAGATCCAGACCCAGCAGCAGGAGTTGATCGAGGCCAACAAACAGCTCGACGAGCGCCGGCGGTTCACCGAGACGGTGCTGACCGGCGTCACCGCCGGCGTCATCGGCCTCGACCGGGTGGGACGAGTCCATTTGCCCAACCGCTCGGCCTCGACGCTGCTCGGCGTCGATCTCGACCGCTCGGTCGGCGAAGATTTGGCTGAGGTCGTGCCCGAAATGGCCGATCTGCTCGAGGAGGCGACGCGCCGTCCCGACCGCATCGCCCAGGGCCAGCTTCAGATCGTCGGCCGAACCAGCACTCGCACGTTGCTGGTGCGCATCGCCGCCGAGCAGGACGAGGGCGGCATCGGCGGGTTCGTCGTCACCTTCGACGACATCACCGAGCTGTTGTCCGCGCAACGCAAGGCCGCGTGGGCGGACATCGCCCGGCGCATCGCCCATGAGATCAAGAACCCGCTCACCCCGATCCAGCTCTCGGCTGAGCGGCTGCGGCGCAACTATCTCAAAGACATCAAGAAGGATCCGGAGACGTTCCGCATTTGCACCGACACGATTATCCGCCATGTCGAGGATATCGGCCGGATGGTCGACGAGTTCTCCTCGTTCGCGCGCATGCCGGCGCCGGTGCTGAAACCCGAGGACCTGACCGCAATCGTCGAGCGCGCCGTATTCCTCGAGCGCACCGCCCATATCGCCATCGCCTTCGAGACGCATTTCGCCACCCGGCCGATCACCCTGCGCTGCGACGGCAGGCTGGTCGGGCAGGCGCTGATCAATATCGTCAAGAATGCTGTAGAGGCGATCGAGGGGCGCATCCTCGAAACCGGCCCCAATCCCCCGGGAAAGATCGTGGTTGCGGTCGAGGAGCCTCCTGGAAAGCTCATCGTGACCGTCGAGGACAACGGCAAGGGCTTGCCGAAGCGTGGCCGCGATCGGCTCACCGAACCTTATGTGACGACACGCGCGAAGGGCACCGGGTTGGGCCTCGCTATCGTCAAGAAGATCATGGAAGATCACCAGGGTGAGCTGGTGCTGGAAGACTCGGAAGCCGGCGGCGCACGCGTGCGGCTCGTGTTCACGACCGAGGCGCGCGGGGCTGTGCGCACCGATCCCGAGGCTGCGGCCGATTTGAGCGAAGTCGCGCATGGCGCATGACATTCTGATCGTCGACGACGAGGCCGACATCCGCATGCTCATCGCGGGTGTGCTCAAGGACGAGGGCTATGCTACCCGCGAGGCCGCCGACAGCGCCGAAACGCTGAACGAGCTGCGCGCCCGCCAGCCGACGCTGGTCATCCTCGATATCTGGCTGCAGGACAGCGAACTCGACGGGATCGAGATCTTGCGGCACTTGCGCAACGAGATGCCGTCGGTGCCGGTCGTCATGATCAGCGGCCACGGCACGATCGAAACCGCGGTCGAGGCGATCAAGATCGGGGCGTACGACTTCATCGAGAAGCCGTTCAAGTCGGACCGCCTGCTGCTGATCGTCCAGCGCGCGATCGAGACGGCGCTGTTGCGGCGAGAAAACGAAGAGCTGCGGCTGCGCGCCGGCGGCGAGATCGACCTTGTCGGCGTCTCGGTCGCTGCCAGCCAGCTGCGCCAGCAGATTGACCGCGTCGCACCGACCGGTAGCCGGGTGCTGATTTCCGGTGCGCCCGGTGTCGGCAAGGAGGTGGTCGGCCGTCTGCTGCACGCGCATTCGCGGCGATCGAGCGGACCGTTTGTGGCGGTCAATTGCGCGACCATGCATCCCGACCGGCTCGAGCTTGAGTTGTTCGGCTCGGAATCGGCTGTCGATGGCGCCCCGCGCAAGGTGGGCACCTTCGAGCGGGCTCACGGCGGTACGCTGTTCCTCGACGAAGTCGCCGACATGCCGATCGAAACCCAGGGGAAGATCGTCCGGGTGCTGCAGGAACAGACCTTCGAGCGGGTAGGGGGCTCGCACCGGGTCGAGGTCGATGTCCGCGTCGTTGCCTCGACCAATCGCGAGCTCAGCTCGGAAATTGCCGCCGGCCGGTTTCGCGAGGATCTGTACTACCGGCTTAGCGTCGTGCCGATCCGCGTGCCGGCGCTGCGCGAGCGCCGCGAGGACATCCCGCTGCTCGCGCGCCATTTCATGGAGCGCGGCGCCGACGCCGCACGGTTGCCGCCGCGCGACATCGGCGAGGATGCGTTGGCGGCGCTGCAGGCCTATCCGTGGCCGGGCAACGTCCGCCAGCTCCGCAACGTCGTCGATTGGCTCCTGATCATGGCGCCCGGCGATCCGCGCGAGCCGGTGCATGCCGACATGCTGCCGAACGACATCACCGCGATCGCCCCGACCGTCGTCAAATGGGACAAGGGCAGCGAGATCATGACGTTGCCGTTGCGCGACGCCCGCGAGGTGTTCGAGCGCGAGTACCTGTTGGCCCAGGTGACCCGGTTCGGCGGCAATATCTCGCGCACCGCCAATTTCGTCGGAATGGAACGCTCGGCCCTGCACCGCAAGCTCAAATCGTTGAACGTCCTGGTCAACGACCGCCCGCTCAAGACCGGGACGGGATGACCCGACGGCCTTCCGGCAAGACGACATGTCCCGCATAGCCTATGTCGACGGCACCTATCGCCGGCATCGCGATGCCGCGGTGCATGTCGAGGATCGCGGCTATCAGTTCGCCGACGGCGTCTACGAGGTGGTCGCAGTCCGGGGCGGGCGCCTTGTTGACGAGGCGTTGCACCTCAAGCGCTTGCGCCGCTCGCTCGCCGAGCTCCGCATCGAGGGGGCGATCGGCGACGGCCCGCTCGGGGTCGTGCTGCGCGAAGTCGTGCGCCGCAACGGCGTCGATAACGGCATCGTCTATCTGCAGATAACCCGCGGCACGGCGCCGCGCGACCACGCCTTTCCCAAGGCGGCGCATCCAGTCGTCGTCGTCACTGCGCGCCGCGCCCGTCCGCCCAACCCGAAGCTCGGGGATGAGGGGGTCGCGGTCATCACCATCCCCGATATCCGCTGGCACCGCTGCGACATCAAATCGATCGCACTCGTCGCCAACGTGCTCGGCAAACAGCAGGCGCGCGAAGCGGGGGCGTACGAGGCCTGGCAGATCGATCCGCTCGGCCGGGTGACGGAGGGCACCTCGACCAATGCCTGGATCGTCACCGGCGACGATCAGGTCGTCACCCGGTTTGTCGACAACGCGATCCTCAATGGCGTCACCCGCCAGGCGCTGATCGAGATCATCCGGCGCGAGGGCTACAATTTTGTCGAGCGCACTTTTACGGTCGCCGAGGCGAAATATGCGCGTGAGGCCTTCCTCACGAGCACCACGTCGGATGTGTTGCCGGTGGTGTCGATCGACGGCGATGCGGTGGCCGACGGCAAGCCGGGGCCGCTGAGCCGGAAGCTGCATGCCGCGTATGTCGCCCACGTCATGGGGAACCGGTGAGCGCGTTGCCAGGCGGCCTGAAGCGGCCGCGCGCGCTCATTTTCGATTGGGACAACACCCTCGTCGACAGTTGGGCGACGATCCACGACGCGCTCAACTTCCTGATGACGGCGATGGAAAAGCCGGTTTGGACGATCGAGGAAACGCGTGAGCGGGTACGCCTCAGCCTGCGCGAAGCCTTTCCTCCCTTGTTCGGCGACCGCTGGCAAGAGGCGCAGAAGATCTACATCGACCGGTTTCGGGCCATCCACCTCGACCGCCTGACGCCGCTGCCGGGGCGCGGGGCGATGCTGCGGGCCCTGGCCGGCGACGAGCACTATCTGGCGGTGGTCAGCAACAAGACTGGCTCGGTGCTGCGCAACGAGGCGGCGCATCTCGGCTGGTCGGAGCTGTTCGGTGCGATCGTCGGTGCCGGCGACGCGCATACCGACAAGCCACATTGCGCGCCCGTCGAGCTGGCCCTCAAGGGAAGCGGCATCGCGCCGGGGCCGGATGTGTGGTTCGTCGGCGATACCGCGGTCGACATGGAGTGCGCGCTCGCCAGCGGGTGCGTTCCGGTATTGCTCGGCGGCGACGGGCTGGCGCCGGAGTTCGCGCAATTCCCGCCGGTTCTCGCGATCACCGACGACGCGGGTCTGTTTCGCGCGTTGCGGGGCTTGTGATCGGGGCGCCCGCGACCATCTTCGTAGGGTGTATCGAACGGCTGCCGGAGAATTGCCGCAGCCGATGCAAGAGTGGAGAGTGGGAGCCACCTCATGACGTCGGACAAAGCACAGAACGTTCAGGACGTTTTTCTTAACCACGTCCGCAAGAACAAGACGCCGGTGACGGTGTTTCTCGTCAATGGGGTCAAGCTCCAGGGGATCATCACCTGGTTCGATAATTTCTGCGTGCTGCTGCGGCGCGACGCGCATTCGCAGCTGGTCTACAAGCACGCGATCTCGACGGTGATGCCGGCTCAGCCGATCCAGCTGTTCGAGGGCGGAAGAGAGGACGATCTGCCCTGAGCAGCGTCGAGCCCGCTCTGTCCGCGACGACCGGGCGCGCCCTCGTCGTCCATCCCGCGTTGAAGACCGTGCCCGGCAAACGGATGGTGAACAGCGCGGTACGCTCGCTCGACGCCAGGCTCGACGAGGCGATCGGCCTGGCCCGGGCGATCAATCTCGACGTGGTCGGCGGTGAAATCGTGCGGCTCGCGCGTCCCATCCCAGGCACCCTGATCGGTAGTGGCACGGTCGAGACGCTGGGCGGGGCGATCGCCGAGAAAAACATCGGCCTCGTCGTGATCGATGGGGTGTTGTCGCCGGTGCAGCAGCGCAACCTCGAACGGCGCTGGAAGGCCAAGGTCATCGACCGCACCGGGCTTATTCTCGAAATTTTCGGCGCCCGCGCGCGCACCCATGAAGGAAGGCTGCAGGTCGAGCTCGCGGCGCTCAGCTATCAGCGCTCGCGCCTAGTGCGGTCATGGACCCATCTCGAACGCCAGCGCGGCGGTTTCGGCTTTCTCGGCGGCCCCGGCGAAAGCCAGCTCGAAATCGATCGCCGGCTGATCGGCGAGCGTATCGGCAGGCTCAAGCGCGAGCTCGAAGGGGTCAAGCGCACCCGCGCGCTGCATCGCGACGCGCGCCGCCGGGTGCCTTATCCGGTCGTGGCGCTGGTCGGCTACACCAATGCCGGCAAGTCGACTTTGTTCAACCGCCTGACGCGCTCCGAGGTGGGTGCGCAGGACATGCTGTTCGCGACCCTGGACCCGACGATGCGGCGGCTCGACCTGCCGTCGGGCAAGACCGTGATCCTCTCCGACACGGTCGGCTTCATCTCCGACCTGCCGACCCATCTCGTCGCCGCCTTCCGCGCGACCCTGGAAGAGGTGACCGAGGCCGACATCGTCGTCCACGTCCGCGACGCCCACCATCCCGATAGCGCCGCGCAGCGCGCCGACGTGCTGACGGTGCTGAGCGACCTCGGTCTCGGCCAATTGGTCGAGGACGGGCTGATCGAGGTGCTCAACAAGATCGATCTGCTCGACGAAGCCTCGCGCGACGCGCTCGTCAATCAGGCTCGACGCAACGATGAGGTTGTCGCGCTGTCGGCGGTGACCGGGGAGGGGTGCGACGGACTTCTCGCCCTGATCGCCGCGCGTCTCGACAGCGCGACGCGGCCGGTGCGGATCGACGTGCCGCTGTCGGACGGCAAGACCCTCGCCTGGATCTATTCGCGAGGCGAGGTGCTT
>Ga0182024_10004708_pt1 | contig 31120 bp, 30 predicted proteins | sample P32metaG_FD_120480 | JGI IMG/M metagenome (GOLD analysis project Ga0182024, IMG submission 120480) | Permafrost microbial communities from Stordalen Mire, Sweden - P3-2 metaG (Illumina Assembly) | ecosystem: Environmental > Terrestrial > Soil > Wetlands > Permafrost | place: Sweden: Stordalen... | reverse complement strand
GGCTCGTCCACGCCGGCGGTGCCACCCGGCCCGGCGGGCTCGTCCACGCCGGCGGTGCCACCCGGCCCGGCGGGCTCGTCCACGCCGGCGGTGCCACCCGGCCCGGCGGGCTCGTCCACGCCGCCGGGCTCGTCCACGCCGGCGGCTTCGGCCGTGCCGGCAACACCGTCACCCCTCGCCGGCTCGACGCGGCCGGCGAACCTCACCGTGCCGGCAGGCTCACTCGCGGCGGCCGGATCGTCCGCGCCGGGGAGGTGAGGGCCCTTCCGGGAAAGCCGTGACCACCGCCTCACGTGAGGCGGTCAGCGGCCGTGTGACCGGGAGTTCCCGGGCCGAAGCCGATGTGACCACTCTGTTGCCCGGGCCCCCCGCTCGGGGGGGCCGAGGCGGCCACGTCGGCACCGCGGAGGCGGTGCTGGCGGCGACGCTTTTGCACGATCGCCCGCATCCACCACACGATGAGGAAGGCGACCGCCCCGAACGACAAGCCGACGGCGACCCCCGAGATGGCGGTGGAACGAATGGTTATCTCGCCCGCTTGCAGGACGACGCCGTTGGGGGCGGCCACGACAAGATGAAGGGGCGAATCGCCTGAGCTCCGCGCCATGAGCTCGATCTGCACCACGTTCTCCCGTGATGTGAGAGTCACCGGCCAGCTGCGACCGTGGGGAAAGCCGAGACTGGGGCTGCTCGCCATCAGGGTCACCCTGAGCGGCACGCTCGCCCCGGAGAGGATCGAGATCGGGATCTTCGCTTCGAGTGAGGTGATGGTGATCGTGTGCCCGAACGGGACGGAGATGAGGGCGGCCTCCCGACGCAGAGAGGCGGCGATCGTCCCGAGGTAACGGGCCCGTTCGGGTGGCGTGAGGTCGCTCGCCTGCGACAGGAGCAGCAGGTCGTTCAGCGTGGCCTCCGTTGTTGAGTTGTGGTGCGATGCCGGCAGGATGCGACTGACGGCGGTCAGCTGGCGTTCCGCTGTGGCTACAGCCGCGCCCGAGGGCGCCGCCGACGACGGTGGTGCGGATGCCTGCAACTGCCGCTCACCTGGAGAATCGCCGTAGCCGGGGGTCACGTTGGCGAAGAGATTTGCGAGCGTGACGGCGTCCACGATCCGGCTGTGAGACAACCCGGACAGGACCGCCGTGACGAAGGTTGGATCAGGGCGCCAGTCGACCGGCGAGAGCAACGCCACACCCTGTTTGGGATCCGAGGGCTGGTCGAAGTAGAGGAGGGCGAGGTCGGCGAGCATCTGCTGTGCCTTGAGCGCCGGGGGGGCGACATGAGCGAGGTCTGCCTCGAGATAGGCGTCCGATGCCATCGCCTCCACGCCTGAGTGCGGTATGAGGAACGGCGCCGTCGGCGTGGTGAGGGTGATCGAAGGACGCTCAGGCTGCACGCTGGCGTTCGGCACGAGCAACCGGGTGATGCCGGCGCTCTCGAGTGCCGTCAGCGCTCTGCTGGCGATAGGTGTGTTCGCCACATAGGCATGGCTCTCGGACGGGATCAAATTGCCGAGAACCGCCCGGCCCCGGGACAGCTGGGTGGACACGTAGCCGCTGAGGCCGGCCGAGATGAGGGCGCGCAGGTCTACCGGGGCAAAGGTGCCCGCGATCACCCCCGCCCGGCCCGAAGGCGCCGCGAGGCCGTGCAGCTGGCGCAGAGCCGCCGTGCTGGCGGTGCTTCGCCGGGCTCTTCCCAACCGGAGCGACTCGACGAACTGCGGGAAGACGTCGAGCGAGATAGCAGTGCGGGGGGCATTCCGGAGGGCAGCGCCGACGATGCGCAGCTCGCTCAGGGCCGCTTCGTCTTTGACCGGGACACGTGCCGGCGATATGTCGGGGGCGGAACCGAGCGGCATGACCCATGCGAAGCGGACGGGAAAAGTGCCGTGGAACTCGGAAGGGGGCGTCACGATGAGGTCCGTCGTGAACGACGTGAGCGTGCGGCCGAGGACGGAATCTACGAGCGACACCTGCATCGGATAGACGCCCCCGCAGTTCGGCGCCAAGCAGTCGTTGATATTGAGCACGGAGTGGCCGGTTCCGCCCCGGAGGCGACCATGCAGGTCGGCAGCCAACACCGGCAGGTGGATGCTTATCTCGCCGCCTGGCACCCAGTTAAGCCCGCGAGTGTCGAGCGGTATCTCCGGTCCGCCGGGAAGAGCGCTCAACCCGGCCGTGTCCCCCGACAGGGTCTCCCGGAGTGTGTAGCGGGCGCTCAGGTGCGAGTACAACGTGACAAGGAGGGCCAGGCGGGAGGCCGGGACGGACGAGCTGACCCGCAGCGTGAGCGTCGTCCCCGAGGCGCTCGAGACGAACGCCGGGCTTTCCGATACAAGCGTGAGCGAATTGCCGGAGGACGCTTGCGAAGCTGGAGCGGCGGCCGCCGGTCCCCCACCGACGGCGAGGCTCGCGGGCAAGGCGACAGTGGCCGCGACCAGCGCGAGCGCGCACTGCCGAGCGCGCCGGGCGGCATGCTGGATTCGCGCGCCCACGCCGAGCGAGCCTACCGGTCGATGTCGGCGCAGCCCGGGCACGCCGGCATTAGCTTGGCGAGAGATGACGGTGCTGATCGGGCGGCACGACTGCTTCCTTGCTCACGAGACCGGCCGATTTCACCCGGAGCGACCGGATCGGCTCGAGGCGGTGCTTGCCGGGATCGCCGGCTCCGGCGTCGTCGACGATCTCGCCGAGTTCGAGCCCCGGCAGGCGACGGCCGAGGAGCTCGCCCGGGTGCACGATCCTTCCTACGCCGATGCCCTACGGAGGTTCTGCGCCGAGGGCGGGGGCCACCTCGATGCCGACACGGTCGCCTCGAAGGCGTCCTATGAGGCCGCCCTCATGGCGGCGGGCGCCGGTCTGGATGCCGCGGTACGCCTTCGCCGGGGAGAGGCCGAGGCAGCGTTCTTGGCGGTGAGGCCGCCGGGTCACCACGCGCTGTGGGGAAGAGCGATGGGTTTCTGTCTGTTCAACAACGTGGCCGTGACGGCGGCGGGCCTGGCCGCCGCGGGAGAGCGCGTGCTCATCGTCGACTGGGACGCCCATCACGGCAACGGCACGCAGGCGACCTTCTACGGCCGAGACGACGTCTGCTACATCTCGCTGCACCAATATCCCTTCTATCCGGGCACCGGTGCGCTCGGAGAGACCGGCGAGGGAGCGGGGCTCGGTGCCACGGTCAATGTGCCGTTGCCCGGTGGCACCACCGGCGACGCCTACCGAGAGGCGCTCGATTCGGTCGTCGCGCCGGTGGCGGAGCGCTTCGCGCCCGATTGGGTGCTGGTCTCGGCCGGGTTCGACGCCCATCGGGCCGATCCGCTGACCGATCTGGGGCTGTCCGCCGGAGACTTCGCCGATCTGACGCGCCAGACGATCGTGCTCGCGCCCGCGGGTCGCCGCATCGTCTTTCTCGAGGGGGGCTACGACCTGGCGGCGCTGGCGGCCTCGGCCGCGGCATGCGTGGCTGCGATGGCGGGCGACGCCTACCGACCGGAGCCTGCGACCGGGGGAGGCGCCGCAGACGAGATGGCTCGCGACGCCGTGGCTTCGGCACGCCGCCTGCACACCGAGGAACAGCTGCTCGGCTGACGGGCCGGCGCCAGATACCCTCGGCCGTGATCCCCGACCGCCTGCAGCCGGTCCTTCGAACGACCAGACCTCTCGCCGAGCGCTTCGCCGCCGCCGGCAAACAGCTCTACCTGGTCGGGGGCACGGTGCGGGACGCCATCGCCAAGCGTCCGGGCGGCACCGTGCCCGACGACAGCGTCGACATCGACCTGACGACAGATGCTCGGCCGGACGAGGTCGAGCGCCTCGTGAGCGATCTCGCCCGGACTGTCTGGACGCAAGGCAAGCGGTTCGGGACGATCGGCATCGTCTATGAAGGGCGCCGTCTCGAGATAACGACGCACCGGGCCGAGGCCTATGACCTCGACTCGAGGAAACCCACCGTCAGCTTCGGCGACGACATCGTCACCGATCTGTCCCGTCGCGACTTCACCGTGAACGCCATGGCGGTCAGGTTGCCTGACCTCGAGCTGATCGATCCGTACGGTGGGCTCGACGACCTGGCCGCCCGGCGGCTGCGGACCCCTCTCGAACCCGAGCTCTCCTTCTCGGACGATCCGCTCCGGATGCTCCGGGCGGCGAGGTTCCTCGCCGGGTACGAGCTCGTGCCCGAGCCGGCACTTGTCAGTGCCGTTTCCAACCTCGGTGAGCGGCTCAGCATCGTCTCCGGCGAACGGATCCGTGACGAGCTCGACAAGCTGATCACGCTCCCTTCCCCGGCCGAGGGCCTGTGGTTCCTCGTCCACACGAAGCTTGCCGAGCAATTCCTCCCGGAGCTGCCGGCGCTCGCCCTTGAGCAGGATCCCGTCCACCGGCACAAGGACGTGCTCGCCCACACCATCGCCGTCGTCGAGAAGACGAGGGCCGACGACAAGATCCTGCGGCTGGCTGCCCTGTTCCACGATGTCGGCAAGCCGAAGACCCGGTCGATCGGGCCCAACGGGGTCTCCTTTCATCACCACGACGTCGTGGGCGCCCGCATGACCCGCGACCGCATGCGAGCGCTCCGGTATCCGACCGACGAGATAGAGGCCGTGAGCCGTCTCGTCGGGCTGCATCTGCGTTTTCACACCTACAAGCTCGGCTGGACCGACAGCGCGCTGCGGCGCTACGCCCGTGAGGCCGGCCCGTTGCTCGAGCGCCTGAACGAGCTCACGAGGGCCGACTGCACGACGAGAAACCTCAGCCGGGCCCAGGGCCTCGCCGCCAGGATGGACGAGCTCGAGCACCGTTTGGCCGATCTCCGCCAGCGCGAGGAGCTGGACGCCCTCCGCCCGGAGCTCGACGGCGACGAGGTGATGGAGCTGCTCGGTCTCGGCCCCGGCCCCGCGGTCGGTGAGGCTCTCGGCTTCCTCATGCAGATCCGCCTCGACGAGGGCCTGATCGGGGAGAAGGATGTGCGAGAGCGGCTACTGACGTGGTGGCAGGAGCGCCAAGGCAGCTAAGGGCTCGCCGTCCCTGGAGGCAGGGCGAGCCTTTGCAGCCCCTCGCTTACAAGGCGGGCGAGGCACCGCGGTGAGCGGACGAGCGCAGGAGGTCACCCCTCGCCGGCGACGAAACGCTCCACCATGTCACGGGCCTCGTCGTCCCGATATTGCACCGGCGGCGACTTCATGAAGTAAGCCGACGGCCCGAACAGCGGGCCACCGATGCCGCGGTCGAGAGCCAGACGCGCACACCGGATGGCATCGATGATGACGCCGGCCGAGTTCGGTGAGTCCCAGACCTCGAGCTTCAATTCGAGGTTCAGCGGCACGTCTCCGAAGTTGCGTCCCTCCATGCGGATGTAGGCCCACTTCCGGTCTTCCAGCCAGGCCACGTGGTCCGACGGTCCGATGTGGACCTCATCCTCCCCCAACTGCTGGTCGAGCTGGCTCGTGACGGCCTGGGTCTTGGAGATCTTCTTCGACTCGAGCCGCTCACGCTCGAGCATGTTGCGGAAGTCCATGTTGCCGCCGACGTTCAGCTGGTAGGTCCGGTCGAGAACCGAGCCGCGGTCCTCGAACAGCCTCGTGAGCACGCGGTGGACGATCGTCGAGCCCACCTGGCTCTTGATGTCGTCGCCGATGATCGGCACGCCGGCCTTGGTGAATCGATCGGCCCACTCCGGCTTGCTGGCGATGAACACCGGTATGGCGTTCACGAAGGCCACGCCCGCCTCGAGGGCCGAAGCAGCGTAGTACTGCTGTGCCTCCTCGGATCCGACGGGCAGATAGGCCACGAGGACCTCGGCTCCGCTTTCGCGAAGCACTCGCGTCACGTCGACCGGCTCCGCCGGTGACTCCTCCAGGACCTGGCGGTAGTAGCGGCCGAGGCCGTCGAGCGTAGGGCCGCGGGCAACCGAGATCCCCAGCGCCGGCACGTCTGAGAAGCGGATCGTGTTGTTCTGTCCGGCGAAGATCGCCTTGCTCACGTCAAGGCCGACCTTGGCGGCATCGACGTCGAAGGCTGCGACGATCTCGGTGTCACCGACGTGGTAGCCACCGAGCTCGACGTGCATCAGACCGGGGACCGTCTCGGAAGGATCGGCCTTCCGGTAGTACTCGATGCCCTGCACGAGCGAGCTCGCGCAGTTGCCGACGCCCGCGATGGCGACCTTGATCGTCTGTGAGGGGCTCGTCATAGGGTGCTCCTTTGTCTTGGTTGCAATGCTGAGGCGGGCTACGAGACCTCTGTCTCGTTGGCCCCGGTAGCGGCACGTTCGGATGCGATCAGATGGTCGATCCAGTCCAGATCGAGCTGTACGGCGTCGTTTGAGTGCTCGACGAGCGATCGCTCGAACCGGTCGAGCGGGCGGGGCGGGGAATCCACCGTGCGGCGGGCGGCACGCAAGCTGTCCTCGAGCTGACGCCGCCGTCGTTCCAGCAGGCGGAGGCGATCAGCGGGGGTGAGATGGCCGGCGAACGCCCACCGGAGGGCGAAGGCTTTCGCGTCCTCGGGGCGGGGAGGCTCCTCGGTGAGGAAGCGCTCGAACATCTCTTCGCCCCGCGCCGTCAGCTCGTACACCTTGCGGGCCCGCGTGCTGCCGGCGGTCGCCCGCGGGCGGGGCGCCGACGCCCGGGCGGCCAGCCGCGCCCGGAAGGCGGCCTTCTCTCCCGTGAGCGAGCCCGACAGCGGGATGACCTCACCCGAGGTGGACCGCCAGAGCCGCGATGCGCCTCCTCCGCCTTGGCCACGGCGATCGCCGACGGGGCGACCAGAGCTCCGGCCGGGGCCTGTCCAGCCGAACTCGGCGCCGGCGGGCACCTCCCGCACCGCTCCTGTCGCCTCCAGGCGGCCCAGAGCCGGGTAGAGCGAGCCGAACGACAGGCTGGCGAGCAGGCCGAAGTCGCTGCGCAGCCGTTTGCGCAGGTCATAGCCGTGCATCGGCTGCTCTTTCAAGAGCCCAAGGATCGCCATCTCGAGCATGATGAAGTCAGTATATCAACATCCGACATATCGAGTCGATATGTCGACACCACGATGTTGCTCAGGCGCCATCTCGGGTTCAGCAGCATCTGCTCCAAGCGGCCTTCTGCTTCCTGCACGGGCTTCGGAGCCGCCGGGCGTCCGGGCGTAGTGCCGCCCCGTCGTGCCGCGCCGTCGCGGGGAGCGCCGTCATCCCCGCCGTTCGGGGAGCGCCGACGCCCGCGAAATGACTCGTCCTCTAAATCGAGTGTGTCTGGGGCGACCAGGGTTCAGTAGCCTTTTGCCCGATGGCAGTGGTCCGGAGCGGTTCGGAGCGGTTCTGGGGTCCAGGCGGACCGCCGACGGCCGGACGCGTCGAATACCGCCTCCTGCGGGAGTCGGTCCTACGGGAATACCGCCGCGGCCGCCTCAAGCGCCCGGACGTCTGTGACGCTCAGCCGGAGCTGCTGCGGGTGGCGCGCAACCTGGGCCGGGAGACCGCCACCACGTGCCCGATCTGCGAAGAGACCAATCTCGTCCACGTCTCGTTCGCGTTCGGTGCCCGCTTGCCGGCCTGTGGCCGGGCTCTGGTCGCGGGCGAGCTCGGAAAACTCTCGCGCCGATCGGGCGAGATCAGCTGCTATGTAGTCGAAGTGTGCACGAAGTGCTCCTGGAACCACCTCCTGCGGATGTTCGTTGTGGGCGGCGGGCGGATCCGCTGACAGTTCACGCCTCAACCTTTTCCTGAACCACACACAACCGCCGGCAGCCGGCAACGGCGCTGGACGGAAGGAGGCACCATGGAAGAGCACGTGACCGTTCCCTCGGTCCGGCGACGCAAACGGAGGGACGGGGCCGATCCGATCGTGATGATCACCGCCTATGACGAGCCCTGGGCGCGTCTCGTGGACGCCGGGGGTGTCGACCTGATCCTCGTCGGCGACACACTGGCCGAGATCGTGCTCGGTTACGAGGACACGTTGCACGTCGGTGTGGACGACATGGTCCACCACGTCGGCGCCGTGGCCCGTGCCCGCACCCACGCCCTCGTGATCGGTGACATGCCGTGGATGAGCTATCACACCGACCCCTACGAGGCGGTCCGCAACGCCGCTCGGCTGATACGGGCCGGGGCCGGGGCCGTGAAGCTCGAGGGGGGCCGGACCCGCGTGGCGGCGATCCGGGCGATCATCGGGGCGGAGATCCCCGTCATGGGCCATCTCGGCCTCACCCCGCAGTCGGTCCACTCCATGGGCGGCTATCGCGTTCAGGGGCGGGAGGAAGCAGCCGCCCGAGAGCTCGTGGAAGACGCCAAGGCGATTGTGGAGGCAGGTTGTTTCGCAGTCGTGCTGGAGGGCGTGCCGTCGGTCCTGGCCGACATGGTGACTGCCGAGATCACCGTTCCCACGATTGGGATCGGGGCCGGAGCGGGCTGTGACGGTCAGGTGCTCGTCCTGCACGACCTGCTCGGTATGTCGAAGCGGCCTCCGCCGAAGTTCGTCCGCCGGTATGCGGAGATGGGAGAGCTCGTCTCCTCCGCCGTCTCGGCGTACGCGGCCGATGTGCGCTCAGGCGCATTCCCTCTCGATTCGGAGTCCTATCTCGGCTCGGCGGAGCTGCGTCGGGCGCTCGCGCCGGCGGAGAGCGCCACCGGCGGGGGCACCGGGCCGGCCGGTTGATACAACCCTTCGTCACACTGGGGTCATGGCGCCATCGGCGACTCTCACAAGCCCAGGCTGGGGGCTGGCCACAGCCGGCCCGCCCTCAGCCACAGCCGGACCGCTAGCATGGCGCTGTCCCGTCCACCCCTGCCCCGGTCAATGGGGCCCCAGGCTTGTTGTGCTGGGTCCGGAGGAGGTGAGCGCCGCTGTGCGGCCTTATGAAGTCATGATCATCTTCGATGTCGAGCTCGAGCAGAACGACATCGCTCAACGCGTGGACCGTGTCGCCGACACGGTGAAATCCGGCGGAGGCACTCCCGGGCAGGTAGACCACTGGGGGCGCCGCACCTTCGCCTACGAGATGAACCACAAGACGGAGGGCTACTACGTCCTGACCGAGATGGCAGCCGAACCCGCGACGATGGCGCAGGTGGACCGGATGCTCGCAATCGACGATGCGGTGCTCCGGCACAAGATCATGCGCCAGCCCGACCACGTCGCAGGGCGCGCCCGGTCGTCGTCCGGCTCCCGCCGACCCAGCTCCCGCGGACCGGGCGGCTCGTCCGGCAGAGCCTCCGCCGGCGGGCGGCCGCAAGGCGGCCGTGTCCCGCCCGGTGCTGCTGGAGGAGTGCCGTCTTCGCCGTCCACCGGCGCTGACGGCGGCGCCGAGCCGGCGTCCACGCCGCCAATTGAGAGCGCCCAGCAGGCAGAGCCTGTTGCCAAGCCCTCCGCCGATCAAGAGCCAGCAAGCTGAGTTAAGGACTGAAAGAGAAATGTCGAACGGAAACAATGTCGTCCTGGTTGGGAATGTCACCCGCGAGCCGGAGCTGCGCTTCACGCCGAGCGGGCAGTCAACTGTGAGTTTCGGGCTGGCTGTCAACCGCCGCTGGCAGAACCGCCAGACACAGGAATGGGAGGAGGCGACGTCCTTCTTCGACATCGTGTGCTGGCGGGAGCTCGCCGAGAACGTGAGCGAGAGCATCCACAAGGGGGCGAGGGTCCTCGTGTCCGGTCGTCTCGAGCAGCGCAGCTGGGAGACCCAGGAGGGCGAGAAGCGCTCCAAGATCGAGGTCGTGGCGGACGAGATCGGGCCGAGCTTGCGGTGGGCCAGTGCCCAGGTCACAAAGAACGAGAGGAAGGGACCGGGAGAGACTGGAGGAGCGCCCCGCACTGCACCTGCGCCGGCGCCGGCTGCTGTCGGCTCCCGCCCCGAGCAGGAGACGGCGTACGCCAACTACGACGAGGAGCCTTTTTAGATGGCGCGCAACAACGATCGCGACAGAGGCACGCGCCGGGCACCGAAGGAATCGGCCAGGCGAGGCAAGAAGAAGGTCTGCATCTTCTGCAAGGACCAGATCACCCACGTCGACTACAAGGACATCGGTTTGCTCCGCAAGTTCATGTCGGACCGGGGCAAGATCCGCGCCAGGCGCGTCTCGGGCAACTGCGCCCAGCATCAGCGCGACGTCGCACTGGCGATTAAGACGGCTCGTGAGCTGGCACTGCTGCCTTACACACAGCGCACGATGAGCGATCGCCCAGGGCCGCGCGGCCCCGGCCGTGGCCCCGGCGGCAGAGGGGTGCCAACGCCGGACGCCGAGGGTGCTCCCGAGCCCGACGATGCCTTGACTCTTGATGGGGTCGTCGGCAACGGGGCACGGGGCGATGCCGATGCCGCCGAGCTGGCGCCGGTGGGCGGCGGGGAGGACGACGAGTGAAGATCGTTCTCCGCTCCGACGTGGGTGGAGTGGGCAAGCGGGGCGACCTGCTCGAAGTGGCCGATGGGTTTGCCCGGAACTACCTCGTTCCGGGCGGCTACGCCATCGAGGCGACCGCTGGCATCGAGAATCAGGCAAAGTCGATGCGGCGCTCGCGCGACTTGAAAGATACCCGTGATCGTGAAGGTGCCGAGGCGGTCGCCCGCAAGCTCGTCCCGATGGTCATCCGTATCCCTGCCCGCGCCGGTGTCGAAGGCCGCCTCTTCGGATCGATCACAATGCAAGATGTGGTGACGGCCGTCGACGAGCAGGCCGGCATCGAGCTCGACCGTCGCCGCCTTGTCAGCGACGACAACATCCGGTCGGTCGGAGTGCACGAGATCGCCGTTCGGCTCCATCCAGAGGTCGAATTCCGCATCACCGTCGAGGTAGTTCCGGCGGGCTGATCGGTGACGGCGAGCGTGGTCGCAGACCCCTCGCCGGCGCTCATCTGTCACAAGCGACTGACGATCGCTGGCTTCGTCGCGTCCCGGCGCAGTACCGCGCCGTTGGCCGGCCCGCCTTCGTCCCGAGGCTGTCCACAGGAGGACGAACCGATTCGGGCGAGAAATCAACAGCTTCTGGGCCTAGCCGTGCCCAGGCATAACACGGCATCCTGAGACATACATGGCGACCGTCCCGCCTTTCCCCCACGAACCTGCGCGCGCCTCTCGGCTCTCCCGGGGTGGCGGCGCGAGCAGCCGCGGCCTCGGGCAATGGGACCCCGGCGGTTCCGCCACTCCTGGCGGCGGGCAGGGCGGCGCCAGCACCATCTCGCGAATCCCCCCCCACAGCTTCGAGGCGGAGGAGTCACTTCTCGGTGCAATGCTGCTCTCGCGGGACGCCATCGCGGTGGCGGTGGAAGACGTCGGGGGCGACGACTTCTACCGGCCTTCGCACGGTCACATCTTCGCCGCCATCACCTCCCTCTACGGTCGGGGTGAGCCGGCCGACGCCGTCACGGTGGCCGAGGAGATGCGCCGCCTTGGCACCCTCGACCCGTCGGGCGGCATCTCGACTCTTGTCTCCTTGCAGGCCAACACGCCGGCGATCTCGAGCGTCAGCCGCTATGCCCGCATCGTCCAGGAGCACGCCCAACTGCGGCGGCTCATCGGGACCGCCTACGAGATCGCCGAGATGGGCTACCAGTTGCCCTCCGATGTCGTGGCGACTCTCGACCGGGCCGAGGCGATGGTCTTCGAGGTCGCCCAGCGCCGCTCGAGCGATTCCACCCGGGCGCTGAAGGATCTGCTGACCGAGAGCCTCGAGCACCTCGAGTACCTCGCCAACCGGGACGAGACGATCACGGGCGTGGCGACCGGATACCACGACCTCGACATGCAGTTGTTCGGCCTGCAGCCGTCGAATCTGGTCGTGGTAGGGGCGAGGCCCTCGATGGGGAAGGCACTCGCGCTCGACACGCCGATACCAACTCCCAAGGGTTGGACGACCATGGGCTCGGTCCACGTAGGAGACGCGGTATTCGACGACCGGGGCCAGCCGTGCAGGATTACCTACGTCTCCCCGGTACAAGTCGGGCGCAAGTGTTACCGGATGGAGTTCGACGACGGCTCGACCATCGTCGCCGATGCCGACCATCAGTGGCTGGCAAACGACTTGCCCGCGTTGAAGTCGACGGCAGAACGACATCGCCGATCTCTACGCAGAGCAGCTCATTACCCGTTGGGTGCACGTGACGAGAGCGCACGATGGGAGCATCCCCGCCTGGTCACAACCCAGCAAATGCTCGATGAAGGTCTCACCGGCTCCGGAGGACCAAGGCCGAATTGGTACATAGCTGCAGCCTGTCCGCTCGACCTCCCGGAGCAGGATCTTCCTGTCGATCCTTACGTGCTCGGCTGCTGGCTCGGCGATGGCCGTACAACGAAGTCCCAGATCGCGATAGGTGATCAGGACCTCGCGCACTTCGAGGGTGAGTTCGCGCTAGCCGGCTACCCGCTCGTCCATCGCCACGAGCTGGATTACGCAACCGCACCCATACGCCGGTCAGGTATCTCGCAGAGCTACGGCGGGAGCAATCGGGTGCTGACTCGAGAGCTGCGGGACGCCGGCCTCCTCGGAGGAAGGGGCAAGCAGATACCGGCGGCTTACCTGCGCGCCTCCTTCAAGCAGCGGCTCGCTTTGCTGCAGGGCATCCTCGACACCGATGGCCACGCCAACACCCACGGCCGCGCTGAGCTCTGCCTTTTGGACCGTGCTCTTTCCGAGCAGGTTCGCGAGCTTGTGTGCTCGTTGGGGCACAAGCCGGGACGACTGCAGCGCACGACGAAGGTCCTTCGTAACGGTCGTACCTTTGCGGCGTGGCGGCTCACCTGGACCCCCCTCGATCCCGTCTTCCGGCTCGCTCGCAAGGCTCAAGCGCTCGCCAACTCCGGCGCGAAGGAAGAGTTCGGCAGCTCTACGAGACGATCTGTCAGGCGCATTGTTCCTGTCGAGTCCGTTCCGGTTCGCTGTATCACAGTGGACTCCGCCCACCATCTCTACCTCGCCGGCGAATCGATGATCCCGACCCACAACACGTCGTTCCTGCTCGGGATGGCGGCTCATGCGGCTCGCATCGGCGTGCCTGTGCTGTTCTTCTCACTCGAGATGAGTCATCTCGAGTTGGCCCAGCGAGTGCTGTGCGCAGAAGCCCGCGTGGATGCCAATCGTCTCCGGAACGGCAAACTGGCCGACAGCGACTGGCCGAAGATCTCGGGCGCGATCGGCCGAGTAGGGACCGCTCCCCTCTACATCGACGACAATCCCAACATCACGGTGATGGACATCCGCGCCAAGGCGCGCCGCATGAAGAGCGCCGAGGGGGGCCTCGGACTCGTGGTGGTCGACTACCTGCAGCTCATGACGGGCCGCTCGTCGGCGGAGAGCCGCCAAGTCGAGATCTCGGAGATCTCCCGGGGCCTGAAGATCCTCGCTCGCGAGCTCGCCATCCCCGTCGTGGCCGCCAGTCAGCTCTCCCGGAACCTCGAGGCACGGGCGGACAAGCGGCCGATGCTGGCGGACCTCCGCGAGTGCCTGAGCGGAGGCACGATGGTAACGAGGTCCGACTCCGACGAAGAGGTCACCCTGGCGGAACTGGCTCGCTCAGGCGCGAGCAACGTGCCAGTCTGGTCTCTCGACGAGAGCCGCCGGCTCGTCCGCTCCACCATGGAGGGGGCGTGGTCCACGGGCACAAAGCCCGTCTTCGACGTTCGCCTGGACTGCGGGCGAACCCTTCGGTTGACTGCCAATCATCCGCTCTTGACGACATCGGGTTGGACACCCGCCGGCGATCTGGGTCGGGATGAGCGCATCGCCGTGGCCTCCCGGTCAGCGTCTGAGGTTCTCTGGGATCGAGTGGCAGCGATAACGCCGGCCGGAGAAGAGGAAGTATTCGACGCCAGCGTTCCCGGCACTCACAGTTTCCTGGCAAACGGCATTGTGTCGCACAATTCAGGTGCGATCGAGCAGGACTCGGACATCGTGATGTTCATCTACCGGGACGAGATCTACAACAATGAGTCGAGCGAGCGGGGGACGGCAGAGATCCTCATCGCCAAGCACCGCAACGGCCCGACAGGTGTGGCCAAGCTGAGCTTCGTCAGCAATTACGCGAGGTTCGGAGATCTCGCCAGGATGTGAGACGGCGCCCTCCGGCGGATCCTGAGTCGGTTCAGGACGCCTTCCGGCGCCGGTTGGGTTGCGCGGGCGCCTCGGCCGACTCGCCTTCGGCGCTCTTTTTCGCTCGCGTCTTTGCCGGCGCCCGTTCCGAGGCGGCCTTCGTGTCGCCGGTTGACTTCGACCGCTTCGCCGCAGAGGTGCTTCGGGTGCCGCTGTCAGACTTTGACCGCTTGTTGCGCGAGGCACCCCCGGCTGAGCCGCGGCCGCCCGCACCGGCGCCTGCCGAGCCGTCGTCGCCGGCCGAGGCACCACCGCCGGAGGCACCGCCGGCTGCGGCGCTCCGCTTGCCCCGGGCAGCCTCCACGCTCGCCCGGAGCGCCTCCATCAGGTCCACGACCGGAGCCGGCTCGGCCTCCCGCTCGTAGGTCACGACCTCACCCCGGCTCTTGGCTGAGATCAGATCTTCCACCGCCTCGCGGTAAGTGTCCCGGTACCGCTCGGGCTCCCATTCCGTTGTCATCGAGTCGATGAGGAGCTTTGCTGTCTCGACCTCGCGGTCCCGGAAGCTCACGTCGTCTCCGGGCAGGGTGTCGAGCTCGGCGGCGGGATCGCGGACCTCGTCGGCGAAGTACATCGTCTCCAGCGCGAGGACCTTGTGCTCTGGCCGGATGGCGACGAGGTGCTGCTTGTTGCGCAGGACGAACGTCGCCACGCCCACCTTCTTCTCGTCGAGCATCGCCTGACGCAAGAGCGCGTAGGCGCGCTGGGCGTCCCGGCCCTGGGGGGCCAGGTAATAGGTCGACTTGAAGAAGACCGGATCGATCTCGCCGAGGTCGACGAAGTCGGTGATCTCGATGTTCCGTGACCGGCCCGGCTCCACCGACTCGAGCTCGTCGGACTCGACGATCACGTACCGCCCGCCGCCGAGGTCGTAGCCCTTCACGATCTCGTCGTAGGGCACCTCGTCGCCCGTGCGCTCGTTGACGCGCTTGTTGCGGACGCGGTCGGAGGTGTCCCGCTGCAACTGGTTGAAATGGATCGTTCTGTCCTCGGTGGCGGCGTACACGCCGACCGGCACATTGACGAGGCCGAAGCTCAGTGAGCCGGTCCAGATCGCTCTCGCCACTGCGCCTCCCTTCTGTTCTCGCGTTCTTTCCCGACGCCAGGCGCCGGCGACAAGCCCATCCAGTCAAGCACGATCCCGGCGCTTTCACCAGGTCGTCGTACTCCTACCCAGCGCACCGGGCGGTCAAGACGGCTCTGCGGCCCCCGACGACCGCGGCGTCTCGCCCATGGTCGAGAATGGTCCGATGAGGTCAAAGCCGGTGCCGCGCACGCGCGTCGTGGTGGCGACTTTGCTAGTCGTCGCCCTCGTCGGAGCCATAGCCGGCCTGGCGGCTGCAGGTGTCAGCCCGAGAGATGCGCACAGCTCGGGGCCTCGCGCGAGCATCGTGGCGATGAGGAGGCATGGCCGCCCCGCTCTCTGCCGGGTGACGCCTGAGGCGGCCTCGAACAGCGGGCGCCGGCCACTCCTCGTGGCGGTGGGCGCTTCGTTCACTGCTGGTGTCGGGGCCGGCCGGCCGGCATCGAACTGGGCGGTCCGTCTCGCCGAAATGCTGAACTGGCGCGCTGTGACGCTCGGGGATCCCGGCGCCGGCTACAGCGCGCACGGCGAGGACGGCATCGGTCCGCTCTGGCACGAGCTCGAGGTCGTTCACCTCGCATCGCTCCATCCGGCGCTCGTCATCATCCAGGCGGGCCACGATGACTGGCGGGTGCCGGCGCCCACCGAGGCCAGGCGGGTCGCCAGCCTGGTCCGGCGCATCGAGGCTGATGCACCGGGGACAAGGATCGCTTTCATCACGGTCTTCTCGCACCAGAAGGCCGGTCGCATCTCGGCGAGGCTCCAGGCGACCGACGTCGCCATCATCCGTGCAGTCGAGGCAACCGACCGAGCGGCGATCATCATCGACCCTCTCCACTGGCGCTTTCCTCGGGCCGGCGACGGCCTGCACCCGACGGCGCGGGGTGCGCTCGTCGTTGCGGAGCGAACCGCTCGCGAGCTGAAGGCTGCCGGTGCCCTGCCGAGGACGGCACCGGTGGGAACCGGCTCGAGGCCGCCACCTGCCACCGTGACCTGCTCGATCCTCGGGTTGGCACATCCTCCACGTGCCTTTCGAGCATCTCGGCACCACCATCTGGTGACCGTCGGGACGCCTCGTCCTGTCTGCGCCCTCTCATGCCGGCTGCAGCCACAGGCGAGCGGCGCCCACTCTTCGGCTCAGGGGAGTCGCAGCTCAGTCTAAGTCATGGCGAAGCCCGGTCCTCTAGGACGGGGTGATGGTTGCCAGCGCCTCCACCGCCTCGTCGCTGCGGCGCCGGCGCCTCGACCATGTCGACGCAATGCGCCCGGTAAAGCAGCTCGGCGTCCTCTCGACCCACGCTCTTCTCTTCTTCGCCCCGGCTACAGCGTGGGCCGGTGCGCTGCTGACGCTGCTGCACGTCTCGAGAGAGGGCTTCCTCTTCGTCTCGGCCTGCATGCTGACTTACGCCTACTACGACATCTCGTGGCACGACATCGGACGCTTCTGGCGTCGACGTCTCGTCGCGGTCGGTCTCCCGTACCTGTGCTGGACTGTGATCTACTTCGCCATCGGGCTGCCGAGCTTCCGAGGCTCGGCCGCCTCTGCGGCCGCCCACTTCGGCATGCTGGTGCTGACCGGCTATTACCAGCTCTACTTCCTCGTTGTCCTGCTGCAGTTCTACGTGCTGTTCCCAGCGGTGGTCTGGCTGCTCAAACGGACGGAGCGTCACCACCTCGCTCTCCTTGTCGTCAGCCTCGTCCTGCAGGTGGGCTACACCGCCGCCCTGCACTGGGGGGCCTTGCCAGAGGGCTTGGCCGCCACGCGTGAGGTCATGTCGTACCAGCTCTATCTCGTGGCGGGGTGCCTGGCCGCAGTGCACTACGAGGCTGTTCACCACTGGCTCACGCGCCATGTCCGGCTCGTGATCGTCGCTGCCTGCGGTACTGCCGCCCTGGCTGAGCTCTGGTACTGGCTCGCCCTGGACCCGTCGTTCAGGTTCCTCGGCTCACCCTCCGACCCCTTCTATCCGGTCGTGATCCCGTTCAACCTCGCCGCCATCGCTCTGATCTACGTCATCGGGGTAGGGCTCGTCAGGCCACGGAGCTCCCCCTCTCTCGGGCGGCTCACCCATGTCGGTGCGGACAACTCATACGCCGTCTACCTGAGTCAGGTCGTCTTTCCTCCAGATCCTTCTCGCGCTCGGCTGGCGACACTTGAACACCGTCATCCCGTGGCCGCTTGAGATCGGCGGGGCGGTGCTGATCGTCTTCGTGGCCGGATGCCTGCTCGGCGGGATCCTCGGGAGGACGCCTCTTGCCATGCCTCTCGCCGGGCGTCATCAGGTCAGTTGGGCGAGCCTGCGGCCGTACTGGCTCGAGCGATCGCGCCGCACGCCACAGCTGCCCTCCGGGTTCGCCCCGGCCCTCAACGCCGCACCTCGGTTCAATAGCCCGTGCCGCCGCGCTTTCAGGGCGACACCGACCTCGCCGGGCTATCGGAGGTCCGCGCCGTTGACGCCGTCGCCGTCCCACAATGTGCTGGGCGAGAGGGAATCGTGACACCCCCGTCCCGGATGTTTCTCGTTCGTCACGGGGAGAGCGAGTGGAACCGCCGCGGCCTCATCCAGGGCCAGTCGATGGCGGCACCCGGGCTGTCGGCAACCGGGGTGGCTGATTCCGTGGCTGCGGCAGGCCGCCTGGCCGGTTCGGGCGTTCAGCTCGTCGTGGCGAGTGACCTCCGCCGGGCGACCGAGACAGCGGCGCTCATCGCGGCGGAGCTGGTCGTGCCGCTCCGAGCTGAGCCACGTTTGCGCGAGCGCAACCTCGGCACTATCGAGGGTCGGCCGGGTGCGGTCGTCGGCGGTGGCGAGACAGGCGTGGGGGCCGGGGCCGTGGCCGAGGCCGACGCCCGGCCGGCGGGCGGCGAGTCGCTCCGGGAGGTGTACGACCGCATTGCCGGCTTGCTCGAGGAGATGGCCGCCGACCCACCCGCCGAGTGTTACGTGCTGGTCAGTCATGGCGGCCCGATACGCATGGCTCGTGCCTACTTCGCCGGTGAGCCCGTCGACTCAATTCTCTGGGCGCACAAAGCCCCGTCAGGATGGGGATAACAGCTGTGATCGACAACGGCCTGCCGCTCGCCTTGTTCGAGGACGCAATCTCCAGTGCCGACAGCTGCATCGATCTCGTCAAGTTCGGCTGGGGTACCGCACTTGTCACCCCTCGCCTGACCGACAAGATCTCCTGCCTCGACAGGCACAACATCGGCTTTCTGTTCGGCGGAACGCTGTTCGAGAAGTTCTTCGCCCAAGGGATAGTCGAGGAATACTTTGATTTTTGCCGGCAGCACGGCTGCCGGTATCTCGAGGTGTCCGACGGCACGATTGAGATTCCTGTAGCGGAAAAGGCCCGCCTGATCGCTCGCGCGGCCGAGGATTTCGTCGTGCTGAGTGAGGTCGGCTACAAGGACCAGGAACGATCCACCGCCCTCACGGGCGAGCAGTGGGCGGCGCGCATCAAAGCAGACTTGGAGGCGGGTGCCACCCTTGTCGTCACCGAGGCACGGGAGAGCGGCACGAGCGGAGTCTGCAATGCGGCCGGCGAGCTGCGCTCCGACGTGATCGAGGAGATCATCGCGAGCGGCATCGACTGCCGGCGGCTCGTCTTCGAGGCGCCCACGAAAGGCCTGCAGACCTTCTTTGTCACCCGGCTGGGCAGCGACGTGAACCTCGCCAACATCGCCCCGAGCGACGTGATAGCGCTCGAAACGCTCCGCTTAGGGCTGCGCTCCGACACGTTCTTGCACTTTGAGCTGGAGCGTCATCACAAGTGGGAGGTCGAGATCGGTGCGTGAGCAGCACGACGCATTCCACCTGGCCATCCCGGCGAGGGATCTCGACGAGGCCGAGCAGTTCTACGTCGCCGGACTCGGGTGCAAGCTCGCCCGCCGGTACGAGGACCGAGTGACGCTCGATTTCTTTGGTGACCAGGTGGTCTGTCACCTGTCGGACTGCTACGAGCGTGAGCCGGAGCTCTATCCGCGCCACTTCGGGGTGACCTTCGCCCGGCAGGCGGACTTCGAGGCGCTGGAGCGGCTCGTCGAACTGCGCAAGCTGCCGGTGTTCCGGCCGGTCGCCCGCCGCTTCGAGGGAATGGCAGAGGAGCACCTCACCCTCGTGCTGCGGGATCCCTCGAACAACCTGATCGAGTTCAAGTGCTACCTCGATCCTCGCCTGCTCTACTAGGCAGTCGAGGGAGCTGCGGTTGGGACGCACCACCGCGGACTGGTGGCCGCCTTTACTGCTCGAGGTTGGCCACCGCAGCGGCGAGGATCTCCTGGCGGCCTCTGCCGGCGCAGCGGGATGCTCGCCCCACCAGGCTGTCGAGGTAGACGGTCATGTTGATGACGGCCACCTTGCGGTCGGCGGGCACGAGCGGCCGGGGCTCACTGGCCCGGTGCAGACCGGAGACCTCCACGAGGGAATCCCGCAGGAGCCGGATCGCCGCGCACGCCTCTTCGGGATCGACCGCACACTGGCGCATCCAGGCGCTCAACCCGAACGGCAAGGTCAGGGCCGTCTCGACGAAGTCCTCCGGCGCCCAGTCGACCACGCCGCGCCCCAGCGCGCGGGCGAACTCCACCCTCCGATCGACTGCCTGCTCTGCCACTTCGGCCACGACACGTCCTCCATCGAAGACATCTGCTGCCGACAGTTTGGCGAAGGGTTGTATCAGCGTGGGGGATACCCGGCTCCGCCGCAGGCCCGAAGGCCAGTCGGGCCGAAGCGCGGCCCACGAGCACTGCTCAGTCCAAGCTCAAGGCCCACAGGCTCTCAGCCCACGACGTCGGTGGCTCACCGGAGGCCTGAGCGCGCACCTCGCCGAGGAACCACCATCGGAAGGCCTTCACGTCCGGCTCCGCCGCCAGGGTGAGCAGGTGCTTGCCGGCCTTGCAGTAGTCGTCGCACTCATCGAGCATCAAGGCGAGCTCCACGGCGGCACTCGCCGCGGAGGGAGGGACGTCGTAGACCAGCTCGTCGAGTGTCTCGATACCCGCCAGAGCGGCCCGTTGCAGCAATGCTGTCTGCGCCTCACCGAGGTCGCCGTACGTCGTCGTCAGCTGGTGCAAGAGGGCCACGAGCCGCTGGGGGAGGTCATGGCCGTCCGGGGCGTCGCCGAGGGCGATCAAGGTGAACTCACGAACCAGCTCGGCGCCGGTCTCCTGCGCTTTGGACCAGAGGGCGACGGGAAGTCCGACGAGTCGAATCGTGGAGGTGCCGCCGTCCTCGCTCACGAGGCCGCTCTCGCCTGACTGACGGTCTCCCCCCGCCGGGTGCCGCCGGTCGCTTTACCACGCGCCTGCGGTCGGAGCCGCCGGATCGTCGGAGGGCTCGTCTCGAGCACGCCGGCCTCGGCGAAGCTGGCCCAGATCGTCTTGCCGGCCGGCTCCGGTCGTACGCCCCACTGAGTCGCCAGCGCCTCGACGAGGACGAGGCCCTTACCGGTGGCGGCCCTCGGGTTGGGGCGTCTCGCCATCGGAAGCTTCGGGGAGCCGTCGGTCACCTCTAATGTGAGCACCCGGTCGTCATAGGAGATCTTCACGCGCAGGTCTGTCCCCGCGTGCAGCACGGCGTTCGTCGTGAGCTCGCTGAGCACCACGCTCGCGTCGTACTCGACACCTTGGAGGTCCCACCTGTCGAGCGTCTGCACGAGGAAGCGCCGCGCCGTCCCCACGCTCGTGGGACGAGCTGGGAGAATCAGCTCCGCCGAGGGCACGATCGACAGCGTAGGGCTCAGCTGCGCCGATGCGTTCGCCCGGCTCCAGCCGCTCAGCCCGGCTCCGCCTCATGGCCGGCCGGGGTGAGGCCGAGGTAGGCCTCCGCCGGATTCATCTGGCCCCGCACGACGCGGTTGATCATCCGGCAGATCGGCAGGTCGAGCCGGTGGCGCGCCGCCAGGTCGAGGACGAGGTCGGCTGTCTTCACGCCCTCGGCCACCATGTGCATCTCGGCCAGGATCTCCTGAAGAGGGCGACCTCGGCCCAGCTGCTCGCCGACCGCCCGGTTCCGGCTGAAGGGGCTCAGGCACGTGGCGACGAGATCACCCATCCCGGCCAGGCCGGCAAAGGTGCCCGCCTCGGCCCCGAGCGCCACCCCGAGTCGGGTGAGCTCGGCGAGCCCGCGGGTGATGACGGCAGCACGGGTGTTGTCGCCGACGTCGAGGCCCTGGGCGATGCCGGCGGCGATGGCGATCACGTTCTTGAGGGCGCCCGCCAGCTCGCAGCCGATGACGTCGTGGTTGATGTAGACGCGCAAGAGACCCCGCCTGACGACCGCTTGGATCTCGGCCGCGACGGCGAGATCCTCGGCGGCGATGACCGCTGCGGCGGCCTTGCCGGACATGATCTCCCGGGCGATGTTCGGTCCGGTGAGGGCGGCCGCCGGGTGGCCGGGGAGCACGTCGTTGATCACCTCGGTCATACGCAGCAACGAGCCCCGCTCGAAGCCCTTCGCCAGGCTGAGGACGGGCACCTGCCGGCGCAGGGAGCCCTTGGCCGATTCGATGACGCTGCGGAAGCCGTCCGTCGGCACACCGACCACGACCAGATCGGCCCCCGACACGGCCTCGTGGAGATCCGCTGTCGCCGTCAACGCCGCCGGGAGGGCGAAGCCCTCCAGGTAGGCGCTGTTCCGGTGCTCATGGGCCACCTCGGCGGCCACGCCGGCGCTCCGCGCCCAGAGGATCGTGGGATGGCGGGGCGCGATGAGCGACGCCAACGTCGTGCCCCACGATCCGGCTCCGAGGACGGTGACGTTCATGGCGACAGTCTGCCCCGACCGCCCGATGAGGCGAGCGGGCGGCGGCCGCTACCATGCGGCAGATGGACCCGCTCGAATCCGACGAGGTGCAGGAGAAGGTGGCGTTTCTCCGCGGCTGGCGGGTGGAGGAGGGCGGTCTGGCCATCGCCAAGGCGTTCGACTTCCCGGACTTTGTGCGGGCCTTCGCCTTCATGACAGCGGTGGCCCTGAGAGCGGAGAAGATGAACCACCACCCTGAGTGGTCGAACGTCTATTCGCACGTCGACGTGCGCCTCACGAGCCACGACGCCGGCGGGGTGACTGACCGGGACCTCGAGCTCGCCGAGTTCATGGACGACGTCGCCGGCGGCTGACGGCCGGCGCCGCTCAGAGCACGCGCACCGCCAGCAGGCAGCAGTCGTCCCTTCGGCCCAGGTCAGGAGCAGTGGCCGTCAGGGCGAGGTCACAGATCGCCTCGAGTCGCATCTCCGCGGCACCCGATACTGCCTCGGCGAGCCTGTCCAGCCCGCTCTCGAACGGCTCGCCCGGCCGCTCGACGAGGCCGTCGGTGAAGAAGAGGAGAGTGTCCTCTCGCTCGAGCTCCAAGATGTGCTGCTCGCACATCGTGTCGAGACCGGGAGCAAGCACTCGCCCGCCGCAGGGGATGTACTCCGCCTTGTCGCCGTGGAGCCGCAGCCACGGCGGATGGCCGGCGCAGGACGTGACGATGTGGCCGCTGTCCCGGTCGTAAGTGGCGTACATGACGGTGGCCAGCGGATCCTGCAGCTGCCAGTCCCCGCTCGGGCCGCCCAGCAGGCCGCTCAGCCGCTCGAAGATGGCCGTCGCCTCGTGCCCTTCGGTGGCGTAGGCGAACAGGCCGTTACGCAGCCGGGCCATCGTCGAAGCTGCTTCCACACCATGACCGGCGACATCGCCGATGACGAGGCCTACCTTGCCGTCCGGCAGCTCGAAGACGTCGTACCAGTCCCCTCCGACAGGACCGAGGTCGGCGGGCACGTATCGGGCGGCAAAGGCGAGGTCGGCCATCACGGGGAAGCGCGACGGGAGGAGGGCCCGGGTGAGCATCTCGGTGAAGGTGCGCTCCCTGGTCCGCGCGGCGAGATCCTCTGCGGCGGCAGCGGCGCGGGCTCCTATGTCCATCGCCAGCTCGAGGTCCTCCCGCTCGAAGGCGGTCCGATCGGAGCGGGCGGCGAAGAGCATCACGCCCGTGGAGCGGCCGTGCACGACGAGCGGCACGATCATCGCGGAGGTCATCCCCAGGCGGGACGTGAAGCCACCGTAGGCGGAGCCGAGGGGGCCGCGGTCGGCATGCTCCACGAGAGCAGGCAAGCCCGAGCGCATGACGGAGGCAACCGGGCCGTGTGTCTCGACGGTGACAGGCAGCTCTCCGATGAGCCGGGTCACGTGCCCGGCCACAGCACCCGCCGGGGCGAAGGCCGCCGGCTCGAGCGTCCGGCCACGCGCCAGCATGACGACGCAGGTGTCGGCGAGACGTGGCACGACGAACTCCGCCAGCCGGCTGAGCTCGCGACCAGGTAGGCGGGACGGCTCGGAGATCACGATCGAGGCCTCGGCGAGCAAGTCGCGGCGTGACCTCACCGACTCTTCGTGCTCCCTGACCGATGCCCGGTCGAGGGCGAGAGCGGCCTGCTCGGCGGTGGCGGTCAAGTAGGCCCGCTCCGTCTCGTCGAAGACGTGGTCCTCGCCGTACCCGATCGCCATCACCCCGATCGTCTTCGCCTCGACGATGAGCGGGAATCCGGCGAAGGCCGCCGTGCTGGCCGAGGCGAGGGCCGGCCAGCGAGCGAGCACCTGCTCGCGGGTCTCGACGAAAAGCGGTGTCCCGTCCTCCAGGTTGCCGAGGGCCGGCATGCTCGAGTCGAGCGGGATCTCCGGGTACCGCCGCGCCTCGGGGCCGCCGGCCATGAGCACGAGACGCCCGCCCCGCAGCATCCAGATCCCGCGCTCGTCCTTGGCGTTGCTCCTCGGTACCGACTCGCGCAGGATCACGTCGCAGACCTGATCCGTGCTCCTGGCGCTCGCCAGGGCGGCCGTGATCCTCTGCAGGCTGCGGAGCCGCTCAACGGCAAGCTCTGCTGTCTCGCGGGCGGCCCGCTCGCCCTCGAAGAGCTGCACGCGGTCGATCGCCGCCGCGATCGGATCGGCCAGGACCTCGAGAACCTCGATGTCCTCTTCGGAGAAGTAAGCCACGCTCTTGCTCGTGACGTGCATCACTCCGACGACGCGGTCCTCGGACCGGAGCGGCACGCCGGCCCACGAGCGCACGCCGCTTGTGCGGAGAGTCTCGCTCGCCACTTCGACACGGGATAGATCGGGGACGATGAGTGGCTCGCCAGAGGCGAGGACTCGCCCGGCGACTCCGGAGCCGGCCTGGATTCGCATCTTGACCTCGACCTCTTTGGCCAAGCCGACGGACGCCCGGGCAATGAGCTCGTCCCCCGCGGGGGAAGCCAGGAGGATGGCGGCCGCGTCGGCCGAGAGAGCATCAGCGGTCGCCCGGAGGGCGTCGGCAAGGACGCTGTCGAGCGACAAAGGCGTCATGGCCGACGCGGCCGCCTGCCGCAGGGGGTCGGCCCACAGCTCTGCGTGCTTGGCGGCTACCCGGGCACTCCGCTCGGCCGCCAACAGCGACGCCAGCGCCGTCTTACGCCGTCCAGGCTCTGATCCAACCCCCTCAGCCACGAATCCCACCTTCCGCAGCCGCCCGTTCCGACGAACCGATCGAGTGATCGCGGTTACAGGGCCGCTTACCAGCTTGCTGTGCTTGCGTGGAGCATAATGCCGGCGGTCCGAGAGGACATACTCCGGGATGCACCGGCGCCGGCCGGCTCGTTGCCCCTCCGGCTCCCGCCGGGGAGCCGCGGCCAAGCGGCCGGGTGCCGTTTCACCCATTGCCGGACCGGGTAGCTGGCGGTCATGAGGAGGCTCGATTGAACCTGGTCAAGCAGGTACTGCGCCGCATCGATGCCTTCCAGCAGCGCGTCAAGCCGGCGGCGGTCGCCTACGGCGTGATGAAGAAGGCCGGCGACGACAACGCCGGGCTGCTGATGACGAACATCACCTACTCGGCCTTCGTCACCGTCTTTCCCCTCTTGCTCCTCCTCGTCACCATCCTCGGGCTCGTCTTCAGCTCGGACCCGTCGATCCGTCGCTCGATCCTCGACTCGGCGCTGGCCCAATTTCCTCTCATCGGCTCCGAGCTGGGCAAGAACATCCACGCCCTCCGGCGCAGCAGCCTGATCGGCCTCTTCGTCGGCATCGCCGGCCTCACCTACGGGTCGCTCGGCCTCGCCGGGAGCTGCATGTTCGCCATGCAACAGGTGTGGAATGTGCCCGGTACGGATCGGCCCAATTTCCTCAAGCGGACCGCCAGGAGCCTGGCCTTCCTCCTCGTGCTGGGGGTGGGTGTGGGGGCGACGACGTTTCTCAGCGGGGTGGGTTTCTTCGGGCTGAAGCAGGCCGCGGTCGTCCAGGTGGGGGCGGTCGTCCTGTCACTCCTCGTGAACTGTGCCCTCTTCTTCGCCGCCTTCTGGATCCTCACCCCGGGCGGGATCCCGACAAAGGCGTTGCTGCCCGGTGCCTTGTTGGGGGGCATCGGGTGGAGCATCCTCCAGAGCGCCGGCAACTACCTCGTCGGTCACACGTTGAAGAACGACAGCCAGGTCTACGGGACCTTCGCCGTCGTCCTCGGCCTGCTGGCGTGGCTCTACTTCGCCGCCCGCCTGACCGTCTACGCCGCCGAGCTGAACGTCGTTCTCCACCGGCGGCTCTGGCCCCGGTCCCTGGTGCAGCCGCCCCTCACCCGGGCCGACGAGGCGTCGCTCGCCGCCCAGGCCGAGCAGAACCGCCGGCGCCCGGAGCAACGGATCGATGTCTCGTTCGACGACAAGGCCGCCGGCGAGGATCCCGGCGAGGGGGAAGGCACCTCGGAAGCCGAGCCGGTCAGGTCCGGAGCCTGAGCCTCCCCAGCCTGCTGAGCGCCTCGTCCAGCAGCGCCGGCTGCTTGCAGAAGGCGAAGCGGATGAGCGGCCCCCCGGCCTTTTTGTCGTCGTAGAGGACGGAGAGGGGAACTGCTGCCACCCCCACGTCAGCCACGAGCGACCGACAGAACTGAAAGCCGTCCACCGCCCCGAACTGCCTGATGTCGACGATGGCGAAGTAAGTCGCTTCCGGCCGGCTCACCGTCCATCCGAGCGCCTCGAGCCCGTCACAGAAACGATCCCGCCTCGCGCGCAACGCCGTGGCAGCGGCCGTGAAGCGGTCGGCCGGGAGGCGGAGGCCGGCGGCGACGGCATGCTGGAAGGGCGTGCCGGACGCATAAGTGAGGAACTGCTTGACGGCCCGCACCGAATTGACGAGATGCGGCGGTCCAAGAGCCCAGCCGATCTTCCAGCCGGTGGCGGAGAACGTCTTTCCTGCGCTCGAGATGCGGATCGTCCGCTCCGCCATGCCGGGGAGGCACGAGAGGGGGACGTGGGTCCCCTCGAAAACGAGGTGCTCGTACACCTCGTCGGCGACGGCGACGAGGTCGTTCTCGATGCACAGCCTGGCGACGGTCTCGAGCTCGGGGAGGCCGAGCACCCGGCCGCTCGGGTTGTGGGGCGTGTTCAGGAGGATGAGGCGGGTGGCCGGCGTTATCGCCCGCTCGAGCTCCTCCGGATCGAAGCTCCATCGGGGCGGGCGCAGCGGCACGACGCGGCGCCGAGCACCGGCCAGCTCGATCGTCGCGGCATAGGAGTCGTAGTAGGGCTCGAAGATGACGACCTCGTCCCCTTGCTGGCAGAGGCCCAGCACGGCCGCCGCGATGGCCTCCGTCGCGCCGGCCGTGACGAGGATCTCGGATTCCGGGTCGAACTCGAGCCCCCACCAGCTCGACTCGTGCTCGGCGATCGCCTGCAGGAGTGAGGGCACGCCTCGCCCGGGCGGGTACTGGTTCTGGCCGCCGCGGATGGCTTCGACCGCCGCCTCGAGCACCTCGGGCGGCCCGTCGCTGTCGGGGAAACCCTGCCCGAGGTTGATCGCTCCCGTGGCATCGGCCAGCGCCGACATCTCACCGAAGACGGTCAGGCCGTAGGCGTCGAGGCGCCCGCGACGCCCGAGGAGCGCGCCGTCGCCTTCCCCCGCAGCCGCCGGCGGGGGCACCAAGTCGTGCTGGCTCGTCACGAGCAGGCACGATAGGTCACGTGCACGAATGGAACGAAACCACTGAAACGCTCGCCGCCAGCATCCTCGCCTACACGACAGAGCGTCTCCACCTCCGGCCACCGCCGCTCGACGGCCCGAGGTTGCCCGCCGAGCTGCAGGCCGCCGCCGGCGAGACGATCACCGAGAACGGCATCGGCGGGGAGAGTGCCCTCCGGATCTTCACAGAAGTCCTGGCGCCGGCGTGCCTGTCGATAGACCACCCGAGGTACTTCGCGTTCATCCCGTGTGCCCCCACGCCGGCGAGCACGTTGTTCGACCTCGTCGTGAGCGCCTCGTCCCTCTACGGCGGCAGTTGGCTCGAGGGTGCCGGCGCCGTCTTCGCCGAGAACCAGGCCCTCAGGTGGCTCGCCGATCTCGCCGGCTTCCCGGCCGGCGCCGGCGGTGTCTTCGTGCAGGGGGGGACGCTCGGTAACCTGTCGGCGCTCTTGGCGGCTCGCTTCGACGCCCGGCTCCGTCGGTCACGCCGCGCCCAGCCCGCGAACGGCGGCGGCTCCGGCGAGCCGAGGTGGGCGGTGGCGGCGAGCGCCGAGGCGCATTCCTCTATCAAGAGCGCCGCCGCCGCCATGGACGTGGACCTCATCGCGGTGCAGCCCGACGAGACCGGCTGCCTGTCCGGGGGGGCCGTCGAAGAAGCGCTGGCCAAGGAGCGGTCCGTGCCGGGCGGCCGGGAGGCCTTTGCTGTCGTTGCCACCTCCGGCACCACGAACCTCGGGATCATCGACGACCTGCCGGGCATCGCCGAGGTGGCCTCGCGGGAGGGACTCTGGCTGCACGTCGACGGCGCCTACGGGGGCGCGGCGATGGCGGCGCCGAGCGTCCGGAGCCTCTTCGACGGGATCGAGCGAGCCGACTCCTTTGTCGTCGATCCTCACAAGTGGCTCTTTGCGCCCTTCGACTGCGCGGCACTGCTCTACCGGGAGCCCGAGAAGGCTCGTCGCGCGCATGCCCAACATGCCTCCTATCTCGAGCCACTCCATTCGACGGACGCCTGGAACCCGTCGGACTACGCGCTGCACCTCACCCGACGTGCCCGCGGCCTTCCCTTCTGGTTCTCGCTCGCGGCGTACGGCACGCGGGCATATTCCGAGGCGATCGAGCGGACGCTCGAGGTAGCTCGCTACGCGGCCGACTCGGTCCGCCGGCGACCCGAGCTCGAGCTGATCTGCGAGCCGGTGCTCTCGATCGTGGCGTTTCGCCGGCGAGGGTGGGACGCCCTCAGGTACGCCGCCTGGTCGGCTGCATTGCTCGAGTCCGGGACGGCCTTCGTCGTGCCGACGACGCACCGAGGCGAGCAGGCCATCCGCATCGCCGTCGTGAACCCGCGCTCGAGCGAGAGCGACATCGACATCGTGCTTGACTCCCTCGCCGACTGACCGTCAGCCGAGATGGCTGACGTCGTTGAAACCGCGGACGTGCCACTTATCGCCGGACACGACGATGGTCGATATGGCGCCGTTGTCCGAGCCGAGGAAGGCGAAGGGACGAGAGCCGCTCGCTACTGAGAGGATCGTGCCGATCGTCCCCCCGTGGGAGAAGACGACGACGCGCTCGCCTGGATGGCCGGCGGCGATGTCGGTGATCGCCGCCGCCGCCCGGGCGGCGAAGGCCTCGTTCGTCTCAGCGCCCGGGACGACATCCCACCTTTCCCGGGTGATCATCTCCATCGCCACCGGGTCGGCGGTCAGGACCTTGAGCCGGTAGAGACCGCCCTCCCATTCGCCGAGATTGACCTCGCGAAGGCGCGCCTCCACGATGGGCTCGAGGCCGAGCCGGGCCGCCAACGGGGCGGCAGTCTCGGCGGTGCGCCGGAGCGAGGTGACATAGATGGCGTCCACCTGGCCCGAGGCGAGACGCTCGGCCACCCTCGCCGCCTGCTCTATTCCCTCCGGCCCGAGCTCGGGGTCACCGTGGCCGTCCAAAAGGGGGAAAGGCGTCTCAGGATCCCAGGCGATCGTCTCGCCGTGGCGGACGAGCACGATCTCGCTGGCGCCGGCGGGGACCTCGAAGCGGACCTGGCGGTGGGCCCGGGTGGCCGGCACCGCCGAGGCGCCCTCGGCCGTGTCGCTGCCCTCGCCCGCGTCGTCGACCTCGATCGCACTCATGAGCGCAGCCTAGAGATCACCGCCGACCCAGGCTTTGCTCGTTAGGCGCTCAGGTCCTACACAGGAAGGGGCGCGAGAATAGGTGGCCTCGGGAAGCCCGAGATACAGATCCGCCGGACATGGCGAGGAAGGAAGCAACCCCCGTGAACCGCTCGCTCAAGATCGGCTCGGTCGCCGGGGTGCCGATCCGCGTGCACTGGAGCTTCTCGCTGTTGTTGCTCCTCGTCGCCTACGACAACTCCGGCCTGCCCTCGGCGAGACTCTGGTGGACCTTGCTGTGGGTCGTGGCGCTCTTCGCCTCGGTCACGATCCACGAGCTCGCTCACTGTGCCGTCGCGCGCCGGCGAGGACTGAGCGTGAAGAGCATCATCCTCCTTCCGATCGGCGGTGTCTCCCAGATCGCCAGCCTCGGGGCCTCGCCCCGCACCGAGCGCGACGTCGCCATTGCCGGTCCGCTCGCCAGTGCCGGCCTCGGGCTCGCCTGCGGGCTTCTTGCCCTGGCGGTGGGCGCCCAACTCTGGCCGCCGGTCCTGCTCACCGGCTCGTGGTTCAGCCGCCTCGCCTGGCTGAACTTGCTCCTGGCCGGATTCAACCTCCTGCCGGCGCTCCCCATGGACGGCGGTCGCGTCCTTCGCGCCGTGCTCGCCCAGAGGGGCAATGCCGCCCGGGCCACCTCCATCGCCGCCAGCGTCGCCCAAGTGGTGGGTGCCGGCATGATCGCCTTCGGCGTCGTCGCCGACTGGTGGCTGCTCGTCATCGGCGCCTTCGTCATGGTCGGCGCCCAAGCAGAGCGACAGCAGGGCACCCTCGCCAGAGTGCTCACCGGAGTGAAGGTGGGCCACGTGATGACGTGGGATCAGACGGCGGTCCCGGCGTCGGTGACCGCCGGAGAGCTGGCGCCATGGCTGTTGTCGTTCCCGGGAAGGGCTCTCGCTGTCGTCGACGGGGAGCAGTACGTGGGGGTGCTGAGCGCCGACGATCTCGCCGGGGCCCCGCGGTCCGGCACCGCCGGCTCGCTCTGCGACCGGACCGCCCCCGTGCTCGACGTGGACGCCGATGTCCTTCCGGCCGCCACGACGGCCTTCTCCGAGACGCGACGCCCGGCACTTGTGGTCCTGAGCGGCGGCCGCGTCGCCGGCGTCCTCTACAGAGCCGCCCTGGAGCTTGTCCTGCGACAGGGCTACCGGCCGAGCACGAGGCCCATTGACCCTGTCTCCCGCCCGACGAGTGCCGTCTGACCGCGCCGGCGGAGCACCCGGCCCATTAACCCGTCTCCCGCCGACGAGTGCCGCCTGACAGCGCCGGCGGAGCCGGCCGGCGCGACCGGGCCGGCCGCGTCATCAAGCTGCCTTGTGCGGCCGGGCCGGGAGGCGTCTTCATTCCCGGTGCCTAAGGTGGTCTGCATGATCCGCAACGTGGCCATTCTCGGAAGCAGGCTTGTCCTCGGCTCGTATCTCGCCGTGCACGGGGCCCAGAAACTCTTCGGCACCTTCGAGGGGCCCGGCCTCGAGGCGGCGGGCGGCTTCTTCGAGAAGATCGGCCTCACGCCCGGTAGAGAGATGGCAATCCTCGCCAGCTCGTCCGAGCTCGCCGGCGGCGTTCTGACGGCGACCGGCATCGCCTACCCCATCGGGCCGCTCATGATCGTCGGGACGATGGCGGTGGCTTCGGTGACGCACCGGGAGAACGGCCCGCTCGCGATGAAGAACGGCTTCGAGCATCCCTTGACCAATGCCGCTGCCGCCGCCGCTCTCGCCGCGGCCGGCCCCGGCGCCTTGGCCCTCGGCCCTCGCGCCCCGAAGCCGGCTGTCTGGCTCTCGGGGACCGTTGGCGCCGCATTGGCCGGATTCTCGATCTCGAAGCTTCTCCGGGCGGCCGAGCGCACCGAGTCGGAGGGC
>Ga0182024_10004707_pt1 | contig 31122 bp, 25 predicted proteins | sample P32metaG_FD_120480 | JGI IMG/M metagenome (GOLD analysis project Ga0182024, IMG submission 120480) | Permafrost microbial communities from Stordalen Mire, Sweden - P3-2 metaG (Illumina Assembly) | ecosystem: Environmental > Terrestrial > Soil > Wetlands > Permafrost | place: Sweden: Stordalen... | reverse complement strand
TGAATTCGCCGTACTGGCCGTGCTTCTTCACCAGTTGCGAAGCGCACTCGGGACATTTCTCGTCCAGCAATTCGTCCGGCTGCAGAGCTTTGCGCGTGCCGGCTTTCAAGCGGCGCGTGGTCTTGCAATCGGGATATCCGGTGCAAGCCAGGAACATTCCCCAGCGTCCGCGCTTGATGATCATTTCGCGCCCGCAGTTGTCGCAGGCTTCGATCTTCACTTCGCCGTCCGCGCCTTCGGGAGGCAATTCCGGTGAGAGATCGCGAATAAAATCACACTCCGGATAGCGCGAGCATCCCAGGAAAAAACCGTGGCGGCTGATGCGCTCCAGGAGTTCGCCCTGACCGCACTTCTCGCACTTTTGTCCCGTGGGAATCCCCGCCTTGTAGGATTCCATCTCGCCCTTGGCTTGTTCGAGGTCCGCCTCGAAGCGGCCGTAAAATTCCTTGACGGCATCTTTCCAGGGAAGCTTTCCCTCTTCGATTTCGTCCAGTTCCTCTTCCATGCGGGCCGTGAAGCCCACATCGAAAATATCCTCGAAACTCTTGACCAGCAAAATGCTCACTTTTTCGCCCAGCATGGTGGGAGCAAATCGTCCCTGATCCTTGGTGACATACTCCCGATCGACAATAGTGGAAATGATCGAAGCATACGTCGAAGGGCGGCCAATGCCTTTTTCTTCCAGCTCCTTCACCAGTGTCGCTTCCGTGTAGCGCGGCGGCGGCTCCGTAAAGTGCTGATCGGGGCGCAGCGTTTCGAGGCGCAGTGTTTCGCCTTCGCTGAGCGGAGGCAAGAGTGCCTTTGCCGCGTCGGCCTCGCCTTCTTCGTCGTCGTCCGCCGACACCTGGTAGACGGCCAGGTAGCCGTCGAATTTTTGCACCGAACCGCTGGCGCGAAATGTGTAATCGCCCGCCGCCACGTCCACCGTTGTCTGATCGAATACCGCAGGCACCATCTGAGAAGCCACAAAGCGCTGCCAGATCAGCTGGTACAGCTTGAACATGTCATCGCTAAGGAATGGCCGCACGTCTTCGGGCGTCCTGGCGGCATCGGTGGGGCGAATGGCTTCGTGAGCGTCCTGGGCATCCTTTTTGGACTTGAAGAAATTAGGCTTCTCGGGCAGGTACGGCTGGCCAAACTTGGAGCCGATCAGGCCGCGCACTTGATCCAGGGCGTCGTTCGAAACGCGCACCGAATCCGTGCGCATATAGGTGATCAGCGCAACCGAGCCTTCCTCGCCCAGCTCCACGCCTTCGTATAATCGCTGTGCCAGGCCCATGGTGCGCTTGGCCGTGTAGCGCAGGCGGTTGTAGGCGGCCTGTTGCAGTTTGGACGTTGTGAACGGAGGCGGCGCGAAGCGGCGTTTTTCCTTCTGCGTGACGCCAGCCACTTTCCATTGCGCTTGCCCGGCAGCGGACACAATAGCGTCTGCCTCGGCCTGCGTGTGGACTTCGATGTCCTCACCCTTGAATTTGGTGAGCTTAGCTTCGAACGCGGGCGGGCCGCCGGCGGCTAGAACGGCGTGGATCGTCCAATACTCAACCGGAATGAAGGCGCGAATATCCAACTCGCGATCCACGATCAGGCGCAGCGCCACGGTTTGCACACGCCCGGCGGAAAGTCCCCGGCGCACCTTCTCCCAGAGCAGAGGAGAAATTTTGTAGCCGACCAGGCGGTCCAGCACGCGGCGCGCTTGTTGCGCGTCCACCAGATTTTCGTTGATCTCTCCGGGATGCTCGAACGCCGCCTTGATCGCCTTGGAGGTGATTTCGTTGAACATCACGCGGTAGATCAGTTTTCGCGCGATAACAGGTTTTCCTTTGAGCACCGCTTTCTTCGCAGGCTTCTTGGCTTTCTTCTTCCCCTTCTTGCCCTTTTCGGCCTTGGCTGCGGCTTTGGCGGCGGCGGCCTCGGCTGCCTTTTCTTCCGCAGTGGGAAATACCAATTTGGGTCCGCTGAGCACATCCGCCAGGTGGGCGCAAATGGCTTCGCCCTCGCGGTCTGGATCGCCCGCCAGATAAACGGCATCGGCGGTGGCCGCCACTTTCTGCAGCTGCGCTACAACGCTTTCCTTGTCCGGATTGACTTCGTATGTGGGCTCAAAACCGTGGTCAATATCTATGCCCATGACCTTCTTGGGCAGGTCCATAATGTGCCCGTAAGAGGCCTTGACCACATAATTTCGGCCCAAATATTTGTTAATCGTCTTCGCTTTTGCAGGCGATTCGACGATGACCAGCGATCTTCCCATGACTTTTTTCCAACCCTCAACGCTCGCCACGGCGAGCACTTTCCCTTTTCCGTTCTCCTAGCGTGGCCCCCGTGGACATCGTTTGTCAACGCTAGATAGATGCGCCCTGTGTCCTTTTTGATTCTATGCGCGGCGGCGAGGTTACATAGAGGCTGGGATTTCAGTGGTTTAGCGGCCAATTTCCATGTTTTGACTTTCGCGCCGTCTTTCATCCAGGGCCGGCGCTACAATAATATCTTCAGGAATTGCTTCCCTGGCATCTGCCTGACCATGCCCTTCATCTCCATTTCGCACAGCGCCGCCAGAACTTCCGATGAATTCAGTTCCGTCTTTTCCACCAGTTCGTCCACATGAATGGACTCGTCTGTCCCCAGCAGGGCAAATATCTTCTTCTCCACCGCGGACAAGGCGTTCTCAAATAAGGATGCGCGCTCGGCTTGAGTGGTGGCTTCGATAGGAAACAGCTCGGCGCGGATTTCCGTGGGCAACTCCTCAATCACATCTTCCCAGGAGGTCACCAGCTTGGCCCCCTGCTTGATCATCTGGTTGGGGGCAAAGCTAACGTCCACGGTTACGTTTCCAGGGACGCCGTAAACTTCGCGCCCGAACTCCATCCCCAGCCGCGCGGTGATCAGTGAGCCGGAATATTGCGCGCCTTGCACCCCCAGCACGCCCAACGACATCCCCGCCACCACGCGATTTCGTATTGGGAAATTCTCGGGCGCGGGATGCGTGCCCAGCGGGAATTCGCTGATCAGCGCGCCGCGTTTTTCCACCTCGCCGAAGAGTTTCTTGTTCTCCTTCGGGTAGACCACATCAATACCCGTCCCAAGCACTCCGATGGCTGCGCCGCTTGCGGCCCGGCAAGCGCCCTGGTGCGCCAGGCTGTCGATGCCGCGCGCCATGCCGCTGACGATCACCAGTCCGTGCGCCGCCAGGTCATGCCCCAACCGCTCCGCCACCTGATTGCCATATGGCGTTGGGCGGCGCGTGCCAACCATGGAGATGGAATGACGGTTGAGCAGGCTGGCGTCTCCGCGCACGTAAAGGAGTGGAGGAGGGTCGTAAATTTCCAGAAGACGCTGCGGATATTCCGGCTCGCTCCAATTGAGCAGGCGGCAGCCTAGCGTGCGCACCTGCGCGAGTTCCGACTCGGCTTCCTTATGCGCGAGCTTGGTGTGGATGGCTCGCGCAGGCGCTGCTGGCAGGTGACAGGCTTCCAGTTCCGTGAGCGAGGCGCGAAACACATCCGTGGGCGAGCCGAATCGACGCAGCAATTTCCCAGTCAGGCGCGAGCCAAGGCCCGGCGTCATCGATAGTGACAGCCAATCGAGGGAAGTTTCCAGTTCCACGCAGGCGTGACGTTACTATCGTGTCACCATTCGTGTCAAGCCGCGTTTCCGTGGCGTAGGCTTCAGACTGTGGTGACTGGCCCTAGCAAAATTTAAAGTTCGCAGGCTGAAGCCCGCGCTACGTTGCCCCGACGAAAATCAGGCAACGCCCTCAATGATGCGGATATCGCGCTCGGCGGCGCCATCAAGCACTCGGCACGCAGCCTGGTAGGCAGGGCTCTCAAATGTTTCGGTGGCCTGTTCCACGCTATCGAATTCGATCACTACGGTGCGCAAACTCTTTCCCGCTTCGTAAGTTTTGGAGGGATTGCCGCGGCCAAGAAATCGCCCGCCGCCGCCCTGAATCGCTGGTCCCGCCAATTTTGCGTACTCGGCAATTTTGTCAGGGTTGGAGATCGACCGGTAGAAACAAATCCAATATCCTTTTGCCATAGGAAGCTCCTAGTAGGGGAAATTCATCGAATTGCCGCTAAATAAATCAAGGGCAGTGCGATGCACGACGTCGCCCCTCGAACTGCTTTGATCCTTCGACTGCGGAAGTTTATCTTTTCTGTCCTATCGCCGCAAGGAGACATGGCATGCCCAACCAGTCCTACTTCCTCAACGACACTCCCAGGAGGATCTGGCTGGCCACTGGCTGATCGGCGTTGTATGCGGGAATGAACTTCCAATTTGTAGTGGACTGCAAGAGGAGCTCATCAATTTTTTCGGGATTTCCCAGCACTTCCACGGATCGAACTTTGCCCGCCGAGTCGATCACCAATTTCAGTGTAGATTCCAATTTCGCGAGTTCCTGTTCCGCTGGGGTCATTGGGGGCAGTCGCTCCATCAGGATGGCTGTGGGCGGAGTGATTGGCGTTGGGGGCTTTGCGCCTTTCGGCGCCAGTTCCGGCGTGGAGGTGATGATGGTTGTCCCGTCAAAGATCTTTGCCAGTCCCGCGTGCCCGGCGCGCGTCGCGGTCAGCACGGCATCCACCTGCGAGCGAATGCCGCGCGCCCGGGCATTGGTGATTGCAGTGCGAATCCGATCCAGATCCGCGGCGGGCCACATGTCCCCGAGGGCAATCCATGCGTCTTTCTCGCGCCCACTGTAGAGGTAGGACCAAACGATTTCCAACACTTTCATTTTGGCGCTTCGCAGGCGGCTGAGTCTGGCGGGCGGGATGGATCCGGGCGTCAGTTGGCCGTCGCTGGCCTTGAAATCGGCAAGATCCTGGGGATTCAGTTTTGCTCTCTCGGCTACGATTTTTTGATCGAAATAGGGACGAAACTCGGCGCCCACGTCCTGCAACTTGTCTCGCGTGAAGCGCAGCACGATTGGCGGCGGAAAGTCCAGGTCGCGCAGCCGTAAATTCTCAAAGCCATCGACCGCGGCGGCATCGTCCGTCCAGATTTCCACACGGCCATCCAGATCGGTATCCGAGGCGCTGAAATATTCTCCGCCGGCAATGCGGCGCACCAGCACGGGCGGCTGCTGCAAGGTATAAATACTGTACGCCATGCAGCAGTCGCCTCTGGATTTCTTCACTTGAAGCGCGACCACCGGCGGTCCCACGCCCATGTCCACGCCGAATGCGTCGATATCCAGTTCCGCCACTGCAGACGTAAGCACTAAAGTCTGATCGGCCCAGCTGAGCGATGCATCGCAAACTCGCGCCGCCAGTTCCTGGTTCCTTCCCGCGCCCACATGCACTTTTACGCCCGTGTGAAATTCCGCTTCGAAGTCGCCTACGCCGTCACGGCAAAGCACATCGCGGCTTTGGGCATGGCAGGCGCTAGCCGTCAGGCAGGAAAGCAGGAATATTGTCGTTGTGAATTGAATAAATTTTTTTACGGAAATGTTGTGCCGCAATCGCAGGGGCGCAAGATATTGTGCCCCTACTGCCGAGCCACGTGCGGCGGGCTTTTGGAGTTGCCACGCGTTCGCTTTAGGATGCGTATTCATCGTGCGTGAAAGAAGCGGCCATGCGGACTCAATCCGTTCACAGCCGTAACAACTTGACCAGCGTGCCGCCGAGGATGGCTTCCTTTTGCGCGTCGTTGAGCGACGGCGCGTTGAGAACCAGATCCACATTGGAATGCCAGACGAACGGCATATCGGTCCCAAAGACCACCTGGCCCGGGCCGACTTCCGCCACCAGGTGCCGCAAACCTTCTTCGGAAATAATGATAGTATCGACAAGTATATTGCTCTTCAAGTACTCACTGGGATGCTTTTTGTTCAAGCAATCGGCGTTGGGACGCACCTCGCAAGCAACCTCAGTCCGCCCGAGATAGGAAGGCAGGTAGCCGCCCGAGTGCGCCGCGCAGATTTTCAAATTGGGGAAGCGGTCAAACGTTCCGTTGACGATCATGCGTGTAAGGAAAATGGTGGTTTCCAAGGGATTTCCGATGATGTTGGCCAGATCGCCTCTGCCTTTCCAGCCATCCTTTACAATGACGTTTTCCGCGCTCTGCGGATGCATGAATACCATCACGCCAAGCTCCTGCGCCTTTGCCCAGAACGGATCGTACTTGGGCAGGGAAATATCTTCGCCATTTGCGTGGCCGCCAATGGCTGCGCCGCGTGCGCCCAGTTTTTTCACCGCATATTCGAGCTGCTCAGCCGCTAGATCGGGGAACTGCAGCGCCACCGAGGAAACGGCAACATAGCGATCCGGATGCGCGTTGACCCACTCCGCCAACTTTTCATCCTGCAGCTTGACGATTTTTGCAACCAGTTCACGATCCGTCGCGCCGTAGAACCAGAACCCGTTGATGCTCAACACTTGCACGTCGATTCCCAGTTCGTCGATCGCGCGGATTCGGTCCGGCCCCATGACATTCGGCCCGCGCGCCGCCCGGCCACCGGCATTCGCAGCAAGCGGCGTATCTTTCACCAGCTCCGACACTTCCGGAATGACGCAGTGAGCGTGCACATCCACAACTTTCACGCGTTTGCCGCCGATCGAGACTTCGCGGCGTTTTACAGGTGCTGCCGGAGCGGCCGCGCCGCCTTGCAGCGGGGAGGCGGCAAACGCGTTTCCCGTCAACATCAATCCCGTCGTCGCACCCGCCACCGTCTTCAGGAAATCCCTGCGATTGCGCATGTTTCGCTCCATTTCATTTCCCCGGAATTTGCGCAAAGTGTCGTAACTCCGCGAACGGGGTTCATCGAAAAATTGTTTGTTCACCCTAAGTCGCCATCTGTTTGAATTGCCGTTAGTAAACCCTTTGCAGTGGCGGAAGTCAAGAAAGCCCGATTAGCGGTAGTGACTTATTTTAGTTCTAGGTTGAGCAAACGGATGGCCGCCCAAAAGACAGGCGGCCTCTACAAAAACAAGGACGGTTTTGTAGCGCCCGTTCCGTCCCGCGTCTTTCGGGACGGAACGGGAATTTTCAGTTTCAGGGAGTTGGCCGCAGTTTCGACTGGGAAGAAATTATCGCCCCGCAGAGACGCGCGCGAACGCCTGAGCCAGCATCAACCCCATAGCCAGCCCGCCGATTCCAACGATGGCGACATCACGAGTTTTCTTAAGATCGAAACTCCCCACGCGGCACACCAGCAGATACCCGACCAGCAAATTAAAAAGGCCCCACAGCACATTCACCCACGCGGGAGAAAGCCCCTGGCCAGGGGGCGACGCAAAGGGGCTCGGAAACGAACGGCCCGACACCCCGTTTGTGAAGTGCGGAACGGAATTCACCAGGAAAGCGCCACCGAAGAAATAAGCGATGTAGTGATACCACTTCATGGATTCCTCCTTGGCTGCCGGGCTAGGGAAACAACACCGGAGTGACTGGCGGAATCATAGCATTCGCGGCCTGCCGTCGCTGCCAATAATGCCGACTCCGCCTTAGCGGGAACGTCCGGTTTGAGTTCGCCTGGATTTAACTTCTTTTGATTTTCTCTTTTTGCTCCAGGAGCCAAGGTCAAGTGCGACGGCCGCACAAGAGGCACGCAATTGATCCGCAAGATTTCTGTCAACCATGGTTCTGGCGACGATCATTCCTCCGATAGCCAAGGCAGCTATGCCTTGAGCATTGCAGTGGCGACGCTGACCCTTCTGGACCATGCTTCGCTCCAGAACGTCTACCATGGCTTTGAAAACGGTCTCGAATGCGCGTCTGGCGTTTGTGCCGCTGCGTGCCACGTCTGTTGGCAGAGCGACCATGGGACAAGAGTTTTCGACGTCCTCATAATGCTGGCGGGACAGATAGGCGCGAACGATTTGAGGGCCGACGTCCGTGGAGGAAAGATCCACATGCACGCCCTCCCAGCAATTTTTCCACTCCGGATCGGTGAAGAAGCAAGCCATAACTTCGGTATATAAATCGCTCTTGCTCTTGAAATAGCTATAGAATCCGCCATGTGTCAGGCCCGCGCCGGCCATGATTTGGTGAACGGAGACGGTTTCAAAGCCGTGGCGATTAAAAAGTCTGCGTGCGCTGTCGATAATATTTTTCTTTACCGCGTCCCGATGACCGGCTGCGTAGGGCATTTGCTCTCCTGGAATTGCTGTCCGTAAAGTATCCTTCCTGGGAGTTTACTTGTCCTCAGAAATATGATCTTGATCATATTTTCGTATGATGCTTTCATTCGAAGGTGTTGCAAACGGAAATCAGGGAGGTCGTCAATGAAGAATATAACCAATTTGGCCACGCTCGCAAATGGATCCGGCAGGCGGCAGGCGATTGCCGGCATGGCGATGGCACTGGGCGGCATAGCCCTTGTCCCCACGATAGCTTGGGCCGCAACCGACGAGGAAATTTCACATGCCGCGGAATCCATCCATCAGGAAGCGGATTTCAAAGCTAGCCGCAAGCGCGTTTACGAAACGCTGATGGACGCCAAACAATTCGACAAAGTGATCGAGCTTAGCGGTGTCCTGCAATCCATGCACTTGGGAAACAAGCCGGCCGAGATCAGCCGCGAAGTGGGCGGCGCATTTGCTCTCTTCGGCGGATACATTACGGGCAGGCATATCGAACTAGTTCCAAATGAACGCATCGTGCAGGCTTGGCGAGCGGGCAATTGGCCTGCGGGCGTCTATTCCATCGCCAGGTTTGAGCTGGTCGAGCAAGGCGCCGGGTGCAAGATCGTATTTGACCACACAGGTTTTCCCAAGGGCGATGCGGAGTCCCTTGCCTCCGGATGGAAAGCGCACTATTGGGAGCCCATGGCTAAGCTCCTGACTTAGCCCGTTGCGGAAAGTGTACCCTGTTCTGTCATTCCGAGCGGATCGAGGAATCTCTCCTCTGTTAAACAGGCTGTGGAAAAAGTACTTTTTGTCATCCCGAGCGAAGCGAGGGATCTGCTTTTCTTCTCCGCTTGCAAGAAACAGCAGATTCCTCGGGCAAACCCTGCCCTTCGGAATGACAAAATTCTCTGAGACTTTTCCCCTCTGCTATTAGCGCTGAATTCTGCTATCTCATCTCGCCATGCTAAAATTCTCTGCTGTTTTACGAACGCATAGGGAGCATTCCAATCAAACCGAACATTGTCGCAATTGCCGCAGTAACCATCGATGGCAAGATCGCACGGAACTCCGGGCACTTTCCCGATTGGACCAGCCCCGAGGATAAGACCTACTTCCAGTCGATGCTGGGAAAAAGTGACGTGCTGGTGCTCGGCAACAGCACCTACAAAACTGCCGAAGGACCTCTTTCGAAAAGGAATTGCATCATCTTTACTCGCACCGTGCAGGACACCGAGCGGCGAGGCGCCAATCTGCTCTTTTATAATTCCGCTGGACCAACCTCCATCGAATCGATTCTGGAACCATACCGATTTGTCGCCGTGCTGGGAGGAACGCATATTTACAGTTACTTCCTCGAACGCGATTTGATCGATGACCTTTATCTGACCGTTGAACCGATTGTCTTTGGCAGTGGATTAGGTCTGTTCAATCATGAGAGTACGACGGCGAAAAGATTTCGCCTGGTCACTGTCCGGCAAATGAATGAGCAAGGAACCATTCTGCTGCATTATCAGAGACCCCCGGCGGAGACACACACGGATCCAAAATGAGAGAGTGACCCGTGCTGGTTCCGCGCTGCGAGGCGGCGGACCCAGGCTATGCTATATTTGCATTGTCCAGTTGCACGAATTGATATGGGCAAACTACGCATCTCCATTGTGGAGTTTCTGAATACCGCACCGCTTGTGTGGGGCTTCACGGATGGGCCTCTGGCGGGCAAGTACGAGCTTTCCTTTGCCGTGCCTTCGCAGTGCGCTGAGGATTTGCGCGCCGGGCGCGCCGATGTGGGCATCATTCCATCCATCGAATACCAGCGCATGGACGATGTGGTGGCTGTGCCGGGAATGGCGATTGCCTCCAAGCACGAAGTGCGCAGCCTGCTGGTCGTTTCCAAAGTGCCCATCGAGATGGCCCAGAGTTTTGCGATGGACACCAATTCGCGCAGCACCGTGGGCCTCGCGCGCATTCTCTGCCGGCGCCACTGGAACATCGATCCTGAATTCATCAACATGCCTCCCGATGCCGACAAAATGCTGGCGCGAGCAGACGCCGCACTCGTGATCGGCGACCCCGCGCTGCGCCTTCGGCTCTTGATGGACGCGATGCAGGCGAAAACCCCATCGGGAGAAGGTTGCTGTGGCTTTGGCGACGAGGACGCGCACCCCGTCAAGGGTGTGGAAACTTTATTCATGTACGATATGGCGCAGCAGTGGCGCGAAATGACCGGACTTCCAGCCGTGCTGGCGATTTGGGTGGCGCGCCGCGGCGTACTCACTCCAGAAATGATCGCGGATTTTCAGGCCTCGCGCGACTACGGCCTTTCGCATATTGGCGACATTGCGGAGGGCGCTGCGCTGAAGCTGGATCTTCCGCCGCGCGACCTGGAGCGCTACCTCGTCGAAAACATTGATTTTTCGCTGGATGAGGAGAATCTTGCGGGCCTCAGGCGGTATTATGAGGAGTGCGCGCTGGCCGGACTTATCCCACGTGCGCGCGAGTTGGAGTTTGTCGGCACGACGAGCCTTGCACGGTAAGTTTGTAGCGCCCACCTTCAGGTGGGCATATGCGCGGATTCGAAGTGCCCACCTGAAGGTGGGCGCTACATGCGGAAACGCAAACTAAGAAGGAATTTTATCGATGGGACTGACACAGCAAGAAGCTCTGGACCTGTTTCGCTCCGATGACCTGGTGGGTATCGGCATGGCGGCTATGGAAGTGCGCCGCAAGAAAACCGATCCGCGCATCGCCACCTATCAGATCGATCGCAACATCAACTACACAAATTTCTGCACCGAATACTGCTCGTTCTGCGCATTCTACCGGCCGCTGGGCTCCAAGGAAGGCTACCTGCTTTCGTTCGAGTCGATCTACCAAAAGATCGAGGAAATGCTCGAGTTGGGCGGCACTGGCATCCTGTTGCAAGGCGGGCTGCACCCGGATTTGCGCGTCGAGTATTATGAAAATTTATTGCGCTCGCTGAAAGAGCGCTTCCCGCAAGTGCATCTGCACTGCTTCTCCGCGCCGGAAATCGGATGCATCGCGGAAGTTTCCGGCCTCAGTGTGCGAGAAACAATTTCGCGGTTGATGGCCGCGGGCCTCGATTCGATTCCCGGCGGCGGCGCGGAAATTCTGGACGATGAAATTCGAGCGCGCATTTCGCGGCTCAAGTGCACCTCCGACGAATGGGAAGACATGCACCGCGTGGCGCACTCGCTGGGCATGCGCACCACCGCAACCATGATGTTCGGCTGCGGCGAAGAGTACCGACACCGCGTCAATCACCTCGAACGCCTGCGCCGCATTCAGGAAGACACCGGCGGCTTTACCGCGTTCATTCCCTGGATGTTCGCGCCGGACAATACACCACTCGGAAAGAAAATTCCTGAAGCCACTGCCGTCGATTACCTGAAGACGCTGGCTATCAGCCGCATGTATCTCGACAACATCGATCACATCCAATCCAGCTGGCTCACTCCGGGCATCAAAGTCTGCCAGGTTGGTTTGCAATTTGGTGCGGACGATGTGGGCAGTATTTTGATCGAGGAAAATGTCGTCTTTGCCGCCGGAGTGCGCAACCGCACCAACGAAGGCGAGCTTCGCCGCATTATTCAAGATGCAGGGTATAGGCCCGCCCAGCGCGATACGCTTTACCGCTCCTACTCATTAAAGTAGCTCAACGTAGTTCGGCGACATTGCGCGAACCATCTCCCAAATTTTGTCATTCCGAGCGAAGCGAGGAATCCCTCTTTCTTTTCTCCGAGGAAAACCACAGAGAGATTCCTCGCTTCGCTCGGAATGACAAAATAAATTAAATTTGTACCTAAATGGAATTGCCATCGCAGGTTTTGGTGGCGCCGGCGCTACGAAGTAACGCGCTTGAACACTAAAATTTTTGTGGTTAATGTCTGTACCGGATCGCCGTTTTGATTCACGGTCACGCAGCGCACCGTCACAACGCCCTGATTCGGTTTGGAACGGGAGGGCGTGATTTCCAAAATCTCGCAATCTACGTGCAATGTATCGCCGGGTCGTGTTGGCCTGGGCCAATCCGCCTGCACGCTCAAGCCGACCAGTCCGCTGGCGAAAGGCAATCCTCCCGTTACCATGAGGCGCATGGTCACGGCAGCCGTATGCCAACCGCTGGCGGCGAGGCCGCGAAATACGGAGTTGCGTGCAGCTGCATCGTCCAGATGAAACGCCTGCGGATCAAATTCCCTGGCAAATTCTTTGATTCGACTTTCATCCATGCGGTAGGTGCCGGAAGTAAAACGCTGGCCTACGTGAAGATCTTCCAGAAATAACCCGTTTGCGGGCGCCGCGATTTTGGCGGGCGCGGGCGACGCATTTTTTGCCGGCTCGGAGCCATACGCAGGCTTCACGCCGCTGGTGCTATCCAGAGCTGCGTTGGCCAGGTCGTCCGCGTCGCGGTTCTGCTCGCGCGGCACATATTGGATCGTGAAGGTTTCCAGGCCTGCAGCTTGCTTCTTGGCGCGCTCGTGCAGTGGACGCAAATCGGGATGCTTTACTTTGTAGATGCCATTGATCTGATTGACGATCAGTTGCGAATCGCTGAACACACGCAGGCGGCGGATGCCGCTGGCCGTCGCATAATCGAGCGCCGCGATCAGCGCGTAATATTCGGCCACATTATTGGTGGCGCGGCCAATATATTTTCCCAGGGATTCGTGCGTCTTGCCGTCGGGACGCCGCACAATTACCCCATAGGCTGCGGGGCCGGGATTTCCGCGCGCCGCTCCATCAATGTTCGCGCTGTATGCGCCTTCCTGACGCGCGGAGGGCGCTTCGGGCTCCTCGAACAATTTTCCGGATGATTTGTGCGTGGGTTTGCTCATCAATCGAATGCGCCAGAATTAATTTTTTGTTGCTGTGGTGGCAGGCGGATCTCCAGCGGAAGCCGTGGCGGTTGCGGAAGTTGCAGAGAGGCTGGGCGCAGCCGCATAGTACAGAATCCGCGTGCACGTCTCGCAATGGAAAAATCCCTCGTTGTTTTCACGCTGCAATTGTTGAATCACGTGGGGGCGGATGTGCACGCCGCACTGGCCGCAGCCTTCGCCGCGAATTTCGGCCAGCGCGATGCCGCCGTGGCGCTTGGCGATGCGCTCGTAGTGGTCCACCAGATCTTCCGGCACAGTCTTCATCGTCGCGGCGCGCGTGGCTTCCGCAGCACTCAATTCCTTTTGCTTGGCGTTGTATTCAGCCTGTATGGCATGGCGTTCCTTGCTGGCTGTCGCTTCGATTTCTTTTAACTTTGCCTCGGCGGCTTTCACTTGCCGGTCGTACTCTTCCCCGGAAACCATGCGGTCCAGCAAACGGTCCTCGGCCTTGGCGATTTCATCCTCGGCGTTCTGAATTTCGTGCAGCAGGGCTTTGTACGCTTCGTTGCTCTTGACCTCGCCGCTCTGTCCGCGGTATTTCTTGGCGCGCTCTTTCCACTGCTCGACATCCATCTCGTAGGTCTTGCGTTCCTTCTGGCCGGTGAGCAGGGATTCTTTGGCGGCGGCGACCTGCTGCTTCGCGGCGGTAACGCGGGCTTCCACCTCCGCAAGGTGCTTTGGATACTGGGCCAGCTGCTCGCGAATTTTAATCAGCTGGAAATCCACGGCTTGCAATTCAATGAGTGGTTTGAGATGGGGGTGCATCGACACAGCATTTTAGCACACCGCCGCGCGCCATATGGCACGGAGATGGACGCGACCACAAGCAGACAACTGACCCGAGGCAGCCTCAGGAGGTGTCCTCCGGAGGTTCGAGGGAACTTTCTAGCCGGATGGAGAAACTAGCAGGCGATCCGGTTGGCGGCGCAGCAGGTCCGTAACGGCTGGCAATTCGAGGGGCGGGGAGAAAAGAAATCCCTGGAACACGTCGCAGCCCGCCGCCGATACTGCATCCAGCTGTTCCTGCGTTTCAACTCCCTCCGCGACCACTCTCAGTTCCAGCGAGTTGGCCATGGCCACGATGGCCCGGACGATGGCCTTGCTTTCGTGAGAATCCGTCAGCTGCCGCACAAAGGAACGATCGATTTTCAGTGTCTTGATGGGCAAATGGTGGATATAACTCAGCGAGGAATGTCCCACTCCAAAATCGTCGATGGAGATTTCAACGCCCAGGTCCGCCAAGGATCGAAGTTGATGTCCACCTTCCTCAAAGTCGCTCATGATGGCGGTTTCCGTGATTTCGATGTGCAGCCATTCGGGCGATAAATCAAATTCATCGAGGATCTGTCCCAGCCGTGAGGCAAAATCCATGCGAACCAGCTGAACCGCGGAAATGTTTACCGCAATCGGAACAAGTCCTATGCCGTCCCGTTGCCATTGCTTTGCCTGACGGCACGCCTGCCGCAATACCCACTCCCCAAGTGGAAGTATTTGCCCAGTTTGTTCGGATACTCGAATAAATTCTGTCGGTGTAATAGCCTTCAGCTCGGGGCTACGAAAGCGGATGAGAGCCTCCAGCCCAACCAGAACATCGGAAGCTGTATAGAGCGGTTGATAAACGATTTCAAAGCCATCGTGTTCAATCGCATTTTGCAAGTGTTGCTCGACCTGCTTTCTCCTGGCCAGCCTGTTACCAAGTTCAGTAGAATACATTTGGTAAATATTTCTGCCGCACTCCTTGGCGCGATACATGGCCATGTCCGCATGCCGTTGCAACTCCGCGCCGCTGCTCCCGTCGGCAGGATATATGGCCACTCCAATGCTGGCTGTCATACGCAAGGTAATGCTTCCAAAGGTGTACGGTTCAGTAAGCAGTTGAAGGAATGATTCCGTGGCCTTGGCGACTCCCTCGCCATCTCGACTGTCGTGAATTATGGCGATAAATTCGTCACCGCCAAGGCGGGCAATGGTATCGGATTTACGCAGTTGAGAGGACAGCCGCTGGGCAACCTGCCTGAGCAGCCAGTCTCCGGTTTCGTGGCCATAGTGATCGTTGACTTGTTTGAATCCGTCCAGGTCGATGCATAGCACTCCGACGCTGCTCGCGCGCCGCCCGACAAGCGCCACCGCCTGCTTCAATCGGTCTTCAAACAATATACGGTTGGGAAGTTCCGTAAGCGCATCATAGTGAGCACGGCGGAAGAGTTCATCCTGCATGCGTTCATGCCCCAGTGCCACGGCAGCCATGCGGCTTGCGGACAACAGCACTTCCCTCGCAAAAGGGCCAGGCTCCCGCGGATCCTGCAAAAGAAGGGCAATGACGCCAAGCAGTGGGCGCCTCGGTTCGCAGATAGGCGCCGCGAGTATGGCGCGATATCCCCCGGCCCATACGTCGGCACAGCTAACTCTCATCTTTGGATCGAAATCCCGTATCCACTGGGCATCTTGCTGGGGCGTCAGGCCGAGGGGATCCATATCCCAGCTGCGGAGCAGACCTTTTTCCAGGCAGGCAACCAGGTCAGGGGCTACGTTTGGCGCAATGGTGGAGGTATCTTCCTGTTTCTCCGCGAGAAGAATCACACACCGGCTTTCAGGCAAGGATTGCTCTGTTGTATTCGCAAGTTGAAGAAGAATTCCCTCGAGGCCATTTCCTTCGACAACCCTTTCCAGCAAACGATTGCGGCCACTATTGAAATTTTCCAAGCGTTCCCTGCGTTCAATCTCAGTCCTGAGCTCGGAGGTTCGGCTCGATACTCTTTCTTCCAGCAGGCTTCGTTCGCTCTCCAATTGTTCTTCGTACTCCATGATATTTCTGCTCAAACGGCGGGCGTAAAGCAAAGCCGGGAGAACAAGAAGAATTCCCAGAATGGAGAGCGGCCGCAAAATCAGGTTTGTGCGCCCGGCCCCCGCGCCTTCCTTGAGCAGGAGTTCGTCCTTGGCGTGAGACATATCTTGGTTGATGTTGCCCAGAATCGATTGCACCCGCGCTGCTGCCCGGTCCGCATACGTAAATCGGGCTTGGACCAGCAGCTTGTCCTGCTGTTTCAAAGCCTCCTGGGCCAGGCTCATCTGCTCGGCCACCATGCTCATTTGGGTGGTTAAAGACTGCAGTTCGGAATGGGACCTTCCCAGTGGAGTGTTTGGAAAACGTTCCGATTCGGCGATCAGATCCTGGGTTTTGCGCAAGAAAATCTTGGACGCATAGGTTGTTTGCGAGATTTGAGAGAGCGCCGAATCTTCCGTGGGAGCAACGGTTCCCGAAGAGGCCACCCGCGCCAGCACCTGCAATTCGTCGATGGCCCGATGCTCTGCGTTCGCCGAGCTTTCGTAATCGATGTTGCGGGAATACGACCGTTGAATCTGATAAGCGACGGCAAGTCCTGTACCCATTAAAACGAGTTGGGCCGCGCACAAGGCAAAGTACAGGACACGAAGTTTATTGCGGTTTTCGAGCATCAAAAACCTTCCCAAACCTTCCCAAGAAGAGCGGCTGAGTAAGAATCGATTATTTGAGCAGTCCCCTTATTTTTGCATTGCGTTAAGCCTCGCCATAGAGCAAGTTCCAGCGTTTGTGCCCTTTCCATCCCGTAACGAAGAATGGTCACGGGGCGGTTTTTCTCTTTACCTTTTCGCGTTAGACTTGATGGCAGGAAACGATTGCCAGAAATGATGGGAGGAAGCGGAAATGCCGGATGTGCATATTTTGTGGCTGGCGGGGCGCACGGTGGATCAAAAGCGCAAAGTGGTCGAGGGCATCACCAAGGTGTTGGTGGACGAAGCGGGCGCCAAACCCGAATCCACCCACATTGTTTTTGTGGACATTCCGCATACCGATTTTGCCTCCGGCGGAATGCTCGTGGCGGATAAGAATAAGAAAACGTAAGGGCAACTTGTGGCATACCCTTCAGCCTGTGGGGTTTAGTCCTTGCTAGAAAGAAACTCTGCAGTCCGCTGCGGCGGACTACGCCACGAAAGAACTAGTCGCCTTGATGAACCTCCATGGTCTGATCGATGGTGAACGTGGGAAAGTGCGGCGGCGTTACATGGGCAGGATTGCTCACGGGCGGCGCAGTGTACGTTGCGGTAACAGTGAACGCATTTCCAGATGTCTCGGCGGAGTAAGTGTAGCCGTCGCGGCTGGTTCGATTGATGTTCATCGTGCCGTCTGAAGCCAGCGTCTGCAAGTCGGTGTAAGAACCGTTGGTTGTGTAGTACATTCGCTCGGCCTGGGCAATGGACACCAGGTCATTCTTTACGCCAACCAGGCTGATGTTTTGAGTTATAACCGTGCCATCCCCGGGCGCGGCCTGCTTCAAAGTGTACATATATATGCCGATGCCGATCGCGGCTGTGACCAGAACGCCAAGAAGTCCGAAGATCCCCTTCATCGCAAGTTTTCCTCGATACAAATTATAACTCGATGGGAAATTCATGCGCGGAAGAGCGCGCCGAGTGTGCGGTTCCCGTCACCCCCGAATATGCCAAATCGCCTGACAGGGCAGCCGCGCGACGCGTATTGATAAATAGCAGATGCGGTACACGGCCTTCGTTTCGCCTGAGGTATTGATCTGCCCATCACCTATAGTTCGGGTACTCGGCACAGGACGCAGCCGTTACTTACTTGGGAATCGTCCGTGGTGAACATTATGAAAACCCCTTCGCGCGCTCTTGGGAGCGATTGCACTGGAATTGGCAATAGACGTGCATCTTCGCCCAGCCGTGCTTGTTTCCTGTTCCTGCTGGCCGGACTTATGATCTGGGAAGCAGGTCCCGTCCCATCGGCTTTTGCAGCCGCTCCGGCAACCAGTCCAGCCGCTTCCGCCACCAGCATTGTGGGAAAGACAGCGGAGTTGAATGGCGCGCCAATGTCCGCGGGTGCCACTCTTTTCCCCGGCGATGTTGTGCAACTCGGCGAAGCCTCCACGGTAGCGCTGCGATTTGGAAACAGCCTGGTTCTTGCCGCTCCCCTAACCGAATTGGTAGTCGAATCCCAGGGCGTGACTTTGCGCAGTGGCCGCCTTCAGGTACGGGCAAACGGAGAAAAGTCATTTGGAATTTCCGGGCCGTTTTTTCACGTGAATGTCGCCGCGCTCGGAGGTCTGGCTAGCTCGGCGGAGATTCGCCTGGGCGGCAAGCGCGCACAAGTTTCCGCTGTAACGGGCACCGCGGATTTGACAGCCGCGGGAATTGTTTCCGCCTACACGTTGCACGCAGGCGAAAGTGCCACGCTAGATGCCTCGGCCAGCGACGCTGCAGGAGCGCAAGCCGCGTCCAGCCCCGCCGCCGGCGAAGTCTCCCGCCTTACGCCGCAAGTGCAGATCGATCGCGACGCGCAACACATTGTGGCATCCGTTTCCGAACACATCTATTGGAACGATGATTTGCGCAGCGGCCCCACGGGCCGGGCGCACGTTACACTTAACGATGGCTCGCAGCTCAACCTTGGTTCGGATTCTTCTTTGCGCGTCTTGCAGCATGATGCCCAGGCGCAGCAAACTTCCCTCGATCTCCTGGTGGGCCGTATGCGCGGAAAGATTGCAAAGCTGACGCGTCCAGGAGCCAAATTTGAGATCCACACGCCCATGGGGGTGGCTGGCCTAGTGGGCACCGATTTGGCGCTCCTGGTCACGGACGAATTCACCGACCTGATGGTGTTTGAAGGCGCTGTGCGCTTTATCACTTTGAACGGGCAGTCCTACATGGTCACTGCTGGCATGCATCTTCACATTTCCAAGTCGGGAGTGGTCGAGGGTCCCCTCCCCACAACGCCTCAGGAAGCACAGATCGCACAGAATCTCACGGACATTACAAGCCCAGTAGCTCAGGGCACGGCTATTGCCGCTACGCGACCGATCGCTCCCTTAATAGTCACCATAACCGGGACTGCCGTGGGCGTTGGCATTGGTGTTTATGAAGGCACGCGTCCGACGGTAAGCAATGTGATCCCATAACTCGACGGGTTGCGTGAAATTGTGACGCTGTTTTTCTCCATCGATCACCACCACGCGCCAGCTGCAATATCGCAATGAACAGAAATGCTCCAGTACGCCTCGTCAAAGCCCTGCAATGCTGATTTAACCACTCGTACGCATGAAGCAGGCCGGAAACGGCGTGCTGTTTTGCATCAACATGGGCAACATTTTGCAGGTAAGGGTGGAACTGCGCGCGGGTTCACGGTAAAGTAGCCTCGAATGTGTGGAATCTGTGGTGCCATAGGAATTCAGCGCTCCGAGCCGGCCGAGGAAATTACCCGCCGGATGATGGGCGCGATAACACATCGCGGCCCGGATGAAGACGGCATTCTGGTGGCTCCCTCCGCCGTGCTCGGAATGCGCCGCCTGAGCATCATTGACCTGCCCGGTGGACACCAGCCTGTATTTAATGAAACCGGAAATGTTGCGGTGGTTTTCAACGGTGAAATTTATAATTTCTTGCAATTGCGCAAGACGCTGGAAGGACGCGGGCATACCTTCCGCACCCACTCGGACACCGAAGTCATTGTCCACGCATACGAGGAGTGGGGCGAACATTCCCTGCGCGAGTTCCGCGGAATGTTCGCCATCGCCATCTGGGATGCGCGCGCCTCCGGCACCTCGGGAGATGCGGCAAGGCACGCGCGGATTTTCCTGGCGCGTGACCGGCTGGGCATCAAGCCGTTGTATTACGCCGTTGCGGGCGGCGCACTCCTATTTTCCTCGGAAGTACGATCGTTGCTCGCCAGCGGCCAGCTGCGACCGCGCGTGTCGCCCGATTCCCTGGAGGCGTTCCTTACCTTTGGTTCCGTGGTCGAGCCGTGCACACTAGTTCAGGGTGTCTTCTCGATTCCGCCGGGCCATTTCCTCTCTTTTTCCGCGGATGCTCCGCCTGCAAAACCTTCGCCCAAACCGTATTGGGTTTATTCCGACGCAGTGCAACAGCAGGAAGGGCAGCAGCCCAAAAATATTCGCGAAGCCGCAAAGCTCTTGCGTCCTCTACTCGAGGAAACCGTTCGCGAGCATCTCATCGCAGACGTTCCCCTCGGCGTGTTCCTTTCCAGCGGACTTGACTCCACCAGTTTGGTCGCACTGGCCAGCCGCTTTCAGAGCGATCTGCGAACATTCACTGTGGTATTCCCCGAGCAGCGGTTTAGCGAGGCGGCAGTTTCCCGTGAAACTGCAAGACGCTTCAAAACCGAGCATCAGGAAGTGCTCTTAACCCCAGATACACTCGTGAGTCAGATCGAAGACGCCGTGCGATCGCTGGACCAACCCACCATGGACGGGCTGAACACTTATTTTGTATCGCGTGCGGCGCGCCAGGCGGGATTGAAAGTGGCTCTATCCGGTCTTGGCAGCGATGAAATTTTCGGAGGGTATTCCACATTTGCCTCGACGCCGCGCGCTGCATTTGTTGCCGGGCTTGGCCGATGGGTTCCATCTCCTCTCCGCCGCCTGACCGCGGGCCTGGCTGTGCGGATTGCTGCAGGGGACGCGGTTCGCAAAGCCGCCTCGGCGTGGCGTTCTCCCGAGGATTTTCCGCACGCCTATTATTTCACGCGCCTCTTGTTCACTCCCTCGCGCGTGCGCCGTTTGCTGGCTCCCTATTTCGACTCCGACGAGTACTCGGGCAATCATGAAAATCCCTGGCGCGCGCGCATGCGCGAGACGGCGCGCCAGGCCGCACAGCTGGATTCCTTCACCTCCGTGTGTTGCTTTGAATTACAGTCCTATATGGTAAATACTCTCTTGCGCGATACCGATAGCGCCAGCATGGCCAATTCTCTGGAAGTGCGTGTGCCCTTCCTCGATCATCGGCTGGTGGAATTTGTCGGCCGGCTTCCGAAGAACGCGAAATATGCACGCCATGTTCCTAAATCCCTGCTGGTCGAGGCGCTTTCCGATTTGCTCCCGGATGAAGTGGTTGGCAAAGCAAAGCGAACGTTCACTCTCCCATGGGATGTCTGGCTCAGAGGGCCGCTCGGTGTGCGTTTATCCCAGGACCTGTCGAACCTCACGCCGCAGCTGAGGAAATATATGAATCCGCGCGCAGTGCGAGGCGCGTGGCAGAATTTCGTCATCGGGCAGACCAACTGGTCCCGCCCCTGGAGCTTGTTTGTGCTCAACGAATGGATTAGCCATCATGTGACCGACACGGCCGGCAATCCGCCTTCCACTGCCGAGGCTGTTCACTCCGCCCCGGTAACAGTGACTGCCACCAACCCGCGGCGTTAGGGAAAGGGAAAAACCACTCCGGATGTACATCCTGGGAATCAATGCGTACCACGGCAACGCCTCTGCCGCGATCATTGCGGATGGCCGCCTGATTGCTGCCGTGGAAGAGGAACGCTTCAATCGCGTGAAGTACGCGGCGGGCTTCCCGTCCGCGGCCATTCATTATTGCCTGCAAACCGCCGGCATCACGCTGAAAGAAGTGGACCACATCGCCATCCCGCGCAATCCCTGGGCGCGCCTGGGGACCAAACTTTTCTACGCGCTGAGGATGCCGAGTTTTGCCGGCGAAAGAATCAAAGTGATGGGGCAGTTCACGGGAATTCCGGAGGCGCTGGCCAAGGCCTTCGATGTTTCGCCGGATTCGATTCGCGCCAAGTTTCATCGCGTCGAGCATCATCAGGCGCACCTGGCCAGCACATTTTTCGTTTCTCCATTCGATCAGGCTGCGCTGCTCTCCGCGGATGGCCTGGGCGATTTTGCTAGCACCATGTGGGGAAGCGGGCGCGGCAATCGCATGCACATCGACGGGTCGATTGCTTTTCCTCACTCGCTCGGCCTGTATTACACGGCCATGTCTCAGTACCTGGGATTCCGCAAGTTCGGCGACGAATACAAAGTCATGGGGCTTGCCGCATACGGCGAGCCTGCTTACTTAGACGAATTTCGCCAGATTGTTCACAGCACCGGTGGCATCGGTTTTCGCCTGGGACTGAAGTATTTCAAACATCATCGCACCGGACCTGAAATGACTTGGCGCGACGCCGACAAGACGCCAGAGCTGGGCGGGATGTACTCGGACTATGTGTCCGAGCGTCTTGGACCCGCGCGCGATCCTGCCGCTCCTGTTGAAAAAGTGCATCGCGATGGCGCGGCTTCCTTGCAGGCGCGGCTCGAAGAGGTGTTGTTTGAAATGCTGCGCGGGCTGTACGCGCGCACCAAGCAGAAAGCGGTTTGCCTTGCTGGCGGCGTGGCGTTCAATTGCGTGGCCAACGGAAAAATTACCGAGAATACGCCATTTGAAAAAGTGTACTTGCAGCCCGCCTCCGGTGACGCAGGGCTGGCCATTGGGGCAGCGTATTTCGTGCATCACCAGATTCTCGGGCTGCCTCGCTCTTATGTCATGGAAAATGCCTACTGGGGGCCTGAATACTCGCAGGAAAAAATTCGCGCGGCGGTGCAGGCCAGCCGGTTGCCAAGCGAAGGCCTGGAGATTTCAGAGCTTCACGAAGAACAAGTTGCGATGGAAGCGGCCAGGGAAGTGGCCGATGGAAAAATTCTTGGCTGGTTTCAAGGGCGCGCTGAGTGGGGACCACGTGCACTGGGGAATCGCAGCATTGTGGCCGATCCGCGCCGCAAGGATATGAAGGAAATTCTGAACGCCAGAATAAAACACCGCGAAATGTTTCGTCCATTTGCGCCGTCGATCCTGGCCGAGTTCACCGGCGAATATTTTGAGAAATCCGATCCGTGCCCATTCATGACGCAGGCCTATTCCGTGCGGCCCGAGAAGCGCGACGTGATACCCGCGCCCACGCATGTGGACGGCACAGGCCGCCTCCAGACCGTTACGCAAGCGGAGAACCCGCGCTACTGGCGGCTGATTCGCGAGTTTGCGAATCTCACCGGCGTGCCCGTGGTGCTAAACACCTCGTTCAACGACAATGAACCGATCGTTTGCCGCCCCGAGGAAGCCATCGATTGTTTTCTGCGCACCAAAATGGACGTGCTTGTCATGGGCGACATGCTGATCCGCAAGCCCAAGTCTCCCGTGACGTCGGGCCGTAATGGCGAATGACATTTTTGAGTAATTGCGGTGAATCAATCTTTATGATTCATCTTTGTTGGTCATGGCTTCACAGGCTGCGGAAAAACTCGCACCATGTCATTCCGAAGGGCGGGGTTTGCCCGAGGAATCTGCTCTTTCTTGCAAGCCGAGAAGAAAAGCAGATCACTCGCTTCGCTCGGGATGACAAAAAGGGGTCTTTCCGCGGCCTGTTCAGCCGTGACCTTCAGTGCATTGAGAATCAATGGCTTTAGCCCCTGACGGCCGCTCGACTTTGCCGGCCGGCGATTTATGAAATGGATTCACTTGATTTTTGCGCTACGGTCTTTTTCTCCACGGATGAGTCTGTGCACATTCTTCTGCTGAACGAATATTTTCCGCCGGACACCAGCGCCACCGCCAAGTGCGCCGCGCAAGTCGCCGAAGCGCTTTCCGTGAATCACCGCGTGACCGTGCTGGCCGGCCGGCCGAGCTACGATCCAACCGAAACTCATCCGCCATATTTTCTGCGGCGCGAAGTGCGCGGCAATCTGGCCATCGAGCGGGTCGGCTCGACTGCATATCCCCGCTTTCAGATGCGCCGCCGCGTTTCCAATTATCTTACCTATCTTGCGCTGGCGGTTCCCATGGCGCTCTCAATTCCCTCGGACATCGTGTTGGCCATGACCGACCCGCCCATCGAAGGAATTGTCGGGGCGATCGTGGCGCGATTGTCCGGCCGCCCATTTGTGTACAACATTCGCGACATGTACCCGGACATGGCCGTGGGCGGCTCGATCGTGCGCTCCGGGAGTTTCACGGCGCGCTGGGAGGCCATGCATCGCTGGGCGCTGCGGCAGGCGGCGCGCGTCATCGTGCTTGGCGAAGACATGCGCGACCGCATCATCGCCAAAGGCGTCGATCCGGGCCGCGTGGTAGTCTCCCGCGATGGAATCGCCATTCCGGAAAGCGTGCCCTCGCCTGACAATTCCGTGGCGCGCGAGATTCGCGGCGATTTCCGTTTCGCATTGGTACATGCTGGGAATTTAGGTTTCTACGGAGCCTGGCAAACGCTCATTTCGGCTGTGCGAATGCTGGAGAATGAAGGCGTGGGTCTCGTCTTCATCGGTGAAGGCGCGATGAAACCGCAAGTGGAAGCTATGGCGCAGGGATGCAGCGCCATCCGCTTTCTGCCGTTTCGTCCGGCGAGCGAAGTGCCGCAGGTCCTCTCTTCCGGCGACATGCATATCGTGACGGTCAAGCGAGGCCTGGAAGGCGTGGTTGTCCCGAGCAAGTTGTATCCCACGCTGGCCGCTGGGCGACCCGTCTTGGGAATCGCGCCTGAGGAATGCGACGTGGTGCGCACCATTCGATCTAGTGGTTGCGGTATCGCCGCAAATCCCGACGATCCGGCAAGTGTTGCGGAAGCGATTCGCGGGGTGTTGCGCGACCCGCAACAATTGCAAACCATGGCACGGCGCGCGCGCGAAATTTCTTTTGCCTATGATAAAGTGAAGCAGCTTAAAATTTTTTCCGAAACGCTGGAAGACGTGGTTCGCTGAAGCGGTTGAAGGAGAAGTCACACATTTTGTCATTCCGAGCGGAGCGAGGAATCTCTCCTGCGTTTGCGGCCATGAAAAGAAAGAGAGATTCCTCGCTCCGCTCGGAATGACAAAAGGGTAGGGGAATGAGAAGAGGGCTGGGGAATGACAAAAAGGTGGGGACATTTACTCAGCAGATGAATCCGGTGCTTTCATGAATACCAGCCTGATTGCATTTGCGGTTGGCTTGATCGCCTCCATGGGGCTTACCGTTCCGGTGCGGCAACTCGCCCTGCGCGTCGGCATGGTGGACCATCCAGGGCCACGCAAGGTGCACGTTCAGCCCATGCCGCTGCTCGGCGGCCTGGCAATTTATTTGGGCGTGCTGGTCGCGCTGCTCGCGTCCATGGACGGCCCCGCGCTGCGGCAGGTGATCGCAATTTATGCAGGCGCCACGCTCGTCGCCGTAGTTGGCATACTGGACGACCGCGGACTTCTGCATCATCAAATTAAATTGTTTGGAGCCATGCCCGCCGCCGCCGTCATCCTGCTCGTCTCGGGCATCCGCGCGCAGGTGTTCGAAAACATTTGGCCGGGCGCGCCGGGGATTTGGGTGGACACGGCGCTGACACTGGTCTGGGTCGTGGGCATCACCGCATCCTTCAGCATTTTGGATCACATGGACGGGCTGTGCGCGGGCGTCGCCGCCATGGCTTCGCTCTTCTTCGCCATCTTCGCTTTGCAAAGCGGCCAGCTCATGGTCAGCACCATGGCCGCCGCCGTCCTGGGAGCCGCCGCCGGATTCCTGCGCTGGAATTTCAAGCCCGCCAAAATTTTCATGGGGGATGGCGGCGCCATGTTCCTGGGTTTTCTAATGGCCACGCTGGCGCTCAAGTTGCGCCCCGAGATGTCCGGCAATCGCAACGCCGCGTGGCTGATCCCCGTATTCATCCTCGGCGCAACAATTTTTGACACCACGCTGATTTCCATTTCGCGCTCCCGCCGCGGCTTCATCCCCTTCACCACCCCGGGCAAAGACCACACCGCGCACCGCCTCTCCAATCTTTTTCACAGCCAGCGCACCGCCGTCCTCCTGATGTACGCCCTCGGCGCATTTTTCGGCCTGCTGGCCTTGCTGATCAGCCGCTTGCCAACCATGCAGGCATATTTGGTGGCGGCGCTTGCAGCCGTGGCCGTGCTCGGTGCGGTCGCGCTACTCGAACGCGCCCCCTACGAACGCCAGACCCGCGCCAAGCAAAACCACTAAATTTCATCTCCATTTTTTGATCACGCCATTGTGAAATCTAGATGCACACTTTTTCCACTGCTGCGGAACAGGAGCAGCGTGCATGCACCGATCTCTTAATTTCAAATTTGGAATTGTTCAGTCGAATCTGCGGCTGCCCCATCCCTGTGCCTCTTGGCACATCTTGCCAAGTTGTGGCTTTTCACGGCCGCGCCTTCGGCAGGACATGAAACCAACGCCATACAAGGTTGAGGATTACAACGAGGCATCACTCAACAAGACCGTTTTTCCGGTAGATTGCGCGCGCGTTGCGGCCAGCGCGATGCGCAGCGAGCCCATGGCGTCGTCAATGGTGATGGGCGGCTGGCGATCGTCGCGCAGGTTGTCGACGAAATTTTGAAGCTGCGTGGGGTAGGCGTCGCGGAAACGCTCCATGAAGAAGGGCACGGTGTCGTGGGCGATATGGTTCTTGGTCATGACGAAGAGCGGCGTCTCGCGGAGGTATCCGATGCGCAGCGTGCCGGTGGTGCCCAGGATTTCGCCGAAGATGTCGTAGCCGTAGATGCCGCTGCGGCTGAGGTCGACGACGCCGATGCGGCCGCTGGCAAAGGTGATGGTGATAATAGCATTGTCGATATCACCTACTTCGTTAAGCTCGGGATACGCCAGCGTGCCGCCGATGGCCGTGACCGATGCGGCTTCGCCCATGTACCAGCGGGCCAAATCGAAATCGTGAATGCCCATGTCCATGATCATGCCGCCGCTGCTTTTGGGATTGGCGTATTCCAGCGAAGGCCGGTAAGGATCGCGCGAGGAAGATTTGAAAACGATGGCTGTGCCGATCACGCCTTCGTCGAGCTTTTTCTTGGCGGCGGCATAGCCCGCGTCAAACCGGCGCATGAATCCCATTTGCAGAAAGCCATGGGTGCGCGCGGCAGCATCCTTCATTTTTTGCGTTTGGCTGAGCGATATTGCCGGAGGCTTTTCGCAAAACACGGATTTCTTGCGCTCTAAAGCGGCAACGGCCAGGTCCGTGTGCGTATCGGTCGGGCTTACAATAATGATGGCGTCCACGCCCGGATCGTCCATCATGGCGATGGGATCGGCGTACCAGCGCGGCACGTCCAGTTCGCGCGCGGTTTCCTCCGCGAGCTTGGCATTGGTATCCGCCAGTGCCGCGAGGCGTACGCCGGTCACGCGCGCCGCCAAATCGCGCGCATAGACGCGCCCAAGCCTGCCCAACCCGATCAAGCCCACATTCAACTTCATCTCTTCCTCCGGGAAAGTTTTTCGCAGCGCGCCCACCCGTATATTGCGCGCAAATCGAAGCAGCAAAATTGTTTCAAACAAGTAAGCTATTTTGTCATTCCGAGCGGAGCGAGGAATCTCTCCCCGGTTTAGCAGCGCAGAAAGAAAGAGAGATTCCTCGCTCCGCTCGGAATGACAAAAGAGTGTGGCATTTTTTTCAAATGCTGTCGAACTCACGCCTGCTGGCTAAGTTCCTCGCGCCAGGAATCAGAAAGATACTCCACACGCAGCGCACGCGCGCGCAATTCGTCCGAATGCGGCGCTCCCAGATACACTTTCAGAATGTCCGAAATGGACACGCGGTATTCATCCTGATGCACGCGCACAATCTCATCGCCCGCTCCGATTTCTCCTTCGCGCAACACGCGAAAATAAAATCCGGTGAAGCCGCTGGCCAGGAAACGCCTGGCCATGTCATCGCGCTCGAATTTCAAATTCAGCTTGAAGCAGGGGAGGCGCGGCTGCGTGACCACAACTTCCGCCGAGCCGATGGCGAAGCGGTCTCCGATGCACACGTCTTTTTCCAACCAGCCCGATGTGGTGAGGTTTTCGCCGAAAGCGCCCCACGGCAATTCCACGCCCGGGAGTTGCTTTTTCCAAAAGGGGTAGTGCTCGGAGGGATAGGCGTACACTGCCTTGTCGCGCCCCCCATGGACTGACAGGTCGGCCTGTTGGTCTCCCTCAAGATCGAGTGCGCCCATATGGACTCGCTTCCGCACGGGAGACTTGAAAATGCCAGTGGAGACTTCCTCGCCGTTCAGAATGACTGTGCGAGGAACTCCGACCTGTACAGAAATCAATTTTGGGCCCAAAACATCCCCCATGGCTCACTTTGTGTAAAAATCCGCTGCCAACACTGAATGATATTCGGCTTCTCGCCGATAATACAACCTGGAGGAAAAATTTTTTATTTTGGAGTAACGTCGCCTTCTGCTTTGCCTAACGTCCCAGTTTGGCTATACTGCATTCTCACTGTTTCGGGTTGGAACAGGATGTCCATAAGCGTCATGGACTTGGGGTAACCTCCATGCACTTGGGATAAACTGTTGTGCCGCGAGGGAAGATTGGCAGTCGTCCTAGAATGTCAGCCCTCTTAATTCGCTAATAGAAAAATGGAAGCGCTTCCACGTCGGATTGGCACGGACGTGCGAACCGATATTGAAGCGGGGGAAGGTTACACTGCAGCAGGGAAGCAAAAAAGGGCCAGATAACAAATCCGCACCACAAGTCGCCGTGGTTGGCGGTTCCGCTTCGGGTTTTTTCACGGCGTCTCTATTGGCGCGTTCCGGTTGCAACGTGGAATTGCTGGAACGCGCCGACCAGCTCGATCCAACGCCTCGTACACTCATTGTCACTGGCCACATGCACAAGTTGCTGGGCCAGATCGGCAAAGCCTCGGTCGTCAACGAAATTCGCAAGTTTGAATTGTTTACCGACGGCCGCAGAGCGCATGTCCCCTTGGATCGCCCCGACTTGATCATTGAAAGGTCTCGCCTGATTCGCGATCTGGCGGCGGACGCGCAAAGTCACGGCGCAAAAGTTTCCTTCGGCAATCGCTTCAAGGAATTGCAAAGCAATGGCACGGGCTTGCGCGTAAGTGTGGAGCGCGCGCAGGACGCCCGCGTCGAGGAACTGCATGCCGATGTGGTGGTCGGAGCGGATGGAGCGCTTTCGCGCGTGGCGCAGAGCGCCGGATGGCCCCGCCAGCCCACTGTCCCGCTGGTGCAAGCCATCGTGCGCGTGCCCGCGGATATGTCACCCGACACGGTTCGCGTCTGGTTCGTGCCGGACGACACGCCTTACTTTTACTGGCTGATTCCGGAATCGAGCGAGCGCGCAGTGCTGGGTTTGATTGGCGAGGATGGCCAGGAAACCCGGCGCTGCCTCGACCGCTTCATGGAGAAGCGCGGGTTCACGCCACTCGGTTACCAGGGCGCGCGAATTCCTGTGTATGACCGCTGGACTCCGGTGGAACGCCGCGTGGGCGCCGGGCGCGTATTCCTGGTGGGCGACGCCGCCGGGCAGGTGAAAGTTTCGACTGTCGGCGGAATCGTTACCGGATTTCGCGGTGCCATCGGCGTCAGCGAATCCATCATGAATGGGGGAGAGAGCAGCGAACTGCGTTCCTTGCGCAAGGAACTGGATCTCCATTTGCTCATCCGCAAAACAATCCATCAATTCAAGCAAGCGGATTACAGCCACCTGGTTGACCTCATGAACGACTCCACGCGGCGCACACTCAGCCAGTACACGCGTGACGAAGCCTCGCGAGTCATCTGGAGCATCGCCCTGCGTCAGCCGCGCCTGTTGCTGCTCGCTCTTCGAGGACTCCTGTCCGGCGGCTCGATCCTCCCCAAGAATCGCAGTTGAGTTTTGCAAATAGTTAATGTGAATGCGAGGTATCAAGCCTTTGGAAGTGTTTGTGTGGCAATGGCATTGAGTTTGGCGCTATTGTTGAGTTGCGGGATGAGCGAGAGTCGCTTGACATATTTGGGTATGCAAGGAACGGGTACGCTTCCAAAGGGAGAACCAGCGTGAAACTTGCGGTGATTGGCTGCGGGTATGTAGGGCTTGTATCGGGGAGTTGTTTGGCTGAGGCGGGGCATGAAGTGATCGCCACGGACAACGATCGCGCGCGCATTGCCTCGCTGCAGGCCGGCAAAATTCCGATTTACGAACCGAACCTGGATAAGGTCCTGGAAAGCGTGGTGCGCGAAGGGAGGCTGCGATTCACCGCGGATGCCGGAGAAGCGGTGCGCGAGTCCGAAGTTATTTTTATTTGCGTGGGGACGCCGCCGACGGCAACGGGCGAAGCGGATTTGTCGGCCATTGACAACGTGGCGCGAATGATCGCAAAGGAATCGAGCACGTCCAAGCTGGTGATCGAGAAGAGCACCGTGCCGGCGCAGACCGGCGAGCAGCTCAAGCGCGCGCTGGAGGTCTATGCCGGCAATCCCGGCGCGAAATTTCGCGTGGCCTCCAATCCGGAATTCTTGCGCGAAGGCACGGCGGTGGAGGATTTCTTTCATCCGGACCGCATCGTGATCGGCGTCGAGGAAAAGGAAAGCGAGCAGCAGCTGCGCGAGTTGTACCGGCCCATTCTGGAAGGGCGATTTCGCTGTCCGGTGCACCAGCCGAATTGTCCGCCGGTGGCCACACCCGACTTCGTGGTGACCACCATTGCCAGCGCGGAACTGATCAAGCACGCGTCCAATTCGTTTCTGGGATTGAAGATTTCCTACGCCAACGTGCTGGCGGATTTGTGCGAGCGGCTGGGCGGCAATGTCGAGGAGGTGACCCGCGCCGTGGGCCTCGATCCGCGCATCGGCGGTAAGTTCTTAAAGGCGGGGCTCGGGTTTGGCGGATTTTGTTTACCAAAGGATATACAAGCGTTTATCAAGCTGGCGGATCGCGCGGGCGTGGATTTCGGATTGCTGAAGGAAGCTGAACGCGTCAACAGGCAGCGAGTGGATCGCCTTCTTGAAAAAATAAAAAAAGCGCTGTGGGTGATGAAGGGCAAGCAGATCGGCGTGCTCGGCATTGCGTTCAAGCCCAATACGGACGACATTCGCCTGGCGCCCGCCATCGAGGTAATTCAGCGGCTCCTGGCGGAAGGCGCGCAAGTTCGAGCGACCGACCCAGAAGCCATGGAGCGCGCGCGCGCGGTGTTTCCGAATTTGAACTATTCCGCGGACCCTTACGAAGTGGCGCGAGGAGCTGACGCATTGCTGGTGCTTACCGAGTGGGAACAATACCGCCGGCTGGATTGGAAGCGCGTTCGAAACGAAATGGCTCGCCCGCTGGTGATCGACGGGCGAAACATGCTGCGCCCGGCGGAAATGCGCCAGCTGGGATTCGAATATATGAGCTTCGGCAGGCCGGAAACAGTGGCCGTAATAGCAGGCCAGTGATTTGAGTAGCGCGGGCTTCAGCCTGCGGATTTTAGTCCTTGGAAAATCAAACTCCGCAGGCTAAAGAGTCTGTGTGAGAACTCGGTCTTGGATCATGTAGCGCCCGCCTTCAGGCGGGCATCTGCTTGATTCCAAAGTGCCCGCCTGAAGGCGGGCGCTACAAAAACGCGTCGATCTTGAGTTCTC